>Ga0315289_10004235_pt1 | contig 21413 bp, 23 predicted proteins | sample YL17G11_40_MG_FD_203452 | JGI IMG/M metagenome (GOLD analysis project Ga0315289, IMG submission 203452) | Sediment microbial communities from Yellowstone Lake, YNP, Wyoming, USA - YL17G11_40 | ecosystem: Environmental > Aquatic > Freshwater > Lake > Sediment | place: USA: Wyoming | collected... | reverse complement strand
TCTGCCCTGTTATGCAGGCGAATTCTTCAGGATCAAGTCGAAGCAAGCCTTTGAACGTCTTGTAGTGTTGTTCGACTAGTGGGCGTGTCGGCGCCAGCACCACCACGTGCCTTCCAGGGTACTGTTCTAGTCTCTTTGCGGCGACTAGAGCAGCGATCAGGGATTTCCCCAATCCTGTTGGTATGGAGACGAGTGTGTTGCCGCGAAGTGCGTTCTCGGCTACCCTCTCTTGATACGTTCGCCTCTCGACCGACTCTGCATTGATCAGAGGATGATCGAAGAGGCTGAGGTGAGCCAAGTCTATCAACTCACAGCGTGATGTCGAGCGAATTAAGAATTGCCAAGCGGATAGCGGAGAAACACCCTGCCTGAAATACTTGAGGTTTGCATGGTGAGTTGGGAACGGCAATGCAGATCATAGCGCATGAAGATGCTGACGGAATCTGTAGCGCAGCAATTGTGAGGATGACTAACCCGTCTTCAAGGGTATTCTTCAGCAAGCCATGCAGTCTGCTGCATGATCTTGATCAGATGGAGACTCGAAGAGATCTTGTCGTACTCGATCTGGCACTGTGCGAACTTGCGAAGGAACAGATCGTAAGCAGGCTGTCTCGCTGGGGCGGCAGAGTCCTCTACATCGACCACCATCCCGACACTGCAATCTCCTTCCCAAGACAGTCCAGCGTCGAGGTTGTCGCCGGCGACGTTTCAGCCTCGGAGCTGACGTTCACTCACCAGGGATCAGGTCTCAGAAGAGAAGCTGAACGCATTATGCTGATGGGTGCAATCGGCGATTATGCGGATCTGACACCATTCTGCCTCGACCGTCTGAACAGGTGGGATAAACGCTCTGTCTTCCTCCAAGCAGGCTTCCTGTGTGGAGCATTGGAGGTCACGCGACCCGATCACGAGTTTCACAGGCAGATTGTGGATCTCCTAGCTAGCTGTAGACCCCCTTGCGAAGACAGTAGAATCGTAGCATATGCGGTCAAGGCGAGCGAGCTAGAGGAATCGTTCAGGCAACGTGTAGAGAAGAGTGCTCAGAAGCTTGGGAGGATAGGTGTTGCCTATGACTTGAACGGTCCTGCCGGGAAGGGCGCAACCTATGCTGCTGCCGCTGCGGCCGTCAGCATCGGAGCTTATGTCGACAAGGACATGCGTCGTGGCTCTGCGGATATTTCCTTTCGAGTCATTGACCGATCGGTTGACATGAACAGGATCCTTCGAACAGTCGCCCCCAAGCTGGGCGCCTCAGGAGGAGGACATCCAGAGGCCTGTGGCGCGCGGGTTCCTCTCCACAAGCTCGATGAGTTCTTCCAAGCGATAAATGACATGCTGGCACCTAGCACGAACTAGCACTATCAGGTCAATACCGTAGAGGTCTACGACGGTTCGTGAGTTACGCAGATCTGAGCTTTCTGATCTGCTCCAACGCAGAAAGGTACGTCTTGACGGCTTCTCCAAGTTCTCGAAGGGGCGCGAGTCCATGCTCGTTCTTGATCGCCGCGTTCAGTTCAGCGATCTTCTCAAGGATCGCCTGATCAAGGTTGTCAAGCACTTGCTGACTGGCGAGCCTGACTTCTTCCTCAGCGGACTTGACGATCGCCACGGGACGATTGCACTTTGGACAGAACGTATCTTTTCCGAGCCTGAATAGTGGAGTTGCGCACACCGGACATGTTTCTTGGAGCATTGTTGCGCCAGATCTGAGGAGGTCTGCCATTCGCTTTACTTCTGCGCCCATCCAGGATCACCTGTCTAAGGGAAGGTTTTTGGGCGGGACCTATAAAATGCGTGAATCAGCGAGTTAGCGATGCGGGGCGACAGGAATTGTCGAAGGCAAAGCGCAAGGAAGAATACGAGGAACGAACAAAACAAGCCATGGCCGTTCTTAACGAAGTTTCCCAAGACACAACGACCCCTAGAAACATAAGACGAGCCGCCAAGACCGCCATGGATTCGCTTCAGACGCCGGGCGTTAGCTTAGGCGTGAGGGCCGCGAACTCCATATCAATCCTCGACGACATCAGTCAGGATCCGAACATGCCACAATACACTAGAGTGAAGATCTGGAACGCCGTGAGCCTGCTCGAAGCAATCAAGGACTAACACGTCACCAGAACGACGATACCGTTTCAGTAGTTCGTGGGCCGCTAATGTGGGCAGATCCGGCCACAGCTGAGTTTTCTGGGCAGCAACGGAGGCTTGAATTCAGCAAGATCAAGCCCGGTACAAGTGACGTGATTGGGCTTTCTTGGAAATAGCACACTCAGCTGTTCAGAATTGCCCTTCATGAAAGCGATAGGTCCTTGACGAACTTACGAATGAAAGTTTCCCTGTGAAATAGGTTCACATTCAAACTGGTTCCCTGTTTAAGCTCGTGTGCCTCATTTGAACGGCATATTGCTTGGAGGACTTGGAATGAACGCGAAATCTATGGTAGTTGTCGCGGCGCTTCTTGCTATGGTAATCTTGGTTTACCACCCAAGCGCCTATGCATGGAACTCTTCTCCTCAGATAACGAATTCTCTTGACGGCTCTGGGAACACAGTTCTCACTATCCAATTCGATTTCTCGCAAATGTCGGATCCGCCCACGGCAAGTCACCACCCGACTGACTTCCAGGTTCGCACCTCTACAGACGGATCTTCATGGACCGAGCAGGCTGTCGTCCACATCACATCGATACCGGCAACAACCGTATTCACCGTGACCTATTCTCTCGGGAAAGTCACCGGTGATCTTCAAGCCCAAGCAAGACTGAATTGTAACGTACATGGCTGGAGTAGCTGGGGACCGGACCCGGCAGTCCCTGTTCCGGAGTTTCCCTTCGGAATGGTCACTGTGACCTCATTGTTGCTCCTAGTGGGAAGCCTCCTACTGGTCCGCGGGAAACGCCTACCGTATTCGTCCTAACCACTGAAATCGAAGGGACCTGCAGGGGATCCATTGTTGTTTCTTTGTCTGCCACCACGTTCAACTTAGTTAGTGGTTGCGCGATAGGTGGCTCGCTATGCTAGGCGCTCTGTTCTTTTAGTCTCTTTTCGGCTAACCGGCAGTAGTCTCGATTGATTTCCACACCTATTCCAATTCTATTGGTCTGCAGGCATGCGATCAGTGTGGTTCCGCTGCCGAGGAATGGGTCCAATACGACGTCTCCTTTGTAGCTGAACAGTTTGATGCACCGTTTCGGCAGTTCGATAGGGAACGGTGCCGGGTGCCCAATCTTGGTTTTGCTTTCGCCGCTGAAGTTCCACACACCATTCGTCCATTGGATGAACTCATCACGTGTGACATCTGATTCTCCTTTCCGCATCTTCTGCCACCTGGCTTTGTACATGACTAATATGGTCTCAACTGGCGCGATCACATAGGGTGCGGAAGCGCTCATCCACGATCCCCATGCTGTGCGTCTAGAGATGTTTTGCTCATTCCAGACGATTGTTGAGTGATATTTCCATCCAACTTCCTTCGCGATGGTCGTGATGTCGGCGCACACGCTCTGCTGACCGCCCTTGTTCTTGTCTAGCGGGATGTTCAGGCACAGGCGCCCGTCAGGTCTGGCCAAGCCTCGAATCTTCGACAGCCACTTCCTAGTGAAATCGAGATACTGATCATACGGGAGATTGTCGTCATAGTCTTGGTACTTGATGTTGATGTCGTACGGAGGCGATGTCACGATGAGGTCTATGCTCTCGTCTTGTATCGCATCGGTCTCCAAGATGTCCGTATTGTAGATGCGTAGTGAGCTTGCCTCTAGGAACGGTTTCGCGGCTTTTACAGGCGCCATTTGCTTCAGGCTTCTTCGACTGATCCATCTGCTTACTGACGGCTTTACTCGTGGCAATGTCAAGGTATAAGAGTTTGACAAGAACTCTGGGGCGTTCATACACTTCAAGCAAGGTCCCCAATGCCCATGCACTCTCACGCTTCCACCACCAAAGCGTTAGTAGTAGCCGTGGGCATAACCGCGACTTTCTTTGTCATTGAATTGGTCGGAGGAATTCTAACAAACAGCTTGGCTCTCCAAACTGACGCATTTCACATGCTGACCGACGTTGTCGCCCTTGCGTATGCCTTGGTTGCTGCTCGGCTTGCACAACGACCAGTCAGTTTGAGGAGAACCTACGGATACTATCGTGTCGAGATTCTGTCAGCCTTCTTGAACGGCATCTTGCTTTGGGCCGTTGTCATATTCGTATTTTACGAGGCCATCCAACGGATCCAATATCCGTCAGACGTGCAAAGCCTGAACATGCTGATTATCGCGGCTCTCGGACTCGTAGCGAACGGCCTAGTTGCAGCAACTCTCTCACGATCTAGAAATGCGAGCCTGAATCTCAAGGGCGCGTTCTTACATGTGGTCGCTGATGCCTTGGGCTCGGTAGGGGCTATTTCTGCTGGGATAATCATGTTTTTCACTGGCTGGTACCAGGCCGACCCCATAGCTAGCATCATGATTGGCGTGCTGGTCTTCTACAGTTCCGGAAAACTGGTTCGCGACTCTGTGAACGTCCTCCTCGAAGGAGTCCCCAGTCATATCGACGTATCCGCAGTAGAGCGCAGGATACTCGGGATGAAGGGCGTGAAGAACGTCCACGATCTCCACGTATGGTCTATAGCCGACACCAAGATGTGCTGCATGAGCAGCCATGTGGTTGTGGAAGACGACACAAACGGCAAGGACTTGGTCACGAAGCTCATTCACATTCTCAAGGAAGAGTTCGGAATCGATCACACAACTTTTCAGCTGGAAGACGAGAGCTATCCGAAGGCTGCTGGCGAACACTAGAAGAATTGAGAACGCCCAAAACCTTAACGCCGCGCCTCAAGTAGGTCTGGAATGGGGAGGGAAACTGGCATGCCTGTAAGCGCGATTACAACGAGAGGACTCACAAAAGTTTTCGGAAAATTCACTGCTGTAGACGGCTTGAACTTGGATGTCAAACAGGGTGAATTGTTTGGCCTGCTTGGTCCAAACGGTGCCGGGAAGACTACTACCGTGCGCATGCTCTGTACCCTGATCGAACCGACGAGTGGTACGGCGACTGTGGCTGGCTATGACCTAGTACGAGAGGCCGCCAAAGTCAGGCGTGAGATCGGCGTTGTTTCGGAGGGTGTCATGCTCTACAAGGAGCTGACCATTGAGGAGAACCTGAAATTCCTCAGCAGACTGTACAACCTTCCTAGCGGAGAAGCAGAGAACAGGATAGCACACTTGCTTGAGATGTTCAGGTTCGAAGACAAAGCAAAACGAATGGTGAAGGCCCTCTCGTCGGGTTGGACCAAGAAAGCCCTGATTTGTGCTGCCCTCCTTCACAATCCGAAGATACTCTTCCTGGATGAGGTGACCTCTGGCCTGGATCCGCAGTCGGCAGCAGCCCTTCAAGATTTCACTAGGAACCTTTGCAAGGAAGGTGTCACGGTCATCTGGACAACACACTACATGACGGAGCCCGAAAAGATCTGCGATCGCGTGGGAATCGTGTTTGCGGGGAGACTAATCCAAGTAGGCTCGCCGAGTGATCTGAAGCGCAAGGTGAGCGAGCTCTCTGTCATGGAGGTCGAGACGCCAGGATTGTCAGCACAACAGTTGGAGAAGATCAAAAGCATTGAAGATGTATGCAACATCTCATACAATGATCCGGTTCTAAGGATCACATGCGTTCATGATCACGCCCTTGCGGAGAACGTAACGAGGATCCTTCTATCCGAAGGTGCCAAGATCAGATCGATCAACACGAAAGGACCGACCCTGGAGGAAGCTTTCATCAAATTGACTGGTGGCGAAGAAGAGATCGACCGCTTCCTCGAGAAATCCCGGACAGAATAGGCGTAACAAGCGAGCGAAGCCAAATCACACAGACGTGGATGCGATAATGTCTACCAGGACGTTCCTTAGCGATGTCTTGGCAGTCATGACCAACGAGTTTCGCCTTCTGAGGCGCAATCGTACGGCGATCATAATCTCGCTTGTCATTCTGCCGATCTTCTTCACAGGGTCCCTGGGAGGAGCCAGCGGCGGGACAGGCCAGCGCTTCACACCGACAGCACACCTAGCCATCGCCTACGTTGACAACGACCTGACGATTGCTTCACGTCGCCTCCTGGATACGCTTTCAAGTTCGGGGGATTTCAACAACCTGGTTCAAGGCTACAGCGAAGAGAGCGCCATCGAAACGCTAGGAACTAAAAAGATCTACGCAGCTATCATAGTACCTAAGGGCTTTGAAGATAACCTAGCGAAGAACCAGCAAGTCAGCCTAGTAGTCTACGAGGACGACAGCATAAACGGCCTCGGAAGCCAAGTCGTCTCAAGTCTACAGACTAGTCTACGCAACTTCAGCCCACGTGCCGAGACAGGACCCCTTCTTGCCAAGGGCTCGTCACAAGTCGAGATCATTCAGAAAGGAACTAAGTTCTCAAGTTTCAACATAGGCCTGACAATCATCCTAGCCCTGGTCATAGTTTTCGCAACATTCTACGAAGTCGCAGGCGGCATGTCACGCGAGAGCGAGGAGGGAACCTATGCGCGCCTGCTCATGAGCCCTATCAGTCTTGGAGCCGTAATACTCGGGAAGACTACGTACGACTTGGCGCTCAATATCATTCGCACGTTCATGGTTTTCGGGCTCGCTTTCTATGCTTACGGGGCGAGGCCTAGTACCGACTTCGGAACGATCTTGGCGGTTTCACTCCTCATAGCATTGTTGACGATGGGATTTGGATTCGTGATTTCTGCGATTGGAATCGGGGTGAGAGCGGTCATCATCATCGAGTTCTTCCTAGTGTTGTTCCTCTTTGCATTCAGCGGATTCATCATAGACAGAGAACTGCTGAGAGGGATCTCAAGCACGATCTCGTACCTGCTGCCATGGGCGTATGGCATCGAGATACTGAAACGCACCATACTCATCGGACAGCCCCTGCTTACCCAGACGAGCCCGCTCGGATTCATCGTCGCATCAATCGCGGTCTTCTACGGCACTGCCTACGTTCTCCTGAAGTTGTCACGAGAGAGGCTCGTCACATGAATCGTTTCGCTCGTGACACGACAACTGTCACTGTCAAGGAGCTGAAACAGCTTCTACGCGATCCGCTTTCCTTGGCCCTGACCATAATGTTCCCGATACTCTTGATTCAGCTCTTCGTAGTCATAGTCACAGCATTCAGTGCGCCTAGCTACAACATAGCCGTGGTAGTATCAGATCTAGACGGCTCATCCACGTCGAAGAGCCTCGTAGACAAACTGACCAGCTCACGCCTAATCAAAGTGACCCAGTTCTTTCAAACAGAGGAACAGGCCCTACATGCCGTCGAATCAGGAGCGGCAACAGGAGCAGTAATCATTCCAAAGGGTTTCGGTGATGCACTGCTTGGTAATCGGCCGGCCTTCGTCATTCTTCAAACTGACAATTCAAAGATCACATCTTCTACCTTGGTTCAGAGCGCTGTAAGCAGTAGTACGCAGAGCCTCCTCGAGCTAGTGAGTGCCCGCCTCGGCGCAGCGCCTGTGGAGGTGATACTGAGACCTATCTCGGGTCGTCCTCCAACAGGGGATACTTTTCTGCCGGGCATGCTGGGTATGATCACGATACTCGGTGCCTTCGACGACATTGTCAACGCCATAACACGAGAACGCGAGCGTGGCACGTTCCCACGCCTCGTCCTCACGCCCACGAGTATTCTATCAATCTACAGTGGAAAGATATCCGCGACAGTTGTCCTCAACGCAGCCCGTACAACCCTTATGCTCGTCATCTTTATGCTGACTGGGTTGGTGGTAAGAGGCAACGTACTATTGGTCTATCTGACGACTACTCTGATTGCGGTATTCACCATGTCTTTGGGCCTGCTGCTTTCCACGAAAATTCACAGTTCATCAACACTGACGATCCTCGAAATCACCATCACATTTCCGCTTTTCCAACTCGCGGGCGCAGTACAGGCTCCCGAGTTGTTGGCCTCCGGAGGGCGGGCGATAGCGGCAATGCTGCCGTGGACATACGGGAACGATGCTCTAAGACGCGTCATCTACCTTGGAGTTGGGTTCGATGCAATAGCTCTCGACTTCGTGGTTCTCTTGTTGAGCAGCCTTGTCTTGTTGCCAGTTGCGACTCTGCTGTCAAAACGTACTATGTAGAATCCAGAGGCCAGCACTGGCAGGAGAATTGATATACGCGGACTCGAAGGCTGAATGCAAGCCATGCTGGAGATGATGTGATCTTGACTCGGCGCGCATTGGCTCTCTCAATCATGCTGATCACCGTGATGGCCATGCCTTTTGTCAGCAGCGTCGGAGCGGTCTCCCAACCAAACGTTGTTGTTACGTCGGTGTACTGGGGAACCAACCCGCTAGGGGGCATCTCTGTGCATCCGGGTGACACGAATATTCCGTTGTCGATTGTCCTGTCCAACGCCGGAGACGCAGCAGCCCGCGACGTCAGTGCAAAGCTTGTGTTGGCGACTCCGTTCAGCTACGCGTACAACGTTAACGGAAGCCAAGTGAACACTGGAACGGTTGACCAGAGCGCCGGCGATATTCAAGCAGGCTTCTCCTTCACTTTGCGGTATGCTTTGACGGTTGCTTCGGATGCGATTGCGGGGATTCACAGGCTCACCCTCATCCTTGATTACAAGACTGCTAGGGAGCTGTTACCTGTGGAGAAGACTCTCAGTGTGGATGTGCCGGTGTGGACGGGCGACGTCCGTGTACAACACGTCGTGACAGTGCCTGCGAAGGTGTTCCCTGGCGACAATCAAATCGCCGTGAAGGCGTGGCTCGTGAACTCAGGGACAGGATCAACGGCCGACTTTCAAGTGCGCCTCGTTCTGCAGGACCCGTTCCAAGCGTCCTCGGGAGGCTCGGACACGTTCTTTCTCGGAACGATGCAGCCAGGACAGGTCAGCGAAGCGGACTTCTACGTTGACATTAGCAAGTCGGCTCAGTTCGGAAGCTACAACCTCAAACTAGTCACCGTCTCAGCTGGGTCCAGCGGACAGGGGGAGATTGGACAGATCCCGATCTACGTGAGCGAGAAAGTCATATTCGAAGTCGTTCAGGTGGAGCCTAAGGTTGTTCACGCCGGCGACTCCGGTGTCAGCATAAAAGTAACTATCAAGAACACTGGAACCGTCGCTGCAGATTCGGTTAGGGCACAGCTGATGGTCGGCAACTACTTCTCAGGAACGCTCACCGACTTTCTCGGCACGATGCAGCCAGGCGAGTCAAAGACAGCATACCTGACAGTTGACGTAGACTCAAAGGCCACTTCTCAAACATACAAGATGGACCTACGCCTCGACTGGACCCAATCAGACAACAGCCTCGACAACACCCTCCCAGTCGAACTGCAAGTGACTTCTGCTGAGCTCCCACTACCGTTGATCGCAGTGGCCGTCATCCTGCTCGTACTTGTAGCTGCAGTTGTTGTTCGCAGAAGAAGAAAGGCTCAAGAACAGAAGCTTAAGCCTTAATGCCACCTATCACAGAACCCAAGTCAACTCGACAGCGACCGTGACACCCACTTTTTTTCCTTAACGCCCGCGCGTTTGTCCACGACCCTGACCAACACAAACAGTAGGGAAGATAGGCGATTCAAGTACGGAACAAGCGGAGGATTCAGTTTCTCTTCCTGCGCGAGCGTAATGGTTCTACGTTCTGCGCGCCTAGCGATGGCCCTAGCCACATGTAATGCGGCGGCAGGGCCGGTTCCATTTGGAATTATGAAGGTCGATAGTGGCGACAATTCGGCGTCGAGTCTATCGATCTCTTGCTCAAGATGCTTCACCATATCTTGGGTGACTTTAGCTTTCTGTGCACTGGGCTTCTTCTGACGTGTGGCAAGTTCTGCGCCGACGAGAAAGAGGTCTTGCTGAATCTTCTCCAGTATAGCGTCGATCTCATCGCCTTCAATCAGTGATCGCGTGTATCCTATCCAGCATGACAACTCGTCCACAGTGCCATACGCTTCAACTCTGAGGGAATCCTTCGAAACCCTCTCGCCTGAGAAGAGACCAGTTTCTCCCCCGTCCCCGGTCCGCGTATACATTCTCGGCATTGGCATCCACCCGGAGAGAGTCACGCGACTACCAATTCAGAGTTTTGATTCAAGTGCCCCAGCAACAGGATACGGGACTACGCAAGGTAGACTCTCCTATTCCCTCACGCCTTGCACCCGTGGTCGCGCGCCTTGAGTGAAATGATTAAGAGAGCTGTCTCCTCCTAGAACGTTCTGAGCGATGGCATTCAGAAGTCGCTCAAGCTACGGATCCTGTCACGTGGGAATGAACATGGAATCATCAGATCCCAGCATTTACTTGGGTGGCCCGCCGCTTCGAAGGCTGGGTCAGAACTTCCTTGTTGACAGGACGACACGAGATCTGATGGTGAGCTCATCCGATCTGCAACTATCGGACGTTGTCCTTGAGGTGGGGCCCGGGAAAGGGTTTCTGACTGAGGCGCTCCTTGCCCACGCAGGAAAGGTGATCGCTGTTGAGAAGGACCCAAGACTCGTGACCATTCTCAGACACAAGTATGGACGAGATCGAAGGCTACGTATCATCGAGGGCGACATACTGAAAGTGAAGATTCCTCGCTTCAACAAAATCGTTTGTACTCCTCCCTACTACATTTCTTCCCGGCTAGTTCTCCTCATAGTTTCCAAGAGATTTCGTTGCGCGGTTCTGACTCTTCAGAAGGAGTTTGCTGAGCGACTGGCAGCGAAGCCGGGCTCGCCAGACTATGGGAGGATTACCGTCATGGTACAGCACAGGTCCTCAGTTCAGCTGGCTGGAGTGATTCGAAGGGATTCGTTCAGGCCCGTACCGAGAGTGGATTCCGCCGTCGTCGTGATCCGAAGGAAAAAGTCCGAAGTGCCGGTTAGGAGCGAGCGACTTTTTGCTGATGTGGTTCGGTTCATGTTCACCCAAAGAAGAAAGAGAGCCAAGAAGGTTCTCCGTCAATACCTTGAGACGCCCCTCGGGCACATGGATCTGACGAATCAAGCGCCATTATCCCTACCCGATGTGCGGGTGTTTCAATTGAGCGTCAGCGATTTCGAGCAGCTGTCAAACGAGATCTCGATGATGGAACGTGAACGCCGTGAGTGATCCAGTGCCTATGAAGGGCAAACTCTCCGGTGTAGGAAAGCTTGGTACACGTTTTCGCGTCGTGCTTGTGCAGCCCGAGAAGGAGGGAAACATCGGCTCTGTTGCTCGGTCAATGAGAAACTTCGGCCTAACAGATCTCTGTCTTGTCTCGCCGAAGGCATCTGTTGGAGACGAGGCCTATCGATATGCCACAAAAGGCAAGGAGATTCTCAAAAAAGCCCGAAAAGTGAAGACACTCCCCGACGCTTTGAGAGGAATCGACCGCGTCGTCGGCACAACCGCAATTGTGGGCACGAGCAGTAGGAACATACTCAGATTAGTCATCGATCCATCACAACTCGCCTCACGTGTAGCAGGGACATCAGGTTCTATCGCGCTACTTTTCGGGAGAGAAAGCACGGGGCTCAGTAACAGAGAGCTGCAGCAGTGCGACATAATCGTCAGCATTCCGGGAAGCGAGGACTATAATGTGCTCAATGTTGCGACCGCTGCATCAATCGTTTTCTATGAACTCTACAAGGTTAGACAAATGCGTCCACAGTCGCTCGACCCCTCGCAACTGTCGATAGATCGTCTAGTGTCCGTCTTCCGCGAGCTTGCAGATGTTGCGGATCTTCCACCGCACAGGAAACGCTTAGCGGACCGAGCGTTCAGGAACGTTCTCGCAAGATCGATCATCTCCAAAAGGGAAGTATCCTTGATCACGGGGGTGCTGAGAAAAGCCAAGGACAAGACGCGCCCCGTTTCAAGTCCACTGGGCAAGTAGCGCAGAACTGGATCTTAGCCAGTCGCGGGCGCTCGGCTCAGCAACATAACTCCGACCAGAATCAAAGATCCACCTATGGCGACGTTGACATCGACACTTTCGCCGAGAATGAGCCATCCCAGGAGCACAGCGACGATCGGGGTGATGAATGTGAAAAGCGAGATCCGTGTGACCTCCATGCGAGCAAAGAGCCAGTAGAGAGCGACAAAGGCGAAAGTCGACCCTAACACGGCAAGATACAGGATCGCGAATACTGATGTGTAGTCAAAGTTCAACGGCGCTCCGTGTTCAAGGAGGAGCCCGGCTGCGACTAGGAGAATGGCGCCGACACCCATCTGAACAACGACATTGGCTGTGGAGTTGATGGACTGAGAGTACTTCTTGCCGACCACGTTCGCGCATCCGGCAATTCCAGCACTTGCGATCACAGCGATGCCGCCCCAGAAGGAATTGATCGTGAACATCAACTCTCTGGAGAAGATGACTGCGACCCCGATGAAACACAGCAACATGGCCAACACCTTTCTAGCAGTCACGCGCTCTCCAGGTATCATGAAATGAGCGAAGACGACCACGAAGAAAGGCAGTGTGGCAAAGAGCAGGGAGGTTAGGCCTGCTGTCATGTATTGTTCTCCCCAGAACGCAAGAGCATACGGCACGGCAATCTGGGATAGGCTGAGAAATAGCATGACTCGCCAACTGTTGGCGTCTCTCGGAAACTCGGTCCTCCTTGCAATCGCGTAGCTAGCGAGCAAACCCGAAGCTATGACAAATCGAATCCCTGCGAACGTGATAGGCGGGAGAGAACCCAATCCCACCTTTATCGCGAGCCATGTCGACCCCCAGACGAAGCAGAGGAATGCGAAGACCAATCCAGGCAGAGGGCCTCCATTCGTCCGGTGTCCCATAGTCAACTCCTGTATTCCGGCGATAGTCTACGTTACATCTTACAACTAGAAATAGTATCGCCAACCTTTCAGAGAGACGACAATAGACGGACGAGAAAGGCGATGGATTCCACAGCAAGGCGCGGCCGCTCCAGCGCGGAGAGCCAAATACTCCTCTTGATTGCAGTAAACGCGCTCTTCGGTTTCGCGATTGGATTCAGCTCGCCCTCGGTGGCCCCGCTCATAGTCGCGCTTGGAGTGAGCATATCCTTCGTGGGCCAAGCACAGACAGTCGGCGGCTTGGGGACGACGTTTCTACGTCTCCCAATAGGTGTCGCAATGGACAGGATTGGAAGAAAACCCTTCATCATTCTTGGCGGTTTGGTGACACTCCTCGGATTCGTCTCATACTCGTACGCCACGTTCTGGCTCCTGTTGGGTGCGGGAATCGTGTTTGTCGCGCTTGACTACACAATTCGTGGAACTGCTTCCTCGGCATCGTTGGGCGACGCTGCAAAGGCTGGAAGAATCGGCAGAGTGTTCAGCCTCGACCTAGGCGTAACGGAATCCGCCGGCACTATCGCTCCAATCCTGGGTGGGTATGTCGCGACCGTGATGGCGGTCCCATCACGTTTCATGTTCGCAACATCAGCAGTCATAGTCCTAATCGCGATCGCAGTAGTCTCAATCGCTTACAAACCCGCACCAGTGCGACAAACACAAGCGAGAACTGTTGATTCATGGAGGGAATATCTTCGTGTCGACAAGCGTATTCTGCCCTTGGTGATCGTAGTCGCGCTTGACGCGGCCGCGTGGAGGATCTCGTTCCCGTTCTGGGCGCTGTATATCTTCAAAGAGATGAATGCGACTCAGGAACAGCTTGGAATCGCCCTAGCCATTTCGGCAGGCATCCCGGCGCTGACTGGGCTTACGCTGGGGAAGAAGCTTGACAAGGCGGGCAGAAAGCCATTCCTGGCCCTGAGCGAATGGAGCTCAATCGGAGCATTCCTACCGTTGTTGTTGAGCTCGCGACCTGAGTTCGCGTACATCTCCGCAGTATTCTGGGGCCTTGTCTACAGCCTCTACGTACCCGCTCTCAACGCCTACGTGGTGGACCATTTTGGGAGCGAAAGATTCGGGCAGACCCTGGGAACCCTGAGTCTGGTAGCCGGCCTTGCGTCGGTGGCCTCACCTGCACTGGGGGGCTGGATGTGGGACAACATATCCCCGAAATCACCGTTCATCCTCACACTAGTGTTAGCTAACGTTATCGGCATAGTCATTTGGTTCAAGATCGAAGAAAAGAAAGACGAGACACCTGGGCCTTGACCAAGAGAGTAACTGCTAGATCCTTGCGGGACGAGGCACTCCCGCCCCCATCATCTGCGTCATATGCGGCAAGGATCTTGGGATCGACGGAGCCTCAGGGTTATATCCTACGCTAAACCCAACATCTAGACGGAACGCTCTTGAAGAGACAGGACGCAATCAGAGCCCTCGTTATCGTCTGCGTAACCCTTGCAGCACTCGGGATCCTTCTCCCGGCGAAAGCACCCGCAATAAACCCAATGCAGGGACCTGTGACAATTACGGTCACGACGACTTCGACCTGGGGGACAGTCATTCTCACACTCACTTTCCCGAACATAATGACGAGCATGACGTATACCTCGTACATCGCCACAGCTACGACCACTGTGCAAAGTGTCACGACATATCCCGTAACCATTACTGTTACCGCAACCTCTTGGACTACAGTGTCAACTCACACTTGGACATCGAGGCGGGCGGAGACGACTGTTCCCTCCACATCCACAAGCTTGACGACGGAAACCGCGACCACAACTGGTCAGACAATAGCGACTACTGCGAGCGAAACCGTAACTTCGATGTACTACACGACGACGAGTAACACCTCGACGAATATGTTCACCGTGACGGGAGCGCCGACGCCTACTACTCCGCCTATACCGGGTTTTCCTCTGGAATCGATTCTAGCTGGACTTGGACTAGGATTGTTGGGCGTGCATCTGATCTACCGAAATCGTCGGGCAGAGAGAAAGCGTCCAGCATAGGCAAGTTCCTTGCACCGTTCCGTGCTGAAGGACACGGAAGTTCTGCTCTTAGTCGACACGATCAGCAGCGATCATTCGAACATCTCTATTGCTCGATCTGCTGATAACGCCTGACCGACGGGAACTCTTCAGACAGGGCGCTCAGCTGTCCTCTTAGTATTGAAGTAGGCTGAATTGTGAGGAGCAGGAAGAACCTCGCCTTGACAAGAACTTGGTTCGTCTCGTCGCTCAGCTTCAGTAAACCGCTGCGGCTCTGGACCGCCCAACTCACGGGAACAACCCTGAGAATACTCTATCTCGATGGCGGAGAGCCGCTGAGCGACATGATTTCACCATTGCACTGATCAGGCGTATGGAGATCGACGGAGCCTCAGGGTTATATCCTACGCTAAACCCAACATCTAGACGGAACGCTCTTGAAGAGACAGGACGCAATCAGAGCCCTCGTTATCGTCTGCGTAACCCTTGCAGCACTCGGGATCCTTCTCCCGGCGAAAGCACCCGCAATAAACCCAATGCAGGGAATCGTGACGACCACAGTTACAACGGGCTCAACCTGGCCATTCGGCCCGTGGAATTTCACTTTCACATTCACTTTCTACAACTTGACTGAGAGTAGGACATCTACCACGACGAATACGTCAGGTACGTCTTGGCGCCCAAGTCAGACATTGTACACTACTACCGTGGCTGTTCCCACAACGTTCTGGACTACTAGTACCACGTACTCCAAGACTCGGACTAGCGGGACTACGACTGTTCCTTCCACGTCCACAACTTGGATAACAACAGCCGCGACTACGACCAATCGAACAGTTTCGACAACTGTGAGCCAAACGGTGACCTCGACATCTTACACGACAACCAGCGTCACTACCACGAGTATGTACACTGTGACGGGGGCTACGCCTCCTACTCCTCCACCTATTCTTGGCTTCCCGTTGGAATCGATCTTGGCGGGACTTGGGCTAGGCCTGCTGGGCGTGCATCTGGTATTCCGAAATCGAAGAGCAAACAGGAAACGCCCGGCATAACCGACGTTCAAACCGGGCACACGCCCGAACACGGAAAACCGTACTCTCCTAGCCGGCGCGACTCGTATGGATGATTCGAACGTTTCTACTGGGCGATTTGTTGATAGCACCTGACCGACGGGAACTCCTCGAATAGAGTGTTCAGCTGACCTCGGAATAGTGAAGTCGGCTGGGTCGTGAGAAGCAAGAGAAATCTCCCCTTGGCCGGGACCTCATTTTTCTCGTCGCTCAGTTTCAGCAGATCGTTCCGAATTCGAACCGCCCAGTTCTCTGGAACGACCGGAAAGTATTCTATCTCGACTGCGAAGGAGAGACGCTGTGTGACGTTGTTCCAAGTGGTAGGAATTGAGGCTGCCCACCCCGCCAATGCGAAATGATCGTTCTTTCCTGTTAGAGACGGTATCAGCGAGCCGTCCCCGCGCAGCTCATATCTGCTCTTTGTAGGGAAACTGAGAAAAACGTTGCCAAGCGATCCTTTCTTGAAAAGTCTCCCCTTCAGGAGCTGCAGCTTCAAGTAGCATCGGATGTCATCAGTTGACCAAAACGACCTCGGGCTTTCCCTGAACTTCCTCATCGTCTTGATAGTCGATTTCTCGATAAGCGCAAGTTCCTTCGCGTCTGTCGCTGGCTTGCTGTTCAACGTTTGGCCACGTCCACGTGCGCACTCCCACAATCTTGGTTTCGACTAATATGTACGGCTTGCTTTCGCACCGCTATTGTTGCCCCAAGTGGCCCAATTCGCGGCCGTCATTGTTCAGCTTGACATCTCCAACCTCGATCTTGGCGGTGAGATTCGGGATTCGGGACCATATCTTGACCATTCTGACGGAGGGAACGATGTCCTTGAGAATGCCAATCTCCTGCAGCAAGTCATCCGCGTCCAAGAGACCGACGACTGTATCCTTCAGGTTCTCGACCCACGACCGTGAGACGCGGTCTAGACCCAGATCTCCCATCGTCATACAATGGCGCAGCCTAGTTCCATTCATGCGGAAGCTTCTGAGGGAAGCTCCGGCAAGGTACTTCTGGTATCCCAGTGATCTGAGCTCTCTACGATCGAAGCGGCTTCTCTCCTTGATCGTGTCAGGGGAGCCTACAAGCAGCGTCGTGCGGTTTCCTGCCTGAAGAACAGGAGAGATGTCACTGCCTCCAATTCCCAACGTGATGTCTGGCTGAAGTTCGTCCAGCATCTGGAGCTTGTAGAGAACCGCTTCGTTTCCGGAGACCCACCCATCCGTGTTCACGATCGTTATCCTCCCAGGTGTGGTGTGGTAGCCGACGAGCCTCTTGGTGCTACGGATCACCTTGTCTTTGGCACGCCCGGGGCTGGTGAGACCAATGAATAGGCGCTCAGACGGCATGATCTGTGAGAGGCTTGTCACCCTCGCCTTGACCTCTCCTGCAGCCATCGTTGTTGGCGGGCCAAGGTCAGTCTGACCTATGTCCGCGTCGACAACTGCGACCTGTCTGTCTTCGGCAATTAGATAGTTGGAGAGGAAAGTGCATAGGGTTGTTTTTCCTGTGTCCGCTCCACCCACCACGACCGCTACGCCTTCTCCGAGTTCAACGAGGGCTGAGCCGGCTTCACGCCACGAGAGTGGAATTGTGCTTCCGTCGAGCACCTCCACGCCAGCGTCCTCGCCCAGACTGACCCTGAATGACGAGAGAGAATGAATCTCGACCGGGGTCTGTTTTCCACGCGGCACGATGTTCCTAGCGGAGTCCAATGGAGCGCCTAGTACGCTTGCTTCACCGTCATTCAGTTCGAATGAGGCTGGACCCGCTATCACGAGTGTCTTTCCAGCCTCGGCGCGGATCGTCCTCGCTGTTCCGACCAAAGAGAGTGGCGCCATCGTGGATAACGAGCGAAGATCACCAGCTATATCACTCGTTAAGCTTTCCATTGGCTAGAGGCGGGTCGCTTAGAATCCGTTCTGAGATGCCTGAGAGAACCGGCGAGTTGCCACCGAATGATTCTATATATCCAGGCGAGATACAGAACAACGAGAGCAACCGACAGGGACAGGCGAGATCTGAATGGTTGAGGGAAAAGAAATCCCGGGCGAGCTGAAATACACGAAGGACCATGAATGGGTTCGCGTTGAAGGCGACAACTGCAGAATCGGAATCACGGACTACGCACAGAATTCCCTTCATGAGGTTGTCTATGCTGATCTCCCGAAGGTCGGAAGAGTACTGGGCAAAGGGGAGTCATTCGGCACGGTTGAATCGGTAAAAGCGGTTTCTGAAGTCTACTCTCCCGTGTCGGGCGAAGTCCTGGAGACGAATCAGAAACTTATTGATGCCCCAGAACTCGTCAACCAGCAACCCTACGGAGAGGGATGGCTCATATTGATGAAGCCTTCGAAGCTAGGAGAGGAACTCAGCTCACTCATGCCCGCGAAGGAATATGGAGAACTGCTCGAGAGACTGTCGAAAGAGAAGTAGAACCACATCACATCGCAGAAGCCTGAGTGCATCCATTGTCAAGGTAAAACATAAAAAGCGAAGCCATGGCCGATCATAGCGAGATACTAAGATGGAAGCGGACACGGCAGATCTCTTCGCGAACAGACATGCACAGACACGCTACCTGAAACGATTCGTTCTAAGGAGAATCGCAAAGGGAAAACCTAGCGAGCCCAATGCAAACTTCTGGGATTGGGAGATAGCGTCGAGGTTCATGGAATTTCCATCACTTGAGAATGTTCACCACCTGTGCCTCTTCTATGGCTACGCCAAAGTGCGCAGCGCACTCATCAAAGTCGAGAACGCAATCTTCGAGGAGTTCTTCTACGGCAAGATCTTCCTATACCCGTTGTGGTTGAAGAGGTTCAGCAGGATATTCGACGCCGCAAAACCTAGAGCCCAAGTCAGAGAACTACTCTCAAGCCAAGAATGAGGTCCCTGAGAAGAGATTCAGGAGCAGTCGACTCGACCCAAGCACAGTCGAACCTCATGCTCCATGTGGTACGCTTCTTTATAGGAGAAGTCATGAGGCTGATACGGCGCGCTCGTTGGGCAAAACAGTCCTTACCGGGTACATGCTGCTTGCAGTTCTCGTTCTAACAGTTGTTCCCATCGCTGAAGCTAATTCGACCCCGCTGAGGAGAGAGCCAGCGAAAAGTCCTGTCTTATCAGGACATAGCCCTGACAGATCCCCACCTCACAGCTCAGTTCACATTACGAAACTGAGCGGCGACTTCAGACTTGTCGTGATCTTGGTGGAATTTACCGATGTCACGCACAAGACAGCTGAAGACCAAATTCAGAGGTCAACCGTGGAACGGATGAATAAGTACTGGCTTGAGGTCTCATACGGGCAGTTCAACGTCATAAGCGACGTTGTCGGATGGTTCCAGCTAGACCATGACGAAGCATACTATGGTAAGGACGAGAATCCCAAAGATCCTGGCAGCGATCAAAGGAGTAGTGAACTGGTCGCCGATGCGTGCAAGTTGGCAAGAAATGTCGACTTCAAGCAGTACCAATCCATAATAGTGATTTTCGCGGGTCATGGCCAAGACTCGGATTCCAAGCATACCGACCTACTCTGGCCGAGCGCATGGTGGGACGGGCTTGACGTGATTTGCGGAGGCAAGACGTTCGTTAACGGAGGATTCGCCTCTGAGGTCACGTCGTATGGCACGCTCGATCTCGGTGGTTTCACGCACGAATTCGCCCACACAATCGACTTGCCAGATCTCTACAACACCGCTGCCAACGCTCCCGACTATTGGAAGACAGGCGTGGACTACATGGGCATGTGGTCTCTTATGGCATCTGGCAGCTGGGGTGGGCCTGACGAGGAAGGGACAGATCCCGTTGGACTTGAATCATGGAGCAGGATCAAGCTTGGCTGGCTCTCAAGCGTGTCCATCCCCATGGCGCCGGAGGGGTTCGTGCAGCAACTCAATCAGCTGGGTGATACTTCTGGCCCAAGAGCGCTGAAACTGTCAGCGACGGGGAACATATACTACCTAGTCGAGGCTAGGGCGAAAACTGGTGTAGACAAGTATTTGCGTGGCTCGGGAGTGCTTGTCACGCGCATAGACGAGTCAAAGGACACCGGAGAGGGCATCGTCAGGGTGATGGATTGTCACCGTGAAACCAAGTCGATTGATGATGCAGCCTGCAAAGCGAACGAGTCATGGTCGGCCCCATCGGACAACATTTACATGAAGGTCATCGCGGGACAGGGAGCGACCTACACCGTCGCATTCGCTAGCAAACCGATAACCACTCTGAACCTATACACAGCAGAACTCACCCTCGTAGGTGTTCCATCCTCGGCGTTGGCAAACGTCACGGTTGATGGAACTCCATACACGACGATCTCAGGGACCGAGAAGCTCATTCTCGTCTTTCCCTTGGGTTCGACACACGCTGTCACGCTCTCCCAGTGTGCGATCGTTGGCGAGGATACGCGTTATTGTACAACTGAAAACACGATCATAATCGCGAAAGAGGGCGCCTACCCGATTCACTACGACACGAAACAGTATAGGCTTCTCGTCGAGACGCAGCCCTCGTCAATCGCCGGCCCGATTGAGAAATGGTTCACAGCTGGCCAGACTGAGACGATCGGACCATATGACGAGACTGTACCCGTAAGCATTGGCGTTCGCTATTTCCTCCCGGGATTGACAGTAGACAACGCTCAACTCAAGGAAAGGACGGTGACTTTGCGTATGGACCAACCACACATGATCAAAGTCAGTTACGTTAGCCAATACTTCCTGAAGATCACGTCACCCTTTGGTGACCCGAAAGGTGAGGGCTGGTATGCGGCAGGCGACGTTGTCACCTACTCGGTGACGACGCCCTACGGCATTCTGATACAACACTTCTTCGTCTCATGGACGGGCGATGCCACTTCGACCGAATCACAGGGAACGCTGACAATGATACGACCGTATGCAATTGAGGCCAAATGGCGGGACGACTACACTCAGCTTTGGGTCGCACTGGTTGTCGTGGCGGCGGTGGCGGTCGGATTCTTGGGCTTGAGACACCGCAAGGCAAAGAAGATCACGCCAATCATATCCGTTACCGGCGTTCCCACCTCACCGGCAATACCAACAAAATCAGGCTGGTTCTGCATCAAGTGCGGAGCACCTCTTCCTCCCGATTCGAGCTTCTGCGAGATCTGTGGCGCTCGACAATAGAGCTGCACAGCAGACTAGAGGAACGAGCTCTCGGCATCATTTGCTTGATTCCGCTCTTTTCCGGCATGATATCAGTTCACCTTTTACGCGCAAGACAGTCGATAGATTCGATTGCGCTGCCCGGCAGGGAAACATGATTGACGCTAGTCGAAGATGTGATTCCTTCCCGATGCGAGCCCCTTGACGTTCTGCTGGATGGCGGGTTCACGGTTGGAGAGATTGTCGTCGTCTACGGTGAGGCGGAGACTGGCAAGACCACCCTCACGATCCAGACCAGCGTAGAAGCTGCGCGTCGTGGTTCAAAGGTTCTCTATATCGACACTGACCACTCTTTCACTCATCAACGGTTCGCGCAGTTGACAGGAGAAGAC
>Ga0315289_10004233_pt1 | contig 21421 bp, 10 predicted proteins | sample YL17G11_40_MG_FD_203452 | JGI IMG/M metagenome (GOLD analysis project Ga0315289, IMG submission 203452) | Sediment microbial communities from Yellowstone Lake, YNP, Wyoming, USA - YL17G11_40 | ecosystem: Environmental > Aquatic > Freshwater > Lake > Sediment | place: USA: Wyoming | collected... | reverse complement strand
GGGGGGGGGGGGGGGGGGGGGGGGGGGGGGGGGGGGGGGGGGGGGGGGGGGGGGGGGGGGGGGGGGGGGGGGGGGGGGGGGGGGGGGGGGGGGGGTTTTGGGGGGGGGGGGGGGGGGGGGGGGGGGGGGGGGGGGGGGGGGGGGGGGGGGGGGGGGGGGGGGGGGGCGGCGCGCCTCCCTCCCCTCCGCCCCCCTCCTCCGCCTCCGCCTCCGCCTCCTCGCTCGCGGACGCCGCCCCACTGCCGCCCTCCTCCTCCTCCTCGCTGCTGTCGCCCGCCGTGTAAAACACGTCGCCCGGCCCGCCAACGGGGGGAGGAGGCGGGGTGGCCGCGCGCGCCGCCCCCGCCCCCGCCCCCTCGGCCTCGGCCTCGGCACCGGCCGCCAGCGGCGCTGCGGCCGCCGCCCGCCACAGGGCCGCCAGAAACCAGCCCGACCCCGCCCGGGCGGCGGCGGGTGCCGCCGCCTCTCCCTCTTCCTCCCCCCCGCCGCCGCCGCCGCCGCCGCTGCCGCCTGCTGCCGCCGCGGACGCCGCCCGGGCCGCAATGCAGCAGTCCAGCATGGTCAGCTTCTGGTGGAGGAGGGAGGACGCCAGGTCGGGCGGAGGGGGCGGGGGTGGCCGCGCGGCGCTGCCCGGTGCGCCCCCTCCGCCTCCCACTCCGCCCACCGCCACGCCGGCCTCCCAGCACTGAAAGCGCAGGGCCCGGACGACGCCGCTCCACAGGGCGGCCCCCGCCCGCGGGGTGGCCAGGCGGGCGGTGGCGAGGCCCCACCGGGCCGCGACCGAGGCCGGCGGCGCGGACCGGGGGAGGGCGGTGAGTGGGGGCGGGCGCCCACCGCCGCCGCCGCCGCCGCCGCCGCCGCCGCCCGGGCCGCCGCCGCCCCCTCCCCCCCAGCCGAGCACGCCCTCCACGGCCGCCGCGATGGCGCCCGGGGCCGGCGCCCGCGGCAGGGGCCACACCCGCCCCTCGGCGCCGCGCGCGTCCCACCAGGCGTCGGACGCCAGGTCGGCCATGGACCGGGCGCCGCCCGCGTGCGCCCGCCCGGCCAGGACGGCGGAGACGAGGGCGGAGAGTGGGGCGGGGGCCGACCCGTCGGCGGGGGGGATGGTGGGGGCGGGAGGGGGTGGGAGGGGCGCGGAGGGCGAGGGCGGGGGCGGGGGGTGGGGCCCGGCTGGCGCCGGCGCCGGCGCCGGCGCCACCACCAGTGGCCGCCGCACGGCGAGCCCCCCACCCCACAAGGCGCCGCCCGCCCCGGCACTGCCCCGCCCCGGCACGGGCGCCCCAAGGGCGTGCACCAGCCAGACGGACGCCCGCGCCGGGCTGGCCAGGGCGGCGGCGGCGGCACCGCCCGGCGGGTGGGGGGGGCCGGGGCCGGGGCCGCCGCCGCCCTCCCCGCTGCCCCCGCCACCCCCCCCCCACGCGCCCGGCCCGGCCAGCCCGTCCCAGCACACGTCCAGTTCCAGGCCGCCCAGGGGGTCGGGGTACGCTCCGCCGGCGGCCCGCCAGGGCGAGCCCGCGTCCCAGGGCGGGGGGCCGGAGGGGGGGGGGGGGAGGGGGGGAGGGGGGTGGGCGGCCGCGTGGCCGGCGGCGCCGCCCACCCGCCGCGCGGCCGCACTGGCGGCGCCGCCCACCGCCGCCGCCGCGTTGCGCAGGGGCGAGCCCTGCCCTGCCGCCGCCGCCGCCGACGGGTCCACCGCCAGGGGCAGGGCGTACGTGACCCGGGCGTCCACGGTGACGGCAAAGGCGGCGGGCGCGGGAGGGTGGTGGGCGGCGGCGGGCGGTGAAGGGTGAGCGGCGACGGCCGCCGCCGCCGCCGCCGCCCGCCCGCCCCCCAACGCCGCCAGCGCCGCCGCGGCGGCGGCCACGGTCTGGCTGGCGATGCCCCTGTCCGGGTCGGCCGCGGCGGCCAGGGCGGCCGCCGCGCCACGGCAGGCCGGGGCGGCCCGGGCGGCGAGGAGGGCCGCGCCACCCGGCCCAGGCGCCGCCAGCGGGCGCGGCAGCCCGCCCCCCGGCGCCCCGCGCCGCCCGTCCGCGTCCAGGCTGCCCATGCCGCGGGGGCCCACCCCGCACACCCCGTCCCGGCGGCCGTCGTGGACGGGGACCAGGGCCGGCCACGGGCAGGCCGCGCCGGCGGAGGCCGCGCCTAGGGCCGAGGCCAGCGTCGCGCCCTCCCTGCCCGCGTCCAGCACGCGGCGGGAGAAGGTGGCGGGCGCCAGGGTCACCCAGGGGGTGCCGGGGGCCAGCCCGAACCAGGCCTGGGCCCGGTGCAGGCGGTCGCGCAGGCCCGGCGGGGAGGGCCGGGAGGCGGCGCGCGGTGAGGCCGAGGCCGCGGCGGCGGGGGCGGGCCCGCCCCCGCCGCCGCCGCTGCTACCCGTCGACAGGCCCCGGGTCAGGCGGGCCAGGCCGCCCGCGACCGCGCCCGACAGCGATCGGACGAGGGCGGCCGGCGGGTTGGGGCGGGGCGCGGTGCAGGGCGGCGCCTCCCCGGCGCCGCCAGCGCCAGCGCTGCCGCCCGCCCCGTCTTCTTCACTCTCTTCTTCCGCCGCCGCCGACGGCAGGTGCAGGGTCAGCACGTACGCGTCCCCTCGCAGGTCGGGCAGGCGGGCGGGGAGGGTGACTACCAGCTCGAGGATGGGCGGGGCGGGCTGGTGCTGGGGTGGGGCGGCGGCGGCGAGGGCGGCGGGGCCTTCGTGAAAGGAAAGGGGCGGAGAGTTGATCTGATGAGGTTAGCAAAAAGAGAGAGAGCGGGGTCTGTTATTGGAAGAGCGGCTTCTGTCCCCGTTCATTTCTCTGCCTTCACCCACCTATCCTCTGCCAGTCATTTAACTGGCGCTCAATGGCACTGACGAGCCTGTGTGTGTGTGTGTGTGTGTGCGTGTGTGAATGTGTTTGAGATGTGCGTGAGCGGGGGTGAGAGAGGCAAAGGAGAAGGAGAGCTTGCATTGGTTTTGTTTTTTTCTCTCTCCTCCGCACTTTTCCCAGGGCGTGACGGTGGAGAAGTCGGAGAACTCATCCATGGCTGTGCGTGTGCCCTAGTTGTTAAGGGCAGTCGGGCAGGGTGTGGAGGAGGGGCGTGTGTGCCTCCAGCCACACACCACACGGAAGGCCCCCTGGGGTCGCGCAAAGAAAAAGAGAGTGAGTGGGGACAGTCATTCCAGTGGCCAAATTTCGCATTTTCCTTTTCCCAGGCACACACCTGCGTGCTGCACACGCCTGACACACGCCAAAGCTCGCTAGCTCAGACCTCTCGCTCTCACCTTGTCGCCATGCGCGGCGACAAGGTCCTCAAACTGGCCAAGGGCTTCCGCGGGCGGGCCAAGAACTGCGTGCGCGTCGCCCGCGAGCGCGTGGAGAAAGCGCTCCAGTACGCGACCCGGGACCGGCGGGCCCACAAGCGGGATTTCCGGTCGGGCTGGGTCGTCCAGATCGGGGCGGGCGCCCGGGAGCACGGGGTGAGTGTGTTTTGAAGGCCGGGGCGGGCGTGCGTTTCCTTTCTCTCCGGCGGCCGCCGTCGCCTTTTTTTCTCTCTCTTTTCTCTCTCTCTCTCTCTCGACCCCTCCTTTACTCACGCTCTCCCTCTCTCTTCCCTCTCTTTCCTCCCTCCACACAGCTCACCTACTCCACCTTCATTTCGGGGCTAAAGACGCAGGGCGTGACCCTGAACAGGAAGGTGCTGGCCGCCCTGGCGTCCCAGGAACCGCTGTCGTTCAAAGCGCTGGTGGATCAGGTCGGGGCGATGCGGGGGGATAGCAGGCCGCCGCGCCCGCCGGTGGGGCCTGGGGCGTGAAAGGGAGATGAAGGGGAGAGGGGGGAGGTTGTCACACTGTAGAAAAAGGAGAGCGTTAGCCACCAGTGAATGAGTGCCGGCGGCCGGTGTCGTCTCGTCTCTCTCCAGGGACGAGGTCGAGGTCGAGGTCGAGGTCGAGGTCGAGGTCGAGGTCGAGGTCGAAAGGGAAAAAAAAAGGGGACTCAGGATTTGAGACCAGTTGCGAGTTTGCGCTCTTCACAATGCGCGTGCGCACCCGCGCCGGCCCCGCGGGGCCGCCTGCCGGGCGACCCAGCCAGCCGCCGAGGCTGCCTCGTCCTCGACCGGTCCCCGTGGATGTTGTGACAGCCGGGGCTACGGAAATAGGACGGGCCGCCCCCGAGAACGCGCCCCCGCGGCCACCACCGCCCGCGCCGCCCCCGCCACGCCCTCCCTCCTCCCCCATCGACCCCGACGCCGCCGCGGCTCTGGCCGGCCTGGGCCTGCCCCTCGCCGCCGCCTCCCGCCTCCTGCGCAAGGCTTTTAAGCTGAAGGCCGGCCCGCACGGGCGGGATGACGGCGGCAGCAGCGGCGGCAGCGGCGGCCGCGGCGGCGGCAGCCCGCTCGCATCGTCAGACTGGTCCTCCAGCGACGAGGGCGGCGGCGGCGGCGGCTCCGGGGCGCCCGCCCGGGCCCAGGCCCCGGGCGGCGGCCTGCCGGACCGGGCGTCCGTGGAGGCTGCGGCGGCCGCCCTGCTGGCCACCGGCCTGCGCGTGGCCGACCTGGCGGGCGCGCTGGAGCGGGCGCCCGGGTTGCTGGCCCTCCCCCCCGCCCTGCTGGCCGGGCGGGCGGGCGCCCTGCGCTCCCGGTGGGGCCTGTCCGCGGCCGCCACCGCATCGCTCGTCAGGTTTCGCCCGGCCCTGCTGTGTTCTCGGGGCGCTCGGCGGCGGCTGACGGCCACGCTCAGCGCGCTGACCGCGCCCCGGCTAGAGGAGGAGGAGGAAGGAGAAGAAGAAGGAGAAGAAGGGGAAGAAGGGCGGGATGGAGAGGCCGAGGTTGAGGGCCCTCGACCTCAAACCTCGTCTCCTGGGGCAGGGGGCGCCCCGCCACCTCCGCCCCCTCCCCCTCTCGTCGGCCTGAACGCCCGCCAGTTGGGCGCCCTCATCGAACGGTGCCCGGCGGCCCTGTGGGTGCCGCCCCCGCAGGTGGACGCGGCGTGGGGCGCGCTGGTGCGAGAGGTGGCGCGGGTGAGAGGGGGTGGCGACCACCCCGGCCTCCAGGCCGCCGTGGCCGCTTCCGCCACCCTGATGGCCCGCCACCCGACCGAGCTGTTGCTGCGGGGCGGGTGGAGCCATGATGGTGGAGGGGCGGCCCGGGTGGAGGGTGAGTTGGTTGGGGCGGGCGTGCCCGCAGCGGCCGCAGCGGCCGCGGCGGCGGGGGCGGGCCCGCGCGCCCTGGCCGCCGCCACGCCCGGCCACGCGGCCGCCGTCGCGGACGGCCTGCGCGCGTCGGGCCTGGATGAGGCCACGGTCGCGGCCGCCCTGGCCGCCGCGCCGGCCGCCCTGCTGGGGGCGCCCAGCGCGAGGGAGGTGGAACTTAAGGCCAGGCTGGCCACGGACACGCTGGGCGCCCCGCCCGCGGCCTTGGGCCACGGCCCCGCCGCCCGGGGGCTGTTCCGGCGGGATGTGGGGGCGACGGTGGGGCCGCGCTTCGCCTTTGTGCGGGAGCTGCTGGCTGAGAGGGGCGGGGGTGGTGGCGGAGGGAGCATGTCGCGCAAAGCGGCGGCGGCCGACGAGGCGGCGGTCGCGGCAGCAGTTGTCGCGCCCCCTCCCCCCACGCCCGCGCTGCCTCCCCAATCCGGGCGCCTGCTGACCAAAGGTCGCCGGGCAGCCGTGGGCACGGTCGGCGTCGCGCCCGTGGTGGTGGACACGGCGGCGGCCGCCCGGCAACAACAACAACAACTGCAGCTGCAGCCAGGCAAGCCGCTGACTCAGCGGCCCGGGTGGGGCTTTCCGATCGACGCCCCGTCGCCGGCCACCCCCCTGGCCGCCGGCCGTCGTATCGCCGCCATCCTGCGCGGCGATGACGCCGTCTTTGCGTCCACGTGGGCGGGCGTGCCGCCGTCCGAGTACGCGGTCTTCAAGCGGCGGTGGCAGGCGGAGGTGCTGCCGAGCCTGGGGCTCCGCGTCGCGCCCGGCGGGGCGGCGGGGCGGCGGCGGCGGGCGGCCGCCCTGGGGCTGGGCGGGCGCATCCTCGTGCCCCGGCCGAGGCGGCGGCCTGGGCGGCCCGGGCGGGAGGAAGCGGACGGGTTGGAGGTGGTCGCGACGCCGCCGGTGGAGTAGTGCGATGAATGAAAGATGATAGAGAGGGTTGTAGAAAAGAAAAAAAGGGGAAAAAACACGTTACAACGGGGCCTAAAAACGCACACACGCCACACATACATGAAACACTGGTGCCCAGTCAAAGCTAGGAGGAGGATTATACAAGGGTGTTGAGGAGGCGGGGTGTGAGTTTTGCCGTGCACGGCGGAGGGTGTCCGGTCTAAAAAAAAAAGGAGTGATGGGCGGGCGTGAAAAAAAGGGGGGGGGGGGGGGAAGGTTGAAAAACAAAAAAAGGGGGGGGGGGTGTGAGTGTGCGCGAGCCGAAGGCCCAAAAAAAAAGAATCGAAGGGGCAAAGTTGCCATGCATGCGTTGATGTCTAGATCGGGCAGGGCTTGCCCAGGGCGGCCCCGACGCGGCCGCCCGGGCCGCCGCCTCCCCAGCCAGCAGTACCCCCACCAGGCCCGCCCGCGCCGCACCCCTCCCACCTCCCCGCCCGCAAAATTTCGGCCAGGCGGCTCTCGAAGGCCTCCAGGAAGGCGAGCCAGCGCTCGCCCTCCAGGCCGGCCAGGGGGCAGGTCGGGAGCGGGGCGGTGACGGACGCGTCCGCGGGCGGGGGTGGGGGTGCGAGGGGTGGAGGGAGAGGAGAGGCGGCGGGGTGAGGCGGGCGGGCACGGCTGCCGCCCTTGCCGGCCCACCCGCCGCCGGTCGTCGCCACGGAGATCGCGGATGGCTTGGGGTGGGGTGCGATGGGTGACAGGGTCGAGTCGGGCGAGGGGCCGGCCAGGGCAGCGACCGCGGCGGCGCTGGCGCCGGCGGAGGACGAGTCTGGCGAGGACGAGGACGCGGCGGTGAAAAGCCTCCGGCCGGCGCCGCCGCCGCCGCCGCCGCCGCCGCGGCCGCTGTCGCTGCTGGCCGCCCGCCCGCACAGCGCGCCCGGCGCGGCGGCGGTCGGGGCGGTCAGGTCCGCGGAGGGCGCGGACTCCAGGTGGAAGAGCAGGGCGGGCTCGGGCTCCGCGGCCGGGGCGGTGGCCAGCGCGACCGCGGGCGGGGCGTGGCACTCCCCGCCACCGCCACCACCACCGGCGCCGCCGACCACGACCAGGCACTCCGCCGACGACCCGCCCTTCTGCACGCCGCCCGGCCCCAGGCCCGCCGCCCCGTCCACGTCCGCCCGGGCCGCCCAGCACAGGCGCTCCAGGGCGGACGCCTCGGCCCCGCCGCACGACCCCGCCACGCCCGCCGTCGCCAGGGGGCGGGTGACGGCGAGGCCCACGTCCCGCAGCGTCAGCCGTCCGCCCGCGCAGCACCGTTGGAGCAGGCGGGTGCCGACCTGGAGGACGCGCAGGGACTCATCCCTCAGGGACGGCAGCTCGTCCTGCAGCAGGGCCACGTCCGCGTCCGGGTCCAGGGCGGCGATGTAGGCGAGCGTCGGGCCGTCCAGGGGTAGCCCCGCCTGGGGCCAGTGCAGCCACTCGAGGAAGGCGTCGTCCGACAGCGCCTCGGGGAGGGAAAAGCCGTGGTCGATGGGGACGAGCTCGACGAGGGGCGGGGGGCAGGGGGGAGGCGCGGACGCGGCGGCCGCGGCGACGGCCGCGGCGGGGCAGTCGGGGCGGGCGACCGCGCACGCCAGCGCGGCGGCGGCCCCCCCCGCGGCGGCGCCCTCCCCAAAGACGGCCGCCGACGCGCGCGCGGCCCGGGGAAGGCACCGGGCGGCAGCCTGGCCGCCGCACCGGGCCTCAACACCCCCACCGCCACCGCCGCCACCACCCACCAGGGGCCGCACGAGGATGTTGCCGGCGTGGCGGTCTGTGTTGAGGAGGCGGATGTCGAGGCACGCGATCGCGTGCACGTCCCGGGTGGGGAAGCGCCCGGCGCCCGCCTCGCCCGCATCCCCGGCGTGCGGGGTGTAGGCCTGGAGCGAGCCCAGCTTGGTCGGCGCAAAGGCGGGGGTGATCAGCGGGGCGCCCGGCGGGGAGGGTTGGGCAGGGGCGGAGGGGGCGGGCGAGGCTGGTGGGTGTGCCGTCCCGCCCCGCCCCGCCGCGAACGCCGGGTGAGTCATGCGCACCAGGGCCGTCGGTGGGACCTTGGCGAACCCGCCGTGGTCCAGCAGGTAGGCGGCCGCCTCCCGGAGCATGGCCTCGCCCGGGCGGACAGAGGGCGGCGGCGGGGTGGGGAGCAGGTTGTTGTTGTTGTTGTGTGAGGGTGGGGGCGCGATGCCGCCGCCGCCGCCGCCGCCGCCGCTGGCCGTGGCGGTCGGTTCCTCGTCGCCCGGCTTCATGAGGGCGACGGGGCGCCCCGCCTCGTCCCGGAAGATGTAGCAGCCGCCGCAGCCGCCGGGAGCTGGGTGAGGGAGGAGAGAGAGGAAAAAGAGAGAAAACGTGAGAGAGAAGGCTTTTGATGAGGTTGGGAGCACACGCAGCCGCCATTTTTCATTTCTCGCCACGGGCGGGTGGCGGTGTGTGGGGGCTGGCCGCTTCGCCCGGTGCCACACCCAGCGGGCGAGAGAGTTCGCCACTCTCTCCGTCACTTACCACGGCTCGGCTCCTGCGCCGCCCGCAGCCCCCGCACGACCGCCCGGGCCAGGCGCCGCACGGCCGGCGTGCGGTGGGTAAGGGTGCCCACCACCTCCACGGCGGCCACGGGCAGCGCTGGGGCAGCGGGGAAGAGTGGGGACGAAGCGGGGAGGGGCGGGGCGGGCGGGGGCGGGGTGGCTGCCGCCGCAGCAGCAGCAGCGCGCCCACTGGAGAAGCCGCCCCATCCACCGCCACCCGCGGGCGACCCCGCCGATGAGCCGACCGGCCCGGCCTGGGCTTCCGGCCAGGCGGAGGTGTCCGCCAGCTGGGTCAGGCCGGCGAGCCCGACGCAGCGCGGGGTAGCCGGCGGCAGGGACGGGGTGGGAGTGGGCGGGCTGGACACCTTGTTGCCCGCCCAGCGCGGGGGCCAAGCGGCCAAGGGGGTGGCGGGGGTGGCGGGAGTGGCGGGCGGGGTGGTGGCCGTGGTGGCCGTGCTCGGGGGCACCGTGGGGCTGCAAAAGCCGTAGGTGGTCGGGAAGGCGCCGGCCTTCTCGGCCGCGATCGCGGGGACCCGGGTGGGCGCCGTGAACGACGCCGCCATTGATGCGGCCTTTTTGGGCTTCGGGTCAGGCGAGGTTTTTCGTCGGTGAGAGGAAGCGATGGGAGGGCGCGCGCTGCTCTCTCTCATTTTCGTTACCGCCACCCCATCGCGCGCGCCACCCCCACCAAATCGTCTTGCCCTTACCATGGTGGGCCCAGATGTGGAGGAGGTGGAGAGAAGTCGGAGGTGCGAGGCGGCCGGTTCGTTGGTGGCGAAGAAGGAGAAAGTTTGCGCCCCGACTCAGCGCGAAGACCTCGTGGGACCGCCGTGCGCGCGTGGAATCGCAAATGCCGCGTGCGCACACACTGAGAGTGGAGATGAAGCACTGAGTGGACACTTTGGAAGGTAAAAGTGGATGCGTGTGCTTCAGAGGGGGCCACCCAAGCGCACCCGGACCCCGAATGCCACCCGCGCGCGCGAGAGTGCTAGCTGATTTGCTGGAAGTAGCGGATTAGGATCTGCACCCTTCTCCGTCCGGACCCCCCCCGTCACACACACGCAAATGGAGTCTACAAAACAAGGTCTACACACGCACACACGCACACACACACACCCACACACACACACACATGGCACTCCTCTAGCTGAGCCCAAAGCCGCTGGCCTCCCGGGCCGCGTACAGCAGGCGCTCCGCGACCAGGGCCGCCCCGCCCGCGCGCCCGTAGTCGGGCAGTTTGAGGAGGTTGAGGCAGGTGGCGGCGGTGGGGAGGCGGGAGGTCGGGGCGGCCTCGCCCCCGCCTCCCCCGGCAGGCACGATGGTCAGGGGCGGGGCCAGGCGGGCAAAGCCCAGCAGGGGCGGCCGCCCCGCCGCCGTGGCGAAGCGCAGGACGGCCGCCTGGTCGGCCGGCCCCATCCCGCCCAGCGCGTCCCAGAAATCCACCACCGCCGGGTGGTCTGGCCCGTACCCGCCGCCGTACCTGGCGTGCGCCCGCATGTCGTCGACGTCGAGGGGCGGGGCGGAGGCCAAGGAGGTGGCCGGGCCGGGCACGCCGCCGCCCAGGAGGACGCCAAACTCGGCCGCCCCGAACGCCGACCCCCACCCGGGCGGGAGCGTCGATTCCAGGCCCCGCCGCATCGCCCCGATCGCCGGCGCCAGGCGGGCGGTCAGGTAGTGGTGCGCCGCGCGGAAGATGAATTCGACGACGTTGTCGCCTGTGACGGGGCGCAGGGCGCCGCCCGGGTGGAGCGGGACCTCCCCGCCGGCGGCGTCCGACACGCAAAAGGACAGCCCCGCGGCCGCGACCTCGCCAGGGGCAGCCGCCCGCAGGGCAGACAGCGACGCCGCCAGGGCCGGGTCCAGGGAGGGCAAATCCGCCAGCCCCACCGGCCGCCGCAGGAGCTGCTTGGTGACGAAGGGCGCGAGCGGCACGCCGGACGCCAGCCCATCCCGGGCCAGGCGCCCGAGGAGGCGCCCCAAAAACTCATAGGTGGCCAGAGAGACGACGCCACTGGCGGCCGGCCCGCCCGCCCGGGCCGCGCCGACCGCCGCCGCCACCGCGGCCGGGTCCGGGTACAGCTCCCGGGCGGGTGTCTCAGCAAACAGGCCCGCCCCACCCCCCCCCTCGGCCGCCGTCGCCGCCGCCGGGGCAAAGGCCGCCAGGACGAGGAGGTTGGCGCACTCCTTCCACAGCCCGCCCCCATCCACGCCCGGCTCCTCCAGGCCGTGCTCGTCCACGAACTGGATGCGGATGCGGCCGGTCGCGAGGGTGCGGGGGGGCAGGGGAGCCAGGGCGGCGAGGGCGTCCGCCAAGACGGCGGTGCGGCGAATGACGGCAAAGCGCGGGGCGTGGTGCGCAAACCCGCCGCCGCCCCAGCCGCCGCCGCCGCCCCAGCCGCCGCCCTCCTCCTCGCCCGCGTCCTCGCCCAACGCGTCCGTGAAGGCCAGGACCCGGTCGTTGAAGGGGACGAGGAAGGGCGCGCACCGCAGGACGGCCCGGGCGCGCGGGGTGGGCGCGGGGTGGGCCCCGACCTCCGCCCGGAAGCGGGCGGGCGGCAGGGTGGAGGGGGGGGCCTCAAACAGGGAGGCCGGCAGGGCGGGCCCGCCGTCCGGACCGGCCCGGTCGTGCAGGGCACGCAGCAGGGCAGCCGTCCCCGCTAGGGCCGCCTCCCGGATGGTGGAAGAAGGGGCGGCGGCGGCAGAAAGAGAGGGCGGCGCCGCCCCACCAGGCAGCACCGGCGGGGCGGCCCACAGGAGGTGTGTCAGCACGTCCCGGCACACGCCCACGAGGGCCGGCAGGGCGGCCGGGTCCAGGCCGCCCAGGGCGGTGGCCGGCAGGCCGGTGCCCCCCCCCGTGGAGGCAGCCAGGGAGGTGGACAGGATGGGGGCGAGCGCGGCCAGGGCGGGGAGGAGCGGGCAGGCAGCGGCCGGGGTGAGGGGCGGGCGGCCGGCTGCGTCGCCGCCCTCCGGCGGCGCGCCCACCCCGCCCGCGGCCGCCAGGGGCCGCAGGATGTGGATCCACAGCAGCGGGGCGGCCCCCGTCGCGGCCAGGGCGGCCAGGGCCCGGGACCGCAGGCCCTTGCGGGCGGTCAGGGCGGCCAGGAAGGGCGGGACGGGCGAGGAGGCGGGCGGGTGGTCGCCCGGCAGCGGGCCGCCGCCTGGAGTTGCCGCCAGCGCCGCCTGGAGCAGTGGGCCGAGCACGCCGGGCCCGGCGAGGACGGCGACCTGGGCCGCCGTGACGGCTGCCACGCCCGCGTCGGGCGGGCCGTCCCAGGGCAGCCAGGGCGGGGGCGGGGCGCCGCCGCCGCCGGGGGCCGCGGCCGCACCATCATCGTCCGAATCGTCGTCTGTGTCCCCAGCCTCCCTGCCGCCGCCGACGCCACCGGCGGGAGCCACGCCCTCGCCCAGGCCCCCACCATTGGGCGGGCAGGCCATGATCAGGGCGGCACCGGCGGCGCACAGGGCCCGGGCGGCGGCGGGAGCGGAGGCCAACAACGGGGCGGCGGCGGAGACGTTGCCCAAGAGCGCGGCCGCGCAACCGCCCGCGCCGCCTGGCGGGGCGCACCCTGTAGCCACCAGCGGCGCCACCCAGGCCGCGACGGCAGCAGCCCCCGGTCCCGTCCCTGCACTGCTGCTCAAAAGGTCCTCACACGCCGCCCGAGCTAGGCGCCCCGCCAGGGGGGCCAGCGCCGGGCAGCGCGCCCAGAGGCCCGGCGCGGCCGCGAGCGCGCGCGGCGCTGCACCAGCGAGGAGCGGGCGGAGGCGGGCCAGGGCCAGGGCGCGGGCGGCGGCATTGGCGAGCAGGCCCGCGCCCAGGCTGCCCACTGTAGAGGAGCACGTGAGGGGTGGGAGGAGACCGCCCGCCCGGTCAAAGAGGGCGCCCCTGGAAGGGAGGACGGCCGCGGCCAGCGCGCCGGCGGCAGGGCCGCCGCCGCCGCCGCCCGCCGCCCCCTCACCCCATGCCGCCGGGTCCACCACCCACACAATGAATTCGACCAAACAGGCGGCAGGGGTGGGTGGGCCTGGCCCGCCCCGCGGTGCCGCCAGGTCGACCGCCCACGCCCGGCGGTGTGCCCAGAGCGCGTGCACGGCGGTGGCCGCGAGGGCCGCCGCGGCGGGCGGGGTCAGGCAGACGGCCGACGCGCGGCCGGCGCCGGTCGAACGCGCCACGGATACAGCTCCCGCGGTTGCGGTAGCCAAAGCGGTCGCATCCCGGTCGGGCGTGGCGAAGAAGGCGAGGCGGGAGAGGAGGGAGGTGGAGGCAAAGGAAGCACTGGAGAGATGGAGAGGGTGGTGCGAGGGGGTGAGGGAGAGTGAGAGGGCGTGCGGAGGGAGACAGCAATGCTCCCCGCCTCCCCTCCCGCCACGCTCTACCTGTCGATGCGCTCGCCAGACCCGCCGTAGCGGCCCACCCAGTCCCCGCGGGCCGCCTCCCGGGCAGCCGCCGCCCCGGCCCTCCCCCTCCAGGCGGCCTGAATGGTCGTGGCCGCGCTGTTTTCTCGCGCGGAGCGTTGCCGCGCTTCGCGTTCCGCCCGCGTCCGGGCGAGCAGGGCCTCCCGGGATTCTACGGGCGCACTGCGGCCGCCCAGGGCGACCCGCCGCTTGGACGCGCCGGGCAGGCGGCCGTCAAACATCTCTGAGAGATGGATAGACAGGTTTTTCGTGTATGTCGAATTCTTTTTTTTCTTCAACCTCGTCCTCTCACTCGTCCTCCTCCACTCCACCCTCCACCTCCTCCAACTCCGCCGACGCCGCCACCACGGCGGCCGACGGGATGGCGGCAGCCACCACGCCCCCACTCCCCGCCGGTGGCCAGTCCTCGAACCGCAGGTCGGGCGGGCGGGAGGCGTGCGGGGTGCCCAGGCCGGTGAAAGCGACCGACACCGGCCCGCCCACCTCCACCGCCCCGCCCAGCACGCCTACCGCCTCCACGCCCAGGCCGTCCAGCAGGATCTTGGCGATGCCCGCGTCGGGACGCAACCAGGACAGCACGGTCGCCGGGTACAGGGACCGGCCGGCAGGCGGCGAGCCCGCATCCGCGGCGCTGAAGAAGCGGGCCAGCCACTCGGCCTCCGCCCCGCGCTCCATCCCCGCCAGCTCCCGGGCGATGGAGGCCGGGCCCGTGACGGCGGCCGCCAGGGCGTCCGGGGTTGGGAAAGGAAGGGGCGGCGGCGGCGTGGCGCCGCCCCCGCCGCCGACCACCCCACCGGCCACCACCGGCCCCCCGCCACCGCGCACCCACGCCTTTACCTGCCAGTGCACGCACAGGTCGCCCCACCGCCGGATGGGGGACGTGAACTGCGTGTAGGCGGCCAGGCCCAGGCCCGCGTGCGGGGCGGGGGCCGCACAGTCCAGCACGCCCCGCATCATGCGGGACCGGGCGGCCGCGGCGGCGGCGGGGCCGGAGGTGGGTGGGGGCGGGGGTGGTGGGGGCGGGTCGCTCCCCTCGAGGGCCGCCCGCGCAGCCGCCTCCTCCTCCCGCGGGGGCGTCGCCACCTGGCCCCGGTACGGTAGGGGCAGGCCCGCCGCCCCCGCCGCCGTCGCCACGGCCTCATTAGCCAGGATCATGAGCTCGGACACCAGGCGGCGGGAGGGGGTGTCGACGATTTGGCCGACGGCCACGGCCAGGCCGCCCCCGACAGGCATGACTGTTTTTCCATTCAAATAAACAGTGGCGGCGCTTCTCGAGGGCGGCGCGCCCTCCACATCCCGCACCCGGACGTCCGCCTCGGGCAGGCTGAACGTGGCCGCACCCTGGGCCGTGCGCCAAGCCCGGCGGGCGGTGGCCGCGGCGGCCAGCAGGCGCAAGTCTGAGGCCACCGCCGCCAGGGCGGCCGAATCGTCAGGCGAGGCGGGTGGTGGAGAGCCGCCGCCGACACCGCCGGTGCCATCGCCCGCGGCCAGCACGCTGTCCACGCCATCGTACGTCAGGCGGGCGGCGGGGGAGATGGTGGAGGGACGTATGACAATGGAGCCCGCGTCCAGGCTGCCGTCGCCCCTCAACCGCACCCCGACTGACAGGGCGGCCGTCGGCACGCCCGGCCGCAGGGAGAACGGCCCGTCCGACAGCGGGCGCGGGAACATGGGGATGGAACCCGTGGGCAGGTAGACCGTCCGCGTGCGCCGGGCGGCTTCCTCGATCAAAGGTGCGCAAATGGAAGAGGAGGCGGCAGGCGATGGCGGGGCCAGCCAGCGGGTCGGGTCGGCGATGTGGACCCACAGCGTGGCCGTCGTGAAATCTCCAACCTCATGAGGTTGGCCGCCTGTGCGCCCGCCACCATCCCACTCCACGCTCAGGCCGTCGTCGATTTCGGTGGTGGACGCGTCGTCAATGGTCATGATAGTGTGGGTGGCCGTTAAGTCGGCGCGGGACAGCATGTCCGGGTCGGCCGGCGGGGCGGCCGCGAGGGAGGTGGCCGCGGCTTCCAGGCCGGGCGGGAACTCAACGGTCACGCCCGCCCGCCGCAGGCCCGGCAGCTCGTGGCGGGGGCGGGCGCCAATGGCGGACAGGAGGGCTGCCGCGCCGTCAGAGGTGGGCGGGTACGGGTCGGCGGAGGAGGGCGACCGGGCTCGGAGGGCCGAGGAGACGGAGCGCAGGGTTGACAGTGCCGACGCCGCGGCCGCGGGGGACGCGTGTTCGAGGGCGAGCTCATCCAGCGCCGCCAGGCGGGCCGCGTGGGGCGGGCTGGCCCGCCAGGCGGGGAGGAGCGTGGCCGTCTTCCTGCCCCAGTCGCCGGCCGTGGCAGCGTCCGCAAAGTCGGCCGCCACGGCCGCCGCGTCGGCCGCCGCCTTCTCCGCCGCGGCGGCCTGCGCCCGCAACGCTGCGACCTCCACAGCCGGTCGGGGGCTGTACAGCACCGGCTTCCCCTTCCCCGCCTTGAACAGGGCCACCCCGTCCGGCGTGCTTCCCACCAGGCGCCGGGCCGCCGCGACCTCGCCCGGCCCGGCGGCCTCGCCAAAGAGGAAGGCCGCCAGCTCCGGGACGGTCGCCGGGGTCGGGGCCGGGTCGGACAACAGCTCCCACGTGTCGCCCAGCAGGGTGACGTCGGCCGCCGCGTCGGCCGCGACGGCGGCCGCGGCTGCGAGCGAGGCCGGGGTGTGGCCGTCCCCGGGGAGGACGTACTCGATTTGGGCGGGCTTCAGGGAGTAGCGCTGGTCGCTGTGCGTGTGAAGAGGGGGGGGGGACATGGAATTGGAATGATGAGAGAGGGGGGCAGGCAGGGGGGGGGGGGGCAGTTTTTTTCTCTTCTCTCAACCTCCTCCTCTCCTCCTCCCCTCTTCCTTCTCTCTCGCACCGTTCGTCCACGGCCACCCAGTTCCGCTTGCCGTCCGGCTCGACCAGGAGCGCCATGCCAGAGCGACCGTCCCGGCGGAATTCGACCAGGCGGCCGGCCGCGGGCGACCGGGCGCCGTCGTCGTCTAGGCGGGCCAAGGCGGCAGGCGAGGCAGCGGCGGCAGCAGCCGTCGCCCGGCCGCGCCGCTGCTGGCCGCCTCCACCGACGCGTGCGAGCGAGGATACCCAGCGCGGGCTGCTTACTCCGGCCGCCGCCCCAGAACTGACCGCATGGTTGGCAGGTCGACCAGCCAGCCGGGCGGGGTGACCAGGCAGGCCAGCCGCGAGCGGCGGGCGTGGGCGGCTGGCTGCCACCGATGCAAGCGAAGCACAGGGCGCGAGCACACTGCTGCTGCGGCTGTGCGTGTAGGCCGCCATCTCTCCCGCCACGGTGTGCAGGCCTCGCTGAGCGTGCCAAGATGTCACCAGGCTGTGTGCCAGCCGGCGCCGCATGGACCGGTGGAGTAAGGAGATGGGGGAGGAATAAAGAGACACGCGTGTTCCTGAAGAAAACCTCTCGGCCCGCCCTCTCTCTCTCTCTCTTCACTGCAGCTTGTCATGCAGCGCCACACACCGCTCAAACGCCGCCCGGCTGACCCGCTGGGGCAGGGACCCCGCGAACGTGGCCAGCACGCGCACCCGGTCCGCGTCGCCGGCCTCGGACGCGGCGGCCGCGACGGCCGGCACGACTGTGGATAGGCGCTCCGCCAGCGGCTCTGGCAGGGCCGCGGCCGCGTCCACGCACCGCCCCAGCCGGAAGGCGTCTGCGGGCAAGAAAGGCAGGGCTGACGCCGCGCGCAGAACGCCGCCAGGGTCGCCCGCCCGGGCCGCGTCCAGCAGGGCCCGCACCGCTTTCAGCGAGGCAAACAGGTCGAGCGCGGCCGACGCCTCCCCTCCACCACTTCCGCCACTCCCGCCACCACTCGTCATCACGCCCTCCGCGGCGGCGTTGCCCCGCCGCACCAGGCGGTCCGCCGCGGAGGACGCATCCGAGCCGGGCCCTCCCGCCGCCGCCGCCTCGACGACGCCGGCCAGGGCCCCGCAAATCAGGCGCAGCGCGGACCCGGGCGCCCCGCCGTACGCAAACAGCTCCGCCGCCCAGTCACCCTGGCCGCCGGCTTCACAGGCGGCCGCCACGGCCCGGACCAAGGAGGCCCGGTCGGCCGGGTCGGGCGCAAAGCGGGCTAAGGGTCCGCCGACGCCGGCGCTGCCGCCGCCGCCGCCGCCGCCGCCCGTTCCCAGGAGGCCGCCCACCGCCCCGCTCTCTGTCAGCAACTCCCGCAGCAGGGCGGCCCGGAGGGCCAGGGAGGCCGCCGGGTCGGGCGGGCCACCCCCCGCCACGTGCGCCGACCCAAAGCGGGCGGCCGCGACGTAGTATTCGAGGGCGGCGGCGGGTTCCGGGCGGGCCAGGGCGCGGCCGGACGCGCGGAGGAGCGGGGCCGGTTCTGAGGCGGACGACGGAGGGGGGCCCCCCGTGGCAGGGGGCGGCCCGCCGTCGGCCGTGCCCGCACAGGCTGGGTGGCCCGCGTCGCCCGCCCCGCCCGCACACCAAAGGCCGGCGGCCGTGGCGGCCAGGGCCAGGTGGGCGGCCTCCCCGCGCAACGGCCCCCGGCCGGCAGGGTGGCGGGCGGCAAACGCGATGGCCGCCCGGGGCTGCACCGTCAGCAGCAGCACGGCGGCGTACCGCCAGGGCGCCCCGCCGCCGGCGCGGCCGCCATAGTGCGCGGGGCCGGGCCGGGCGGCGGAGGCTTGGAGGGCGGCCAGGGTGGCGGCGCCTGGCGGGGTGGGGGCGGGAGGCGCGGCGCCAGCAGAGCCGGCGGCAGCCCCGCCCGCCGCCGTCGCCCGCCCCGCCGCGGCCGCCTGGAACCAGACCCAGTCCTCCACCGTGCCGCACAGGGTGGGCGCACCCGCGAGGACCGCCCGAACGCACCGGGCGTCCCCAGCCAGCAGCGCGTGCACTGCGACCCGGTGCCTGAATGCTGGGCGGCTCCAGGCCGCCCGGTCGCCGGACCGCAGCAGGCGCTCCGCTTCGGCGACCAGGGCGGAGAGCGGCGGGGGCGGCTGGGAGGAGGACGGGGGCGGCGCGGGCGCGCTGGCGGCGGACGCGCGCGACGACGGGGCGGCCACGGCGGCGCCCCAAGCCGCGATCGCGGCCGAGAGCGGGGACCCGCAGGGCAGGACCGCGTCGTCGGGCGCGCCCGCCGCGGCCGCCGCGGCCTCGCCCACCCACCCCGCCCGCAGGCACAGCCACACCCGCTGCCAGGTGGTGTCCGACCCGGACGCGGAGCCGCCGCTGCCGTCGACAGCGGCGCCGGAGTCAAAGTCAAAGGGCGCGGCCTCCGGGTCGCGGACGCGGATGAATGCTTTCACCCGCCCCTCCCGCCCCGGGGCCCCGCCGAGGGCCGCCGCCGCCCGGTGGTGGCGGATGGTGGTGTCCATGTGGGCCGCAAACTGGGCTTCCAGGTGGGCGCGGGAGCCGGCCAGCGCGGCGGCGGCGCAGGCGGCGGGGGTGAGCTGGGAGGGGGTGGTTGAGGGCGCGCCGCCGTCTCCACCACCACCACCACCCGCGGCAGCAGCCGCCACCTCCACCGCCTGCCGCCTCAGAATGGCCCACAGCTCCGCGATGCCGCCCGCGGCCGGGTCGGGTGGGGGCCCGCCGGCCGTGGCGGCGGCTGCCGCCGCGTCGCCTGCCGCGGCGGCCGCGGCGTCAGCAAAGGCAGAGACAGCGTCCAGGGAGGGAGGTGCGCCCGCGCCGCCGCCGCCGCCGCCGCCACCACCCGCCGCGGCCGCCGCCTCGTTCAGGCGGGCCACCACGCCCACGTACGCCCGGGCGCGGGGGGGTAGGGCAGCCCCGCCCGCAGGCGAGCGCGGGATGGGGGCGGGCAGTGGCAGGCCCGCTGCGGAGGTGAGGAGGCCGGCGGTGGGGGCGGTGGGGGCGCCCCCGCCGGCTGCAAAGAGGCTCGCCCGCCCCGCCGCCCACCCGGCCTCCGCCTCCGCCTCCGCCCAGGCTTCATGGGCGGCCGCCGCGTCGCGCTGGGCTTCCGCGATGGCGGCGACGACGGCGGCCTCGTGCACGCGGGCGACGAAGGCCGCGACCGAGGTGGCCTCGGACGGCGGGGCGGCGCCCGAGTCGGGGGGTGGGGGCCGGGCCTCAAAGAGGTGGAGGGCGCGGGTGAGGCTGTGCGTGCGCGTGTGTGTGCGTGTGTGTGGGTATGTGTGTGTGTGAAGAGGGTGAGTGAGTTAGTGAGGGCGGCACACAACGTCCAGTCGGTCCGTGCCGGACGGACGCGCACACGGAGAGAGAGGCGGGCGAACAAAACAAAAAAATGGAGAGAGGGGTGAAAGCGCGCGACGCGGATGGAGAACGCGCTTGCTCTTATTCCGCACCCGCCCCGGCACCAACTTCTCCATGCCCGCCAAAAGGCATGTTCGATGACCCCACTCCCACAGAACACTCACCGCCGCGTGTTGACCCCCTCTGCCGCCAGCAGGCGGGCGGCGGCCGCCCGGTCGGCGCCCGCGTCGGCGACGACGCGGGCGGTCCGCTCTTTCAGGGAGGCGGAGAAGCGTTCCACTTGGGCGAGGTCACGCTCCACGCGGGGAAAGCCGTGGGCGTCCTGTGTGATGGGGGTGGTGAGAGAGTCGGGGTAGAGGGTGGGCGGGTGAGGAGGGCGGTGCATGCAAAAAAAGACGGCGGCAATGAGACGAGCGATGCGAGACGGGGCGCCCCACGCGCGACTCACCCCGGCCGCCAGCTCCTCTGATTGGGCCAGCAGCGCGTCCCAGTCCATGCCTGCGGCTGCCATCTCAGGGATGTGCGCAGGCGGCGGCGTGTGAGGTGAAGTGAGTGAGAGTCGAGAAGAGAGGAATGGGTTGACGTCGCCCTTTCCCGCAGCAACTCTTTTCTCTCTCTCTTTCTCTCTGAACGGAGACCTGTACACCCCTCCCGCGACCCACCACACAATTTCACACATCAACTACATCGGCTATAACTGATCATTACACACACACGCGCACACGCCCCCTCATCAAACCTCCCACTGCTACCTCCTCAGCGCCCGGCTCAACCGCTGCAGGTGGTAGTTGATCGTAGACCGCCCTTTGGTCCTGGACGCCGCCGCCGCCGCGCAGGCGTCCAGGGCCTTGCGCGGGGCGGCGCAGGCGCCTTCTGCGTCCATGCGACTAGTCTTTGTTTCGTGTGAAGAGAGGAGGAGTGGAGATATGAGGGAAAATGAGGAGGAGACCGCAGGTGTCGAGAGGGTCGCGCCTCTATTTTCATCGAATCGGCACTCGCTCGCGCTTCTCCCTATATGCACGCCTCTCACCATCATGCACGCCAGAAAGGCGGCCAGCTCGTCCGCGCAGGCCAGCTGGCCACCCCCAGGCCCCTTCTTGGGGTTCACTTTCAGGGGGCGGTCCGCGGGGGTGCGGCCCATGGTTCTCTTTTGGGGGCTTGGCGAGAGAGGGTGGCCGCCGCCGGAAAGAGAGAGTGCAACATCACCTCGCGCGCCTCCTTCATTGTTCTCAACATCAACAATTACCACCGCCCCTCCCGCCTCAACGCCCCCGCGTATGCCGGCTCCGTCGGTGGGGCGACCGGCGACAATAGCGCAGGCTTGGATGCGGTGCCCTCCGCATTGTCCGGACCCAATTTTTTTGAGTCATCAAAGCCGTCCAGGTCGTACCCCATGTCCGCGTCCCACCCCGACAGGTCCCCGCACGCGACGAAGGGGACCAGGCGCCGGGCCTGGGGGGTCGGGGGCGGGAGGCGGGAGGCCGGCGCGTGTGCGTCGTCCGTGGTGGTGGTGGTGGTGGCCCCTCCACCGGACGCGGCGGCCGCGGCGTCCGCGGCCTCGCCCGCCGCGCCGGACGCCGCACCACCCGCGAGCACGCCCCACAGCCGCTCGCCCGCGTCCTCCGCGCCCGCCGGCAGGGAAAAGCCCCGGCACACCACGAACGCTTCCACGGACGCCGCCCGGGACGCCCGCGGCTTGGCCAGGGAGACGTCCGCAAAGAAGGCGCCCAGGCGGGCGCACAGCATCCCCGCCTCCCGCCCCCGAAACACTTTGGCCACCAGCGCGCCGCCCGGCCGCAGCACGCGCGCCGCCAGCGCCGTCGCCGCCAGGACCAGTTGCGCCTGCACGAACTCGTCCATGTCGTGCAGGCCCGTCACGTCGGGCGCGCCGTCACAGATGACGAGGTCGGCGACGGCGGCGGCGGCGGCGGCGGTGCTGGGCGTCGAGGGGGACGCGCCTCCCGTCTCATCATCCTCATCACCCCCGGCCTCGCCGCGGCCTGCCGTGCCCCCGCCTCCTCCTCCGCCCAGCGCCGCCACGATCGCGGCCGCAGTGGAGGCCGCCGTGATGTCGCCCTGCAGTTGGATCACCCCTTCGATGGGGGCCATGGGCTGGAGGTCGACCGCGACGAGGCGGGGTGGGGGGCTGTGCAGGTGGGGGGGGGGGGGGGGCGGG
>Ga0315289_10004232_pt1 | contig 21421 bp, 23 predicted proteins | sample YL17G11_40_MG_FD_203452 | JGI IMG/M metagenome (GOLD analysis project Ga0315289, IMG submission 203452) | Sediment microbial communities from Yellowstone Lake, YNP, Wyoming, USA - YL17G11_40 | ecosystem: Environmental > Aquatic > Freshwater > Lake > Sediment | place: USA: Wyoming | collected... | reverse complement strand
CTAGGCTGGGCAAGATCAGCAGCAAAGCATACTTGCCAATTTCGTTTGGATCTTTGACCTCGGCGATCTCAACCGCAAGATCGGGATATTGCGCTAGTAACTCGTTTTGAGCGGACAAGATCATCCGCCTGACGGCGTAACGCTCGGGCTGTCGCAATCCCAGGATTTTGACGTTGATCAAGATATTAATCCTTTAGCAGTTTACCTGGATTCAGCATACCCTGCGGATCGAACATCCGGCACACGGTCGCCAGCAGTTGCATACCCAGTTCGCCTTTTTCAGCGGGGAGAAAAGGGGCGTGATCCAGCCCGACGCCATGCTGGTGGCTAACCGTCCCGCCGTGCGCTACGATGACGCGGCTGGCGTCGCCTTTCAAAGCCTGCCAGCGGCGCAGGGTTTCATCCGGGCTTGCCTTGAGCGAAGCCGAAGGGTCTGCAGCGCGGCGGTATAGATAGGTCACGTAGATGCCGGCCCCATCCTTGTATACGTGCGAGAGGTGGGCAAAGACAAGGACACGCTCGCCGATTTCTGCCAATCCTCCGGAGATAACATTCTGGGTTTCTTCTGCCGTTGGCATCACGATCGCCCACGGGACGGCAGTCTCCAGAGTATCCAGGGCGTAACCGCGCTCCCAGAGCGTGTTGCGCAGATAGGGCGTCAGGAAGCGCGACTTTTTCCACATTTTGCCGATGGGCGGGCCTGTCCACAGCCCACCGTGGATGTGGATGACCTCCCGCGCCGCAGCGAATTGCTCCCTGGCAGCCTTACCCTTCTTTTCGGCGGTGAACCCCGCGATCAGCAAGCAGCGCCCTTTGTCATATCGCAGGAAGGATAACCCTCGATTGGCCCATTCGACGAGTTGACCCTTGCCGGAAAGCGCCAGCGTGGTCGTGGTCTCCAGCGCGTTGCTCAAACGCAGCATTGAGAGTTTCAATCCGGCCTGGGCGATCTCGCGCACCGCTGCCGTCCCTGATTCCCAATCGTGGAAAAAGAAGGCCTGGAAGGATTCTTCTTCCGGCAATGGCCGTACCCGCACAGTGGCGCGGGTGATGATGCCGAGACGCCCTTCTGAGCCGAGGACCATCTGGCACAGGTCCGGTCCTGTGGCCGAGGCCGGATGGGGAGGCAGATCCAGTGCGCCGAGCGGAGTCTCCACGTGGCCTCCTGCGAACAGGTTTTCGATGCGCCCATAGTAATAGGATTGCTGTCCACTGGAGCGCGCCGCGATCCAGCCCCCGAGGGTGGAGTATTCAAAGGATTGGGGGTAGTGGCCGAGGGTGTAGCCGCGCGCGTTAAGTTGCTTTTCGATTTCAGGGCCGGTAATGCCCGCTTCGAAGGTTGCTAAGCGGCTGGTTTCATCCAATTCGAGCAGACGGTTGAGGCGCGACAGGTCGAGGGTCAGGACAGGCGCGCTGCCGGGGAGTGGGTTGATGTGCCCGACCACGCTCGTCCCGCCGCCGTAGGGGATCAGGCGCGTACCGGTGCGACGGGCATAATCCAACAAGGCGCGCACGTCCTCGTCACAGGCCGGGTAGGCCACGCCATCCGGGAAGACGCCAACGCGTCCGGAGTGCAGGGCGATCCAATCCGGGAGGGATTGTCCTCGTGCGTGGCGCAGGCGGTCTTCTTGGTCGGTCGAGATGCGGGGATGGGGCGAAAGGCGCGCGGGGGGGATGTTCGACAGGACGTATTCCAACGAAGCATCCTCCAAGAGTAGTCCCGCACCGATCCGCGTTTCCAGGTATTGCGTAGCGGTTTCGGGCAGAGGGTATGTGATGGAAGCCTCGCCCCAGCCGTTCCAGCGTCGCATAGAGCCTCCTTGTTCGAAAAGCCACATGTATTCTACAACCGCCTGGCGGTTATGGCAACAGCTACGTTTGGCCGGGTGCGATGATATTATCCGCAATCACTTTTTGATACCAGCGGGCGCTATCTTTGAATATCCGCTTCTGGGTCCTGTAATCCACCCAGATCAGCCCAAAGCGCTGGGAAAAGCCCTCCGTCCACTCGAAGTTATCCATCAACGACCAGACGAAATAGCCCTTCACCGGAACTCCAGCCTGGATAGCTCGATACGCGGCGGCGAAATGCTTCCGTAGATACTCCACTCGGTGCGTATCTCGCACCCGTCCTGCCTCATCCGGGTCATCGGAATAGCTCGCACCGTTCTCCGTAATGTAAATCTTGGGCGGCTGGTACTCGAAATAGATCCATGCCAGAACGTTGAAAAGCCCATCCGGGTAGACTTCCCAGTCAGTCTCGGTGTAGCGTTCTGGATCGCGCGGTGGGGCAAAGACGGTCTGCGGCAGGTTAACTGGAGCTTCGTTATCGCGGGCGATGAAACGGGCATAATAATTCAAGCCGAGGAAATCGGTAGGTACAGCAATCGCCTGCAAATCGCCAGGCTGCACGAAGCTCATCCCTTCTGGGGGTAGGTACTTCTCGGCAATTGCATCCGCCACCATGTCGGCCGGATACCCATGCCCATAGAGCGGATTAGTGTACCAGCGTACCCACATGCCTTGTTCGCGGCGGAGCGCATTGCGGTCAGCCGCGCTCGCGGAAGCAGAGACGGTCCAATTGATGTTAAGCGTGATACCGACTTCCGCGCCGGGGCTGTTCCTGCGGATGACCGGCACTGCCCAGCCGTGAGAGAGAAGCAAGTGATGGCTGACTTGGATTGCTACAGCCATATCTCGAACGCCCGGAGCATGTTCGCCGCTGAAATGGCCGTCGAGGGTTACAACCGAAGGCTCGTTGTGCGTGATCCAGTGCTTGACCCGGTCCCCCAGGCTATGAGTGACGGCATCTGCGTACTCGACAAATGCCTCGGCTGTCGGGCGAGTCGCCCAGCCGCCCTCGTCTTGCAGTACCTGCGGCAGGTCCCAGTGATAGAGCGTGACAAAGGGGGTAATGCCCGCCTCGAGCAATCCGTCTACCAGGCAGCTGTAGAAGTCCAGCCCGACAGGGTTGACCTTTCCCCGTCCGACCGGCAAAACGCGCGGCCAGGAGATCGAAAAGCGATAAGCCTTGAGTCCCAATTCTTTCATCAGCAGGATGTCCTTGGCCCAACGATGATAGGCATCGCAGGCCACGTCACCTGTGTCGCCATTCTTTATCTTGCCCGGCGTGTGCACAAAGCGATCCCAGATCGATTCGCCCTTACCGTCTTCGTTCCATGCACCCTCGATTTGGTAGGAGGCCGTCGCCGCGCCCCAAAGGAAAGCTGGAGGAAAGGAGAGAAAGGTTTCCATGGATAAAGTTTCACTTGTTCCGTGTCAGGTGTCATGTTGTGCTCAGCGCTTGAATTCTACTTGACACTGGAACACCTGACACGTGAAAACTAAGCCTTGCCAAGAACCATCGCCAGCAGCGCCATTCTAACGTATAACCCATACTCCATCTGCCGGAAATACGCGGCGCGCGAATCCTCATCGAACTCGACGGTGATCTCGCCGACTCGCGGCAGCGGGTGCATCACGATCATGCGTTCTTTGGCGGCTTTCATCACCTTCGGGTCGATCACGTAGGCGCCCTTGACGGACTCGTAAACGGCCTCGTCAGTGAAGCGCTCCTTCTGGACGCGCGTCACATACAGCACGTCGGTCCCGGGCAGAGCCCGGTCGAGTGCCGTGTACTCGGCCTGTTCGATTTTCTTGGCCTTGAGTTCGTCAATCAGTTCAGCCGGCATGCGCAGGATGTCGGGCGCGACGTAGTTCAGCCTGACCTTGTATAGCGAGAGCAGGCGCGCCAGCGAGTGGACGGTTCGCCCGTGCTTCAGGTCGCCGAGCAGGGTGACGGTGAGACCATCAATGTGACCGAGTTCTTCCTTGATGGTAAAGGCGTCGAGCAGGGCCTGGGTGGGGTGCTCGCCGATGCCGTCGCCGGCGTTGATGACCGGCTTGTGGGCCGCCTTGGCCGCGATGGCCGCTGAACCAACCTCTGGGTGACGGATGACGATCACATCCGCGTAGCATTCCAGCGTACGGACGGTGTCGGGCAGGCTCTCACCCTTCGAGACCGAAGAGTATTTGACCTCGTTGATCGGGATGACTGAGCCGCCCAGCCGTTCCATCGCTGCGGTGAACGACGAGGATGTGCGGGTGGACGGTTCGTAGAAAAGGTTGGCCAGGATCTTGCCTTTGAGCAGGTCGAAGGTTCCGATGTGGTCCACCATGTCGTGCATCTCGTGCGCCACGGCAAAGATGTACTCCAGGTCTTCTCGGCCGAACTGCTTGACCGAGATGATGTCTCTGCCATACCAGGGCGCTGTACGCTGGTCGCCGAAGGGTAGGTGGGGGTTAGGGGGAGGGGTGGGCATATTTAGTCTCCTAGTCTGACAGATATCGTTTTGAGTATAGATCGGGCTAGCGGGGTGGATTGCTTTAACCTATCCTCTCACATTTATCCCGAAACCGGGTTTGACGAGGATCTTGCCATCCTCAAACGCCGTTTTACCGCGCAGCACCACCTTCTGTACGCGTCCCTTCACCTTCCAGCCTTCGAACGGTGTCCAGCCGCAGCGGGAGTGCATCTCTGCGGCGTGGATCTCGTAGGAGGCATTCTCGTCCACTTCGACCCAGGTTTCAGGTTGTTCGGGAAGGTTGAATATGCGGCGGGGGTTGGTGTACATCCGCAAAATAATATCGTCCACCATCAACCGCCCACTGTCAACCGCTGTTAGCAGTAATGGCAAGGCGGTTTCCAACCCAGGGAAGCCGGGCAGCGGGTTGTCGCCGTCCTTCTCGGCCAGAGTGTGCGGGGCATGGTCGGTAGCGAAGCAGTCAATGACATCCAGGTTGGCCCACAAGGCATCCACATCGGCTTGAGTGGCGAGGCGTGGGCGGACTTCACAACGCCCCCTCCCCAGCCCTCCCCCATTTTCGGAGAAAATGGGGGAGGGAGATGTTAGGAATAAATAATGCGGCGCGACCTCGCACGTGACCTTAATCCCGCGCTCCTTGGCCACCTTGATGAGCAGGACTTCCTCTTTCAGCGAGATGTGGGCAATGTGGACAGGCCGGTCGTAGATGGCCGCCATCAGGATAACCGCGGCCATGCTGCGGCTTTCGGAGTGCGCCACGATAGGCAGTTCCCTGGGCCATGTTTTGAAATGTTCCTGCCAGAGGGTCATGTCGTCCAGGCGCAGTTCGCCGAAGGTCTGGTCGAGGTACATCTTCAGCCCGGCGGCGCGGAGTGCGACATCTCTGATGTCGTGGGCATTATCCGGCCCTGCACCTACGAACTGGGCATAGTCACAGCGGGCTTTGGAGCGCGCCGCGGCAAGCGCCAGGTCGAGGGTGGCGGCGTCGAAGATGGGGGGCTTGGTGTTCGGCATGGCCAGCACAAGAGTAAATCCACCCGCCAGCGCGGCCGAAGTGCCGGAGTCCCAGTCTTCCTTGTGGGTCGCGCCGGGTTCGCGAAGGTGGACATGGGGGTCAATTAGTCCAGGAAGTCTCATAGTCAAGGAACAGGTAAAAAAAGAGAGCCGAATGACGGCTCTCTAAAGGATGAATATTGTGGGCATCAACGCCCGCGTGAAATCTTGGAAATATAGGCAGGTAACCATATCGGGCGGAATTATAGGCAAGGTAGTGGTTTTGTCAAGGGGCGCAGGCCTCTCCATAGTCGAATGCCTCGATATTCCAAAGGTCGCTGGCGGTGGTTGGATCGAGGCTGAAGTTGCAGAAATCGAGACGGGAGGCGGCCACTTTCAACCGCCAGTACAACGGTACAATGGGCAAATCTTCTGAGAAGATAGCCTGTGCGTCGTGATAGCCAGTTGCATAAGCAGGTTCGCCCGGCAAAGAGCCTTTGGCGGCGAGACAGGCCTCATCATAAGCCGCGCTGGTGTAACCGCTGATGTTGGCGCCGACCCAATGATTAGTGGCGGACGGCACCTCGGGGCTTGTAAACCACTCACAAGGCGGTTCCACACCTGTGCTGCCCATGGCAAACTCGGCCAGGTCGAACTTGCGCCCGAACAACGGCCCATCCGGGCCTTGGGCATATAGCTCGGTGGGATCGTAATATTGCAGATTGACCTGGATCCCGCACTGAGCCAGCGACCTGGCTAGGATCTCACTGACCTGCCTGCGTTGGGCTGCACCGGTCGTCCAGTAATCCAAGACTAGCGGCGTGCCGGCTGGGATGTCTGCAATACCCCAGGCTTGGCGCGGCGTGCCGAGATCGTTGTCCTCATCCCGCCAACCGGCCTGTTCGAGCAGTTGACTAGCCTCCGTCACGTCGAAGGGATAGGGTTTCACATCTGGGTTGTAAAGCGGATGGCCGGCGGGCACGTAAGAATTGGGCACAGTCGTCAGCCCATACAGCACTGTATCCACGACCTGCTGCCGGTCCAGGCACATGGCAATCGCCCGGCGGACGCGCACGTCGCCCAGGAAATCCAGGCGGTCGCCTGCCTCGAGGTTATAGCCGTTGTCATAACTGGCCGGGCGGATGCCGAAATCGAGGCGTTCCATCACATCCGTTGGGGAGAAGATGGACTTGAGCTGGCCTTGAGAATCGAAGCTTTTTAGGATGCCGACCTGTCCGTCCAGGTGCAGGCTGGCATCCAGGAGGTCACATTTTCCGGCGATCAACTCGCTGATGGCGATCTCTGGGGTAGCGATAAAACGGAATACCAGCGTATCGAACTTTGGCAAAACCTCGCTCGCCCGGAAGTAATAGGGATTCTTCTTCAACGTGATGGAATCGCCGCTCACCCAATCCTCGATAACGTAAGCACCCCACCCAACCGGTTCGCGGGCAGCCACTTCGGTCTCAGGAAGTTCGCCCGGAGTGTATTGGCTCCACAAATGCTTGGGATAGGGAGTCCAGAAATTGGTAAAGTAGGACGGGTCGAGGTAGCCCGGCTTGCCCCACCACTGGACAGTCTGTTCGTCCACAGCCTCGTAGCCCTGGGTGCGGTCTATCAGGTACTTGGAACCGGGCGTATCGGGATAAGTTGCCAGGTTGTATGAATAGACCGAGTCCTCCACCGTTAGGGGCATGCCGTCCGACCAGTAGACGCCGGGCAGCAGGCTGAAATTGACCACCATCTGATCCATCTGGATTTCGCCCTTGCCGTCATAGACGATGGCGCAGTCGTCGCTGCGACAGCCGCTCAGCCGGACGCGCGCGCCTGGCGCCAGCGTGACCGGCAGGCCGCCCGCGTCCACCACCTCGTCGCCGACGTAGACGGAAATGGCGCTGATCAGCACGTCCCCGTCCGCCAGGCTGGGCAGCTTTTGCAGGATGACCGGTTGGTAGCCATAAGAATTGGTATCCATTGGGCCATCATAGATAGCCGCCAGGATGCTGCGCGCTGCGGACGAGAGATTTCCAAACGGATACAGACTGGCAGGCTCCTCCCCTAGGCAGACTGTCAACGTGCGCGGCGGCGTGGGTGTCGGCGTGTGCGTCGAGGATATGGGTATGGATGTGGGCGTTGGCGTGGAGGTACCCTTTGGCCCACAGGCGGCTAAAAGAACAGCCAGGAAAACGAGAAAGCCTACGAAAACAGATCGGCGATCAGGCATCACAATCTCCCTTGAGAAAGTTCATGGACACAATTATGGTAGCCTTCAAGATTTCCATTATACAACAACCTGCGAAGCCAAGTTCGTTGACATCCCCATACCCTGACAGTACAATGAGGCTGTTGGACTGATCCTAAAAGAGGAGACTCTTATGTTCAAAGAATTCAAAGCTTTCATCATGCGCGGCAACGTGGTAGACCTGGCCGTCGGCGTCGTCATAGGCGCGGCCTTCGGCAAGATTGTCAGCTCGCTGGTCAACGACATCATCATGCCTCCTATCGGCTCGCTGCTCCACGGCGTGAACTTCTCCAACCTTTTCATCAGCCTGAGCGGGCAGAGTTTCGCCTCGTTAGCCGATGCCCAGGCAGCCGGCGCGCCGACCATCAACTACGGACTGTTCGTCAACAATGTGATTGATTTCCTTATCGTCGCCTTTGTCATTTTCCTATTCATTAGGGGCATTAACCGACTCCACAAACAGCCCGCCTCCGCGCAGGTCGAGCGGACCACGAAGGAATGTCCCCATTGTTTTACGGCTATCCCGATCAAGGCCACTCGCTGCCCGCATTGCACTTCCGAATTGATTTAATCCTCTCTTGCTCCAGCGTGGATTCAACCCCCGCTGGAGCATTACAGATCCCCATGGATTTCCTCGACAAACTCAACCCCCAACAGCGCCAGGCCGTGACGGTTGGCGCCGGGCCTGTTCTGGTGCTGGCCGGTCCCGGGTCTGGGAAGACGCGTGTCCTGACCCAGCGCGTTGCCTATTTGATTGGTTACGAGGGCGTGCGTCCCTACCAGATGCTGGCCGTCACGTTCACCAACAAGGCGGCGCGGGAGATGGAAGGCCGTGTGCGCGGACTGCTGGGCGAGGAGGCTACTAACGGCCTGTGGCTGGGAACGTTCCACGCCACTTGTGCCCGCCTGCTGCGCCGCGAGGCCGAGCATCTTCCCTTTGACTCCAGCTTCGTCATCTACGATGAAGACGACCAGCAGCGGGTGGTAAAGGCCGCCATCCGAGACTTGAACCTGGATGACAAAACCTACCGGCCGCCTTCGGTGTATGGGGCAATTTCGCGCGCCAAGAACGAACTGATCTTCCCAGAAGAATACCCCGTTCAGACTTACCGCGACGAGGTGGTAAAACGCATTTACAAGCGTTATCAGGAATTATTGAAACAAAACAACGCCGTCGATTTCGACGATCTGCTGTTGTGGACAGCTTGGCTGCTTTCGGAGAATCCCGCCGTGTGCGAGAAGTACGCCCGGCGCTTCGTTCACGTGCTGGTGGACGAATATCAAGATACGAATTACGCTCAATACATTCTGCTCAAACATCTGGCGTCCGTTCACCGAAATGTCTTCGTCGTGGCCGACCCGGACCAGTCAATTTACGCATGGCGTGGTGCAGACTATCGAAACGTGCAAAGGTTTGAAAAGGATTATCCAGATTGTCAGGTGGTCCTGCTGGAACAGAACTACCGCTCCAAACAAATTATCTTAGATGCTGCCATGTCGGTCATTGACCGCGCTCCGCACCGCCGCCACAAGAAGCTCTTCACCGAACGCGGCCAGGGCGAGTTGGTCTTCTATTTCGAGGCCAACGACGATTACGGCGAAGCTTCCTTCGTCGTGGATAGCATCGTCCAGCTCGTCGCCAGCAAACAATACGAGGCTGGGGATTGCGCAGTGATGTACCGCACCAACGCCCAGTCCCGCCTGCTTGAAGAGGCCTTCCTGGCGGCCCGGCTGCCCTATCGGCTGGTCGGGGCGCAGCGTTTCTACGGACGGCGTGAGGTCAAAGATATCATCACCTATCTGCGCCTGGTGCACAACCCCGCCGACGAGGTTTCGCTCGACCGCGTCATCAACATTCCGCCGCGCGGCATCGGCAATAAGACCGTACTCGCCTTGCATACTACGGCGCGCGGGTCGAACCTCTCGCCAAGCACGCTGATGTTCGACCTAGCGCGCGGCGATGCTTCTCCTTTTTGGATGCAATTTACTGGTCGCGCCGTCCTGCCGCTGGCCGATTTCGGCGCGCTGCTCGCCAACTGGCGCGCCGAGGCAGCTAGGGCCACCGTCACCGAACTGTTCGACCGCATCACCACCGACATTAACTATAAAGAATATCTCGAGGATGGCACAGAGGAGGGCACTGAGCGCTGGGAGAACGTCCAGGAGCTGCGCCGTCTCACCGTCGAATACGAATCCCGCACCCTGACCGAGTTCCTCGAAAACGTGGCCCTCATCTCCGACCAGGACACCCTGACCGAAGGCCAGAACGCCCCCACGCTGCTCACCCTGCACGCCGCGAAGGGCCTGGAATTTGGCGTTGTCTTCATCGTCGGTCTGGACGACGGCATCCTGCCTCACAGCCGCTCATTCGACGAACCCGAAGCGATGGAGGAGGAGCGCCGCCTGTTCTACGTCGGCATCACCCGCGCCAAAGACCGGCTCTACTTGATCCGCTGCCTGCGGCGCGGTGGACGCGGCTACGCTGAAGAAACCTATCCATCCCGTTTCTTGGATGACATCCCGCCCGAACTGCTGGATGGCAGATCCCGGGCCGGACGCCGCTCCCAGCGTTTTCACAACACCCAATCCTGGATGTCGCCTTCCACACCAAAACCTGCCGCTAATAAAGTGACCACATTCACGGCTGGGATGCGCGTCAAGCATCCTGTTTGGGGTGAGGGCATCGTTTTAACCAGTAGAATCCAGGATGATGATGAGACCGTCGAAGTTGTATTTGAGTCAGTTGGGAATAAACGACTGGCGGCCTCGTTGGCCGGGTTGAAGATTGTAAACTGAGGAGCACTGATTGGCAGAAAGCGAACTAGTAGATATTGGTGGACGGCGGCTTTTTCTTTAAAAATAACATCGAAGCATACCCCTCACCACGGCCAACGCTGACTAGGGGATGACCGACTGGACTCGCCTGGCTGAGAAACGGGAAGAAATGTATGCCCGCCTGCTCCTGGTGCCCTGGCCTGTCATCAGGACAGGCAGGCATTGGTGGCGGGCAGGGGCAGGGAAACTTCGCACTTCGTAGCGTAAATTATTGTGGAACTTCACACTCCTTGCCAAAATACCGTAAAATAGAGCTATGAACCTCAAAATCGTAATCCCAATGGCCGGCTGGGGCACGCGCATGAGGCCGCACACCTGGTCCAAGCCCAAGCCTTTGATCAGCCTGGCAGGCAAGACCGCCCTCGACCACCTGCTTGCGATGTTCGATACTGTTCCCAATCCTCAAAACTGCGAATACGTTTTCATCGTCGGGCCCTACTTGGGCGAACTACAAATCCCGGCTTTCATGCAGACAAGCTACCCGAAGCTGAAGGCGCATTACGTTGTGCAGTCAGTCATGCGCGGTCAAGCGGACGCGCTCTATCTTGCGCGCCAGCACCTGAGCGGCCCAATGCTGATGGTTTTCTCCGATACATTGATCGAGACCGATTTCTCCTTCCTGGCAGACGAGACTCTTGATGGTATAGCCTGGGTCAAGGCCGTGCCCGACCCGCGACGCTTCGGCGTGGCGGAAGTGGACAAAGAAGGACGGGTGAGGCGGTTGATCGAGAAACCGCAGACGCTGGAGAACAACCTGGCCATCGTCGGTTGCTACTATTTCAAGTGCAGCGAGGATCTAATCGCCGCCATCGAAGAGCAAATGCGGCGCGATACATCCCTGAGAGGCGAGTTCTTCCTGGCCGACGCCATCAATATCATGCTAGAACGCCGGGCGAAATTCCGTACACAAAAAGTAAGCGTCTGGCTGGATACCGGCACGATAGAAGCCGCACTGGAGACGAATCGCTACTTGCTGGAGCATGGACGCGAGAATGCTGCCAATCATGTCAGTGAAGATGTCAAAATCGTCCGGCCAGTATTTATCCATCCCACCGCAGAGGTGAGCAATTCAACTGTCGGGCCGCACGTCTCCATCGGGGCAAATTGCACAATCACGGACAGCCGAATCGAGAACAGTATCTTCGAGGCGGGGGTGGAGGTCAACGCGGCAGCCTTGAGCGGCTCGTTTATCGGTCGGCAGGCCAAAGTCGAGGGACGTGGCGCAGAGGGACAGCCGATGAAGTTGAATATTGGAGATGATTCTGTTATCAAATTGTAGCGATGGCTCCCATGCCATAGCTGACCGGGCAAGGGAGCCTGGTCTTCAAGAAAATGCCTGATATCGTCGAGTGCCATTCCGAGTACGAGTACGCCGAGAAACCCGTCGCCCTGACGTGGGAGGGGAAGCGGCTGGAGATTTCCGCAATCCTGGAACACTGGTGCATCCCCGGCGCGAAGTGCTTCCGCGTCGAAACAACTGACGGGCAAATCTTCGAGCTGTTCTATGGCGAGCTATACGACGAGTGGCGTATCAATCAACCGTGAGGAGGAGGAATGTGCGCAGCACCTAATCGGCAGCAAGTCTCTGACATGCGTTTCCTTGCAAAGCGGGTGGCCGGGCTGAAGCCTTCGGGCATTCGCAAGTTTTTCGACATCGCCGCCACCATGAAGGATGTCATCTCGCTTGGCATCGGCGAGCCGGATTTCACCACGCCCAAGCCGATCATGGACGCCGGCCGGCGCGCCCTGGAGGCGGGTGAGACACACTACACCTCGAACGCGGGAACTCTCGAACTTCGTCAGGCGTTGGCAAGCCACCTGCTGAAGCTCTACGGCGTGAAGTACGACCCCGTGGGCGAGATCATTATCACGGTCGGCGTCTCGGAGGCGCTTTACCTGACCATGACCGCCCTGCTCGACCCAGGCGACGAGGTCATCATCCCCACGCCATGCTTTGTCTCGTACCAGGCGGAGGTGATCCTGGCGGGCGGCGTGCCGGTCGAGATCCCCAGCCGGATGGAAGACAACTTCCAGCTCGACCCCGAGCGCGTGCGCGCCGCCATCACGCCGCGCACCAAGGTGATCTTCGTCGGCTATCCGAGCAACCCGACCGGCGCGGTCGCGGCGCGCGAGACCCTGAACGAGGTCGTAAAAATCGCTGAGAAGCGCAACCTGATCCTGGTTTCGGATGAGATCTACGACCGGCTGGTCTACGATTTCCAGCACGTTTGCGTACCCTCGCTGGGAGAGAATATCCAAAAACGCACTGTCCTGCTGGGCGGCTTCTCGAAGGATTACGCCATGACCGGCTGGCGCATCGGCTACGCGGCCGGGCCGGCTGAGGTCATCAAGGGCTTGGTGCGCATCCACCAGTACACCATCATGTCCGCGCCGACCATCGCACAGAAAGCGGCCATCGAGGCATTGGCGAGCGGAGAGTCGTACGTTCAGGAGATGGTGGCGGAGTATGACCGACGGCGCAGGCTGATCGTGGGAGGACTCAACAGACTGGGCCTGACCACATTCGAGCCGCGCGGCGCGTTCTACGCCTTCCCCAAGATCATCGCATCCGGCATGGACGATGAAGCCTTTGCCCAGAAATTGCTGCAAGAGGAGCACGTGGCTGTTGTACCGGGCAACTCGTTTGGCGCAGGCGGAGAGGGCTTCGTGCGCTGCTCGTATGCCACAGCTTATGAGAAGATCGAGGAAGCCCTGCATCGGATGGAAAGGTTCATGAACCGGTATGGTTAGCCGACAGGAAATCCCATTATTATTCTACTTTTGACATTCATAAGCCACGGAGGTGTCAAAATGACAGATGGTCTTTTCCTCACCATGCTGGGAAGTTTCCTCCCCATTATTTCACCACTCTGATCGCCTGGCTTGGTAATCTGAGCCTAAGCTCGAAGCGCGGCCGGATTGAAACTCTGTTGAAACGCAGAGTGGATTTCCTTAATGCCTATCTATCAGCCTAAAATGCCGCGATGGGAGATTCGGAAGAACTGGCTCAAATCAGGCAAAGTGCTGGCGGGGAGCTATCGGCGATCAAGAAATCATTAGAAGAGGATTTGAGAAAAATTGGCAAGGATTCGCCCCAGTCCGGAAATTTCCTTCAGCGTTTCCTTTTACTATACAAGATACACACCCGCACGGCGGCTTTTTTCAGGGTTTTGTTCTATCTGACATTGCTTGTTTCATTCCTCTGGTCATTGCTGTTCACAAGTAAAATCCGCGAATTCATTGTTGAAGATTCTTAATCTTTATTCGTAAACCTTCTTGGGCTGCTGCTCTTCATAACACCGGCTGTTTTTGATCGTTATCTTCGTACACTGGCTGGCTGTCAAAGCGGATAAACCTGGTAAGATCACCTGATCATCAGGCACGGCTCAAGCCGTATTCGGTGTTTAGTCACCAGCAGGCAGTTAGGGCGGCGTGATCTGAACCTTAGATTTTCCCTCTTGACAAGCCCAAAGAACCGTTGTAGAATACTCTGTGATATAGAGTACTCTTAATCTATGACCACTCTGAAGGAGTTTCCCATGAATATCTCCCCTTCCGAAGCCGAAGAAGCCCTGGCTGCCATCCAGACCATGATGAAGAAAACCCGCCGGGCCATTTCCAGCAGCGGCGCCTACCTGTTCCTCATTGTCTGGGGCGTCGTCTGGCTGCTGGGGTTCCTAGGGGCACAGTTCCTGCCCCAGTACATCGCCGTGTATACATGGATGGTCCTGGATATCCTGGGAGGGATCCTCTCCGCCATCATCGGAATCAGGATGAAACGGGGTGTACGTAGTCCTTCATCTAGCTCCTCTGGCAAGCGCATCGCCATTTTTTGGACGCTGTTGTTCCTGTACTGCATCGCCTCGATTGCGGTCTCCTGGCCAGCAGACGGAAAACAACTCGCCATGTTCATCATCCTGTTCGTCATGGTCGGCTGGCTGGCCATGGGGTTGCTGCTCTCCTTTACATCCATCTGGCCCGCTGTGATCATCACCGCCTTGGCGCTGGTGGGTTACTTCCTGCTACCGGGCATCTTCAATCTCTGGATGGCCATCCTGGGCGGCGGCGGGATGATCGTCCTTGGCCTGTACATCCGTTCGAGGTGGTAAACCATGGCCAAAAAGAGTGATCCCATGAACATCTCCGCTACCGAAGCCGAAGAAACCCTGGCCGCCATCCAGACCATGGCACAGAAAACCCGCCACTCGATTGCCAGCGGCGGCACCTACATCACCCTGATCGTCACCGGCATCGTCTGGCTGGTCGGATTCATGTGCACCCAGTTCCTGCCGAAGGAAATCACCGGCTATATCTGGGCCGGACTGAGCATCCTTGGCACCATCCTGGGAACCGTCCTGGGCTTCCGGATGGGCAAGCGCGTCCGCAGCCCATCGACAGTCCCAATGGTAAAGCGAATTGGCCTCTTCTGGCTGCTGCTGGTCTTCTACGGCATTGCCACCATCGCCATCGCCCGGCCCACGGACGGGAAACAAGCGACTGTGTTTGTCATCCTGTTCATCATGCTCGGCCAGCTGGCCATGGGCCTGCTGTTCTCTTTCTCCTACGTCTGGTGGGCGCTGCCGATCACCGTCCTAGCGCTGATCGGCTACTTCCTGCTGCCCGGCATCTTCTACCTGTGGATGGCAATCTTGGGCGGCGGCGGGATGATCGTCCTCGGCCTGTATATCCGCTTGAGGTGGTGAACCATGGCCGAATTAAACGAAACCATCCACCAGACGGTGCGGCTGCGCATCATGGCTGCCTTGGTGACCTTGGGGCCGAACGAGGAAGTGGACTTCTCATACCTGCGCGACCTGCTGGAGGTGACCGACGGCAACCTGGGCGCCCACCTGCGCAAGCTGGAAGAGGCCGGTTACATCGCCGTCAACAAGATTTTTGTCGAGCGCAAGCCGCGCACCTTTGTCGCCGCCACCGCCGCGGGACGCAAGGTCTTCCAGGAACATGTGGCGGCATTGGAATCGATCTTAAAAAGCAAGTGAGGAAGGATATGGACACCATCGTACAAGTTGAAGGATTACGGAAAACCTACGGCGCGACCGTCGCCGTGGAGGAGGTCTCGTTCGAGGTCCGTGAAGGCGAGATCTTCGGGATGGTCGGCCCGAACGGGGCCGGCAAGACCACCACCATCGAATGCCTGGAAGGCCTGCGCAAACCGGACCGGGGGATGATCCGCATCCTGGGCATGGACCCACAGCGAGACGGCCATACCCTGCGGGAACGCACCGGGATGCAGCTGCAGCAGTCCAACCTTCCGGAGCGGATGCGCGTTTGGGAAGCGCTGGACCTGTATGCCTCGTTCTACCCCAGGGCGGCCGACTGGAGAGAATTGCTGACACAGTTGGGCCTGGAAGAGAAGCGCAACGCGCCCTTCTCGAAACTCTCGGGCGGGCAGAAGCAGCGCCTGTTCATCGCCCTGGCGCTCCTTCCGGACCCGCAGCTGGTCTTCCTGGACGAGCTGACCACCGGCCTGGACCCGCAGGCGCGGCATGCCATCTGGGACCTAGTGCGCGATGTGCGCGCCAAGGGCAAGACGGTCCTGCTGACCACCCATTACATGGAAGAGGCCGAGCGCCTGTGCGACCGGGTAGCCATCCTCGACCACGGCCGGATCGTGGCCCTGGACACCCCGGCAGCCCTGATCCGTGGCCTGGGGGTGGAAGAACGTGTCGTCTTCAGCGTGGACGGGACTCTGCAGGCAGGCTTCGAAAAAGCCCTTTCCGGCGCGGTCCGGCTCGAGGTCCAGGGAGAGCAGGTGACCGTCCACGGGAAAGATGGCCGCAAGGTTCCGCTGGTAGGCGAGGTGGTCAGCCTGCTGACCGATCAGGGCATCCAGTTCCGCGACCTGCGCACCGAGCAGCCGACCCTGGAAGATGTATTCCTGAGCCTGACCGGCCGCGAGATGAGAGAGTGAAGTGTGAGATGAACAGACTCTTGAAAATGACCTGGATGGAAGCCAAGCTGTTCCTGCGTGAGCCAGCGAGCGCCTTCTTCACGCTGGTCTTCCCCTTGATCTACCTGTTCATGTATGGCGCTATTTCCGGCAACGAACCCACGCCGATGTACGGCGGCCGGGGAACAATCGATGCTGCCATACCATCCCTTACCGCCGTGATCATCAGCATGACTGGACTGATGTCCACCACCATCACGATGGCCACCTACCGGGAGAAAGGCATCCTGCGCCGCCTGCGGACCACGCCGGTCAGACCGCTGATCGTCCTGGCCGCGCAGGTGATCGTGGTCTTCGCCATGACCTGCCTGGGCATGCTCCTGCTCATCGCCGCCGGGAAGCTGGTCTACCACGTGCGCTTCGAGGGCAATGCCTTCAGTGTGCTGGGCGGCTTCGTCCTGAGCAGTCTGAGTTTCTTCGGGATCGGATTCATCCTGGCCGGCAGCATGCTCACGGTGCGCACCGCTTGGGTTGTCGCGATGGTTCTGCTGTACCCGATGCTGTTCCTCTCCGGGGCCTTTTTCGCGGTCGACCTGCTGCCCGCAGCCGTCCAGAAGGTTTCGGCCTTCATGCCGCTGACCTACGTGGTCAACCTGCTGGGCGGCCTATGGACCGGCGAGCCCTGGAGCCAGCATACCACCGACGCCATCGTCCTGGCGGTCCTGCTGGTGGCGGGGGTGCTCATCTCGATCAAGACCTTCCGCTGGGAATAGATCTGCATCGAATATTCACGAATTTCCCAAAAAGGTTGATTGAAAACAAAAGCCGACCGCGAGATGAGAGAGTGAGGTGCAAGATGAAGATTCTATTGAAAATGACCTGGATGGAAGTCAAGTTGTTCCTGCGCGAGCCGGTGGGGGCCTTCTTCACGCTGGCCTTCCCGCTGATGATGCTCTTCCTGTTTGGCAGCATCTACGGCAACGAGCCCACCCCGATGTTCGGTGGTTACGGGACGATCGACATCTCCGTGCCGGCCTACACCGCCATGATCATTGCCACCACCGGATTGATGGGTCTGATTATCACGATTGCCACCTACCGTGAAAAAGGCGTGCTTCGCCGCCTACGGACCACCCCTATCAGCCCGTTCGTTATCTTGGCCGCACAGGTCATTGTCCTATTCCTGATGACACTGTTCGGCATGATCCTGCTCGTCATTGCTGGGAAACTGGTCTACCACATGCGCTTCGAAGGCAATATTCTCAGTGTGCTGGCGGGCTTTGTATTGAGCAGCCTGAGTTTTTTTGCCTTTGGATTCATCCTGGCCGGTCTCATGCCAACGGCGCGCACCGCCCAGGTGGTCGGGATGGTACTTCTTTACCCAATGTTATTCCTGTCCGGGGCTGGATTCCCACGCGAACTACTGCCCGAAGCCATCAAGAAGATCTCGACCTTCTTACCACTGACCTATGTGGTTAACCTGTTGCGCGGGCTGTGGATCGGTGAAGCATGGAGCGACCATCTCCTTAATGCAGGCGTTTTAACAGGTGTGCTTATCGTCGGAGTAGTCATCTCTGCCAGGACCTTCCGTTGGGAATGAGTACTATCGAGCATTCGAATTAGTAAAGACTCGCGCAATCCTTTTCGTACTCTATCACTGGGGCGGAGATACTTTCCGCCCCTTTTGCATTGGGGTAAAATACACCCATGCAAGGAGGCGCGAGATGATATTCCGTGTGGGTATCGAAAACAACAACGAGGGGCGTTCGATTGCATGGGCGCTCGAACATCCTGGCTGTTTCGCCTATGGCAAGAATGCGAGCGCCGCATCCGCAAACCTGGAAATCGCCATCCAGGCTTACGCGACTTGGATCCTCAAACACGAACCGCGCACCTGGTTGAGCTTCGAGGAGGTAGAAATCCGCGCCGAGGAGGCATGGAACACCTATCTCATCGATGATGAATTCGATCAAGTTGAGAAGGATGGATACAGTGTCGAATCTTTCTTCCGTTACGACTGGAAACCCCTGACCACTGTCGAGATCCATCGTGCCCTGAAATTGCTCGCCTGGAGCCGCTCTGATCTCTTGATTACCGTCAAGGGCTCGAGCGACGAAAAACTCAACCAGACCTACTTAGGAGAGCGTTGGAGCATCAATGGGATTCTCAGTCACATTAGTGGTGCGGAGTGGTGGTACCTGGATCGGCTTGGGTTGGCTTTCCCGCGCAAGGAAGTACCTGAAGAACCATTTGCACGACTGGAGAAGGTCCGCGTTCTGCTCAAAGCGACCCTCCCAACATTGCAGGGCTCCAGGCAAGTGATTGGCATAGATGGGGAATTCTGGAGTCCGCGCAAGATCCTTCGCCGCGCCCTGTGGCATGAACGGGATCATATCGAGCACATTCGCAAGCTTTTATAAGAATGGAATTTCTCATGTCCCCTCATTTTCTTGTTGCGCAATTACGCTTTACCCGGCGTGAGTTCGTCCGCTGTCTCGAAGGGGTCGGCCTTGATGAAGCCCGGCGCCGGTTGATGCCGATGAACTGCATTTCCTGGATGGTGGGTCACCTCGCCAACCAGGAACATCGTTACTGGGTGGTCTTCGCCCAGCAAAAGAACCTGGCGCCGGACCTCAACGATCTGGTCGGCTACGGCAAGCCAGCCAGCATACCTCCGCTGGGAGAAATGTGGGAAGCATGGCGAAAAGTGACCAATGAGGCTGATAAATACCTGGACACCTTGACACCAGAGATCATGCAGAAATATTTATTGCGGGAGGGAAAGCCACTCGACGAAAACATCGGCACCCTGTTGATGCGGAACATCTACCATTACTGGTACCATACCGGTGAGGCAGCCGCGGTCCGCCAGATGCTGGGGCACGCCAACCTACCCGACTTCGTGGGAGACATGAGCGCGGCGGCGTATCGGCCGGAGAGTTGACAACTGGTTTCTGCGTCATTATTGGTAATGCTGAGATTATGGGTATTGTCTTCGACATCAGGAAATACTCTATTCACGATGGGCCAGGTATTCGCACGACAGTTTTTTTCAAAGGCTGTCCGCTGCATTGCAGGTGGTGTCACAATCCCGAAGGCCAGTTCCCAGGTGTGGAAATCATTTTGCGAAGCGCGCGCTGCATCCGCTGCGGGGCGTGCGTGGAAGCCTGTCTGCACGGCGCAGCCAGATTGGGCGAGGCAGGTCCCGAGGTCCAGCGTGAACGCTGCGAGCGCTGCGGGGAGTGTACCCTCGTCTGCTGCGCCGAGGCGCGCCAGGTGGTCGGCCGCGAGATGACCGTCGCCCAGGTGATGGCCGAAGTCGAACGCGATATCCCTTTTTATGATGAGTCCGGAGGTGGCATGACTTTATCCGGTGGAGAACCGATAACGCAGCGCGACTTTGCGCTTGCGCTGCTTAAGGCCTGCAAGGAAAGGGAAATCCACACCGCGCTGGATACATGCGGCTTTGCATCCTGGGATACCTTCGAGCGCGTGCGCAGCTATGTAGATCTGTTCTTGTACGACCTCAAAGTGGTTAACGATGCCAGGCACCGCGAATTTACTGGGGTATCCAATAGCTTGATCCTGGCCAATCTACGGGCACTTTCAGAGCGAGGCCATCCCATCCTCTTACGAATGCCAGTCATCCCAGGGGTCAATGACGATGAGGTGAACATCCGCCAGACGGGAGAATTCGTGGCCGCGCTGCCCTGTGCGCACAGCCTCGAGCTCCTGCCGTACCATCACGCTGCGATGAGCAAATACGCTGGATTGGGGCAAGAGTATCCGCTGCCCGATACCCGTCCGCCCTCCGAGGAGAGGCTGGGGCAGATCGCGGAAATCCTGCGAGCGTGTGGCGTGCAGGTAAAAAATCCTTCAGGCTGAATGAACTAACGAACCCATTTCATTCGCGAACCACTCTCGTAGGGGGCGAGGAAGTGGGTTCGTCACATTTACCGATCATCACGCAGAATGCGTGACCTTTTCAACGGTGTGTATGAATGATATAATATATACACACTCAAGGGGATCCGCCCATGCGAACCAATATCGTGCTCGAAGAAAACCTTATCAACCAGGCCATGCGCTTGACCGGTCTGCGCACCAAGCGCGCCGCCGTGGAAGCCGGCCTGCAATTGCTCATCCAGACCTATTCCCAGGCAGGTGTTCGTCCCTTGCGCGGAAAGGTGGATTGGGAAGGCGATCTAGAAGATACCCGCCGCGGGCGCGTGGCAGAAAACCAGCCGCCCTACAAACCGTGAGGCGGCTGATGGTTATCGTTGACACGACGGTTTGGATTGACTATTTTTGTGGGAATTTCACGCCACAGGTGGGGTGGCTTGAAAAGGAAATGACTCGGCAGCGGCTGGGAATCACGGACATCATCTTATGCGAAGTTCTGCAGGGTATCCGTGATGATCAGCAGTTCGCCCGGGTGCGTAAGGCTCTCCTGCGCTATGAAATCTTCCCCACCGGCGGGATAGACTTGGCGCTCGCGGCAGTCGAGAATTACCGTGCCCTGCGGGCGCAGGGCATAACGGTCCGCAAAACGATTGATTGTCTGGTCGCGACTTTTTGCCTGCAGAACGGGCACACCTTGCTGCACAACGATAGGGATTTCGACCCGTTTGAAGCTGTGCTTGGCTTGCAGGTGATACACAACATGTCGTAATATTGCCCCAAAACCAACCGGCGGCCTCAGCCCATTCGGAGACCACCAGTCAGCTTGCGAGAGGGGGTTCTTGTTCGCTTGCCCTGACAGCCAACATGATGTATATTAATAGCATCCTGATTGACAAGATGGCTGCAGATGAAATTCGAATGGAACATTAATAAAGCAGTAAAGAACCTGCGCAAGCACGGAGTATCCTTTTCCGAAGCGGCGACCGTCTTCGGAGATGATTTAGCTGCTATTATTGCCGATCCTGACCATTCTTTTGATGAAGACCGTTACATTGTCATCGGGCTTTCCAACCACCGCAGACTTTTACTGGTGGCATATACTGAGCGTGATGATACTATCCGGATCATCAGCGCGCGTGAATTGACTCTAGCAGAGCAAAAAGCCTATGAAGAAAAGAAGCTTGACTGAAATGAAAGATGAACTCCGCCCTG
>Ga0315289_10004230_pt1 | contig 21428 bp, 16 predicted proteins | sample YL17G11_40_MG_FD_203452 | JGI IMG/M metagenome (GOLD analysis project Ga0315289, IMG submission 203452) | Sediment microbial communities from Yellowstone Lake, YNP, Wyoming, USA - YL17G11_40 | ecosystem: Environmental > Aquatic > Freshwater > Lake > Sediment | place: USA: Wyoming | collected... | reverse complement strand
CGTTTACTGGACGCGACAAGATCCTAAAATTCGAAGGCCACTATCACGGTCACCACGACTACGTTCTATTCAGCGTGGAATCCCCGTCAACTGTCGCCGGGCTTGAGTCCGCACCTGCCAAGCTCGCTTTCTACCCAGGCATTCCGGAGGAGATCGCGCACACGGTAATCGTCGCGCCCTGGAACAACCTCTCTGCGCTCGAGAGGACATTGAAGAAGTACGCAAACGATATTGCGGCAGTGATTATGGAACCTGTCGTGGGAAGCTCGGGGGTAATCCCGCCAGCAGATGGATACCTCAAAGGCGTCCGAGAGCTGACACAGAAGCTCGACATTCTGCTGATCTTTGATGAGATACTCACGGGCTTCCGCATCGCGAAAGGAGGTGCTCAAGAATACTACGGAGTCACGGCAGACCTCGCCTGCTTTGCCAAAGCGCTCGGAAACGGTGTGCCAATAGCTGCTGTCACCGGCCGAAAAGACATGATGGGAATGATAGGCCCTGGCAAGATCGGCTACGGCGGAACGTACAATGCGAACCCACTGAGCCTAGCCGTGTGCAAGGCCACCCTGGACGTCCTGTCGAAGAATGACGGAGAAACTTTCTCGCGCATGAACTCTACGACCAAGAAACTGATGGATGGCCTCCAACAAGCGTGCGACAAGACCGGTCACGACGCAGTAGTTCAAGGCGTTGGCCCCATGTTCCAACTGTACTTCACGAGGCTCAAGAAGATCGGTACCTACAGACAGAGCCTGCAGTGCGACTATGAGAAGTTCAAAGACTTCCGAGAGGACATGCTTGAAAGAGGCGTATACTTCCACCCAGACGGAACAGAGAGGTTCATGGTCTCAGCTGTGCATACAGCAGAAGACATCGAGAAGACCTTGGCGGCTGCGCAAGATACGCTCAGCAAGCTGCCCAAGAGGTACTACAGGCCACGCTCTAGGCAGAATGCGCCAAGAACTCCCTAGGTTCTTTCAACTGTCTGAGTGTTGCCGAAGTACAGACCGAACAGCCAGTCCAGACTTCCTGATAGCGTGCGCCAGTAGAACTTGGCGAACGCCTTCTTCATCAAGTAGCGTATTCGTGATGGATGTATCTCCTTGACAGGCATGTCATAGGGCCCGATCACAAATGCTGCTTTGCCTGAACCCATCTCGAACGGACAGTTGATTCGACCGTTATACTTGTAGAGCTCCCTTCTCTGACGAATTGCTGAAGTGATGTTGTTCGCCGCTGTGATTGCCTCAAGATGCGCAGTAACGCCTGTCTTCGAGACAGGGATGTTCGTGGCGTCCCCAATTGCATATGCATTCTCGTAGCTGGAAGATGTGTTGTTGATCCCAACAGCAAATTCATCCGAAACGTTAATACTCGTTCAGATGCGAACTAGCGATGGTGCCTGAGCAGATGCCTGTCGAACTCAACGAGGAAGAGATACCGTTCTTTGCAGAAGTAATTGCCGGAGGAAGAATCACGATTCCTGAGGAGATCAGGAAGATCTTCGAGGTTCGGGATGGCGATCATGTCTTCTGTCGGATCAGAGTGGTACGCAAAGAGGGCACGACCGCCAATTCCAAGCAAACTAAGACCCCATGAAGACCCCTTCAGGGACCCCTGTGCGTGTTTGAACGTCCAGTCCAAGCAGCTAGTATCTAACGTAGTTGCCAAGTTCAGCGCGCTTTCTCTTGCTTCGCCTGCTGACAATCACGGCCACCGTTACGAGTAGAGTCAGCACGAGCACTACTCCGGCTATGATCGTTGGAACGGTTTCTATGTAGAAAGCTGCGATCGTGATATGCCCAGTGGCAACTTCTGGCGAAGAGTACAAGGAATCCTGCGCCTGTTGAAGATGGGCAAGCGCTTCCTCTCGGAATGGGAGCAACGGGCCGTAGAATCCTGCCTCTGTGCGTAGTTCGGCTATGCGAGCACCTATGCTGGATAGATCGACGAGTTCGAATCCCCATTTTGTGAACTGCGGGGAGAGGTTAGTCCCAGAGGCTAGACTCAACTCATACACGGCGACATTTGTAGATCTCAATCCGTCCTTGAGTTCACGCAGCTGGCCGAAGAATCTCGAGTATAGAGAGAGGCCTCCGTACTTGTCTCCGAGCGCCTTGAACACTTCGTAGCTGGCTGCATAATACTGGAACAGCGACGCGACTGTTCCTCCGGGCTGCCAGTATTGGATCATGCCGTAGTTTCCGTTGAGTTCACTTGCTGCGGCCTCGAGATCTGCGTCCGTAGACGTGACATCATACTCCAGCGGCTTTCCCATCTGAACAGCCACGTAGTTCGCCAAACCTTCGTGTACCCACAGCATTTCGGGGGAGATCGCTGCCCGCGCCTCGTACTGGTGGGTGAGCTCGTGAAGGGCGATTGTCTCCATCGTGCCAGACTGTGCGCGGAAGTAGAAGAGATTCAAGTAGATCGCGCCCGTCCGGAAACTAGACGGATCTATCGGCGTGTAGCCTCCGATGCCCAAATCCGGAAGGGACGATGGAGTAAAGAACCTCATAGAGATTCGATCAACTGTGCCGTTGAACAGGTTGTTCATCAACGGAATAGCCTTCTCATAGAGTCCGACCATTCTGGCGCCCAAGTCCAAGTACCGACTTGGCACGTCAGCCTCCACTCTCCCCTCTCTGATTTGACTCGTCTGCAGTGCCCACGACACACGGAATGTGACTGCGATTCTCGACTCGGAAGGGAGACTGAACAAGACGGCTAGATTAGAGCGATCGCTCTCGATTCGTTCAGGAGCAGGTTGGATCTCATCTAGGCTCTCTACGCCGTCAGGAAACGTCAACCTAGCTTGAACGCTCGCAGACGAAGGGACTCCAATCTGTGGTGAGAAGAAGAATCCGCTCGGTTCCACTATCATCGCGCCATAGGTCATGTTGAAGCGGAGGCGCATTGAAAAGGGCTCATTGCCAGAACTGTACGAGAAGGTTAGATTATCATAGAATGGGTGAGCGCCGCCCCCTCCACTTGGCCGATACTCAACGCGCATCATCGAGGAAATCGTTCCCTTTAGCGCCAGAATATCGGTTTCAGTGAAATTCTTCGGAACAGCAACCCACGAAGCGCCTGAGCCTACGAAACCACTATCGTAGAGTACTTCGACAGTCGTGAAACCATCGTGATCAAAGGTGAGGTTGTACGTGTATCTTTCAATTGGTTTCTGACCCAGTACCGGGACAACAGAGGTCGCAAGGAATAGGCCGACCACAACCAACGCGATCAGTTTCATACGAGTCGCAACGAACACCATGGAGGATCAGACGACCAATCGATTATCGAATCTTGCCCGCATCCGTCGGCCGGCTGGCCGTTCGACGTGCGCTGAGATATGAACCTATGGGGACATGAACCTCGGCCAGCGTACTGAGTATCGAGGATTACGTGGGGATTTGTTGGAGAGAACTTGGCCGCGTACCTAGGCTCGAATCACTGCCTGATTGTTCCATGAGTTCTTTGTCTCAGGCACGCCGTGCAAGACATAGGATAGCCCGTGAAGTGTACAGCGCCGATGGTATCAAAGTCGCCAGCACAATTGTTGCTGTCGCAAGTATCATGAGAATCGATGGCGCGCCAACGATCATGATGAAGGCCACAGCGGCAAGAGCGCCGAATAACGCAACCACCGAAGGCACTTGAAGTCTCTTTGCTGCACGTCGCGCTCGTGGGAAACTTGCAAGCACTGCCATCAATGGCGGCGACAGGTAGACCATGCCGATAAGCGAGCTGACCAGCAGTCCAGACACGACCGCACTTGCCTCAAGGTTTGCTGGGAAGAGGTAGAACACAGCCGCGCCCAGTCCGAGTATCCCCATCAGTGGGTAGAGCATCACCTTTGTGACGATTCTCGCGAGTGAATGTTCTCTGATGAATTGTGCAACGAATGGGCTGAATGAGTAGTACCACGCGTTGAATGCGGTCATGAAGTTCGATCCAGTGTTCGTCTTAAGAATGGACTTGTCGCGGAAGTTTCTTAGGAACTGAACTTCATCAGAAAGCTCTGACCCGTACGCCGCAGTGGCGATCAAGCAGCCTCCTCCAGCTGCCATAACTTGGACGGTAAGGGTAGCGGGGTGAGACAAGGCACCGCTTGTTCCGGTTATTGTGATTGGGTAGCTTCCTGCTGGTGCGCCTGCCACTGTGACTGTTAGAATCGATGATGCTGTTCCGCCCGGTGGCGGTGTCACAGGCGTTGTTCCAAAGACCAGATTCAGACCAGTCGGTGCTCCGGAGGTAGTAAGATCCACAGGCGAGGAGAACACTCCCAAAGACTGTACGGTTACCGTGGAAGTTGCAGATGTTCCGGGACTGAGCGACAATGAGGACGGAGATGGAGTTATTGTGAAGTCAGCTGCTCCGGCATTGATCTGCACTGCCACGTCAAACGTGTGAAGGAGCGCACCACTCATTCCTGTGACTTGATACGTGAAGGGGCCAGTCGAAGCGGTAGCATCCGCTGCAATCGTTAGGGTCGAGGTTGCTGTTCCGCCAGAAGGAGGTGTTATGGGGGAGGGGAGTGTGGGCGTAACTCCCGCGGCAGCCGCTCCTAGCCATGAACCGGAGAGTGCAACGGCTGAGTTGAAGCTGTTGAGTGAGGTGACTGTGCATATGCTCGTCCCGCTTCCGCCTTGCGCCACGGTTACTGGTGATGGAGCGCAGGAGGTGCTGAAGTCCGGTGCGAGCGCTGGAGCTGAGGCGACAGTGATGTGCGCCCAATTCTTGGCGTTGAGGGAGGGCCAGTCTCCCCAGTATCCTGATGCCTCCTCCCAGTACTCCAAGTGGAACCCGATTGTGTTTCCAGGGGCTAGGCTGAAGTCGTGTGCGTCATCGGCTGAGTTGAGTGGGTGGCCCATCTCAAAATAGTTGAAACCGCCAGAACCAGAGGCCTTTCCTTCGCCATCGGATGTCCCTCCTTCAGCAGTGTCAAACTTGGTGGTGGGGCCCCAAAAGAAATCCATGAACGTGCCGTCGCCCATCGAGCCAAGAAGGTCGTCCCCCGCCTCACGGACGCCATTGTTGTTGCCATCGAAGCCGAAATACAATCTGTCCATCACGGTGAGAGAACTATCCGCGATCTTGACGGCCAGGTAGAGGTTGTTGGCGTCGTTCATGACCCACAGATCACCGACAAGGGTCCATCCGATTGAGAATGATGCTTGGGAAGCATCTGCCCATTCGGCAGCTCCAACCACGCCATCTATCGTCGGGGCTACTGAAGCCCAGGCGGTCATTGTGGGAGGAGCTGAAGCTATCACGATGTCGCCCCAACCCGATGCGTCCGCCGTCGCCAGCGCCGGCCAGTAGCCCTGCCCCACTGGACCGTCCAAGTACAGCATTGTGAAGCCAACAGTGTTCAATGAGCTTAGGCTGAAGTCATGCGCATCGTCGGCCGAGTTGAGAGGATGAGACAGCTCGAAGTGATTATACCCTCCATGACCAGCGGCCGCCGCGGATCCATCAGTTGTACCGCCAAAATCGACGTCCTTTTGCATGGTCGGAATCGCCTGCAGAAATCTGTCAAGAAATCCCATCGCACCTGTAATGTATGCAACGCCATCATCACCAGGTCCGAAGGTCCCATCATTGTTGTTATCAAAGTAGAAGGAGATCCCGTCAGGCGTGGGATCAGTGCTGAAGGTGGTGTCCGCCACCTTGACAGCAAGGTACAGGTTGTTCGCATCGTTCATCACATACAACGTGCCTGCGTACGGGTTTCCGCCTATCGTGATAGTGAATGAGGATGATCCAGCGGTCTGCCATTCCGAGGTGCCAATGTCGCCATCGATCGTCGGCGGAGTCGGTGCCCAACCTTGGAAAGTGTCGCCAGCGACATGACCAAAGACAATAGGAATCCGAATGCTGCCGCTGCTAACAGACAGCATCGTAATCAACGCTACAACGAGGACAACTCTACCTCTACCGTCGAAGCGGCTACCAAGCTGCCTTCTATCACCTTCAAAACTCATTTCATCTTTCCTCCCTAGCAATTGCGCGCCTGTCCGGCGCCAGAGTGTACAGCCCAATACACTCGAACAATTGGTCTCAAGACGCCGACATCCTAGGGTATACTTGTCCATGCATTTCAGACTTTTGGGTTCGCCCTAGGGCCCTACACACGGTGTCCTCACGATCGTGGCAAATTCCTGAGGGGATTCAGCTTCAATGAGCGTATTTCTCGACAAGCAAAGGAACCGACATAGGACAGGGCGACTGAAACTCTCTGGGCAAAGGACGTGGGAGCTGGGATTCTCATTGGGAGTCAGTTCCACTGTTTCGTTGATCGCAGACCTCGGCAAACGTGAATAATCATTAGATCTGCCAGACTTAAGGGACGGCACGCAAATCATCACTAGTTGCGTGAACCTTTTTGGAGAGGCTTCCTAGACTTGTCGCCATTGTGAAAGCGGAGGACAGTGAGCGTCGGGATCTTGCCAAGGCCAAGATCGGAACACAACGGATCGACGTTGAACTAGTCACGCAACTGCGCTTCAAGGCATCGTTCGGACGCTTCAGTTTCGCGATTGATGAGCCAGCTGAGAGAGGTGGCACCGACAAAGGGCTACCCCCACTCGCCTACTTTGTGGCCGGAGCTGCGTCATGTCTCATGACACAGTATGCGAAACTCGCCATCGCAAGAGACATCCCATTGGTTTCAATGAAAGCAGTGGCTCGAGGGCATTTCGACAGACGTGTGGGCGGAGCCATCAAAGAAATCATCTATGAGATCACGATCAACAGTCCAGCTAGCCCAGACGCGATTAGGAAAGTAGCTCAAGAGGCAGAGTTGATGTGCTATGCACACAATACTCTCAAGAACTCAGTTCAAATGAAGACACAATTGACGTTGAATGGAGAACGCCTAGAGTTCTGACCAAGCAGTAGGTGCCAATTGTAGTCCAGCGTTCTATTCTTTGAATCGCAGGTCAAGCTCGACATCCAAGCCTTCGAAGCCGTCGTGGATGTCTTCAGTGAGGCTCTTTGCGAGTTCACTGTCCGGTTTCGCTTTCAGGTCCAACACTATCTTCTTGCCCTCCACTTTCGTGCCTTCCAGTATCTTGGCGGAGACTATGTCAACTCCCTGAACTGGATCAAGTACGCCGCGTAGTATCTTGTTGACAAAGGATTCGTCTATCTTGACTCGACCTCTCTTCGCCTCGTATTTGAGAAAAGCCGTCTCGAGACCTTGCCTTGACAGCACAGCACAGTGAAGCTTGATTCTTGGAAGACCGCCAAGTGTTTCCGATATGTCCTTGAACGTGACCTTCCTAGCCTCTTCAATCGTCAAGCCTTTCACCATCTCGGTCATCATGGAGCTTGTCGCGATATTGGCCGCGCATCCATATGATTCGAACTTGATGTCCTTGATCTGATCACGGTCTGGATCGAACTTCAGATACAGCTTGATCAGATCACCGCAGGCAACGGAGCCAACCTTGGATGTGATGTCCGCGTCCTCCATGACGCCGACGTTTCTCGGATTCTTGAAGTGATCCATTACCTTCTCGGAGTAGCCGAACTTCTTTGCCAGAGTTTCTGACATGATCGTCACTTTCTCTGATATGCCTTCCTTGCAAGCGGGCTTTGTGCCCTAAGAGTCTCGACGACTTGTTTGACCGTTTCGGTTGCGTAGGCCACGTCGTCTTTGGTCGTCCACTTTGACAGACTCAGTCTAGTCGAGCTGTGAGACTCTTCGAGCGTGCCTCCGATGGCTCGGATGACGTGACTTGGCTCGAGTTTCTGACTGTAGCATGCTGAGCCAGTGTTCACAACGAGTCCTTTCAGATCCAGATGCATGAGGATCGCCTCACCTTCCACGTATCTGAAAGACACGTTGGCGTTGTTGCAGAGCCTGCGGTCGCCCATTGGTCCATTCAGATGCGAGTCAGGAATCGCTAGGAGCGATTTGATCAGCTCATCCCTCAGTCGACGCATCCTCCCGGTATCCTCTTCAGTCAACAGTTCCACAGCTTTCGCGAAACCAACAATGCCTGCGACGTTCGGAGTTCCAGGCCTCAGCCCTTTCTCTCTGTCATCTCCTTCAAGGATTGGCTCTAGTTTGACTCCCTCTTTCACATATAGCGCGCCAACACCCTTCGGACCATGAATCAGATGCGATGACATGGAAAGCAGGTCAACTTTCATCGCTTGAACGTCGATCTTCTCCTTGGCAAAGGATTGGATAGCATCGCAGTGAAAGAGAACTCCGTTGTTTCTAGCAATTTCTCCTATTGCTGCCACGTCCTGCAGGGCTCCTATCTCCTGGTTTGCATGTTGGATTGAGACCAGGCGAGCATTATCCGTGCTTGTCTTCAGATGACTTGGATCAACGAAGCCATGACGATCGACATCAAGCAGAGTCTTTTCGAAACCTTGTGTCGTGAGCTTGTCAATGATCCGGAGGATGGATGTGTGCTCGATCTTGCTTGTGATTACACGTTTTCCCTTGTATTGACTGGAGCGTGCTGCTCCAAAGATGGCTACGTTGTTGCTTTCGGTTCCGCCGGAGGTGAAGATGATTTCCTCTGGGTTCGCGTTGATTCTCTTGGCTATTGTCGCTCTTGCTCGTTCGATGGCTTCGCCAGCTTCCTCCTCTAGTCTGTAACCGAACTCGCCGGCCGGGACGCCGTACTTGTCAACCATAAACTCTTGAACCAGATCCAAGACGGCTGGGTCCGGCTTGGTCGTCTCCGCATTGTCGAGGAAGACGATCCCTCGTCCCCGTCCCTGAGAATCAACCGATTGTAGCAAATTGAATCATCCGGGAGGAGCACAAGGCATGGTTAAAACCTGTCCCTTGACAACGCAACAGATTCCCCGACAGTTCCTCACATTTTCGTCGTTGCTGGAGTCACTGATATTGCAGCATAGGTCGCTAGACAGTGTCAGGCTAGCATGTAATCGGGATTAGCCTAGCCGCATTCGCATCAACAATACCCTTGTCCGTCAATCGGATCTCCGGGATCACCGCGAGCGAGAGAAACGACATGACCATGAAAGGCGATGAGAACACGCAACCGAGGTTCTGAGCCGCTTCAGAGAGGCATTTCTCGGCTTCGTTGACTTCCTTGACTGGTCGCGTTGACATTAGTCCTGCAAATGGTAGCGCGAGTTCAGCCAGTATCTTCCCATTCTCAACGGCGACCTGTCCGCCCTGAATTCTTGCCACCTCATTAGCTGCAACAGCCATGTCCGAATCGTTCGTGCCTACGACGCAGATGTTGTGGCTGTCATGAGCGACACTGCTCGATATCGCGCCAGTTTTCAGACTGAAACCTCTCACCAACCCGCGGCCGATGCGCCCTGTCCGCTTGTGTCTTTCTATAACGACAACTTTCAGGATGTCACGCTTGAGATCGTTCTGAATCTGATAGTCCCTAACTGTAATCTCCTGACACGTCTTTTTGGTTAGTATCTCGCCTGACGTCTCCATCACGACGATCCGTGCTGTGCCGTTCTTGGTGCCGGACTTGATCACGAAGTCTGAGGGCTTGAGGCGTCGCTTCAGACGGACTGTTCTGAGTGATCGCGCAGGAAAGCGAGGTGAGCCGATCCGTGTGATGAGAATCCCCTCCTTTGCCACTATTCGTCCGTCCGCGATTACGGTCTCAGCCTTCATGCTAGAGAGATCTCTGGCTAGAATGATGTCAGCTCGTCTTCCCGGGGCTATCCCGCCGATTTCGTCATCAACTCTGAAATGCTCTGCTGTGTTCAGCGTGGCCATTCTGATCGCGTCAATTGGATCCACACCCTCCTCGATCGCTCTTCTTACATTGTGGTCCATGTGCCCCAGTCTCATGAGATCGGATGCGTGCCGATCGTCTGATACCAAAACTGTACGCCTCGAACTGAGGTTGTGATTCTTGATGGCGTGAATGAGCGCAGACAGGTTGTGTGAGGTGGAGCCCTCTCTGACTTCGACAACGCATCCAAGGCGGATCTTCTCTACCAGCTCATCCTCAGTTGTGCTTTCGTGATCTCCGCTGATTCCTGTGGAAAGATACGCGCTCAGCTCCCTGCCTGTCAAACCCGGCGCGTGGCCTTCTACGATCTTGCGTGCGCGTTGGGTCTCCTCAATCATCAGGCGAAGATTGCGGTCACCTCCGAGAACGCCCGGATAGTTCATGACCTCGCCGAGACCAACGATTCTTGGCCATTTGAGCATCATCTGGACTTCTTTCGGCCCAATTTTGGCGCCCGCGGTTTCCAGATTCTTCGTGGACGGAACACACGATGGGATCTCGACGTAGACTTTCAAAGGGACCTTCTTCGTCCGCGCTATCATGAGCCGGACCCCTTCTACGCCAAGCACGTTAGCGATCTCATGTGGATCGATCATGACAGCGGTGGTTCCTCTCGGAAGCACGACCCTGGCAAACTCAACCGGGTCAAGCATTGTGCTTTCTATGTGAATGTGCCCGTCAATCAATCCGGGAACCGCATAGAGTTGATTCGCCTCAATCACCACAGACCCGGGTCCGACTAACGGCTCAAAGTCGCCGACGGCGGCAATACTTGCTCCTTTAACAGCGATCGTCGTCTTAGGACAATACTCCCGAGAATAGACGTTGACAAGTGTGGCTCCTTTTATCACGAGATCTGCGGGAGCCTTACCTGTCGCGACATCGACCAGCTCAGTACGCTTGATCAAGACTCAGCAGCCCAATGTAGTTCTGTTTCACTCATATTTCACACGCGCGCAAGTGACAAAGCTTTTTCTTGCAGTTGAGCCGCCTAATCTCTGTCTGTCTTATGACGAGGAAGCTGTTCTGGGAAGACGCGTACATTAGGGAGTTCGATGCCACGGTCAATTCTGTCGACGGCAACCAAGTTGTATTAGATCAAACTGCATTCAACGCCCGCGGGGGAGGCCTCCTTGGCGATATGGGAATATTGAATGGAGCGAAGGTTATCGATACGATCAAGGCAGGTGATTATTCCATCGCACACGTCTTGGAGACGGCGAGCACGTTAGTTGCTGGAGAGTCAGCCCATGGTGTTCTCGATTGGGATAGAAGACACAGAATAATGAGGATGCACACATCAGCTCACCTGCTCAGTTCTATCTTCAACAATAAGACCGGTGCACTCATCACTGGAAACCAGATAGAGCCAGACAAGTCGAGGATAGACTTCAGCTTGGACGATTTTGACAGAGAAGAGATGCTAACCTGCTGCCAAAAGGCAAACGAAGCGATTGCCAAGAACCCGCCTGTGAAGACCTACTTCATGAAGAGGGAGGAAGCGCTCAAGATACCGGGAATAACCAAACTCGCCAGCGTGATGCCCCCTGATGTAGAAGATCTCCGAATAGTGGAGATCGAAGGATACGATTTGCAGGCCGACGGTGGAGTGCACGTGAAGAATCTCGGCGAAGTCGGCAAAATCGAGCCGCAGAAATTCGAGAACAAAGGCAAGAGCAACAGAAGATTGTACTTCACGATTCCATGAACTAACCGAGGAACCAAACGTGACGTAGATGGGCCGCGTTCCCCGAAGAGAACGCGCACTGATCGCTTTCCTCGGTCACTGGATCCTAACTGTCGGTGGTTGATAGTAGTAGACTTGGCCAGGAGGCTGAACGAAATACATCTGGGGTGGAGGCTGATACACACAGCCGACCGGCGGGGGCTGATACAGATACCCCTGCGGTGGTGGTTGATAGTAGACCTCGGGCGGCTGAGCAACAAGATACTGCATGGGCAACAGGCACGTGTATGCCAGCGGTGATCTCGGTACGTAGAGGTAAGACATCTGCAGTTCCCTTTGACGGAAGCATGAGCAAAAGCGAATAAACGTTCCGCCAGGGCTGCGGGCACATGCCATTGATTATGACAAACTCGGGGACGGAACGACTTTAGTTTCGCAAGAGATTGTGCACGACACCAACCTCAGCCTGCCCGCATTGGGTTTGCCCTCTCGAAGAGGGTTCCTAGGGAATGATCTCGCAACTGTTGTACTTCGGGTATTGGAAGTCTTCCAGGCGAATCCTACCTTCGTCCATCAGACGCCTGACCTCCGGCAAAGCCTCACGCAGAGCGTCTATCATGTTCTTGACGGTACTGCAGACTTGGCTGAATCCTTCGTCACCCCATAGTTTGGTGGCATTTGCGTAGAGGCACCGTCCTCCGCAGAGTTGATAGATCTCACACTCCGTGCATGGTTCGGATACCGACACGGCATCTCTCAGGCTCTCAGGAGAGGTTTCTCGAATGTTGCCCAAGTAGAAGTCTTTCATTCCTGCCATTACTGGGCAAGGGGTTATGTTGCCATCCGTCTGGATGTTGAACATGATCCACCCAGCACCGCAGCGGAGCCGAGTTGATTCGCCCATCAGGAGCGACTGCATGACTCCAACAAACGGGTAGAGTCTCAAGACCACTCCATTGTCCTTCATGTGCTGAACCCAGACGTGGATGAGCCTTCTCAAGCGAGGATTGTAGCTCCCCGTGGCCCATTCAGTGAATCGCCGTTTCGGGAAATCGTTTTGCCAGAACAATGCATCAAGTTGCCAATGGACTGACGACATAGGCAACTCGCGGCTTCGAGCCAACGCAAGGACTTGACGGTCGATCTCTGTTTCTTCTCCGACCGTCATACGAGCAATTATCTCTCCGTTGAAATCGTTCTCGCGGACTCTCAAAACGTTCTTGGCAACGTTGCGGTAGGTTTCCTTTCCTCTGTAGTAGTCCGTTAGGGCCTCATCACCGTCGACTGAGACTAGAATTGTCTCAAACCTGTTCACGTAGTCAGGTTCCAGCTTACCGAGAAGGAGCCCATTGGTCTGAATCATGAACCTGCAGCCCTCCAACTGATCCATGATCTCTCTCAATTTGTTGATCTGAAGCAGCGGTTCGCCACCGTAGAATACTATGGCCGGTTCTCGATCTCTCTTCAGGAATTGTTGCAGGGTCTCTGTACTGTAGGTTATGGAACTGGGTAATGAGTAGTCTACGGCGAGGCCGTGGAAATCGGTGCCGAAATCTTCGCAGGCCTTCCCATAGCAGTACGTGCATTTCATGTTGCAGTTGCTAGTCAGTGTCACATAGTAGTGCACTGTGAGCCCCCCTCAGTATCTTCACACAGACGGAGCTTCTTGCAACAAACTCACTTTTGACTATCACGGAATCTAGGCGTTGTCGAGACTCGTTGCGGCATCTCGACGAAACAATTAATGGAGGACCCTGAGACGGAATAGGACAGGATTGCGTGTGCGTATGGCAACGACAAGGAAGAACCTAGCACTTCTTCACACCGTGGCCGGGCTAACATCCACTTTTCAGCAGCTGTGTGCGGAGCTGATGCCGAATGTTGAGATCTATCACATCGTTGACGAGAGTCTACTGAGAAACACGATTCGAGAGGGAGCCCCCAGCCCCGCCACATATAGGCGGCTTGCCAACTACCTGCGTGGGGCTGAAGAAGCTGGCGCCGACGCCGTGTTGGTGACCTGCTCCTCGATGGGACCTTGTGTCGAGGCGGCTCGTCCAATGGTCGGGATACCCGTCATCCGCGTCGATGAACCGATGGCTGAGAAGGCCGTGCAAATGGGTGGACGGATTGGAGTCGCCGCAACCCTAGCGACGACTCTCAAGCCCACGACTGAACTCATCGAGAGAAGAGCAGCTCAGGCAGGAGGAAAGTACACGATTACGTCCAAGCTTTGCGAAGGCGCATTCGAAGCTGTTGTCAGCGGAGATACATCGACGCACGACCGCATAGTCGGTCAGTGTTTGCGCGAGCTCGATGCGAAAACTGATGTGGTGGTGCTGGCTCAGGCCTCGATGGCAAGAGTGCTGGACACCATGAGACCTGGTGAGATGCATGTGCCCGTTCTCTCGAGTCCTCGACTAGGAGTCCAGTATATGACGCAGATAATGGATCGTCCACTCAAGAAGACCTAGCTGAGCGACTCATCACCATGGATGGCCTACAGTGTAGGCTACGCAGATTTGATGAACTTCTCGGGGTTCCTGTCAAAACTCTGCTTGCACATCTGCGAGCAAAAGTAGTAGGTCTTCGCTTCATGCTCAGACTTCCACTTCGCTGCCTTCTCGTCCACTTTCATGTTGCATACTAGATCTAGAACCATTGCGAATCCTCGTCAGATTCCTTGCTCAGGAGATAGATCAGTCTTGCCGTGTACATTTGACAAGAATCACTTGAGATCATTGAGTTCTTTGGCACGTGTCTCAATGAACTCGGCGACTTTGCGTTCAGTGTACTTCCTTGCTTCCTGTTGCTTCTCCAGATGTTCCTTGATCATGGTTAGAAGCTCATCCATCTTGATTGGTTTGACTATGTAACCATCAGCGCCCTTGTTCACTGCTTCGATGGCGTTCTGCAGGGACGGATATCCGGTGATGATGATCTTGACCCTCTTCGGGGTAGTCTCTCTCATGGCAGTCAACAGCTGTACGCCGTCCATGTCCGGAAGGCGTATGTCAATCAACACCAAATCGTAAGCTAGTCTCTCGGACTTGTTGATCGCTTCTCGTCCGCTTTCAGCGGTGTCGACCAAGTATCCTTTCTCCCCGAGCACCACTGTGAGGGATTTGCGTATGGTTTCCTCATCATCGACGACAAGGATCCTTGCATGCGCTGGCTCGCTCATTTCCTATTTGCCTCCTTGTCTTGGTGTGATTGGGAGCGTCACAGTGAAGGTTGATCCTTTTCCAGGTTGGCTTTCGACGCTAATCGATCCTCCATGTTCTTCCACCAAGCGTTTGGCAATCGGCAGACCCAATCCCATTCCTTTAGCCTTGGTCGTGATTAGTGGGGTCCAAAGTCGTTCCAAGAGCTCTCCAGCTATGCCGACGCCTGTGTCGGCGAAGGTAATCTGTACGCTGCCGTCCCTCTTGACACTTGCGATTGTTAACGCGCCTCCTTGGGGCATCGCGTCAAAGGCATTCTGCATCAAGTTGAGGAACACTCGCCGCATCTTCTCCGCGTCGACCCTCATCTTGGGTTCATTCTCAGTTGAATCCACTATTCGAATTTCCGTTGGGACCTTGAGCAGAGCCAGAGCATCCCTTGTGATTGACTTCGCGTCAGTCACCGAGAGTTCCAAGCGTAAGCTTTCTGAGTATTCCAAGAGATCGCGCACGATCTTGTCTGAACGTTCAATACTCTGCTCAATGACTCCGAGCATCTCCTTCTCGTTGCCACCAATCGTAGGACCGAGCTTTGTTCTCAAGTAGTATGCGGCGCCCGATATACCTGCCAGAGGATTGCGCAGATCGTGTGCCACCATCGCAGCAAGTTCGCCAATAGCAGCAAGCCGCTCGACCCTGAGGAGCCGTTCCTGCATCAGCTTCTGTTCGGTCATATCTACGACAATGCCTCTCAGGCCTGCGGGCTTGCCTTGTGCGAAAGCAGGAACTGAATGTACGATCACAGGAAATGCAGTGCCATCCTTTCTCAATGCCGTGTACTCGGCGGGACCCAACTTTTCTCCGCCTAGTATCATCCGCGCATTCATCATAGCTCTGTCGCGATCCTCTGGCACAAACATCTGAAACGCATTCAATCCTTTACGAAGATCATCCTCAGTATAGCCAGTAGAAACAAGTCCCACACGGTTGACGTATGAGAAGCTGCCTTGGGTGTCGATTTCGAAGACGATCTGTGGCAGTAGTTCAGCGAGCTCTCTGAACCTCTTCTCACTATCAGCCAGCTTCTTCGTCCTCTCCAGTACCAACTTCTCCAAGTTTGCCGAGTAGTGCTTGAGCTCCTCAGCCTGGTGCTGGGCTCGCTCCAAGAGCCGCGCATTCTCGACCGCGATAGCTGCATGATCGGCAAAGAGAGCGAGAAGTTCTTGATCTCCCTGCGTGAACTTCCGTGATGGTGTGTTATCAAGCAGATCGATCACTCCGATCACCTGGGCCTGCCAGATCAGGGGCACGGCGAGAACGGCCACGAAGGGTTTCTCGCCTTCAAAGGCAGCGGCTCGACCCCCCCATGTGCTGTAGTTGTCAATAATCAACGGCTTTCCAGTTTGAGCTACGACTCCGGCAGCGCCCGTGCCGTACTTGAGCGTCGTGCCAGTATAGTCACTTGGAGTGTTGTAGCTGACGACGCAACGAGTTTCCTTCTTCTCAGGGTCGCAAAGGTACATTCCTCCGCTGGGAACGTGCAGCAGCCGGGCTGCCCGCTCGACGATGGTTTGCAGCAGCGTCGTCAGGTCGTGTGGGCCGGTAATGTCCAGAACGGTTGCCTGAAGCGTGGCCAATTCCTCAGCCCGACGGCGCAGTGCATCTTCCGTCAGCTTGCGTCCGGTGATGTCGCGGGCGATGCTGAGCACAGCAGGTTTTCGTTTGTACTCGATGATGCGGCTGCTCAACTCAACCGGGATGACTGTGCCGTCCCGCCGCACATGAGCGGTCTCGAAGAAAGCGTGACCAATCTTGCGCAGCTCGGCAACACGTTCAACCACACGAGTTGTGTATTCATGAGAGTCGATGTCCTGCGGTGTCATCTGCAGCAACTCCTCTCGGCTGTATCCGAGACGCTCGCAGGCTACCTGATTGACTTCCAAGAACTTGCCACCCATGTCGTGGATGAGGATGACGTCACTGGCATTGTCGAACAGAGTCCTGTAACGACTCTCCGATTCCTGCAATGCAGCTACCATCTTCTCCAGCATCTCGGCTTGTCTTAGACGGCTGAGAGCAGAGGCAACGTGCATTGCGAGTGTTTCGAGAAGGGTCTGATCCCGTTCGGTGAAGACGTCAGCTCGAGCGCTCTCTATGTTGAGGACGGCGACCGCCTCGTCGCCCACTAGTACGGGGACCGTTAACTCTGATAACATGTGCAGAAGCTCTCCCCCTGGACCTATGGCTGGAGCGTCGAGGAACTCTGGTTCTTTCTTGGTGTCAGGAATGCGGAGCGTCTTCTTGGTCCTGGCGACTTTCACAATTACGCTCGGACCTTCCGAAGGCAACTTGGAAGTTGTACCCGGCATGCCTCTGGACTCTTGAATGTAGATCGATCCGTCTCTCACCATGCAGAAGTCGGCATGATCATAGCCGAGCGCGAATTCTATCGCGTCGAGGGTGCGCTTGACCAGCTCATCAGCTTTGCTGGTTGTGCTGAGTTGTGATGCATGTCTATGGAGCGCATTCAGCTTCTCCTCCATCCGCTTGCGCTCAGTGATATCGGATGTGGAGACGAATACTTTCGAGAGCGATTTCTCATGACCTGGTGCCACTGCCCAAGCAAGGCTGACCTGCTTCATCTTTCCAGAAAATGTACGGATCGGGTATTCATTCTGGAATCTCACGCAACCGTCAGCCATTGCCACAAGTTGCTTTCTAAATGAGTCATAAGCTTCATCTGTGAATAACTTCGATATTGCCTCTTGATAGATCTCTTTGGCTGGTGTTTCATGTAGCCGTAGTGTCGCTTCGTTAACGTCGAGTATCTTCACCTTCTTAGCAAGGTCGCTGACAACTTCAGGATTGGACTGGAAATATGTCGCGAAGTTTGTAATGCCTGAACTTCTAAGATAGTCAAGCGCCTTCTTGACCTCGGAATGGTCTTCAAGCCAAAGAGGCGTCGGCGACTCTTCGAACAGGCTCTTGTATTCAGCTTGGCTTTCTCTCAGCTGTCTCTCGACATGTTTGCGTTCCGTGATGTCTCGGGCGACATAGAAGGTGCCGATTCGGCGCTTGCCTTCGTGAATGAGACGACCGCGAACTTCAAGAGTTATCCGGCGTCCATCCCTTGAAACAATCTCGGCCTCGACTCGCTGAACGCTTTCTCCACGCGTGACTTTGCGCAGGGCCGCCCTGACCGATGCTCGTGCCTCTGATACAATGAAATCCAACGGATTCTTGCCCAGCAATTGATCCGTGGAGTAACCAGTGACCTCGGAGGTCGCCCGGTTCGCTGAGGTGATCTTGCCTGAGACATCAAGGGTGAAGATGAGATCGTTTGCCTCGTCAACGTATCTCTGAAAATGCATCTCAGTGCGCTCCAGCCCTGCCATGCGCTTGTTCATCCGTCTCTCGAGATCCTTTTCATGCTTCTTCGGTTCGGCTGCTGTTCGCTTGTGTTCAGTTATGCTCCGGACTACGCTCTTTCTGGATGCCCGGCTGCGAGTCTTGTTGTGCTTCAAAACTCTTCTACAACTACCGGTGTTGATCGGGTAACTCATGTACTTTTGTCCGGAAATGGCATGAAAGACTTCGTCCAACTCTGAGTAGTTGGCCCGCGTCTCCTTGTGTGCGGCAGGCCGGCGTATGGTCGCTACACGGTGTATTTCTCTGCGATCTGCTTGGATGCATCGTACAGTTTCAGTTCTAGGAGCATGTTGGCTGTTGGTGCGCCGTTGCTCGTCCAGCCCCTGAGCTTGTAGTATTCGTCGAGCATTGGATCAAGCGCAACGGTGATGTTCTTTGAATGCCCTTCAGACAATGGTGTCTCTAGGACTCTTCTCGGAAGCGTATCTTCCCTTCGACCAAAACCTTCTCTTATGTTGGAGGCGCGCTCAAGGTTGTAGATTCTCTCGCCTATGCTAATGAGGTCTCTCGCAGTGAACGGAAGGTTCGTGACCGCTCGGAGCAGGTGCGCGTAGTGGTCAGGGTTCATTGCGAATTGCGAGAAACGACAGAGAACCAAAGAGTCCGCCGCGGCCGAGATATTCTGCAGGAGTATCGTAAGGCTGGCTTTTCCGTCGGTCTTGAGCCGATCAATCAGGCAAGGGTTTCCAAGAACTTCCGCTGAGGTCATGTATGCTCGGAGATGGCAAGCTCCGCGGTTCGACGTCGCAAACGCTAACCCCATTCCTTGAACCCCTCTAGGATCGTAGCCCGGTATCTCAAGCCCTTTCACACTCATCGAGTACTCACGATGTCCATGCCTCTCGGCGAGCCTGAGCGAGCCCTCAGCGAGCTCGTTCCCGATCCCAGTCCTGTCGCCGATCAATCTGACGAGGTTGACGATGGCTTGGGCATCTCCGAATCTCGGACCTCCCGGGAGATGGCCGGCCTCAGTAAGTTCCATCGCACAAGCTATCGTGCTGCCGGTTGAGATCGTATCGAGTCCGTACTCGTTGCAGAGATAGTTTGCTTCTGCGACAGCTTCCAGATCACGTACACCGCAAGCGGCACCGAAAGACCACACCGTCTCGTACTCGGGCCCTTCACCTTGCCTGTCTCTTCCCGGTATCTTCGTCTCTCTTCCGCAGGCAATTGTGCAAGCGTCGCATGCGACTCTCTTCTCGAGGATCCGCTCCCTGATGGTCTCTCCGGAAATCGCGTCCGCGTCCTCGAAGTAACCTCTCTGGAAGTTCATCGTCGGTAATGCGCCGATTTCGTTCATCACATTCACGAGAACAGCTGTCCCGTAGTTCGGCAGGGCATCCTTTGTGACCGGGTTCTTGGAGATTGCCTCGAGACTGGTGCGAGCGACCGCCGCGAATTCCTCCCGATTCGCTATCGAGGGTTCTTGACTCCCGAGGACAGCGACCGCCTTGAGGTTCTTGGAACCCATGACAGCTCCGACGCCACCTCGGCCAGCCGCCCTATGTTTGTCATTGATTATGGAGCTGATCAGAACCTGCCGTTCACCAGCGGGTCCAATGCAGGCCACTTTGGCTTCCTTCTCGGTTTCCGACCTGACGATATCTTCAGTCGCGTGAGTATTGGATCCCCAGATGCGATCAGCGCTGCGAATCTCGACGATGTCATCCTGAATCCACAGATAACTGGGCTTCTCTGCTCTGCCCTCGACTATCAGCGCATCCCACCCAGTACGTTTCATCTGAACCCCGAAATGGCCACCTGAGTTCGAATCAAAGATCGTTCCTGTTAGTGGAGATCTCGTTATGACCGAATATCGACCAGATGTGGGTGCACCTGTCCCGGTCAGCGGACCGGTCGCAAAGACCAGTTTGTTTTCTGGGGAAAGCGGACTGACCCCGCGTGGAAGTTCGCGAAACAGTATCTCCACGCCTAAGCCTCGCCCGCCCAGAAACAGCTCCGTTTGTTCGTGTGTAAGAGGATGCGAAGAGGTCTTCTTTCTGTTGAGATCTATTCTGAGAATCTTTCCCATCCATCCGTGCAAGAGTCCATCCCCTTCCTCTAGAAGTCCTTGAATTTCCTGTACGCGTTGTCAGGACAAGTCCTGCATTTCCTGACGTACACTGTCTGGACTTCAAGTGGCTGCTTGGAAACGTAGTTGCTTGGACAGATCTTGCATGGAACCTCTTCAACGAACCAAGAATCATCATATTTGGCCCAACTCAGCGAGTTGACGATATTGATTCCGTTGCTCGTACCGAGACGGAACTTGTCAGGCCGTAGAAGATTCGGCGAGTTCGCCGCGGCGTATATGCATCTGATTACTTCTAGGAAGTTGGTTACACCTCCGGCTGCTTTCACGCCGAGTCTGTCGCCGACTGTGTCACGCATCAACTTCAAGTGAGCTGGGTAGACCCCCATCGGCCCAAACCCAGTGGAGGTCTTGACGAAAGCTGCGCCTGCCTCCTCGCAGATTCGACATGCCTCCACGATCTCTTCATCTATGAGGTAACCGGTTTCAAGAATAACTTTCACAGGTGCTCCATCCGCTTTCTTCACCACTGCCGCGACATCGTCCCGAACGAGTTCACGCATCCTCTGACTTTCGTCTCTCGAGGCTCCCACCATTTCGCGAACGGCTCCTACGTTGATCACCATGTCAATCTCGGTCGCTCCGTTTGCCATAGCGTCTGACGTCTCAAATGCCTTTGAATCGGTTGACATCTGACCTAGCGGAAAACCAACAACGCTCGCGATACCAACTCGACTTGACTTCGATTTCAGGTACTGTGAGGCCTCGCGTACCCACCGGGAGTTTACGCAGACTGTTGCGAAGCCATGAACGTGAGCCTCGTCACATAGCGATCGGATCTTCTTTCTAAGGACGTGGGGTTTCAGCTCCGTGTGATCGATTAAGCCGGCCACTTGTTTCTCGTCCAACCGTTCGGCGACTTCGCGAAGCGACCCGCTCGGTATTCTCACAGTCTCTCTCCAATCAGAGAGACGGTTTCGAAGGGAATGAACCTTCCGAGCTCGGTGGTTCCCTCGGTAGTTACTCCAGTGATGATTGAACTCGACTCGAAGCTTGCAAGCCTGGCTAGGTTGTGTGTTCTATACCAGCACCTTTTTACCTGAGGCGGGCTATGTGCGTGCGGGAGAAGCACTCACAGCCGCGTGGACATACACACGACTTGGAGTTCTTCCCGAAATGAACAGAAGCCTAAGCTGCAATATCGTGGAAGTCTGAGAGAGAAGAACCGAATTCTAGTTCCCGTAACTGCTCATAGTCTGACAGAACCGCGGATCGAGTTTTCGGCCATCATCACGGACCTACGTGTTGGCCGCTGAGGCAAAGGAGAAACAGACAATGAGTAGTTTCGAAGA
>Ga0315289_10004228_pt1 | contig 21437 bp, 17 predicted proteins | sample YL17G11_40_MG_FD_203452 | JGI IMG/M metagenome (GOLD analysis project Ga0315289, IMG submission 203452) | Sediment microbial communities from Yellowstone Lake, YNP, Wyoming, USA - YL17G11_40 | ecosystem: Environmental > Aquatic > Freshwater > Lake > Sediment | place: USA: Wyoming | collected... | reverse complement strand
TGCCTGGTATAACCCTCGGATGGTGGCCGGCGCCCGGCCCTCGCGCTCCAGGGAGCGAAGCCACTCGCGAGCGTGTTCGCGGGACACGGTGTCCAGGGGCACGGCCACAAGGCCCAGATCGGCCTCCAGGTAGTGGAGGAAGTAGCGCGCACCGTGGAGGTAGATTTGCCTCGTCCGCTCGGAGACGCCGCCCAGTGCCATGTTGAACCGGGCAAGGTAATCCTCCATGGGGTCGCTCAGGGGCCGCTCGACGGCGATGAAGGCGCCTGGATTCGAGTTGCCGAAGTTGCGCGGCGCGGCCGTAACTGCGGGGGGTCTCCTAGAGCCCAAGTTGCGTGGCCTAGAGCGAGGCTGCGTCGAGTTGTGTGGCGGTCTCAGATTCATTTCGCACCTCCCATGATACCATACACTTGGCACCTGCGTTGAGGCGGGAACTGCTGGTCGTGCCCGACATCCCGGAGGCGGCGGCCCGACTCTTCTTGCATGAGCGGCCGCGGACTATCGCGCTGGCCGGCGGCCGGACCCCTCAGGGGGTCTACGCTCGGTTGGCCACGGAGAGGTACGACTGGTCTTCGGTTGATGTCTTCTTCGGCGACGAGCGCTGCGTGCCGCTAGAGCATCCCGACTCGAACTTCCGGATGGCAAAGGAGGCTCTCCTATCAAAGGTGCCGGCGCGTGTCCATCGGATGCACGGTGAGACCTGCGACGCGGCGGGGTACGAAGAGGAGCTGCGCGCCGTCTTCAGGATGGGCACGCCGACCTTCGACCTCGTCTTCTTGGGGATGGGAGCCGACGGCCACACGGCATCGCTCTTCCCGGGCGGCCGGGCGCTGGATGAGACCCGGCGGCTGGTGGTAAGGGTAGCGCGGCCTGACCACCAGCGTCTGACGCTCACCATTCCGGTGCTGTCGGCGTCGAGGCTAGCGGTGTTTCTGGTCTCCGGCGCCGAGAAAGGCCAGGCGCTCCAACTGGTGCTCGCGGGCGAGGACCTGCCGGCCGCTCGGGTAGCCGCGCAGCGCGTGGTGATCATCGCCGATGCGGAGGCGGCCCAACACCTCGAGAAGGCTGAGGCCTGATGTCGGAGAGCCCCGGCGCGGGCCGCCACCTGGCCCGACCAGCAACACGCCTGAGTTGAACCGCGACTGCTGTTCATGAAGAAGTCGTCATCCCTCTTCAGTGGGCGGACCACGGCCGGGTGAGCGAGCGATGATCCTCAAGTAGGCCGTCCACCAAGAGGCCCGCCTGCGTCCTGCCCCGGCTGGCCCAGCCACGATCTTTCCGATCCAGTTAAGTGACGAAGATCACAGTAACCGCACGCCAGGAGAGATAGGCTGGTGGCAGCGGATACTCCACGGAGGTATCAGTGAGGAACTGGAGAGGCAGGAAGTGCCATGACTACCAGATCAGGGCCAGCTTTCTGGTTTCGCGCCTGCCAGAGGTGTGGAGGAGACGCCTACCTGGATGCCACCGATGAGCCGGAGTGGCGCTGCCTCCAGTGCGGCCGGCTTGTCCCGGAAGGATCGCCACCTCGACCCGCTCGGACGGCTGCTGCGCTAGCGGCTTGCTAAACAACCCTCGACCGCGCTGGCGGCATCGCCGCAGGCTGCTGCGAGTCCCACGGTGAGAAGGCCCCACAGCATCCACCGTGATTTTGACGGTGCGCATCAGAGAACCCCACCGGCGATTCCGGCATTCCCCGTTCGACTCATCTAACCCGTATCAGAGCCCTTCTCGAGATGAGGCTGGTGGTGGACGGCCAAGACCGGCCGTACGCCTTGCACCGGCTGCTCAGAGCCCCTAGCGTCTGCTCCCGCACGGTGCGGCAGGCTGCCACCGGCAGCTTCTGCCCCGCCTCCTGTGTGGCACAGGCTACGCGCTCACCCACCTCGTCCCGAGTCGCCCCGCCCCGGGGCATACTACCGGTGATGGTGTTCCCCACAGCCGGCACGCAGGCTTACCTCCAAACTCTATGCCCTATGCCCTCGGCTCTATGTCCTTTGAAGGTGAGCCCTCTGCCTTTCCTCCCGCAACTGCCCAACGCATCCTTGAGGTCGGTGGCTGCTTGACCAGTGAGGAGGCGGGTGCAATAGTGGCACCCGACAGCCATCATTCGGTTTCCCCGCCTGGGACACTGAGACGGAGCAGTGCGTAGGCTCACGCGACGGGATTTCCTGAGGCTGGGAGCGAGCGCTGCCGTCGCTCTTGGCGCGCCGCCGATCCTGAAGCGCTGCCCGCGCAAGGAAACGACGCCGAAGGCCTCGGCCCGCGTGGCCGCGATCCGGGGCGAGGACCTGTACGCCATGACCCGCGAGGCCCTGGAGGCCGTGGGTGGAGTTGAGAAGATCGTTGGCCAAGGGGAGACGGTCTTCATCAAGCCGAACATGGTCATGCTCCCCTTTGTGCCCATGATAGGCAACCGGTTTGTTGCGGGCGAATGTGCCAAGCCGGAGATCGTCATTGCTGTCGCCGAGGAGTGCCTGAGGGCGGGCGCCGCCCAGGTCATTATCGGAGACGGCTCCCAGATGCCAACGTTTGACTGGAAGTACGCTACTACCCTGGACGGCTCCACGGATCTCGTCCGAGAGGCGAAGCGCCTCAACTCGAAGTACGAGGGCAAAGTGATGCTGGCCTGTCTCGGTGTCGACTCTCCCGGGTGGGTAGAGGTACCCACCAGTACCTACCTCGGCAAGGTCGCCATCTCCAGCCTCGTAGCCCAGGCCGACCGCATCATCTCAATCCCCGTCATGAAGACGCACGAATGGGCACACGTTACCCTCTCGCTGAAGAACTTTGTTGGCGTCACGCCCCTGGAACGCTACGGATGGAAGGGCGCCGACACCATGTGGTCGCGGGTGCTGCTCGACCACAGCAGCCCGGAGGCGATTGCCCAGCTCTACCTCGACATCGTCAACGCCGTGAAGCCGGACCTTGCCATCATCGACGCTTCCATCGGGGTGGAGGGCCAGGGCCCGTCCGCCGGCGGGGAGAACGGCCTCACCGTGGACATGAAGGATCGCCTTGGCTCCTGGCTCCTCCTGGCCAGCACCGACCTGGTGGCAGCCGACGCGACGGCGGCGCGCATCATGAACCACGAAGTCACCGACGTGAAGCAGATCGTGATGGGTCACGAGAGGGGCCTCGGTGAGATGCGCGAGGAGGCCATTGAGATCGTGGGTGAAAGACTCGATGACCTGCGCGTCAAATGGAAGCCTGCCAAGCTTTCCAACTTTGGCCTCGAGCATGGGGAGGGATACCCGCCGGCTCGCGCTCCGGCCTTTGTAGCCGGACATAGCATGGGCCACTGATCACCGGGGAATGGGCGGCATCCTCCACAGTGGGTGGTAAGAGGAGGCCCTCTGGTCCCCCCGCAGCTCTTGGACCCGACAAGGAGGCGGCGCTGTGCAAACCTGGAAGCTCATCCGCGACGTCAGCCATCGACGAGTGGCGGTCTGCCTCCTGGCCCTAGCCCTGGCGGCGGGCCTCAGCCTTTGCGTCGCTGGCTGCGGCGGCGGCGAGGAAGAGAGTCAGGCCGCTGCGGGACCAGCGAAGACCGCGGCCTCGCAACCGGAGCTGACGCCGGAGCCGACGCCCACGCCGGAAGAGCGGCGACCGTGGAGTTTCCTGGGGCAGCGCGCGATCACCACCGTCTTCCCGCCGGCGGACGTTGAGCTGTACCGCTCTCTCCTCCCCGAAGCCTTCGACATGCCCGAGCAACCTCTCGTCGCAATGAGTGTGGTGGACTACTACGACGTGACCCTGCCGCTTGTGCCCTACGGCGAGGGCTTCGTGGCGCTCCAGTGCGAGTACCAGGGCCGCACGGGCTGGCACGTGTTGACGATGCCCGTCGACGATGAAACATCCAACAGGGGCGGCCGCTCAATAGGCTTCCCCAAGTACGTGGCTGGCGAGATCACATTGGAGGCGCAGGAGGGCGGCTGGCTCGGGCGCGTCGTCCACGAGGGGCGAACCGTGATGGAGATCGCTTTCACCCCTCAGGCCGGGGCCGAGCCGGTGACGGAGAGCAGCAGCGAAGGAGGCACCGCCGTCTTCCAGCTCGTGCCGCCGGGCGAGGGGCCTGCGATCAACGAGGTGGACACCGTCCCATCGGGCGAGCGACGCACGGTGACAACGTCGGGCTCGGCAACCGTCCGGGCGGATGCGGGGGAGCCGTGGGCCGGCCTCCTGAGCCCCGAGGGCGGCACCGTCTGGGCGTCCTTTCAGGAGATGACGGGCTACTGGTGGCTGGAGCCGAAGCAGTTGGAGTAGGGATGCCGGCACGCCTGCGGGTCGGGAGGAGTCCATCCATGTCCGGGCCGTTGGCAATCCGTTCTCCGCGTGGCGCTTGCTCGTGTTCCAGCGCACCGCGTCTTACGCCGGCTCACCGTTCCACTGAACCTCGTAGAGACGGAACCTGTAGGCGAATCCTCGCGCCTGGATGCGGCCACGCGGCACGTAGGTGATGCCGCGTGCCGGGCCAGCCAGTCCCCTTACCAGGCCTGACACCAGGATCTGGCCGCCTCGAGCGCGGGCGGCGATTCGGGCAGCCAGGTTCACGGCGACGCCGAAGAAGTCCTCCTCATGGCGCAGGGTGTCCCCGGCATTGACGCCAATGCGGACAAGGACCTCTTCTCCCGGTCGCTGCCGGTTGTACTCGGCCATGGACCGCTGGATGTCAACAGCGCAGAGGATGGCCGAGCGGGCGCTCGCGAAAGCCACCATGAAGCCATCGCCCTGGGTCTTGACCTCGAACCCGCGATTTCTCTCAATGCAGCCGCGGATGATCGAGTTATGGTCGCGTAGGATCTCCAGGGCCCGCTCGTTCCCCACGGTGATAGCCAGGGCCGTCGAGCCCTCGATGTCGGTGAACAGGACTGTGATGGTGCCCTCGGGTGGAGGCCGGAGGGTCGCCGCCAGCCCACGGCCGCACTGGCCGCAGAAGCTGAAGCCCTCCACCACGGGCGCGCCGCAAGTGGGGCAGCTCGCCGGGGACTGCGGTGTCGCTGCCTCCGAGTGGCCGGGCTTGCCGGGGCAGCCGGAGGCCGAGGGCCGTGCGCCCCGTTCCTCTAGCTTTGACTTCAGAAGGTCTCCCAGTGAACCGCCGCCCGCCGACACGACAGTGACCTCCTCCCGACAATTAGGGAAAGCCCACGGACATCTCTTGAGCCGTGGGCCCTTGTGATTGAGCCTGGTGGCGTACTCAGGTCCGGTCGCCACCTGCCCACAGCCCAGCCAAGACAAGCGCCATCGAATTGGAGCCGCGCTCCTTAGCATGGCATCGCGCTGTTGCGCTGCTCGGGCAAAGGTTGTGGCGCATCGAGAGTCCGATACAGGATTCGTATTCAGCGTAGCATGCCCCTCTGTGGGCGTCAACGCGTCTGTTGGGTCGCGGGTAGAGTGTCCCAGTCACGTCGCGGCTAGAATGTCCCAGACGGGGCTCCGCCTCCTGCTCTGCGACCACGCACTTGTGTCGTGGCCCCTACCGGGTAGAATGTAGGCGCGGACCCCAGCGCGTCCGAAGCCCGCTCCGGGCCGCTCTGGAGTTCCGCCCCTAGGTGGCGCCCCACTGCCCATGTCGCAGGACAGCGTGCTCAAGGTGAAGCGACTTCGCCCCGGCGCCCAGGTGCCGCTGCGTGTCACCGCTGGCGCCTCAGGGCTCGACCTCGTCGCCTGCCTGGATGACCCGGACGGCCTTCTCCTCGGCCGCGACCCCATTCTGGTCCCGACCGGCATCGCCTTGGAGATACCGCCCGGCTTCGATGCCCAGATCCGCCCACGGTCCGGCCTCTCGGCCCGAGGCGTCGGCGTAGCCCTCGGCACCATCGACAGCGACTACCGGGGCGAGGTCCTGGTCACCATGTACGTCTTCGGCTCCCAGGACTCCTTCCGCATCCGGCACGGGGACCGTATCGCCCAGCTCGTCCTCAGTCGGCTGGCCGAGCTGCCGGTGGTGGAGGCGGAGGAGCTATCGCCCACGGCGCGGGGCAGCGGCGGCCACGGCTCCACAGGCACCTAGAGGCAAGCGGCGGCCTGTATTCGGGCGTTAGTCGTCTCCCTTGCCCAGCAGCGACGTGTACAGCACGGCGCCAATGAGAGCGCCCAGGATGGGCCCTACCCAGTAGATCCACTGGTCGTCCCAGTGGTTGGCCAGCAGCGAAGGCCCGAAGGTCCGGGCCGGGTTCAGGGAGCCGTTGCTGATCGGCCCTACGGCCAGGATGGCGAGGGCTAGGGTCAGGCCGATGGCCAGCCCCGCGAAGCCCGGCACCGCCTTCTTGTGCACCGCCGTCCCAAAGATGACCGTGGCCAGGAAGGCTGTGGCAACAATCTCGGCCACGAGGGCGCGGCCGGCGCCGAAGCCATCCTGCACCTGAGTCGTCCCCAGGTGAGTCGCAGTGACGGAGTCAGCAAAGAGGTAGCGCAGCACGGCACCGGCCAGGATGGCCCCAGCGAGCTGGGCGGCCACATAGCCGGCCCCCTTGACCCACCTCATCTGACCCGTGACCACCATGCTGATGGTGATCGCCGGGTTGATGTGGGTCCCCGAGATGTGGCCCAGGGCGTAGACCATGGCCATGAGGGCTAGCCCGTGGGCGAACGCTACCCCGAAGACGCCCAGGGGAGCGCTCAGCCGGTCGAGGGCCAGGGCACTGGAACCCGCAAAGGTTAGGACGAAGGTGCCCATGGCTTCGGCCACATAGGGTCTAGCTTCGCTCTCGTTCAATGGCGTCTCCTCTCTTGCGCGCTACGGCCTCTCAGCCCCAACGGTCAGCAGCCGCCGAGCTTGTAGCACACAGGAGATGAAACGTCAATAGTGACAATAGATGGTCACACCCTAGGTAGGCTCACAGAAGATCCCATGCCATAATCGAGCCGTGAAAGAGATCCATGTCGTCACCTGCTTCCTTCTCCGGACCGGCCCTGACGGCCAGGACGAGGTGCTGATTCTCCGGCGCAGCGGGCGCGTGGGCACCTACCGCGGGCGCTGGGCCGGGGTCAGCGGCTACCTGAAGGGAGGGTCATCGACGGCGGAGAGCCAGGCCCGGCGCGAGATCCGGGAGGAAACAGGTCTTTCTCAGGCCGACGTGGAGCTTGTGCAGGCCGGCGAGCCCCTCACCTTCGAAGACACCGAGCTGCACACCTGCTGGACGGTGCACCCCTTCCTCTTTCGGGTGCGACCAGGAGCGGCCATCGCCATCGACTGGGAGCACACCGAGGCACGCTGGGTGCGGCCCGCCGCCCTGGGCCGCTACCGCACCGTCCCACGCCTGAGGGAGGCCCTGGCCCGCGTGTACCCTCCGAGTCAGGGCGATGCAGCGTGAAGGGTCAGGATCGCCTTCATTCTGGGGGATCAGCCGGCCACGGCTGCACCGCTTCCCTGACTTGTGCATCCGCTCTGTGCATGCCCGCGGCAGCAGGCTCCTCGCCGATGGCAGGCGCCGCTACTTGGCGCATCGTAACCGCCGCCTCCCTATCGTCGACAAGGACTGCGGCGACGACAACGCCGAGGGCCCCGAGCGCTATGGCAGGGATGAACGCGTCGTGGAAGGCCAGCAGGGCTCCACCCCGCGTGGCTGGACTGCCAAGAACGGCCCCATAGTGGAGAAGGCGATTGCTCAACGCCGTAGCGAGCACGGCGACGCCAAGACTTGCGGCGACCTGCTGGCCGGCGTTGAAGATGGCACTCGCTCGGCCGGTGTCCTCGGGGCGGATCGTTGCGTAGGTCGCCGCTTGGAGTGGAATCATCGTGAAAGCGAATGACCAGCCGCGAGCGAGCATGATGAGCCGGATCCACCACTGGCTCGTTTGCAGATCGACCAACAGGAAAGCGAAGGTGGTGAGTGTAGCGCCGGTCAGCCCAGCCATGATCATGCGGCGCGGCCCGACGTAGCGGTAGAGCCGTCCGGCGGGCTGCGCCATCATGGCCACGCCGATGGCCTGAGGGAAGGTGGTGAGGCCCGACTGTAGTGGGCTAAGCCCCATCTCTGCCTGAAGAAGCAGAGGCAGCAAAAACAGCGCACCCGCGAAGCCGCTAAAGCTCACGTACGAGGCGGCATTCGACGCTCTGAACAGCTTGTCCCGGAACAGGCGGAGATCGACCATTGGCTGCTCGGTCCGCAGTTCGACGATGGCGAAGACACTGAGGATGGCGATGCCAGCAAGACCGATCAGGAGCACTCGGGCGTCGTCCAGGCCGTGCGTGCCCGCCTCGGCGAGGGCGTACATAAGGGTGGCGAGGCCCGCCGCGCAGAGCATGAAACCGGGCATGTCGAGGCGGCCGGGCTTTTCCTGCTTCGTCTCGCGTAGCAGGAGCCCTGCCACCAGCAGACCCACGATGCCTATGGGCACGTTGATCGCGAAGATCCAGCGCCAAGACTGAAACTCTACCAGGTAGCCACCCAGCACCGGACCGCTGGCGGGCGCCACCACCGTGGGGATGGCGAGCACCGCCCCCGCCTGTGCCCGCTCCGACGGAGGGAATGCCCTGAACAGCATAGCCGTACTCACGGGCACAAGCATGCCGCCACCTACGCCCTGGAACACCCGGAAGGCTATCAATGCGTGGATATTCCAGGCGAAAACGCTGACCAGCGAGCCCAGTGTGAACACGGCGAGGGCGAACATGAAGATGCGCTTAGTGCCGAACCGGTCGCCGGCCCATCCGCTGACGGGGATGAAGACTGCCAGGCTCAGCAGGTAGCCGGTGACCACCCATTCAATAGTGGTCGGGGAAGCCCGGAACTCCCTGGCGAAAGTGGGCAGCGCGACGTTCACTATTGTCGCGTCAAGCAGGCTCATGAACATCCCGAAGAGGAACGTTATGGCCACACGCCACTTGTACTCCAGGCGCCCGATCACACGGAGTCCCCTTTCCCGCGAAGTATCCACGTACCGAGCTTCCTCAATAAGTCGGCCCCCACCGACCGGGAGGGCAGAGCCCGGCTGATTACTGTCTAAGCTTTCTACGTCGGAAAGGCATGACCTTGTATTATCGCTAATGGACGCCGAGCATGCCAGGGCCTCCCGCGCCGAGCCGGGCTTGGTGTGCCCGTACCCTACCTAGCTCAGGTGGTGGACCATGAACACGCCCGTGACTTCCCCCGAGCAGGCCCTCGCTTCCGCACTGGGGGCGCTGCGGGCCGACCGCCGCAGCGGCGCCAGCGCCCTCGCCCGCCAGCTCGCCGCCGCCCTGGACCGCTGGGCACGGGAGGCCCCGGCCACTAGTCGACAGGACTTCCTGGCCGGCCTGAGGGAGGCCGCCCGCCGGCTGGCGGAGGGTCGCCCCACCATGCTCGCCCTGGCCCAGGTGGCCGGCTTGCTGGTGGAGTCGGCGGCCAGCGCCCCGCCCGGCGAGGACGTGGAGGCCCTGCGACGCCGCGTCCAGGCCGCCGCCCGGCGGGTCACCGAGGGGTGGGAGGCCGCGTCGGAGCGCATCGCCGCCCACGCCCGGCGCCTGCTGCCGGCGACACTCCTCACGCACAGCTACTCGGCCAGCGTCGTGGCCGCGCTGCGTGCCCGCCAGCCCGACCGCGTCGTCGTCTGCGAGAGCCGGCCCCTGCTGGAGGGCCGCGCCACCGCCCGCGAGCTGGCGGCAGCCGGCATCGCCGTAACGCTGGTCACCGACGCCCAGGGGCCGCTGTTCCTGTCGGAGGTGCAGGCCGTGCTGGTGGGCGCCGACGGCGTCCTCGCCGACGGCTCGGTGGTCAACAAGGTGGGCACGTACTCTCTGGCCCTGGCCGCCCGCGACGCGGTGCTGCCCTTCTACGTGGCCTGCGAGTCGCTAAAGATATCGCATCGACAGGAGTGGAGCGAGAGCGATATAGAGGAGGGCGACCCGGCCGAGGTCCTGCCCGACGCCATCGGCGGCGTCACGCCCCGGAACCTCTACTTCGAGCGCACGCCGGCCTCGCTGGTCACAGCCATCATTACCGAAGAAGGCGTCTTCCTCCCCAACGCCCTCGGCCTCCTCGTCGAGCGGGCACGGCGGCGCGCCCAGGCGCTGACTGACAACGGATGGCAAACGGATTAACGGATACCGCCCTGACAGGCATCCGTTTATCCGTTCCATGTCCGTTGACAGGACACCACCACGCACGCAGGGGTATTGACAGCCGTGTTAAGCTATGGACTGGAAAGTGTGCAATCCCCGCCGCATGGCCAGCGCCCCGCCGGAGGAGGCCCAAGATGCTCGCCCGACCTCTCGTGAAACGGCTTGCCGCCCCCGCCCTCATCGTCCTCATCGTTGTCCCCGCCATCATCGTGGCTGGCGACCCCGTAGGTCCCCCCTCCCCTGCCGGGGCGCAAGAACCCGTGACCGAGGCCTGGGTGCGCCGCTACAACGGCCCCGGTAACGGCGACGACGGGGCCTCTGCCCTGGCGGTGGACGGGGCGGGCAACGTCTACGTCACGGGGCACTCCGTGGGATCGGGCACGGACTACGACTACGCCACGATCAAGCACGCGCCCGACGGCAGCCAGCTTTGGGCGCAGCGCTACAACGGCCCGGGTAACGACGACGACGAAGCCCGCTCCATCGCCGTGGACGCCTCGGGCAACGTCTACGTCACGGGGTACTCCGTGGGCTCGGGAACGGACTCGGACTACGCCACCATCAAGTACGACGGCGCCACCGGCAACCAGCGATGGGAGAAGCGCTACGACGGCCCCGGCAACGGCGACGACCGGGCCTTTGCCCTGGCGGTGGACGGGGCGGGCAACGTCTACGTCACGGGGCGGTCCGGGGGCTCGGGCACGTCCTACGACTACGCCACCATCAAGTACGACGGCGCGACCGGCAACCAGTTATGGGAGAAGCGCTACAACGGCCCCGGCAACGACGACGTGGCCACTGCCCTGGCGGTGGACGGGGCGGGCAACGTCTACGTCACGGGGTACTCCTATGGCTCAGGCACGGCATACGACTACGCCACCATCAAGTACGACGGCGCCAGCGGCGACCAGCTATGGGAGAGGCGGTACAACGGCCCCGGCAACGAACACGACCTGGCCACTGCCCTGGCGGTGGACGGGGCGGGCAACGTCTGCGTCACAGGGAAATCGTACGGGGGGTGGGGCTGGTCCTTCGACTACGCGACCATCAAGTACGACGGCGCCAGCGGCAACCAGCTATGGAAGAAGCGCTACAACGGCCCCGACAGCGAGTCGGACGGCGGCTCTGCCCTGGCGGTGGACGCGGCGGGCAACGTCTACGTCACCGGGTGGTCCGAGGGCTCGGGCACGGCATACTACGACTACGCCACCATCAAGTACGACGGCGCCACCGGCAACCAGCTATGGCTGGCCCGCTACAACGGCCCCGACAGCGACTGGGACGCGGCCCATGCCCTGGCGGTGGACGGGTCGGGCAACGTCTACGTCACGGGGGGCTCGACGGGCTCGGGCCCCGCCTGGGACTACGCCACCATCAAGTACGACGGCGCCAGCGGGGACCAGCTATGGGAGAAGCGCTACAACGGCCCCGCCAACTACGAGGACGTGGCCACCGCCCTGGCGGTGGACGGGGCGGGCAACGTCTACGTCACGGGGCGGTCCGCGGGCTCGGGCACGGACTGGGACTACGCCACGATCAAGTACGAGCAGGGGGCGGCGCCAACCTGCGGTCCGCTGGGCGTCGACCAGAGTAACCGCTATTGGGACGACTACGACAACCTGATCTGTACATACGCGGCGCTGTACGACTTGCCGCCCGAACTCTTGAAGGCGGTGATAGCGCATGAGGGTTGGGGCCTGCGCGCAAGGACGATAGGTGCCACGTCGTTCCCGCCAACACGTTCTTACTTGTACGAACCAAGAACGGTTGACAAGAAGATCCAGACGAGGCTTCAGCAGTGGCCTGGTTTGACTCTCCCCGACAACCCCCCGCTGTTTGCCCCTTACGAGGTGGCTATCGCCTCCGGCACCACGGCCTTTCAAATGTGCGCCGCTCCCCTGACTGCCGCCTTCTCCAACTGTGGGAAGGTGGACGCTACCTTCGACTTTGTCGCGCAGTACCGCATTGCAGCAAGCTACGGCGTTGGCCAGATCGTCTACCGGTGGCACTTTGACAAGCTGTCGCCCGGGAGCCTCCCCGAGAGCTTGTACGATCCCCAGGTCAACATTGCCCTTGCGGCTCAGATCCTGGCGGGTTACAAATGCGGAACAAACCTAACAAGCAGCAACCTCAACTTTGACGACTGGGCTAAGACCCTCGTGCGCTATAACAGCGGTCAGCGCTGCCCCCCCAACATGACCTCCTATCCCGATCGCGTTAGGCCGTATTTCGACAATATCCTGGCCACTACACCAGGGACACTAGCGCCCTCTTCACAGCCACCCGCCAGCCTGTTCTCGTCCGCTGGCTCCTCCGCCCAATCTTCGGAGACAGTTGTGGACCAGCTGACTGTGGATCTGAAGGGCACAGGCCAGCTACAACTGGTCACTCTGACCGCCCTTCCAGAAGATGCGTACAACTTTGCTGGCATCCTGCGCATCTACACAGACTCGACGGGTCAAGTCGTCGAGTGGGAGGGGCCACCGGCCAGCGGCACGACGGGGACCGGCACGCTTGAGGCGGTACCCAACCCCTCCACCGGCCGTATCACCCTCCAAGCCGTGTGGGGCGTTGGGGCCCACAGCACCACGTCGCAGTTTGTTGAGTGGGAGGGCTCCGTATTCACGGAGGTAGCAGGCCTCGACGAAACGGGTACGCCGGATCCGCTCGCTTTCTTCAGCGACAGCGGGCAAGCCGCCATAATGCCCGACGGTGCAATCTGGGTCGGCCGGCGCCCTCTGGATGCTCCCTTGGTCCCCGGTGGGGAGATCCATACATTGGAATGGAACGGAGCCACGTACGAGCTCACCAGCCTTTGTCCCGACGAGACGGACACGGATGCGGACACCATCGCCGACTTGTGCGACACTGACGACGACAACGATGGCTCACTAGACTGGTGGGAGCAGCAGTATACGTGCGTAGATCCCCTCGTGAACGACGCCGCCGCTGACCCGGACGCCGACACGCTGGCCAACCTGACTGAGTACGGTCTGGGCACCCACCCCTGCATTACCGACACCGACGCCGACGGCTGCGCCGACGGCGAGGAGCCCGCGGGCGCTCCCGCCCCCAAGCCGGGCGCCACCGGCGCCTATGACCCGCTGGCCTGGCACGACTTCTACGACGTGCCGGTGCCCGCCGTCGCAGACCCAGCGCCCAACGGCCCCAAGAACCAGGCCGTGACCATGGGGGATGTCCTGGCGACCCTGTCGTACTTTGGGGCGTGCGATGGCTGTCCCCCCAACGCCAGCGGTGTGGACTACGACAGCCTCAAGGACGGAGACTGGAACGGGGATACGGTGGTGGATGCCAGCGACAAGGTTGGCCTTCGCTACGACCGCTCGCCCGGCGCAGAGCCCAACCCGCCTTGGGAGGCCGGCCCGCCTGATGGGGCCGTCACCATGTCGGACGTGCTCGCCGTCCTGGCCCAGGTGGGCCTGAGCTGCGCCGGGCCGCCGTAGGGGCGAAGCCTGGCCCCTGCTCCGACCCACGGGCCGACCTTATGGCGCTAAACGAAATAAATTAATCCTGCGGATTGAAATCCGCAGCTTCCTCGAAGCTGAGGGTTTCAACGGTAATTATCCCTTGACTGTATAAGGATTCTGTGCGACAATAGGCATGGAGGTACACAGAGCCATGCCGCCAGTGAACAGGAACAAGCCAATTCGAGCCGAGTCTTCCGATTCTCGCTACACCCTCATGGACTTCATGCGTGAGTTTCCTGATGATGCCACGTGCCTTGATTGGCTGTGGCGCAACCGCTACTCGCCCGATGGGGTTCACGCCCACTGTCCGAAGTGCGAGGCGGAGCGCCCCTTCAAGCGCTACCAGACGGCGCAACGGCGTCAGTCTTGGACCTGCACGGCCTGCGGAGACCACATTCACCCCACGGCTGGCACCATCTTCCACAAGTCCTCGACTTCGCTGCATCTCTGGTTCTACGCGATGTACCTCATGACTAGCACCCGCTGCGGTATCTCCGCAAAGCAACTAGAGCGCGAGACCGGCGTCACTTACAAGACGGCATGGCGCATGTTCAACAGGATTCGGTCTGTGCTCGATGACGACGATGGCCCCCTGTGCGGCACTGTCGAGATTGACCACACATACATCGGGGGACGGCGGCGCGGGATGGGGCGCGGCTACATCGACAACAAGGCCGCCGTGTTCGGAGCCGTTGAACGGAAGGGCCGCGTCAAGGTCGCGCACGTCGGGTCGATTCGCTCTAGGGTCAATTCCCGTCTCATTCACCAGCACGTTATGCCAAGCACTCTGATCTACACCGATGAAGGCCGAGAATTCGCCAAGCTCGGCAAGCGCGGGTACCAGCACCGACGCATCCATCATGAGTCGAAGGTCTACGTCAGTGGAGATATCCACACCAACACCGTTGACGGGTTCTGGTCGCTCGTAAAGCGTGGCATCAGTGGCGTGTACCATGCCGTGTCCGCTAGGCATCTTCAGGGCTACCTAAACGAGTATGCGTGGCGCTACAACCATCGCGGGGATGAGCGCGCTCAGTTTGAGACGCTACTTCTTCGGGGCACGCTTCCGAGTTGAGGGCTTCGGTCTGGTCGCCTTCTTGAGGTTGCCAAGAAAGTCCTTGCGCGTGGGAATGGGGATTTCCTCCCCTTTGGGCGTCTTCTGTTTGGGCTGATCGTCTTCGCTCATGGTCTGAGTATACCTCATGTCGCTTCTTCCCTTCGAGACGTGCAGGCAACGCATCGCGCGAGCAGAGGCGCACTGCAAAACGCTCGCAACATTGTGGAATGAGGCTATCGAGGAAGGCGATCTGTATTCGACGCGCCTCGATATACAGGACGACGGGACAGGAAGCATCTGGATTGCACCACGATTTGAGAGAGGACTCCCCGATGTATTCAGTCTCGAATTCGGCGAATTTCTGTATCAGTTGCGCAGTGCTTTGGATGCCTGTGTCTATGCCGCCGCCGTCGTAGAGTCCGGCCAAGACCCTCCCCCCAATGAGGAGGACCTTGAGTTCCCTATCTGTGACTCCGCCGCTAAGTTCAAGAAGGCCAGTTGGAAGATCAGGCCACTCGCGAAGAAGCGTCGGGACATCATCGAGTCGGTACAGCCGTACAACGCTCCTTCCCTGGACAACAACCTTCTGGTGATGAACCCCCACCGCGCCCTCGCCATTCTTAATGATTGGGCACGTAAGGACAGGCACAGGAGACTCCACATCGTTGGCGGATGGGCGTCCAGCGCCAACCCCCAGTTGTGGCTTCCCCGTGGTGTTGAGTTGGAATACATGATGGTCACCTATGACGGATTGCTGGAACACGACAGCGAGATCGCATCCTTCAAGCTCAGAGGGTATGTCCCCGGGGCGGAGCCGAAGGTGCAGGCAAACCCCGATGTCTTTGTCGATATAGCGGTCGATGAGCCCCCGCCAATGTGTGCGGATAATGATACGCTTGGTGAGCGCACCAAGTGGATGATCATTTATGTCCGGGCAATCGTTCGGGAAATTGAGGCGAGCTTTTCCGAGTATCCGCCTCGCGTCGCTGACATTGATGATGTGGCGTCTCACTCTAGCCATGAGACGCCTCTACAGTAAAGGGATAGTTGCCGTTTCAACCCTCAGACGTGAATCTAAATACTTGGAGACCATAAGGTCGGCCCCCACGGCGCGAGTCCGCTGCCGCCCCCGTTTCTTGACCGTCTCCGCGCGCCTCTGCTAACCTGCCAGAGGGGTTCGCCATGACTGAAAGCAGCTTCTCCGCAGACGGCCCAGATCTTTACGAGAGCGCTCGCCGCGCCCTGATCGGCAGCGTGACGGGCGAAAGGGTGGAGGTGCACCAGAGCGCTGTCCGTTCCGTCAACGCGGCCAGTGCCCATGTCCACCAGTCCGCCATCCAGGACCTGGCGGGCGAGAGCGTGAGCATCCAGCAGAGCCTGGTGCTCCGGACACGGGGCAACGATGTGTCTCTGAGGGAGTGCATGGCCCTGGGCGCCATCGGGGGCAGCGTCTCGGCAGAGAACTGCCGCACGGTGTTCCTCTGCTCGCCCTCGGTGAGCGGCAACCTTCAGGCGGTGATCACGCCGCGGACGGCCTTCGCCCTCGGCCTGGGCTTCTTCTTCGGCCGGCTGGCCTTCCGGGTGGCCGGGCGGCTGCTGGGGCGTCTTCTGGCCTTGAAGTAGTCTCGAGATAGGGTGTATCTATGGCTGATATCGAGCTTTCCGTCAAGCCTCGGAGCGTGGTAGGGAAGAAGGTGGCGGCCCTGCGTCGACAGGGGGTCACGCCGGCAAACGTCTACGGCCGCAACCTGGAGTCGAAGGCGGTACAGGTGGAGACGGCGGTCCTCACCCACCTGCTGCGCACGGCGGGCCGCAACGTCATCATCGACCTGCGGATTGAGGACGAGGGCTCCCCGCGACCGGTGATGCTACGCGGCGTCCAGCGCGATCCTGTCACAAGCCGGCTTCTGCACGCCGAGTTCTACCAGGTATCCCTGACTCAGAAGATGCGAGCCGAGGTGCCCCTGGTCTTGGTCGGCGAAGCGCCGGCAGCGACCGAACTGGGCGGCATCCTCCTCCAGAGCCTGGATAGCATCATGGTGGAGGCCCTGCCCGGCGACATCCCGGCCAGCGTGGAGGTCGACGTCAGCACCCTGGTACAGCTCGATGCGGGCGTGCACGTGCGCGAGCTGCCTATCGATCTCGCCAAGGTGCACGTCATGACCGACGCCGAGCTGGTGGTGGCGAAGGTGGCGGCGCCACGCCTCGTGGCGGTGGAGGAGGAAGTGCCTGCCGAGGTGGCGGAGGAGGCCGCTCCCGAGGCCGCCGAGGCCGCAGGAGAGCGGGGGGCGGAGAAGCCCACCGAGGAGGCGCAGGAATAGGCCTTCCTCTATCGAAAGGCATCAGACTTGGAGGAGGCGACTGGTGCATTCTTGGTGGGCCTTCGGCCGCCAGACTCGGACAGCACCCCAACCTCATGGCGTTAAACGAAATAGACTGCTCCTGCGGATTGAAATCCGCAGCTTCCACGAAGCTGAGGGTTTCAACCCTCAGACATGAATCTAAAGTACTTGAAGACCATAAGGCTGGGGCATCATGAGGCGAATCTATGCCCTCGCCTTTGCGCCGGAGGCGCATCCGCCTTTGGAGGACAGGCGGGGGTGGAGAATCCCCCCACCAACGGCGAACCAGTCACGCGAGGGGCGTCCCGACCCGGGACGCCTCTTTCCGTTGCCGCGGCCTCCTGGGCTACCCCAGGCGCTTTCCCATCAGGCCCCGCTGGCCGCGCAGGAAGTCGGTGGCCGGGAGGGCCCGCCGCCCGGCCAACTGCAAGCTCAGGATGGCCAGGAGCCCCCGTCCGGTGACGACAGCGAACCCCGCCTGCCCGGCGGGCAGGCCCGCCTGGTCAGGGACATCTGCTCCCGGTGGGCAGGGGACAACGGTCCCTGGCCACGGCCCCTCCTCGACGGTAGCCAGCGGCCACGTATCGAGCAGGCGCAGCGGCTGACCGTCCAGGTAGGTGAAGGCGCCCGGCCAGGGCGTGAAGGCCCGCACCCGCCGCCAGATGTCCTCGGCGGGGAGCCCCCAGTCCACAGCCCCTTCCTCCTTGCGCAGCATTGGCGCGTAGGTGGCCTTCGACGCGTCCTGGGGTGTCGGGTGCAGGCTCCCGTCCAGCCAGGCGGGCAGGACCTGCATCAGCAGGTCGGCCCCTTCCTCGGCCAGCCGGTCGGTCAACGTGCCAGCCGTATCGTTCGGCGAGATGGGCACCCGCCGCTGGGCGAGGATGGGCCCCGCGTCCAGCGCCAGCTCTGTCTTCATGATGCTGACGCCCGTCTCCTCGTCGCCGGCCAGGATGGCCGCCGCCACTGGCGCCGCGCCGCGATGGCGGGGCAGCAGCGACGGGTGGACGTTGAGGACTCCCCGCCGTGGTATGTCCAGCACCGGCTGCTTCAGGATCTGGCCGTAGGCGGCGGCCACGATGAGGTCAGGTTCAAGTCCCGCCAGCTCATCCACGGAGTCGGGGGCGCTCACGCGGGCCGGCTGGAAGACGGGTACCCCGTGGGCCAGGGCCAGCCTCTTGGCAGGGGGCGCTTGCAGGGCGCGTCCGCGCCCCGCCGGGCGGTCGGGCTGGGTGAAGACGGCGACGACTTCGTGCCCGCCTGCCTGCCTGCCGGACAGGCGGGCCGGACGGGCAGGCTCGCTCTTCAGGAGACGGCGCAGCGCGGGCAGTGCGAAGTCAGGCGACCCCATGAAGACGATGCGAGCGCTCATGCCAGGGCTGATTCTAGCACGCTCGGAGACCGCCGGCCCCCTTGGAACAGTGCAACAGTGCAGCAATTGAAGGCGGGCTGGGGCTGCACTGCTCCAAAGCCCCATTGTTCCAATGTTCCACTCGCCCAGGGTATTGAAAGGTGTGGTAAACTGTGGGGCGGAAAGGCCATGATCCGCGTCGAGCGGCTTGTCGCCCCGCCGGAGGAGGTTGGACATGCTCACGAGACGAGTCATCAAATGGCTTGCCGCCGCCTCTCTCATCATGATTGTCGCTCTCGCCATCGTCCTCCGGCCCGACGGGGGCTCAGCGCCCGCGGGGGCGCAGCAAGAAAACGCCATGGCCGTGGATGCCGACCCCAGCACGGAAGCGGTAGTAGATACCGCTGTCACCAGATACCTAACGGAGCAGTTCGACATCAGCACTGACATCACCAGCGTGGGGACGGCTTACCAGGGCTACCAGATGTCAATCGAGTTCGATGACACGATCCTTTCCTTCGTCCCGGTGGGCCCCGAGAACATCACGTATACAGGCCTCGGCGGGATGGGCCTCATCCAATTGGCCGGCCAGGTGCAAGACGTCGACTCCGACGGTCTCCCCGAACTGTACGGTGGCGCTGCTAGGGCGAGCGGTACCACGACAGCGACCGGGCAAGCTAACTTGGTGCGCTTTGAGTGCATCGTGCCTGGTACCAGCCCGCTGCACCTGCTGACGCCCGCCGAGCACGCCGCCTGGCGCACGACATTGCTGGCTCCGGGCGGCGTGGGGATCACCACCACTCTGGCTGATGCCTCTATCACCTGCTCGGAACCCACGCCCACTGCCAAAGTCTTGGCGATGTCTCTAAAGATACGCCCGGAGCCGAGCCTCAACTCCACCCCTCTGACAACCGTTCCCTTTGGAACACTCCTCCAAGTGGTGGGGCCCTGTGAACAGCAGTACCTTGTCGACGGCCGTTGCTTTCGAGACGGCTGGCACTGGCTGAAAGTCGAAACCCCTGGCGGGGTCACCGGGTACGCTGCTGAAGGAGGCTACCCAAACGGCTACTTCACAATGCTGCTGGGTATGGTGGTGCCTAACGATCAACCAGCGAGAATATTGTCAGCGATCAACCAGGTCTACATCGAGCGCTATGCCATTCCCGGTTACCAAGGGGTTCTCGAAGAACTGCCTCCCGAAGTCCTTCTGGGAATCGTCCTTTACGAATCGGGCGGTAGCGAGCTGAACAACGAGGTGTCTTCACTGGACTCGCCCATAGGCGGGATTGCTCAGATTCACCCTACGGTCAGCGGCGGCCACAATCGCAACTGCACGGCCGGCCACTGTACCTGTGACGCGTGGGCACAGATCTGGGTCACCGGCAAACTCCGCTCCGTCTGCACAAGGTATGGCGGCATCGTGCAATCGGAAATCAGGGACCTGGCAGGGCAAGTCGTCAGTGAAGTCTCGGTTGGCAAGAACTACACCAACACCCGCTACGGGAATAGCGCCGACGGTGTCCTGGCCAACATGGAAGACGCCGTAGCAGTTCTCGAAGACAAGTACGCTGCTAATGTATGCGCGAGCAAGGCTCTGACGGAGGACAGGATAAGGTGCGCCGTCTGGGCCTATAACGGAGGGAGGGCGTGCAATAGGCTTGAGGGTGACCCGAGCTACTTGACTGCGGTGCAGAACCGAACTGATGACGCGGTACTGGGCGACCGCTTTGGAGAGGGGTTTCGCGATACGCTGTACATCGGCCTGGCCGGCGATGAGGAGAGGCTACAAGCCAATCTTGTCCTATTCAGAAAGAGACCCTTTCACGACGGACACATCTGCAGCGCGTCGGAGATTCGTGTACGCGACAGTGCGGGAAGGGTCACTGGCTCTATAGGCGGCCAAGTCATCAGCGAGATTCCGCGGTCCGCATACCACGACGAGATGTTCATTGTCTTTGCGCCCCAAGAGCCGTACCTCTATGACATTGTCGGCACTGACGTCGGCACGTACTCGCTGCAGCTGGCTCTCTCGGAGGAACTGCAGCTCACTGATTTCTCCGCCATCGCGATTCCCAATGTGGCCGGCGCCATCCATGAGTACAGCGTCGACTGGTCGGCTCTTGCCAGCAACCAACAGGGTGTCACCGTGCAAGTCGACTCAGACGGGGACGGGCTGTACGAGGCCGCTGCCACGGCCGATCGCGAACTGGCCCCCGGCGAGTACGCCTCCCAGGTGGACGCAGACAGCGACGGTGTCTCAGATCCGGCCGACAACTGCCCTCTGGTCTACAACCCTGACCAACTCGACACGGACGGGGACGGCGTGGGCGACGGGTGTGACGACGATGACGACAACGACGGCTGCGGCGACGAAGAGGAGCTGCCCGGCGCGTCCCCGCCCAAGCCCGGCGCCACGGGGGCCTACAACCCCCTGGACCCCTACGACTTCTATGACGTGCCCGTTCCCGCCAGGGCAGACCCAACGGCCAATGGGCCGAAGGACCACGGCATAGCCATGGACGACGTGCTGGCGGCGCTCTTCTACGTCGGCACCTTCGACGGCGACGGGGGCGGCCCCAACCCCAACGGCGTGGCCTACGACAGCGACAAGGACGGGGACACCTCGCCGGACGGGCGCGACTACGACCGCTCGCCCGGCGGTCTGCCCAACCCTCCGTGGGACGCGGGCCCGCCGGATGGAGCCATCGCCATGGACGACGTGCTGGCCAACCTGGCGCAGGTGGGGCTGGATTGCAGCGGGCCGCCGTAGGGGCGGCGGGCGCCCTCCAGGGGCAGGGGCGAGCCCTGCCCCGGCCTTGTCATTCTGAGCTCGCCTGCCGGCGGGCAGGCGCAGCGAAGAATCTGATTCACCGAGACCCTTCGCTTCGCTCAGGGTGACAGAACAGGAGCCCTTGTCAACAGACCCTTAAGCCTGGCCTTCGTCGTGATCACAGGGTCCCCCCACACCACGGTGATTGGCGCATTCTTGGTGGGCCTCCGGCCGCCAGATTCGGACACCACCCCAGCCTTATGGCGTTAAACGAAATACATTAATCCTGCGGATTGAAATCCGCAGCTTCCTCGAAGCTGAGGGTTTCAACCCTCAGAGGTGAATGTAAATACTTGCAGACCATCAGCCCTGCCAAGAAAGCAGTGC
>Ga0315289_10004227_pt1 | contig 21437 bp, 20 predicted proteins | sample YL17G11_40_MG_FD_203452 | JGI IMG/M metagenome (GOLD analysis project Ga0315289, IMG submission 203452) | Sediment microbial communities from Yellowstone Lake, YNP, Wyoming, USA - YL17G11_40 | ecosystem: Environmental > Aquatic > Freshwater > Lake > Sediment | place: USA: Wyoming | collected... | reverse complement strand
GTTCATCGATTCCCAAAAGTGCAAAACAAAGGCTTTCATTTTCGCTCTGCTCTTTCTTGTCGCTGTCTCTTTGAATCTCTCCTCGCCTGCTGCGCGAGCTTCCGAGGACGCTTTCTCTAAAAATTTCGCTTGCGCTATCGATATCGTCTTGTTCGTGTCTCCCTCCTCTCACTAAAGAGAAGCGATCTCCGCAAAGGCGCACGCGAGTACTCCTTTCGAAAGCTTCAGAAGAAAAATGGCCAGCATTCGAATCCCGTCGGCGGCGGCACTGACAGCGGCCGCATCATCTTCGGCTCCTCGCCCCCACCTCACCTCTTCTTCGATTCCGCAAGCGAACCTCCAGCTGAGATCCCCTCTATGTCGTGCGACTGCGGACATCGAGCGGCGATTGCCCGGAGGCCAGCGGAGGCGGAGCTCCCCCGCCGCCGCTGCTTCCGCATCTGTCGCCGCCGCCGCTTCGGCCGCCGGCAAAGACTCCGACGCCTCCTCCCCCTTTGACCTCGAGGACGAGCTCGCCGCCCTCGACGCCGCCGTCCTCGACGACCTCGCCGAGGCCGGCGCGCTGGCAGACTTGTCCCGCGGGGACCCCGGAGAGGGGAACGCGGGGCCGAGGGCGACGGAGCGCCCAGTCCCCACGGACCCCTCCAAGCGGCACCGCAAGCGCCGCGCGGGAGAGAAGGGCCTGTCCGCCGCCTTCCTCCGCGCCCTGACCGAGGAGGCCATGAACGGAGGAAGCGCGACGACAGAGGGAGGAGAGGGCGACGATTTCCCTTCGTACGGGGGCTTTGAGCAGTTCGGCGAAGAAGGAGAGGAAGAAGAAGACGGCTTCTTGCCCGACGGCGGCGGCGGCGACGGTGGCGGCGACGGCCCGTCGTCGACCTCCTCAACTGCCGCTGCCGCCCGCGTCCGTCCCGGCGCGGGAGACGTCCTCACCCAGGACGAGCTCGACGCCGCCCCTCCCGGATTCCGCGCGGGCTACGTCGCGCTCGTCGGCAGGCCCAACGCCGGGAAGTCGACCCTGCTCAACGCCTTGCTGGGGCGCAAGCTCTCGATCGTGACGCCGAAGGCGCAGACGACGAGGCAGCGCGTGCTCGGCATCGCGTCGGGCTCCAACTGCCAGATGGTTTTGCTGGACACTCCAGGCCTGCTGCGGGGTGACAAGGCCCCCAACGCGCTCGACAGGAGGATGGCCGCCGCGGTCTCCAAGGCCACGGCGGACGCGGACGCGGTCCTCGCGCTCGTCGACGCCTCGGCGCCCGGGGCGGCCGGGGCGGCGCAGGAGGCCGTTGCCAAGCTGGTCGTCGCCGCGGCGGTCGGCGCGGCGACGAGCAAGCAGAAGAAGAGGAAGGAGAGGAAGAACGGCAAGGGCAGGAAGGAGCTCTCCAGGGAGGGGGCGGAGGTGGACGAGGAGGAGGAAGAGGAGGCCGCCAGGGCGCTGGAGGCGGTGAGGATCGCTCTCGGTGCTCGGCAGCAGGGCGACGAGGAGCAGGAGGAGGAGCAGGAGGAGGAAGAGGAGGAGCAGGAGGAGGAGGAGGAGGAGGAGGAAGGCGAGGACGGCATCGACGACGACGACGGAGAAGAGGACGAGCCCGTCTCTGCGGTCGCGGCGCTCGCCGCGGCCAACGCCGCCGCCAACGCCAGTGCTCCCTCCGGTCGCACCCCCGTCGCGATCCTGCTCAACAAGGTCGACGCCGCGGCCCCTGGCAGGGTCGACGAGATCGAGGCCGTCGTGAGGCAGGCGGTGAGGGAGGCCGCGGGGGAGGCCAGGGCCGCGGTCGCTGCCGCCAGAGCCGAGGCGGCAAAGACGAGGAGGGGCCGCGGCGGGGAGGGAGCGACGGCGCCTGACGACGACGAGGGCGAGGAGGCGCTCCTCCTGGAAGCCGACTTCGACGTCCCCGTCTTCCGCACCTGCGCCCTAACTGGCTCGGGCGTCGCGGCAGCGGCAGACTGGGCCGCGGCGGCGCTGCCCGAGTCGCCGCCCCTCTACCCGTCGCACCTGCTCGCCGACGCGCCCGAGCGCTTCTTCGTCGCCGAGATTGTTCGCGAGAAGATCTTCCTGCAGTACAGGGAGGAAGTCCCCTACGCCTGCGCGGTCGAGGTCACGGAGTACATCGAGAGGGAAGGGACGGCCAAGGACTACGCGGCCGTGTCGATCTTCGTCGAGAGGCAGCAGCAAAAGGGGATCCTTCTCGGTGCCGGGGGGTCGGCGCTCAAGAGGTTGGGCGCCGCCGCGCGCGCCGACGCCGAGGTCTTTCTGGGCAGGCCGCTGTACATGGAGATAAGCGTCAAGGTGGCTCCCAAGTGGAGGAGCGACGACAGGACCGTGAGGCAGTTTGGGTACTGAGTGGGTTTGTTTCCGTTTCTTTGTTTTTACAGAGGAAGGGAGCAGAAGAGGAGAGAGGGAGGGAGACAGAGAGATGAGGGGCGTGGGGGGAGCGTTGGAAATTTGAAAAAGTGGTCTTTCTTTTCGTTTCTCTTTCTTTTTTCGTGTCTCTCTCTCCCTTTAAACGACGCGCTTTTGTTCTTTTTTTCGTTGTTTCGCTTTTTTCTTGGAGGCAGAGGCAGGGATCTTCGGCAAGCAGCGGGAATTCGGAAGTCGAGGAAGGAGAAGACGAAAGAGAAGCAAGTGTTTTTGATATGGAAGTAGCAAGGGTTGTTTTGAAGTAATTGTGAGGAGCTAGGGTTTCGACGAAAAATAACAACTTGTTTCCTATAAAAAACTACCCCCACCACCCCCCCGCTCGAGGACGTTGCTAAAGCAACTCTCTCAGCAGTCTCGAGGAGAGGATGAAAGCCGACCAAGCGCAAACGGCGTATTTCAATGAGGCCAACGCCGCGAATGAAACGAGAGAGAGAGAAACGAGAGGAGGGAGGAGAAAAACTTTTTCGTTCCTTCCGTTTACATTCTCTTCATTTCTAGACCTCCCCGACCACCTTGACGCCCATGCTCCTCGCCGTCGCCGCCACGCTCTTCGCCACGCTCCTCAGCGGCACGTGCGGCGGCAGGTCGGCCGCCTTGATTTTCGCGATCTCGACCACCGTCGCGGCCGAGACGCTGCCGACGACGCCCGACGCGTGGCCCGGCTTCTGCGCTCCCTTGGCGACGCCCGCAGCCGATTTCAGGAGGTGCGAGGTCGGAGGGGTCTTCATGGAGTAGTCGTAGGACTTGTCGGCGTAGGCCGTGATGCGGACCGGGATCGGGGTCCCGTCCTGCGTTTGAGTTTTGGGGGAGTTTTCGAGAGGGGTCGGGGCCGTGGAGAGGAAAGTGAGAGAGCATCGCCGTTGAACGATCAAGCCAATTCGACGCTGATTCGCGCTTCGCTCTCTTTCCGTTTCTTCCCTCTTTTTTCTGCATCTCTCTCCCTCTCTCTCTCTCTCTCTCTCGGCGTACATGCACATAGCAAAGTTGTTTCTACGCACGCAAAAAAAGGAACAAAAAACCTCTCACCTTGATACCGCTCGTCGCAGCGTTGAAGTCCTTGCAAAACGCCATGATGTTGAGCCCCGCTTGCCCCAGCGCCGGGCCCACGGGCGGCGCGGGCTTGGCCTGGCCAGCGCCGATCAGGAGGCGGATCGACGCGGAGATGGCCTTTTTGGACATTGGAGAGAGAGGGACGCGAGGGAGCGACAAGCGAGCGAGGGTCGAGCGTGCAGGGCTCCCTCCCTAGCGAGAGCGAAAAGAGTGAAGGGCGGCGAAGAAGTAGAAAGAGAGAAAAAACGGAGTCGAAAACATGGTCTCGCCTTACAAATTCATTTGCCGGGCACAGCAAATCAAACCAAACCAACAAAAACAACCATGGCGACCTCCAAGATCTCGCCCGAAGGGCTTCGCGATGCGATCACGAGTGAGTAGAACAAAGGAGAAGAGTTGACGCAGGACGACTCTCTCTCGAAGAGCGAGAGAGCAGCGTCGATCGCTGTCGCCGTCGTTCGGCCGCCGGGGAAGAGCCGCCAAACCGACTCGAAGCGACCTCGCATACAGGCGCGCTGCTGCCGCCTTCTCTGCCCCTCCTGCGCAGCGGGAGCTGGAGAGAAGACTCGTGGAGAACTTGTCGTTGTGACGGTGTCTGCTCCCGCGAGTGAGAGAGAGCTCTCTGCGGGTTGCTGTTGCTTGCTTGTGGAACATCAATCAGCCGCCGCTGATCAACGAGAGACTCGGCTTTTTTCTCTCTCTTTTTCCCGTCGCTCCCTCGCCTTTTTACTGTCCCTCGTACTCACGGGAGAGAGGCAAGACGGAGAGCGACTCCTCTCGACTCGATTCGGCTCCATCAAAGCGCTTGCGACGCCGGATCAAAGGGAGTTGCGCTGCTGCCTCTCTTCGATCGCGCGCTCGTTTTTTCTTCTTCGTCAACCTCCTCTCACTCACCCCTTCTCTCTTTCTCCTCTCTCCCCCCCGCTCCTCACCCGAAATCCCTTCTAGACGTCCTCGAGGCTTCGACCGCGAAGAAGCGCAAGTTCACCGAGACCGTCGAGCTCCAGATCGGCCTCAAGAACTACGACCCGCAGAAGGACAAGCGTTTCTCCGGGACCGTCAAGCTGCCCTTCACGCCCCGCCCTGCGATGAAGGTGTGCGTCCTGGGCGACCACAAGCACTGCGAGGAGGCCAAGGCCATCGGCGTCGACTCGATGGACGTCGAGGCGCTCAAGAAGCTCAACAAGAACAAGAAGCTCGTGAAGAACCTCGCCAAGAAGTACGCCGCGTTCCTCGCGTCCGAGACGGTCATCAAGCAGATCCCGCGGCTGCTGGGCCCGGGCCTGAACAAGGCCGGCAAGTTCCCGACGCTGATCTCGCACTCGGAGTCGCTCGAGGCCAAGGTGACGGAGATCAGGGCGTCGGTCAAGTTCCAGCTGAAGAAGGTGCTGTGCATGGGCGTGGCCGTGGGGAACGTCGACCTGGCCGAGAAGGTAAGAATGAAGTTTTTTTTTTTTGGTGAGAGAAAAAATCCGGAGAAAGTCGAAAGAAGAAGGAAAACTCAAAAAACCTTTTCTCGGAAAAAAAAACAAAAATGAAAAAACTTCAAACACAGGAGCTCTACGTCAACATCCAGATGGCGGTCAACTTCCTCGTCTCGCTCCTGAAGAAGAACTGGCAGAACGTCGGCGCGCTCTACATCAAGTCGACGATGGGGAAGCCCGTGCGCCTGTACTAGAGAGAGGGTCTCTTCGGAGGAAAAAAAAACACACTTTTGCTCTTCTTCACTTCCTTTCTTCTCCCTTTTGCTTCTTCTTCTTCTCTCATCACATCACTCCTCCTCCGCTTCAAACCAAGGCGCGGCTGCTGCACTCTAAATGGCCCTTGCGCTGATCTTATTCGCGCGAGTGCCCGCGGCAACGGCGTTGTTGGGAGTCCCGGGCGCGTTGAGGGAAAACCGGAGTGGCGAGGAAAGGGGAGAGGGAGAATTTCTCGGGTCGAGGAGCTTCAACGTCGCCTTTTCTGACGGCTGCGCTGCTCTTCCTCGTTTTCTTCTCCTTCTTCTTCTTTTTTCTATCCGTTCCGGATCCTTCCAAAAAAAACCATCGGGGCGCTGTGCCCAGGCGGGGGTCACGAGTGTGGTATGAGAGAGAGAGAGAGAGAGGGTTTCAGAGAGAGGGAACAGAGAGAGTCGCTTGCGTTTTTTTGGTTTTAGAAAGAGGGCGAAAAAGACGACGAAAATGTAAAAACCTTTCCGAACCTTTTTTCAATTCCTTGCAGTTTTTTCGTTTCAAAATTCAGTCCATTTCTCTTTTTACACCCCCCCCCACTCTTTTTTCAATTCTGCCTCCTCGCCTCGCTGCTGGCCTCGAACGCACCCCAGGCGCCCTTGAGCGCGTCGAAGACGGCGTCGGCCAGCGCGACCCTCGCCGGAGTGCTGCCCCCTCTCTGCCGCACCTTGTCCGGATGCACAACCAGGGCGGCCCTCATGTAGCTCTTCTTGACGTTTCTCGGGTCTATGAGGTCGGACATCCCCGGGGTTTTCCACCCCGAGTCCTCCCACAGGACGGTGTGGAGCGTCGCGAGCAGGGCGCGGATGTTCCCTGTCGACGACGATGACGAAGAAGAAGTGGAATTTGGGTTGCCGCCGCTCCTCCACGCCTCGACCCTGACGCGCACCGAGGCCGCCGCGCTGCTCCTCGCCTCGGCGTCGCGCCGCTCGGCCTCGTCCGCGGCCGCCTTGGCCTCCCTCGCGCGCGCGACGCGCGCCTCGCGCTCGGCCAGCCTCCTCTGGCGCGCAGCCGCGCGTTCCGGCGGCTCCCCCGCGGTGGCGGCGTCGGAGGCTGCCGCGAGCGTCGATGCCTTGGACCCGTCGGCGGTGGCCTCGGGCGTCGGCGCCCGCTGCCTGAGGAAGGCGTCGGCGCCGCCGATGCCGCTGTCCCCGTTGGCTGGGGGGCCCGCAAAGAGATCACTGACTGCTGCCGCCGCTGCTGCTGCTGCTGCGGCAGCTGAAGGGGAAGAAGAAGAGCCTCCCGCAAAGGCAAAAAGGTCATCCTCCGTCGCCGCCGCGGGGGCTTCCGTCGCCGCCGCCGCTTCCACCGCCGCGACCGCCGCGGCCGCGGCCTCCCTCTCGGCCTCCTCCGCCTCCGCTATCGATGCTGCGACCGCGGCAGCGACGCGGCGCTCCTCCTCGCCCTCCAGGTCCTCGTAGGAGCGCTCGGTCGGCGAGCCGGGAGCGGCCACATCGAAGGAGGCGTCTCGAGCTTCTCGGAGCTTCCTCTGCTGCCGCAGCAGCGACGAGACGGCCCTCTCGACCTCGGCGCGCTCCGAGCGGGGCAGGGCAGCCAGGGCTGCGGCGCGGTCCTCTGCCGGCAGGGCGATGGCGGCAGAGGCCCACTCGAGCACGTATGCGGGGGGAGGAGAAGAAGAAGATGCGGAGGCGTTGTCGAGGTCGAGCGACGAGTCGCGGCGCGACTGCTGCCGCCGGCTGCCTCCGTTTCCGTTTCCGTCGAGCCCTCCTCCTCCTCCTCCCGCCGCATCATCGATCGCGCGAGAGATCTGCGCCCTCGCGGCGACCGCGGCCTCCTTGGCCCTGCCAGCCGCCTCCCTCGCCGCCTTCCCGGCGACTTCCTTGGCCTCCTTCGCTTTGCCCTTTGCGGTCTTGAGCCACCGCGCCCCCCCGGCCAGCAGCGCGCGGGCGCGCTCCTCCGCTGCCGTGGCAGCGGTTCCCGGAGGGGGGCGCGAGGAAGGAGGAGGAACTTCTTCTTCTGTTGACGTCCCGGCGAGGACGGAGGGCCTCGGCTGCTGCCGCTGCTGCTGCGAAGAAGAGGAAGATCTCGCTCCCGCCCTTGCTGCTGCTGCCCCGAGGGGCCCGTACCCGAATTCCTCCACCTCGCCGTGGCTGCTGCTTTGCCAAGCCCCCCCTTCATTGCCGCCGTCGGAGGAAGACGAGATTCTCGCTGTGGCAACGGCAGCAGCGTCGTCGTCGTCGCCGCCGGCGGCATCGTCTGCGGAGAACCCAGGAAGCAAGCCGTTGCTCTTGTCGATCCTCCTGTTGGCGTCTCCGCCATTCGTGACCGCCGCCGCGGGGACTGGAGACGAAGAGGACGCGAACGCAGCGACGAGGTCGAGGTCATCGTCTGCTAGGGCCGCGTGAGCAGCGGAAGAGGAAGAAGAGACAGGAGGAAGAGGAGCAGCGGCAGCGGGCCTCTCTCCGAAGAAGTCGAGGCCGTCGTCGTCTGCTGCTGCTGCCGCTGCTGCAGATGACACTGATGATGGAGGCATCGCTGTCGCTGCTGAAAAGGGGTCGCCGAGGGAGCTGGCGGCAGCTGCGGCAGCAGGAGGCTGCGAGGAGGAGGAGGGCGAGAAAAAGTCATCGCCGCCGCCGCCGTTTGCCGGAGGAGCAAGGGTCGCGGCGGCAGCGGGAGCGGGAGCACCGGCCAAATCAGCCGCGCTTCCCTTGGGCTGAGGCGGCATCACGGGCGACGTGCCCAGCCGCGGGGACTGGCTGGGCGACGTTCCTACGCGTTTTTTGTGTGTGTGTGCAAAGCGGAGGAGGAAGAGAGAGAGAAAAAAGTTGAGTTTTTTCGGAAGCGACGAGGTAAGAAAAAAAGAGGTGGGCGGCGTTTTTCTCCTTTGAATCTCTCTCGTTCTCTCTCTTCCTCCTACCTGTCAGCGAGCTCATGGACGCGTTGTTGTTATTGCTGTTGTTGCTCCGCATAGGCCTGTGTCGTGACGCAAGAGAAAGGGAGAAAAAGAGAGGCGTTGAGCGTCTCAAACGAAGAGAGAGAGTTGCCCCCTCTAGCCAGCCGAGCGGGCGAGTCGAAGAAAAAAAACTCTCTCCTCATATTTTTACCTCCCGCCCATGCCTCTCCCGGCGCCGATGTCAAAGTCGATCGAGGAAAAGGCGTCGGCCTTCCCGGCGCTGCCACTTCCCGTGGAGATGGAAGCAGGAGGAACGCGAGCTGGAGACAGCGACGAGGAAGTCGCCAACGTCATCATCGCCATCGATTTTGCTGCGGCGCCAATGTTGCCCTTGGTTGCCGCTGCTGCTTCCGTCGCCGTCCCAGCCGCCGCGCTGCTCTTCATCGGCGCTCCCGCGGCCCCTCCTCGCAGAGAGGACGACGAGCCTTCCCTTGGCGAGAGGGACAGGCCCGCGAGGCCCGCGAGTGGGTCTCCGGCGGGCGCCATTTTTTCCTTTTGAATGCCCCTCTTTTTTTTCTTCGAACTTTGTGATGATTTTTTGCTCTTTCTTTTCTTCTTTCCTTTCTTTCTTACACAGCGACCGCCTTCTTCCCCGCTCCTCCTCCACCGCCGCCGCCGCCGCCGCCGCCCTTCCCCACCGCCATGTCCCAGTTGTACACCCTCGAGATGCTCACCTGCGTCGTCGTGATGCAGTCCCGCACGAAGTCGAGGTCCTCGCCGTTCGACTTGATGTTCCTCTTGGCCGCGGCCTCGTTGGCCTCGAGCAGCGCTTGGGCTTCGGGAAGCGGGTACTCGACGGAGACGCCGGCGCCGAGCCAGAGCGCCACGCCGCCCTCGCGGAGCCTCCGCCGGTCGACGCGGGCGCGGGAGTAGACCTGCTCGGCGACGCAGAAGTCGAGGTCGGTAGGCCGCCCCCCGGCGTCGCTCTCGCCCCCTCCCTCCTCGCTTCCCTCTTCCTCTCCGAGGCTCTCCCGGAGCGCGGCGACGGCGGCGCGGGCGCGCGAGATCTCCGGGAGCTTCGCGAGCAGCCTGGCGCGCTTGGCCTGCAGCGAGGCCTCGACGCGGCGGTAGGCGGCGTGGGCGGCGTTGAGCTCGCGGATGGCGTCGTCGGCGGTGCGGCCTTGGGAAGTTGGGAGAAAGAGGAAGAAGAGGAGGAGACAAGAGGTTGAGAAAAAGAAAGAAAGAAGCTCGCGAGTCTCTTCGTGTTTCCTCCATCTGTCGCCCCATCATCGCCTTCTCTCCCTCCGTCTCTCTCTCAACCCCGCGTCTCACCTTCCAGGAACTTGCCGATGTCCTCGATGAACTCTGCGCGAGGCAGGCCAGGCGCCCGCTGCTGCTGCTCCTGGGGCTGCTGCTCTCCTTCGGGCGCAGAGGTCGTCGAAGCCATATTTTTCGGTTTGATCGCTTGAGCTCTTCTTCGCTGGAAGGAGAGGAAAAAAGTGAAAAAAATGAGAGTTTTCCAAACTCAATTCTTCAATCTCCCCTAGCTTCTCTCTCTTTCAAAATGGCGTGCAGCATCCGGGCGGACTCTTCGCGAGTCCTGTGGCGCCTGGCGTCCTCTTCGTCGTCGGCAGCAGTGACGAGGCGCGCGGTCGTCTTCGTGCTGGCGTCGCCCTCGGCAGCTTCGTCTTCTTCTTCCCAGCGCCTGATCGTCGCCGCTTCTGCGTCGTCGTCTCGCTTTTCGTCGGCTCGGTCAGCGACGGCGGCAGCTGCCTCCCCCTCGTCCCTCCGCGCCCCCTCGTCTTGCGAACCGCTTAGGAAGAGCAACTCGGCAAGGTGAAAAGTGGTTTTGGCATCGCAATTGGGGAAGAGAAGAGCAGACTAGGGAATCGTCTTTCCTTTCTCCGTCGTTGCTCACCCTCTCTCTCTTTCTCTCCTCTCTCTTCCTCTCCTCCTCTCTCCCCCTCCTCCAGCCGCCGCGGCGCCTCTTCTTCCCCCTTCCGCCTCGTCACCCGCGCCGGCTGGGGTGACCCCATCGTCTGGGCCCCGGCCACCGTCACCCGCCGCGTCCCCGCCGTCCCCGAGGCCGCCCTCGCAGAGTCGCCGCTCCACTCCGTGACCCTCGAGGTCGGGAAGGAAGCGGCGGCGCTGTACACGTCCCCGGGGCAGTACCTCCAGGTGCGCTCGGGCGACGGCACCGACGAAGGGAGCACCAAGCCCGGGTTCTTCGCCATCGCGAGCGCCCCGCAGCCCGGCTCCTCCTCCGTCGACCTCCTCGTCAAGGCGACGGGGAACCCGGGCAATGCCGCTGACGCGCTCGCGGCCGCGGCGGCCGGCGCCCGCGTCGAGGTCTCCCCGGTCTCCGGCAGGGGGTTCGCGCTCGACTCCATCCCGGCCTCCGACTTCGGCACCGTGCTGCTCTTCGCTACGGGTACCGGGATCGCCCCCATCCGCGCCGCCATCGCGAGCGGCCTGCTGAACGCGGGCGGCGGCAGGCCGGGGGCCAAGAAGAGGGACGTGCGCCTCTACTACGGCACGCGCTCGGCGGCCGCGACAGCCTTCGCCGCGGAGATGGAGTCCGCGTGGAGGGCCGCGGGCGTGACACGCGTGGTCCCCGTTCACAGCGACGAGGGGGACGACTACGTCCAGGACGTCTTCGCGAGGGAGCTCGGGGCGCGGCTGACGTCCGTCGAGGGCGAAAAGGGGCCCGTGTTCTCGGCGGCACTGGGCGAGGGCGCGGCCGGGCTGGGCGGCGAGGAGGGAGGGAGCAGGACCGCGGCGCTGCTGTGCGGGCACAGGGGGATGTGCGACGCGGTGAAGGCGCTGCTGGCCGCTGCCGGCGTGGCCCCGGAGGCGGTGCTGATGAACTTTTGAAGGAGGGGGGGCGGGGAGGAGGTTTTGGAAAGAAGTGGGGGGCGAGCGTTTTTTTTCCTTTGTAGAAAAGAAGAAAAAGAAGAAGAAAGAAGGACAAAGGAAGAAGAAATGAAATGTCCGGGAGAGCATTAATCGAAATCGCAGAGAGCTGCATTTCTCTCTTTCTCTTTCTCTCGCGTTCTCGTTCTCTCTCTCTCTCTCTCTCTCTCTCTTTCTCCTCTTCCTCTTCGCTTCTTCTTCTTTTCGTTCTCGCCCACCATGGACGCCTATGAGAAGCTGGAGAAGATTGGGGAGGGCACCTACGGCAAGGTGGGAGACGAATTGAGGAGGAGAAGAAAGAAAGAAAAGTGTCGGCCTCGGCGTCGTTCGTCGTTCGTCGCGCGAATTGCCTTTTCTCCTTCCTCTCGCCTCTCTTTCTTTCCTTCTCGGCCTCACTCTTTTCACTCCTCTCCCTCTTTAACCACACTCTCATGACCCTGCAGGTCTATAAGGCTAAGGAGAAGTCGACGGGAAGGCTCGTGGCGCTGAAGAAGACGCGGCTCGAGGTGAGCAAAGAAAGAAGATTCAGTTCGACCGGAGAGCGTCGACAGCTCTCTCTGCTGCTTTGGCTCGAGAGCTCGGCCCGACTCGCTCGTCGCAACGGTCGCGGCGGCGACAGAGTTGAGACAGAAAGCAGCAGCAGCTCCGTTGAGAGGGACGGCGCAACTCTTTCCCTCTCGCCCGAGAGAGCACATTGACGTCCGCCTCTGTCAAGAAAGAGAGGGAGGAAGAGAGAGACGAGCGCCCACTCACAGGGAAAAGGCGGAGAGAAGAGCGAAGGCTCCGGCGAAGCAATCGAGCAGAAGCGACGCGCGGCGGCAGCCTCTATTTCTCAACCTCGACCTCCTCGAAAAAAACAAAAAAAAACGACAGATGGAGGAAGAGGGCGTCCCGTCGACGGCCCTGCGCGAGGTCTCCCTGCTCCAGATGCTCTCCGAGTCCAACCACGTCGTCAAGTGAGAGAAGAGATGATTTCGTTTTTTCACCTCTCCGCAGGAAGAAAGAAAGAAACGAAGAGAGGAAGGAGAAGGAACCTCGAGCCCTCGTTGTCGTCGCTCACCCCCACGCCGAAAAAAAAAACCCCGAAAAACCAAAAAAAACTCTTTCTCTAGGCTGCTCTGCGTCGAGCACGTCGAGGAGCACTCGAAGCCCGTGCTCTACCTCGTCTTCGAGTTCCTGCAGACGGACCTGAAAAAGTGGATGGACAGGAACGGGAAGGGGCCCGCGCACCCGCTCAGGTAAAGAAATAGATTTTTTCCCCGTTTTTCTTCGACCTCTTTCGAGACTTTTGATGTTGACGACGCGGAACAAAACAAAAACTCTTCTCCTTCTCCTCCTCCTCCACTCCAGGCCCCACACCGTCAAGAACCTGATGTACCAGCTCCTCAAGGGAGTCGCCCACTGCCACCGCCACGGCGTGATGCATCGGGACCTGAAACCGCAGAACCTCCTCGTCGACGACGACCTCGAGGGCACCAAGGAGGCCGACGGCAGCCTGACTTTGAAGATTGCCGACTTGGGATTGGGCAGGGCCTTTTCGGTGCCGATCAAGGCCTACACGCACGAGATCGTCACGCTCTGGTACCGCGCCCCGGAGGTGCTCCTGGGCTGCACGCACTACGCGCCGGCTGTCGACGTCTGGTCTGTCGCGTGCATCTTCGGCGAGCTCGCACGGAAGCAGGCGCTGCTCCCGGGCGACTCGGAGCTGCAGCAGCTGCTGCACATCTTCAAGCTGCTGGGCACGCCCGACGAGTCGATCTGGCCCGGGGTGACCAAGCTGCGCGACTGGCACGAGTTCCCGCGCTGGGCGCCGCAAGACCTGTCGAAGGTCTTCCCCGGGCTCGAGCCCTCGGGCGTGGACCTGATGCGGAAGATGTTTGAGTACGACCCGGCGAGGAGGATCTCGGCGAGGGACGCGCTGGCCCACGAGTACTTCGACGACCTGGACAAGGACGCGGTGGACCTGCTGGAGAGCGAGAGCGTGCGCGCGCTCGGGTTTTAGAGAGGCGGAGGAAGGAGAGGGGAGGTGAAAGAGAGGTCGGAGAGTGAAGAGAGAGAGACAATTTACCCTCCGTTCTTCCCCCCCCCCCAAAAAAAATCAAATCACTTCTGTATTTCGCCACCACTGTCTTGCTTTCCATAAGCACTTGTTTCTGAACGAGAAGGAAAGGAATAGAGGGAGATGTTGAGAGAGAGAGCCCTGGGAAGAACAAATCCCGAACGGTTTTTTTTATCAACTCTGAGGTTCCTTTTTTTTTTTTTTTTTTTTTACAATGACAAAAAGAAGAGACCAGAGAGAGCGCAAACGGGGACCAGAGAGCGGCAACAACAAGAAGTGAACACGCGCGCGCGGGGACAACAGCAAAGAAAAACAACAACAACAACGGGTATCAAGCCCGGACAGCGAAGAGGCCCCCCGGGGAAGAGGGGGAGGGGGAAGGCCCGTCGCGGCTCGCCCTTCGCCGCGGGTCCCCGTCCTCGCGAGCGGAGGAAGCGGCGGCACCGCCGCGAGGGAGGAAGCGCGACAGCCAGGAGAGCGCCCCGGAGGAGGCGGGAGCAGCCCCCGGCTCGGAGGAGGAGGGAAGCAGCAAGGGAGCGACGGAGGAGTCCAGGGCGGCCCCGACGGCGCTCGCCCAGCTCCTCTGCGCCGGCGCGCTCGACGAGGGCAGCGCCGCGGCTCTCGTTCTCGACGAGGAAGAAGAAGACGGGGACGCCGTCAGCCACAGCTTCCGCAGCGCGTCGAGGGTCTCTGCGTCGAGCTCCGACTCGCAGCAGGAGGCGGCGGTCCAGGGAGGAGGGGGCGGGCAGCAGGGGACCGCGGCGGCGGCGGAGCGGAGAGCGCAGCAAGAAGGGGAAGAGGACCGCGGGAAGAGCGACCGCGGGATCCGCGCCGCGCTCGACGTCGGCGCGAGAGGAGCTGCGTTTTCCTCCTCCTCCTCTTCTGCTGCGGGGGCAGCGTCACGGAAGGTCACGATCTCGTCCTCCCCGGCCAGCTCCACGCCTGCGGCATCCAGCGCCCCGCGGAGCCACCGCCGAGCCGCCCTCCCGTCCTCTCCTCCTCCGGCGCCCGGCCCCGTCGCCGCCGGGCGCGGCGGCGCGAGCACGAGCGCGCCTGCCGTCGGCCGCTGCGCCGGGTCGACGCGCAGCATCGACGCCAGCGCCGCCCTCGCCGGGTGGCCCGCGGCGAGGCCGGCGGCGTCGAGGCTGCGGGAGAGGGAGCGGTCGACCCAGCGCTGGAGCTCGTCGGCGTCGGCCGAGGAGCGCGGGCCGCCGCTCCTCCCTGCTGCTGCTTCCCCCGCGGCGAGGGCGGGGCCTCCCCCGCCGTCATCGCCGCCCCCCGTCGTCGTCGAGGCCGCCGCGAGCAGGGCGCCCGGGAGCGCAAACGGCGGCGCCGCCCCCCGGGGGTTCCCCGAGAGCAGGCCCGCCGCCAGGACGCCGAGCGACCAGACGTCCGAGGGGGGCGCATGGCGGACGCCGCCCCTCTGGCTGCTGCGGCTGCCGCGGCGACCGCGGGGGCCTGCCTCTCCGCCTCCCGCGTCCCTCGAGCGGGCGATCTCGGGCGCCGGGTGCGGCGTGCCTCCGCCGCCGCCGGAGGCGACGGCAGGGCCGGGGCCGCCCCCGGCGCCGGGAGCGACGGCGGCGACCTTGGGCCCCAGCAGGGGCCTGCCGTCCCCCGGGAGCCTCCCGCCGGGAGCGGCCGGGGCGAGGCGGACGACGACGGAGGAGGCGACTGCCGGGAGCAGCAGCGGCGCGCGCCGCTGCCGCCGCCCGTCTCCGTTTTCGTCCTCCTCCCTCCACGCCCCCTCCGAGACCAGGACCGCGGAGGCGCAGACCCTGCGGTGGACCCTCCCGGACGCGTGGACGCGAGCCAGCTGCCTCGCCAGGGACGCGACAACGACGCCGACAAAAGCCTCGGAGAGCCTCGGGGGGGGAGGGGGCGGCGCGGGCGAGGGAGAGGAGGGAGAGGCGGGGAGGCGTCCCCCCTCTCGCTGCTCCTCGGCGGCGACGGCGACCGGCCGCGGCGGCGGGGGGGGCGCGAGCGCCGAGGCGAGCGAGACGAGGGGTCGCGGCCTTGCTTCAACAACGGGATGCTGGTCCGGCGTCCTGAGCAGCAGCGGCTGGGAGAGCAGCGACCGGAGCAGCGCCGAGGGAGAGAAGGCGCTGCTGCCCCCTTGCTCGACGTCAGCGGCGTTCCCCCGCGCCGAAGGCGAGAGCGCTGCGGCCGCGACGCCTCCCTGCTCTTCGTCCGGCGAGGAAAGAGGAGCTGCTGCCTCTCCTTCTTCGCCCTCCTCTTCGGAAGAAGATTCCTCCTCCTCCTCCTCCTTCGCCGCCGCGGCCTCAAAGGCGGGGCACAGCCTCCTCGCCGCGGAGACGCGGCGGTGGCTCTGCCCCCCCGAGGAGGAGGAGGCTGCCGACGAGGAGGAATTCCGTCGGGGCCGCGGGGCGCGAAGCCTCTCTGGCGAGTGCGGCGGGGAAAGAGGTCGGGAGGGACGAGGGGGGGCCGCGGCCGAGGGAGGCAGAGCGGAAGCAGCGGAGGCGGCGGCGACGGCAGCGGCGGAGACAATACCCGGAGCGACGGGAGCGGGAGCGAGCGCCGGCGGCAAAGGCGCCGAGGAGGGGAGAGGCAGTAGAGGGGGCCTTCCCTGCTGCGGCAGCGAGTGGTTGTTCGTGGCCGCCGCTGTCTTCGGCGGGGGCCAGTCCGCTCCCGGGACGAACCGCAGCGAGGACTTCGACGGAGCGGGCCGCGGGAGAGCTGCTGCCGCGGCGGCGGCAGAGGCGTCGTTTTTGAAATCTCGGCTGCCTCTGTCGTCGTCATCGCCTGAGCAGCTTGAGCTGGAATGACCGCTGCTGCTGCCCCTGCTGTCGCCCGACGACAACGCCGCCCCCACCGAGGAGGTCATCGAGTCGTTCCTCTCGATGGAGGACACCGCGGACGCGGCCGGACGGAGCACGGAGTCGAGCGAGACGGAAGAGTCGAGGCTGCACGTCCGTTGATGGAGGTGGTGCAATTTCGAAGAGACAGCTCCTCCGGCGTCGTCGACGACATCGGACCCGCTGCTATTCCGCTGCGGGGCAGCCCAGCTGCACTCGCCGCCGACCGGGACGGGCCTCCCAGGCCACGCAGCGCGACGCCGCTGGTCCGGGTGGGACAGCATCGAGGCCTGGAAGAAGGGAAAGAAGGGGCGAAAGGGAAGCAGTCGATCGAAGGACGCGCGACGAAAGAAAAAAAAAGGCAAAATCTTTTTCTGCAATCGACGTCTTCTTCTCTCTCCCGTCCGGGAGCTACCTTCTCTTTGTCTTCTACTCAACTCGCGAGGTAAGGCCGCAGAAAAGCGAGACCGAGCCCGAGACCGAGGAGGGAACAGGAGAGAAGTATCAGAACGGAGCGGAGCGAGGACTGAGGATTCCTCAGGGTTTTTAAAAAACGGAGGAAAGAAAAAAAACTAAAGGCAGACTCTCCCTCTTCAAAACTTTGGCTCTGCCCTCGCGCCCGCGGGCTTCATCGCCGCCTTCCTGCTCGGGGACGCCTCCCCTGCCCTCGCCGCCCGCGCCCCGGTCTCCACAATCAATTTTCTTCCTCCTTCCGAAGGAGGAAATCCGGGTCGAGCCTAAATTTCATTTCAAATTTGCGCCACCACTCGTCCAGGGCCCCCGGGGGCAGCACCGCGGCCCCAGCTGCCGCGGCCGCCGGGTCTGCCGCGGGCGCGAAAGACTGCGCGAACCGGAAGAGGTCGAGCCCGACGCGGCGGCCAAACTCGAGGCGAGACGCGACGCCCGAGTGCTCTCGAGAGGCGAGCTCTGCGGCGGGCTCGAGGGAGACGCCGACGAGGGCGGCGGAGGCCGTCGTCGTCCCGGCAGCGGCCGCGGCCGCGGCTGCGGTGGGGACCAGCGACAGCGGGAGCAGCGAAGGGGGCGTCGCGGACGAGGGAGGGGCGCCGGCTCCCTCCCCGGGAGCGAAAGGGAACGACAGCGGGAACGCGTCCGAGGGCTTGCCCTCCGCCACGCACCCCCTGTACTGCCAAGAGGGGGGGCCCTTCACCCCGCCGCCGACCACGGCGACGTAGAGCGCGAGGCCCGCGCCGGCGGGCAGCGCCCCGGGCGCCGAGAGGAAGAGCGTCACGTCCCGGACGGCCAGTGCGCGCAGCAGCCCGTCAGCCGCCGCCGCCGCCGCCGTTCCGCCGGGAGCGCTCGCGAGGAGGCTCCTGAGGTCCAGAACCCACTGCGCCGGGCCCGTCTGCGTGAAAGCCGAGGAGAAGATCGGGTATCCGACCTTGCTGCCCGTGAAGAGGATACCAAAGGGAGGAGCCGGAGGGGGCGGCGTCGCCGCCGCCGCCGCCGGCGAGGCGGCCATTTCTTCCCTTTTTTTTGTGTGGGGGGGTCTCTATTGGAGGTCTCCTTCCTTGTCCTTGGTGACACCTCCGAATGCAGCAGCAGCAGCAGCAGCAACAGATGCAGCAGCTGGAGCAGGAGAAGTAGGAGAGAGCGGGATGGCCTGTTGGTCGGTTGGTTTGGGTACGTTTTTTTGGCAAGAGGTCTCGAGGTTTTGAGAGGAAAAAAACTAGGCATCGCTCGCCTCCTTTTCCTTGTCTCCTTTCTCCTCTCCTCTCCAAACCGCTTTTCCGCTCACCAGGTCAGGCTCCAGCACGGTGTGGACCACGCTGGCGCCGGCGAGGAGGGACGCGAGGGCTACCAGGTAGGGCTTGAAGCCGAGGGACATCGGAGGAAGCTCCTCGTTCACTTTCTCTTTTTCCTCGACATCTGAAAGGGAAGAGGTCGTTGCGACTCGTCACTTTCTCGATTCAATCAAAGAATTTGAGGCTCGAAAAAAAAAAAACGTTTCCCGTTTTTCTCTCTCGTCGAATAACCAACGCAGGATGCCCTTCTTCGGCCTCTTCGGCAAGAAGAAGGAGTCCCCCAAGCCGGAGGCGGGCAGGTGAGCGAAGGGGTGGCGTGAGACGAGGAGAAAACGAGCTCTGATTAATCGTTTTGTCGTCGGCGGCCATCGTCCTCGTCTTTCCTCCTCGACCTCCTCCTCTCTCAAACTCTCCTCCTCACTCCTCCTCAACACCCCCCACCCACCCCCACCAAACAAACAACAGCGCCTCCGCCTCCGCCGCCGACGCCAAGGCCCGCATGCTCACCCAGGCTCCGCCACCCCGCGGGGCAGACGATCCGGAGCCGGCGACCGTCGACTTCGGCACCGAGGGCCCCCTGGCCCTCTCGGGGCTCTGCACCTCTGCCGTGCCCGGCTCGTCATCGACGTCGAGGAAAAGGGACGGGCCCGAGCCCGTGTCCGCCTGTTTTTGGCGCGTGGAAGAGGTGCCGCCGGCGCAGCAGAAGACGAAGCCGAGGTTCCACGTCGAGTTTTGAGGGACAGGATAAGGAGAGAGAGAGAGAGGTTGGAGTTTTGGAGTTGGAGAGAAACATTGTGCAAAAAGAAAGAAAAAAAACCCAAAAATGAAAATCTGTTTGTTCTCTCTCTTTTTTACAAAATCGCCGCTGCGCTGCTCCTCTTTTAACTTCAACTAAGAGCTCGCCGGCGGCGGCGGCGGCGGCGACGGCAGCCAGATTCTCACCCTCGTGCCTCCTTCCCCGCTGGGCGTGACGCTCACTCTTCCCCCGGCCACCGCGATGGCTCTCGACGCGGCTGCGAGCGCCGCGGCGCCAGAGCCCGCAGGCAGGCCCGCGGCGAGGCGCTCCATCGCCGCGGCCGCGGAGAAGCTCTGCGGAGCAGGAGCGGGAGAAGGAGGGGAAGGCGGTTCTGCCGTGGCGGTTGCCGTTGCTGCGGGCGCCGCAGCCGCCTCCGTCGCTCCGCTTTCGCTCACGCTGCTGCTCCCGCTCCTTGCACCACCACCACCGCCTCCTCCGCTGAAACCTCCCCCTCCTCCCCATCCCCCTCCTCCGAGCTGCGCCATGAGCTCCTCGCGCATGCCCCAGTCCCCGCCGCTGTCAACGACGTCGATGCAGACCCCGGAGCCGAAGAGCGAGGCGCCGGCGCCAAAGGGCAACGAGGGAGCGGAAGAAGAGGAGGAGGAGGAGGAAGAAGAGGAGGAGAGCGGCGGCGCGGCGCCTGAGCCCGAAACGGACACCGAGACTTTTCCTCCGCGACCGCACCGCTGCAGCGCCGAGTCCACGGCGTCCCCCGTCGCCCTCGCGAGGGTCGACGCCGGGACCGCGGCGAGGAGCGGCCTAGGCGGGCGCGGGAGCAGGCGCAGGGGGGAGGAGGAGGAGGAGGGAGGGGACGGAGCGCAGAGGGACGCGAACGAGGCGCGCCCGTCGGCCCCGCCCGCAGCCGGCGACGGGGCGGGAGGAGGGGGAGGGCCCCCGTCGCTGTCGCCGCTGCCGTCTCCCTTGGCCCTTCTGCTGGAGCTCATCTTCAGCTCGAGCGCCACGCCCAGCGCCGCCGCGCGCGGCGCCGCCTCGGCCAGCGCCTCGGCGACTACGTCGAGCGGGGAGCATTCTTTGGAGTCGCTGACGAGGAGGTTTGGAGGGACGGGCCTCCTGCCGCCGCCCGCCGCGAGCGTCGTCACCGCCGGCGGCGGGAGGAGCTGCTGCTGCTGCTGAGGCAAGATGGGAGATGACGACGCTGTTACGGCTGTCGCTGCTTCAGCGGTCGCAGGAAGCGAAGAAGAAGAGGGAGGAGCAGAGGGAGGCGGGGGCGCGGGCAAAGAGGACGGCGGAGAGGTCGAGTGCAGCGCCGCGGCGAGCCTCCCGACAATGCTCGCGAGCTCGCCGCCCTGAGTCACGATGCCCGCGGCCATGTCCTTCTCGGGGGCCCCTTCCCTCGTGCGCGGCAGCAGCATCGCCGCGAGCGTGCGCAGGGCTGCGACGGGCCCGGCGGCGGCGTCCACGAGCGCCGCGGCGGCGGCCCGCCTGCCGGCCGCGTCGGCGGCGTCGAGCGCGGCGCGGGCCTCGAGCGACGCCGCCGCGGCGAGGACCGAGGCCGCGGTGACCAGCGCGTCCTCGTCCGCCGCGTCGGGGACGTACGTGCCGGAAGCAGCAGGAAAGGAGGGCGAGGGAGAGGGGGAGGAGGAGGAGGGGGCGCCGCCGCTCTCGCCGTCCTCCCCGGCGGCTTTGCTCCACTCCCCGGACCCGGGCTCGAGCTCGACGACGAGCAGCCCGACCAGAAACCTCCCGTGCGCCAGCGGGAGCACGAGGCCCCCGACGGCGTCGGGCAGGGCCACGACGCGCTGGCGGGTGAGGTAGTCCTCGGCCGCGGCGTCGGCACCGTCGAGCGAGATGGCGTCTGCGGGAGCGCCGCCGCTGCCGCCGCCGTTGTTCCCTCCTGCTCCGGCCCCCCCTCCTCCTTCCGTCGTCGCCACTCTTCTCAAGACGAGCCTGCCGCTCATCAGCGAGCTCGGCGTCCGGGCGTAGAACGCTGCCCGCACGAGCGGCGGGGCCTCGCCGCGGCGGGCCGCAGTGCCGGCGAGGAGCAAAGGAAGGCAGCGGAGGTGCGCCGAGGCCAGGGCTGCGAGCTCGGGCGACGAGGCCAGCGGCGGCGGGGCCGGAGGGGCGAGCAGCGACGACGGCTGGGCTGCCGCTTTCGTTGTCGCCTCGAGCGCGAGCCCGCCCGAGCCCGAAAAGGGGGTGGAGTCCTCTGCGAGGGCAAGGGCCGTCACGGGACGCAGGGGGATCATCCTCGTCCTTCGCCGCCGTCGCCGCTGGGGAGCAGAGGAAGCCGGCGAGGAAGAGGAGGAAGGAGCGAAGGAAGAGGAGGTGGAGGTCGCTGCTGACGACGCAGAAGCAAGAGCTCGTCGTGGTTCGCTTCGCTGTCGCCGAGCAGACGCCGACATTGGGAATGCCGCCCGCGCCGGCGTCGCGTTCGCTTTTGGTGCTGCGCTGGCGCGGGGGCCCAGAACTCGGGGCGCTGTAGCAGCTAGCGCGGGCATTTTGCTAGATGGCCTCGCCCAGCAGCAGCAGCAAGGCGCGTGGCGAGATGGGGAGGGAGAGAGCACTCAGCAATTCTTCTCCTCTCGAGGCGTTTCGTTTGTGGAGCTCGCACAGAGGCGAAAAAAAAAACTCTGGCCCGCTTCTCCACTTCTTTGTCCTCCCGCAGAGAGAGCTCCATATTTATCGCTCTCTCTCTCTCCGCTGGAATTGAGAGAGAGAGAATGAAGATGCCACCGTCGTCTTTGCTCGCGACGAGCAACAGGCTCGGAGCAGCAGCTGCTGCAGCAGCTCCGATTCCTTTGTCGGCATCAACTCGCCGCCGATCGCATTTCGGTCTCTCCCCCCCTAGCCTCTCCTCTCCTAGCCGCCGCCCGGACTCCCCCGCCGCGGAGACTGCCTGCCGCGCTTCGGCAGATGGTGCGTTCGAATTACCAGCTTGGAAGAACTAGAGGGAAAAAACAAGAGAGCAGCGCTTGTCCGATCTTCTTCCTCCACTTCTTCGTCCTCCACTTCCTCAACCTCAATCTCACTCGCACAAAAACTCTCTCTCTCTCTCTCTCTCTCTCTCTCTCTCTCT
>Ga0315289_10004226_pt1 | contig 21440 bp, 31 predicted proteins | sample YL17G11_40_MG_FD_203452 | JGI IMG/M metagenome (GOLD analysis project Ga0315289, IMG submission 203452) | Sediment microbial communities from Yellowstone Lake, YNP, Wyoming, USA - YL17G11_40 | ecosystem: Environmental > Aquatic > Freshwater > Lake > Sediment | place: USA: Wyoming | collected... | reverse complement strand
TCAAGTATCTTGTCCCTTATCGCCTGCCGCCTGTCATTCAAGTTGCCCATTTAATCACCATCACCCTTGGGATTTGGCACGCTTCTTCTCCTCCTTCCTTTTCTCCATCTCGTCGGCGATCTCGGCCACCTCTGACCACGCATCATCGTTGAACAGCTCGTACACGTTCCTGGCCTTCGAGTGGAACACCGGATCGAGTTCCTCCATCCTGGCATTGGCTATAGCTTTAAGATTAGGGAATGCCTTGAACGCCTTGATTCCAAGAGCATCGCCCACGCCCTCTGCATTCTCCAGAGCCCCTAGCTTCCTGCTCTTTCTCTTTGTCTCGTCCACCTTGAACCTGGTGATGTTCCCATCATGCCTGGACTGTTTCACGTATGCATCTATGAGATGGGCCATGCCCATGTCATCCTCTACCACGGTGAACCCTATACCCCATCTCATGGGCGCCACCGCCTGGATGCTCGATATCCAGTTAGCCAGTTGTGGGTGCGCCTCTATCAACAAGCTCATGAACCCCTGGAACACGATGCACCCCCCGTTCCCATACACGGCCCCCATCTTTTCTCCCTGCTCATATATCTCCTTGTTTGCCAGGGACGAGAACAGGTTGGTCTGGAGCTTCTTCTCTATCGCCCATTTCCCCTGGACATCCGAGAAGTCCGCCACCCGCACTTTATCCATGCTATCATCTGCGGGGGTCTTGCATTGCGGGCACGCTCCCGAGAGTGAATGATACCACTTCCCGCAGTGGCATCGTATCGCCCTGAGCACTATTTTCTCCACCCTATATCCTTCCTTGAGGAAGTCCTCGTTCTCCTCGAGTATCTTTACCACGTTGTCGGAACTCTTCTCCCCGAAGTCCATGTATATGATGTTATCCATTCCTCGTCACCACCGTCGCTATCATGTTAAGAAATGCTATCCGTTCCTTCTCCTCTATGTGGTATGTCCTTATGTATTCTCCAATGCACGCCGGGCACCTGTCCAGCACCTTGAGCGTGAACTCGAACCCCTTATGCACGAGCGTCGGCCCATCAGGAACTCCTGGTATCGCGCCTGGCGAGTACATCATCACGTTCCCCACGGTGAGCGTGACTATAGCCATATACATGGGCTGCTTGCACGAGGGGCAATCGAACCGCTGGATAAAGTTATGCCACTCATGGGGGCTTATGACGTTGAATTCTACACTATCATCTGGCATTGTGCATCCCTCGTGTTGTCCCTAATGAATATAAATGTTATCGTCTCCGCGGCGCCGGTGTCGTCAACCGTTACCCTGGCATTGAACCCCTGCACCGCGAATCTATCCCTCATCTCGCTTATCAAGTCGCTCAACAGTTCCTTTTCTCCAGGCATTGTGAACACTCCTCCGGGCACAGCCCTTCAAGCCGTAGCTTGTACGGGTGAAACCTCCTGTTCCTCTTGTATATCATCTCGCACTGCCTCTCCTTTATCGCGTGCATCGCCTTCTTCTTGTTTGCCATGATATTGAAGAACAGGTTTGCCACGGTCTTCGTCTTGTCAACCAGGTCCACGAACGGTATCTTGAGCACGTCATACAAGTACTTGATCACGAACCTCCTATCCCCATTACCGGGCCTGTCCTCCATTATCAAGTGCTGCATCGCCGGGCAAAAATCCAGGTTCCAGTCCAGCCCATACCCCGACAGCACTTTATTCTTGTCATCTTCTACCACCTTCCTACTATACTTCCCCAGCGTCTCGAGTTGTTTCTTCTGGCTCACTACCACGTCCCCGAAGTACCATGCATTGTACCCGAGAGAAGATTCGCCATCCCTGGGCGATTTAGCCAGCTCCAGCAATTCCTCTCGGGTGCGTGATGTTATCTCGTCGATGCTAACGGGGATGATGTAGTTGCCATACTTCCGGTTGGTGGATCCTATCACGCGCTTGCACGTGGCCGTGTTCTCGCTGCCGGGGTCTATGCGGGCGCTGGACTGCGCTGCGATGAACCGCACGGCGTCGTCGAGCTTGGACGCGGGGCCATCGGCCTTGATGAGGCCGTGGAATCCGCCGCCAGTGAAGCGCCACTTTCGCTTCACGTCCAGGACGCCGCACCAATCGTCGATGCGTTTCACATCCTTGTAGATGTCGGGCCTGGATTCCACTATCTCACCATCCTCCTTGATGAAGAAGTCGATGTCGATGAACAGGTGCGTGATGACCGCCGCGGTGTAGTCAGGGACATCGTTCCTATCATATCCATAGTCGTGCGGGTCCTCGAGCAGCTCCCGGAAGCCGTAGTTGGTGATGTAGGCTTCCGCGCCGGTGGCCATCCACCAGCGGGCGTCCCTGAGGGCGGCAGACCACCCGTGAAAGGACTTGCGCTGGACGGGCCGCTGAGGCACGAGGGTCTCCCAGTAGAGGTCTTCGACATCCAAGTTACCTCATCCTTCGTCGTCATCGTCTTCTTCGGCGTGCCCTATTTTTGGCCCATCATCAAGGGTATATTCCGTGCGTGTGCCATCATCGTCCATCTTCTGCACGCTCACGAGCCTGCCTCCATTCGTGATGTCTACCTTGTATGTCATTATAGAGGGGTTCCCATCACCCTTCCTCTTGTACTCGCTCCTAAGTCTTTCCAGGACGATTGTCTCATCCTTGTCAGTGCCAGGGAACTCGATGTGCATGAAATAGGTCGTCATTCTCTCATCACGTCCAGGTTAGCTGATAGTATCTCGGAGTTTATTGTAACGCCATCCTTCTTATGAACCACGATGGTGAACGTCATCTCCAAGCGGCCGCGTTCCTTGATATAATCGATGAGGGTGCCACCGATAGCATTCTCGTTTATCTGGAGGTTGCCCACGATGGCATCCCTTCCCCTCCACGTGAGTGGTATGTTCGTTTCAATCATTCTCCTAGCGCCTCCTTTAGCCTCTGTGCATTGCAGTAGTCGGCGAAGTCGCAGCTCTTGCACGCGTACTCCGCGCTGGCGATGTCCACCATCGGGTAGTCGCCGCCCTTGGTCCACTGGTCACGCATTCTCCTTATCTCGCCGAACACGGCTTCCATGCTCCTGCTGTTCATGTTTATAGGTGGCAGGTAGTAGGGTTTCAAGTCCCCCAGCCATACCATGTTGGCGATGACATCCGTGAACTCCTTGATATCAGGGAACACCGGGACATTCACGATCTCCTTTACCATCGTTACCGGGTTCTCCCGCTCCACCTGGATCTGGGCATTGGCGGCGAGCCACGCGTAGAAGTGCAGCTCCTGCCGGTCATCGGAGGGGAGGTCTTGCGGGCGCGTTTTTTCCTTCACGGGCTTGGGAACTCCACCTGTCTTGTAGTCGATGATGGTGTACTTCTGGTCGCCCCATATGGAGTCCGTCTTGTACATGGGATTGTTATACATGGCATCGAGTGTCCCGAATAACATCATATCGTAGTTCTCCATGTAGAACTCTACATGGATGGGGATAAAGAACTTGGTGAAATAAATCTTCTTGTGACCGAACTCCCGTGAGATATAGTTCCAGTAATCCTTCTCATACTCGCAGAAGTTGGAAATGATGCGCTGTTGCCACTGGTCCATCCTCAGGTTAACCGGGAGAATCTGGTTACAGATATCAAGGAACGTGTAATATATCCTGCTCCCCTTGAACTCATCCTCTATGGGGATCTTCATAAATCGCTCGATGAGATCGTTGTCGATAATCGCCTTGAAGAAATAGGAGAATACCAAGTGGGAGTTAGATCCCATGTCCCTGGCAGACGTATCTATCTCCAGGCCATCCGTGACGGACTTCCCCCGCATCTCCTTCATCACCTGGAGCTGGAACTTGCGGCCGCACTTCTTGTAAGACCTCCATCTACTCTTGTCAACGAATGGCATGTCCCTGTACTTGTGGCTGTCCACGACAACCGTATCTTTCAGATATGCCGCTAGGTCTATTTTTTCCATCTTGTCAACACGCTCTCTGCTATTTCTTTTGCATCCTCTGCAGTCCTGCACTTTGCGTTGAACGATGCCATCCTCATATAAACAAGTATCTCGGAGGGGCTCACCCTCGATGGATATTCGTCCAAATTCGCCACGTGGTCCACGGGCACCTGTACCGGCCATTTGAACATCGTTATGCGCGCCTCCTCGTGTTTTTGAAGAAAAGCCATCTCCACCCTCTTGTCCAGCCTCGGGTCACAGATCCTGTACTGGATCTTGATGGCGTACGGTAGTTCATACGACCAATCGACCCAGTAATACGTCTTCAACGTGGGGTTGTCCTTCCAATCCTCCACCTGTCCTGCGAGGATGGAAATGAATCGTTTCTTCTTGTCATCGTCTATTATATCCCATATCATCGTCATTTAGAAATCACCAAAAGGATCGCTCGTCTTTATTATAAAATCTTCCAATTTATACTTTATCTCGAATCCGTTCACAAATTGCTTTCGTTTCTCTGCTAGGCCACAGCTAGCTATGGCTAGGCAGTCCCCATTAACGTCCTCAATGATGAGGCTCCTACACGTCATGTCCTCGAAGAATAGGCGTTCCTCCTCGCTCTTGTATATCCCATCAAAGTCGTGCTCTCCTGTCTCGTAACTCTTCTTCTCAAGGACATACTCCATGATATACAGTTTCTTTATGCTAGCAAGGAGATCGATTGCTAGCATGGGGCCTATAAAATAAGTGTACCCGCCATACTCGAAGTAGTCCCATTCTTTCACATTCGTTTCGGGCTTCTTGATCGACGCTGCCTCGCTCTTGATCACGTTAACCTTGGTTCCATCCATCTTGGACCCGGTTATCCTCTCCTTGAAGTGCTTTGCAGATCCCATGCCCCAGTGGCTCCCACTAAACACGACGAACTCTCCATCATCCATGGGGGAATTATCCTTGTATCGCTCGAGTGCTCTCTTCACCACGTCGTTCGTTCATGCCACCTCCAGGTCTATCCCTAGCTTCCTATAATCCTCCTTCATGGATGAACATTCCTCATCGCTCATCATCTCTGCCGCCTCGGTATTCCTCATCCCTTTCACCTTCCGAATGCCCAGGGCTAGCATGGTTGACACGCCGGATTCTATACATGACTTCCTCTGCCACCTGCCCTTGTATAGAACCATCCTAAATCTCGTGCGAGACAAAGCATCGCACCGGCGTAGCGTGGATACAATCCCGGAGAGGTATAGAGGGTTCCCGTACTTGATATCGACGGAGATCGACGTTAGATGCGGGGCCACGTGTTCTAATAGAAGGCGCTTTCCATCGTCATGGAATTCCCCATTCGTATCCACGTTGGTCTGCTTCCTTAACCTGCGTGCATGCATGAGGAGCATCACTAGATCACGTCCCCCTCCCTCCGAGAGTGTCACCGAGTATAGTGGCTCTCCGCCCGAGATGGAGAGCGCGTCTATCTCATCCCACGGTATCTCCTCTATTAGCTGTTCTGCCGTGGCCTCCATGGCCTTCTCACTATACTTCGGGACGAAGTCCTTGTTCTGGCAGTAACCGCATTTCATGTCACATCCTTGCAGGAACACCACGCATGTCACGCCCTTCCCGAATTCTGCGAGGGCGCACTTCTCAATCGCAGCAACGTTCAGCATGTCAATCACTCACCGCCATGTCCCTCTGCGTCAGCCTGGGCATCGTGCATGTCACGGCCATGTTCCCCCATATCACGAACATGGAGCAATGGTTGGTCCCGCTCATCTTTTTACCCTCCTTGTTGATGAAACTAATCCTTCCTCTAGGGAACCTGATCTCGGCCTTGTGATAGATGTAGTCCTGGAACCAGCCAGTGTCCGTGTTCACGGGTAGGAGGCCTACTATCACCGTTCCCTGGAGGGATTCCATGTAGGCCTTCTGCACCCACTCGGCTATGGCATCACCATAAGGCGGATTCATAAACACCACCTCGCCCTTCCACGACTTGGTGAGGCCGTCGTCATCCTTGGAGTAATACTTGGCGCATTTATAGTTCCAGTCTGCTGCGCAAGGGTCCAGCGTGAAATGGAACTCGGCGTCGAGTATCTTGAACACGTCGGGTGGCGTGGCCCATTCCGTCGTCTTCCCCTTAGGCCCATAGGTCATGCCATCGCCCTCGATTCTCTTGGTGATTCAAACTGGACGATCTTATAGCCCGTTTGGAACCCATAGACCGGTTCCATGGCCGTGACCTTGCACAGGTCGATGATCATTTCTAAAGGCTCGCCCTCTTCACATACCTGCACCTGGAAGTATTCATCATTCATCCGCAGCCAGTCGAAGAACAGGCACGAGCGCTCGTTCCTAAGGTCCACGCGTATATCTCCTTCCGTCTTGTGGTCATGTATATTAGCACGCACCTCATCCACTACCATGGTAATTACCTCGTTGGTATGGGTGTTAACATGGCTAACCACGATGTAGAGCTTCTTTGACCACTGAGACGCTGCCACCTTTTGGGGGATGTACTTGCCCAGACCAGGCTCCATGATTTTAGGGGACCATGCCTCCTCGGCCTTCCTCACCATGGTAGCCTTGTCCATCCCGTCCTCCAGCCAATAGAACGGGCAGCCACAGTACTCGCATTTCTCCGAGTTGAACTTCACCATGCCCGCGCAGTTGGGGCACGAGAACACGATGATCTCGTATTTCATCAGAACTCACCCGTCGTCTCCGCCGCCGTGCTCACGCCGAACATCCTGGCGGGCTTCTCGTAGTTCATCACCAGGCATTCCCGGTTAGGAGTGCATCCAGCCCTCGTTATCCTTCCACCCTTGTCAATTTCGATCATTTTCCATCCCTCCTTGACGTAGAACTCCCCATTATCCACGGAGATGAGAACCTTCGCGTTCTTGAACCCCCACACGATATCCCTGAGCTTATCCTGGTCACCAACCATCCAAGGGTGACCTCCTATGATCTCCTCGTAGGCATACCCGCCCTGAACATATGGCGGGTCCAGATACATGAATGTATCTGGCTTGTCATACCTGGGGAGCATCTCTAACACGTCCTCGTTTCTGAACTGTATCTCTTTTATCCGCTCGTATATCTCATCTATCACGGCTATCTTGTTGAGGTATCCAGATTGCTGGCTTCTACCATCATCAAACCTGATGGAATGGAAGCCGTGCATCATGAACGAGAAGCTGTGGGTTATCATGTAGTAGAACCGGAACGCCTTCTCCACGGCATCACACTTCGCCCACTTGTCCTCCTCATACTCCTTCTTGTAGTCCAGGTAGAACTTGCGTGCGTCTATCCTCCTCTTGTTTGTGGCCTTGAATGCTTCCATGTTAGTTCGCAGTACCTCCCAAAGGTTTACCAGGACATCGTTTACATCATTAACCATCTCTGTATTTGATTTGGGCTTGTTGAGCGTGTACCACGCCGCCCCCCCGAACGCCTCTATAGACGTTAGATGAGGGGGCGTCCATTCCAATAGCGTGGGCACGAGCCATGCTTTGCCCCCGTACCATCCGAATGATTGTATCATTGATCATCCACCCCCACGCCTGATTTTGACATATCATTCAACTCCTCCTTCATCCTACGCACCGCCAGCGCGTTCCTGTCACGAAACGACCCATGATCGATTATCCACCTATCCCCAACCACCTTCCACCACGCCACGGCATTCCCCTTCACACCCAAGAAGAATGCATGGACATGGACGCGCCAGGATGGCACGCACCAGTCCGGTTCCGAGAACGCGAGCTCCAGGGCTAGGTTGGATATACGTGGCTTGGCTTGAAGGAGCGCCGCACCAAGATCGTCAAGCGTCCACGTGTACTTCTCCTCCACGCTGTCCAGGAGCTCGAATATATCTATCCGCTTCATCCGGTCCCACGTCCTGAGTACCCACGCAAATATCCTATCTCTCTTCTTGGGCACGTGGAGCAAATGCATGAGGAACATCCAAAGCGGCATCCCCATCACGAACCCTATTATCTCGTGGTCTAAAACGTTCGTTTTATCCTCATCCTCCTTGTCCAGTGCATGTACCACCAATACCACACCTTGCCACGCCATCCTGGAAAGAGTGCGTCCGTGATGCTCCTGTCCAGCTCGTCTATGAATCTTTTGTAATTTACCATCAGAAATCACCCATCGTGTTTGCTACTCTCGCCTTTGAAAGAATCTTCCAGTAGCCAGTGCCGAACATCTCGAGTATCTCGTCTGCTGGGGATGCCACGGCTTTATCCTCTATCTCCTGGTAGTCCACTTGGATGCCGGCGTCTATCATCTTCTTGATAGACTCCTCATCGAAGGCTATCGTGTCTCCGAGCCGCTTGTCAACCTTCTTTCCATTTATCACTGGCGGGCAGTACTTGAGAGGGGCGATGTAGAACCTATCACCAACCACGACATCCATCCCGAAGTACTTGTCTGCCAGGGCGAAGGACTTGAACTGCTCACTCGTCTCCTCATATTCCTCGTATGGTTTATTAACCGGGAGGGATCTGCACGAGTCCACGAGTGGCTTGCTCGCGAACCCCTCGTGCAGCCTGTTAACCTCAGCCACGATCTCTTCCATCGTGCCATCGTTCATGTAGATGAATGCGAGCCGCTGCTGGACATCCTCCGTCACCTGCGCCACTTCCCGGCGGACTTTCTTCATCCCCTTGAACTCCAGCTGAGGGGGGTCGAGGATCTTGCCCCCTTTCCACATCACGTTCTTGATGTAGAAGCGCATGTTCTCTATGAACATGGTCTTGCATATCACGTCCACTTCAAGTGTGAACATGGAAGGGTCGCTGATGTTGAACTCCCTCTTCGCAAACTCCTGGGCGTGCTTCTGGACGAGCTCCGCGACCTCCTCGGCCTCCTTGCTATGGTAGAACTTCTCTCCTTTTATGATCTTCTCTATCCACTTTATCGGGCGCTTGTGGTCACAGTACAAAGAATCCGTGGATGACAGGCTCACCTTATATCCTAGCTCCTCCTCCACGTATCTCACGCAATCGATGATTATCTCCTGGCATACCATGGTGTACGAGTTGAACAGGGCGAGCATGTAGATCCTATCTCCTTCCATGCCCTGCACGCCGAACCGCCCGTTCATGAACCCCTTGAAGGAGAACTGCCTCTGGTCTGCCACCTTGTACTCGAACATCTCCAGGTCCTTGAACTCGGAAAGGATGGCCTCTGCTATCTTCTGGAGTGCCTTCCTGCCCTTGAGCATGTCCATGAACGCCTTGACGTTCCTGGCGATGATATCCTTCCTGAATAGCCCTGCTGGGGTAACTATCAATTCCCCCCACAAGTACTCGTTCTCCTTCCATCCTATTAATTGCTGTGATACTATATCCTGCAGCGAGAATGTCAGTCCGTCGGCCATGTCTCTCGCGTGAAGTTCCCTGCACTCCTTCATGAATGCTTCCCAGTCACCTATTTCCTTCTTCAAGAAGGGCTTCTTCTCCACGACTATTAGGCCCTTCTTCGTTATCTTGATGTGGTCCATGTTAACGAACGTCTCTGGCGAGCAGTTCGTGAGTATCCCTGCCATCGGGTAGAACTTGTTGAAGTCCAGGCCGAACGATAACCTGTGCATGCCCGGTATAGGTTCCTTGTTGAACCCGCCCACCTTCTCCTCCCCGAACCCCCTCCAGAGCCAGTTGCGATCATGCTTGTTATCCCCATACTCCTTCGTGTCCAGGTAGTAGAGGTCCTTGTATAGGTGCAGGTTAACGAGGTCGTGCATCCTGCTCGCGGCCATCCCAGCATCCCAGCTCGCCCCGGCGAACGTGGCCCGGTTGAAGCAGTCCTCGCTCGGGCCGAAGAGCTGCTCGACCCCAGCCGTCCCTTCGGTGTCTGCCATGTTATATAGCCGCTCGTCCACCGGGTCCTTCTTCCAGGTGTCCCAGACATACCTCTCCTGGCGCTGATGCTTCCCTATCCCCAGGAACTTCCACATGAACGTATCGAGCTTCTCGTTCTTGAGTTTATATTTCTTGTGATATTCAAAGAAGGCCATCATGTGCCAGACATCCAGGCACGTGACCATGCGTATCACGACATCCTCCTTGCCGAACTCCTCCCTCATGTACGTCACTCCAACAGGGCTCATCCTGTGGAGATTCACGTCAGGGTCCCTCGGCATCCAGTCGAACTTCTCCTTCACCATGCAATGCCGGTACAGCCATGGCATGTCGAACCCGCTTATCCATTTCTTGTCTCCCCCTATCCCGTGCATCCCGGAGAAGGCATTGAACCCCATGATCGCGTCCCATTGCGTGCCCGAGAGATAGTCCACCATCTCCACCAGGAGCTGCTTCTCATCCTCGCACGCGTGTACCTCCACGGCGTATTCTGCAGGCATTTGAGGGATCTTCTTGCTGGCTGCTTCTGATATCCTGGACTTGAACTTCTCCTGGTACACGCAATTCTTCTTCACCCTAGGATGCCAGGTGAACACGTGGAACGTCCAATCCCACGACTGCAAGAATGATATCGTTATCACCTTTACCTTGGTGTACTTGGTCTTGTCATCCTTCTCCCCCTTGCTCCTCCTGAACGACATGCGGCCCTCGCCATTCATCAGCCCTTCCATGTTCCATTCAGAATCAAAATATATCTTTCTCTTGGGCACGTGGAACTTCTCGAAGCCCTCCGGAGGGGGCTTGATGTACTTGTCATCTACATATCCGTAGCTGTCCGTAGCGGCCGCATCGAACATCAAATATCCTTCCCAGATGCGGAGGTCTACCCCGGCCTTGTCCTCGAATCGCACATCTCCCTGATATGAATGGCTCACGAACCCCCGCATTGCAGCCTCTCCAGTTCCTATATCCTTCGGGAGTTTCGTAAACGCCTCTATCGTGGGCTCCCCGAACGGCGAGTCTGGCCCCCTTTTGTACCCCGTCAGCCTGGAATCCCCCATCACCTTCCAGAACTCCTCGTAGGGTACCCCGAAAGACGGGCGTACCCGGGGCCCGTGTATCCTGAGTAGATGATGGGTGCCGTCCTTCTCCTTCCCGGCCACGAGCCAGACGGGAACCTTCCCCCCATTCTCCTCCATGGTCTCATGGTTCTTGTTGATGATGCATATCGTTCGCCAGTCTTCCATGCCATTCACCCCTTGTATCCACTAACCCTTCTCATCTCATCGAGCGATACCTCGAGCACCTCGCCATCTACCACGATGTACGTTACCAGGGCATACCCAGGATGGACCTCAGCGAACGTGGAGGCTATCATCACCGAGGAGTTCGTCCAGTCCGAGTTGTCGTGAAATGCGAACATCTCCTGGGCAGCTTCACACAACTCTAGCGCCCTCGCCACGTAGGCGTCGGCCTTCTTCCTATACTTGGTTAGCCTGGGAATGAATGGCAGCGCCTTAGCGTCTGGGCAGTACCTGGCCATCATGGCCCGCAGCGCCTTCGGTACCTCTGGCATCACGAACACCGCGTCCTTCGCCCTGGTGAAAAGGTCGCGCAAGTAGGCACCCACGTTCGTCCCCTCTATCCCAGGAGCGAGCGTGCGGGAGATGGCCAGGCCGATTGTCCTCACGATTCATATATCACCAGCACGCAGATGGACGACATCGCCTCGGTAAGTTTCACGTCAACAACGTTCTCGCTCTTTATCGTGGCGAGGAACTCGTTCACGTACTTGTCTATCTCTATCGGCCCGCCGATTATGATCTTTGCCTTTATCATGTCACTCCCCCCTTGGCTTGATGGCCTCTCGTAGGGCCTGCTTGGACCTGGCGTTAGCCAGCATGCCGGGCCGCTTCCCGCTCGCCATGTTTATCATCGGCATGTACTTCGTAACCTCCTCGATGTTGAACGGTATCCGGGCGTGAGAGATGACATCTTCCCACATCCCTGCCTTCCAGTTGGAGATATATACTCCTCCCTTCATCCTTACCCTCGTGCCACCCAGGAGCAGCATGATCTGCCTCTTCGAGGCACGTAGCAGGAACCCGTCCAGGCGTGCCATGTCACTGAACGCGCCATCCCCCTCTGGCGATGGCTCGATCTTGATGATGGCCGTCTTGGCCGGCGTCATCATGCTCCCCTCCAGCCCCCCGTCCTTGGTATTCTCTACCTTGGAGATCTTCAGCCCGTCCAGCATGCCCGGCTTGATGTCCTGGACATACTTGATCTTGTCCATCTCCATCCGCTTCGGAACGTTCACGACGGCCTCTGCGAACTGCTTGTGATCCTCGTGGATCTTCCCTTTCACATGATTGTATCCACACTTCGTGCATTTGTATGGCTTGTTTTCGTTGCTCATTCCTTTCACCTCGTTGGTATTAGTATAATAGCAGGGAGCAGATTTGAACTGCTGATTGCCGGATCTCCCATCCTGCCAAAACACCACGGGTCTGGCCATATTTCCACTACCAGCATGACGTGATGGGCATTCGTGGTTATGAGTCCGGTGGACTACCATGCTGTCCTACCCTGCTTTGTATTTTCTACAGAACGCTTGTACTTCCCCGTCCATTTTAAGAACCGTCTCCACGTAGTACCCGCAGTACACGTGCTCGTCGTCCGTGATCGTCACCAGTTTCTTCGTCTCGTGTATCCACACCACCCACTTGTAGAAGTCATCCCTGTCATTCCCCATGACGAGGAGCGCGCTGTCGCCCTTTACTTCCACGTCTCGCACCTTGTACGTGCATTCACCCAGTGTCATCATTTTTGTTTTCCTCGTGATATGGAGCAAGGGGGAGGAATTGCACCTCCGCACGCAGCACGATGAAATCGTACTGTCGCTCTGCTTCTGAGCTACCCTCGCGGGTTTAATGGCGGCCTATTGCCCGACCGCCGGGGCCTCCGCGTGCGTGTGCCTACTTGTCGTAATCCGGGTCAGCCTTCCTGAGCGCGGCGCTGATGGCAATCGTGAAGTCATCATCATCCAGTACACAATGACCGGTGTTCATTAAATGGTGCATCTCATCAACAAATTCCTTGAATCGCTTATGCTCGTCGATCATCTTCTGGATGGCCACTTCTTCGGCCTTCTCCAGCACCCCATCATAGGAGAGCTTGTCGATCAATGTTTCCACATCCATGCCATTCACCTACTTGTCATAAGGTACCATGTAGTTGAGTTCCGTCGTCGCGTTCTCCGCGTGTATCCACATCATCCACCCGCCGAGAATATTCGCCCAGTGTATCTCCGTTGCAAGCGAGTCATCGATGTTCCCCACCACCGCATAGAACCCGTGATAGTAGTTAGCCTCTATATTCTCCGCCTTGCCATCGGCATCCACCCAAGAGGAAGATTTTACATGGGAGAAATCATCCTTCTTCTTGGGAACTTCCATCTCGAATTTGAGCACTTTCCTGGTGATGGGCTGGAGCTCCCGGCCTCCTTTCCTGCTAGCCGTGGCATCTCCTAGGGCGAACACCGCCTTTCCTCCCTCTACCTTGAGGCGAGAGACCCGTTGCTTGACGAATGAACTAACGTCCTTTGCGAGCTCCCGCAGCGCGCTGGGTATCACGATTATCTTGTGGGCCCATGGTATCTCCTGGTTCGTCTTGGCCGAGTCGCTGATAACGCATTGTCTCTCCTTCGACCAGTGATGCTTGATATCACTCACGTTAACGAGTGACGTGAGCTTCTCCTCCCCCTCGGTGGGGAAGGAAAACGCGGTTTCCGTGCCTAGGCGTGACAGCCGTATCCTGTTCTCCTCGTCCGGGTACAGGAGTTGGGTGTTCCTCCCTTTCTTGTCTCCTCCAACGCGTGATAGGGCAATGAGGAAGTTCTTGATGTTCGTGACTGGAATCTTCCCCTCGGTCTCTATCTTCACGTCGTCGCCCTCCATGAGCACGTGATGGGCTATTACCATGTTGATGTGCGTGTCCGTCGCGGTGATGATCATCCCTACCCCCTTCTTCAACTCCAAGAGAAAGTTCTCGAAGAGCTCGGCCGTCGTCACCTTCTCCTTGTCGCTCACCTCGGAGATCCCCTTGCACTGGACATCCTCGATGAATCGTCGTAGCGTTTCCCTGTTCACCAGGGCTTCTGCTGGTTTCTTGTTTGACATTCTATTTCACCTTTTGAAACAACGTCCGTGACCTGCCCCTGTGGTCCACACGTTTCGATGGGCTAACCCCCGCATCTATGACAGCCCCATTCTCCTTGAGAAAGATAAGGGCGTCCCAGATGGTGGTAGGGGGGAGCTTGATCATGGCAACCAGCTCGGGCCTGCTCACCGGGCGGTCTGGCATGGCATCTAGCACCTCGGGGGCCGCGAACCTGCCGATCATTTCGCGTACCGCCCCCAGGTTGCACCAGATCGTTGTAGTATTGCCGGCGCCATGTCCTCGATGAGATACGTCGCGGCCATCCTATCCTTTAGCGGGTACTCGAGCAAGCATTTTTCCTCGAGGGATTCCCTCTGATCCTGTGGTATCTTGAGATACTGCGCCGTGCTGTGTGGATGTCTATACCAGTCCGTACGTATGTAGTCCTTGAACGTACCGGTCTTGATGTCAAACAACTGGCGCATCGTGTATCCCTGGTCGATGCGGTAGTCCGTCTTGCTCACCATTATAGGATAGTTCTCCGGCAGCTTGATGGAATGGTACACGTAGCTCTCCTTCTTCATCTTGTCGGCTCCTACTCGCACCTTGACATCTTTCCACTGCCACTCCGGCTCGCGGGTCTCCAGCTTGAAGGTCTCTACTATCCAACAAGACGTGGTACGCAGCTTCATTAAGATGTTGGTCCACCACTTGTTTCGATATCGATAGAACCGGCGGTCCGTGTTCGTCTCTTCCGTGTCCTCCTCGTCAGCCTTCTTGCCATACTTCTTGATCACCGTCTTACCTGCGATCTCCTCTTGCTCGTCGGTTATCATGTCACGATAGTCCGAGAGGGAGTCAAGAATAAGGAGGGTGTTCCCATTATACTTCTCCGCGGCCTGCCAGACGGCTGCCTCGAAGTTCTCGCGCATCTTATCAGCATCGAAGTTCCTATCTACCTTGATGATCTCCCCTCCCTTTTGTTTCTCCCTCGTGCGGAGCAGTGGCGTGGACTCGATATGCACCTTGAACTTGTCGGTGTACTCCTTCATTATCTCGCCCAGGTAACCGTGGTCCATGTCACGCTGCACGGCCTCCTCGGTGTCCACGCATGCTACATTCTCTATCTCGGGCAGCTGGCCACTACTAATTATCTCTCGGGTAAGCGGCCCCATCTTGTCCTTGAACGCCGAGTTGAAGTATGCCCACAGCCAAGAAAAGACGGTTTTCCGTCCCTTCCCCAGGGAAATTACCCCTATCACCAGGCCAGTGCCCTTTCCCTTCCTGTACTCCTTGAAGACGGTGGGCGTTTCCCGCATGGCCTTCTCTCGAGCCACCACCTCGGGGTCAGAGGACGGTGTATCCAGGCTACGTGCCTCTGCTGGCTGCTGGAACGCCTTCTCCCTGCTCATGGGTGCTGGTATCATACGTCAGGCTTCTCCTCCGGTAGTTTTACCTTCATCTCTATCCCATCGGACCCTGGTACTTCCTCATCATCGCCATCATCCGCAGGGTGAATGAACGTGATCATCAAGGAGTACACGTCAACTTGTATATCACCGAACCTGCCATCGCCGTCATCTACCGTGGCTTTTGCCTCGCGATCAAAATAATCCCCCTTCTTGCGGGTCTGCACGATAGCCTTTAGATCGGCAAGGCCGCTGAATGGGAGGCTCGTGATGTGCTTCGGTAGGAACACGCTCATCTTGACGTTCGGGTTGGAGCTATCCTGTAACACCATGCGAATGGATTGCCCCTCGGCCGGCGAGTCCGCCGGGGCCCCGGAGCATTCGAGCACGGCGAACCTGCTGTAGTTCTTCGGCTGGTACTCGCTCTCATCCGCCTTCTTCTTGAAGATCACCTCGAACTTGTCCGTCGTGCTCTGGTACTTCTCGTGCCACTCCCTCAAGGAGCTCATGCTTACCCTGGTGAACGGGAGCTGCCGTATGGCATACGGGGCAGGCTTGCTCGCCTTCTTTGCCTTCTCGTTGGCCTTCTCGGCCTCGACCGCCGGCATATCAACCCGCGTGTTGGTCCCATGCTTGTAGACGGCCATCATGCCCTTGTAATATGTATCATATAGGACGGCTGACTTCTCCGGCGTTATCTTTCCCGGCTTGTTATCAACGAACACGTCGAACGGGTCACCCGTGTACTCCACATCCCCAGTCCACGCGTCTATGGAACTGGCTAGGCCCGTTCCAGCTGGCACGTCCTTGAGTGGTTGGCACGTGTACCGCTTCCGCACGCCTATGGTGAACATGCTCTCGCTTGTCTTCTTCTCGTTGAGCTGTCCCTTGAATAGCACGGGTATCCCTAGCAAGTTCTTGTCCAGGATGTGCTTCACGATGTTATCCTTGTTGGTTGGATCGGCTAGCGGCCCGTACACCTGTATAGTCGCCCGCCTCGGGCAATACTCGGTCGCTTCCTTCCGCGGGAACATCGTACCAACAATGTTCACCCCCCAGTTCGGCCTGAGCTCCCCACCATGTGAGAAGTTCTCCGTGGTACCGTCCTTCAGGAATTCGTTGGTGTCTATTGGCACCACTGGATCTCCGGGCTTCTCCCAGAGTTCATAGGCCTTCCGATGCACGCCCTTCTCGATAAGCTCTTGCACGACATGCCACTCCTTGTCCTTCCCTTTTTTCATGGGAACGAGCAGCTTCCGCACCGGTTTTTGCACCGGCTTTCCATCCTCGATCTCCGTGACGGACGCGATCTTGCCCGCTGCCATGAGCGACAGGACCGCCTGCGGCGTCTTGGCTTCGTCCATGATCGCACTGATGTCTGCCGCGCTCCAGTCCTTTGCATCGCCCGTCGGCGCGTCCAGGTACCCATGGAACGAGTCCAGGGTCTTCGCCCCCTTGAAATGGAAATTGACGGCATTCTTCACGCGCTGCACGATTGTTTCCATGGGAGAGTTCTTGAGGTCCTTCAAGTCCACGTACTCCCCGAACTTCTCCTGCATTTTATCAATTATCTCGGCCGTCTCCAGGTCGGCGGATTCGGCTAGCCCGTTGATCCACTCCACCATCTTAGGCTCCGAGAGATCCTTCTCTGATAATGTCTTCTTCGTTACTGCCATGTCATATCTACCAATGCGTTTTTTAGAACTATTTCAAATCCAGTATCCGGCACGTTCTAAAACAAGCACGTATTTAAAACCTTTTGTATCGGAAATTCCCGGCAATCAAATATAAATAGAGCGAACTCGTACTCAAATTCATGGAAATACCGGGTGATTCACGTGGACACCGCTAAAACACTAAAGAAACTTGTCCTTTCCAACCGGTTTACCTTGGAGGAAATCTCCCGTATCACGGGCATGTCCATCTCGGACATGCCTATCGCATACAGGTCATACACCGGCCACGAAATGCCAGACACGATGTTCATCGTAGGACACGACGATGACATCAAGAAAATAAAATCCTGCGTCCTAGCTGGAGAGAAGGTCATCCTTCACGGCCCTCCAGGATGTGGCAAGTCCATCTCCGCCCGCAAGGCTATACGGGACGCAGGCTTCACGCTAAACGAGATCAACATCTCCGAACATCGTACCAAGGAGCTCCTCGAGATCAAGCTGTTCGGCGGGCACGCCGCCCACTCGGGGACGTGCTTCCTGTTCGAGGAAGTCGATAACTTCTACTGGCGCTCCTACGCGGCATTCAATGCCGTCCTTGACGAGTCAATCGCCCCCATCGTGATGACCGCGAATGAATTCGACAAAATACCCGAAAGCGTCAAGAAGAAGTGTACCATCATACGCATGCGCCCTCCAACCATGAAGGACCTCCAGCTCTTCATCGACAAGAAGTTCCCCGAGCTCTCGCTCAAGGCCTCGGAACTCTACTCCCCCGATTTCCGGGAGGTCCTCCGCCGCATCCTCCATGGCGTGAGGGATGATCACGTGCCCGAGAAGAAATACCCGGCGGAGGCGCTGGCGGGCGTGATAATAGGAGAGCCCTCAAAAGCTAAGCGGCTGGATGCCATGCGCCACCCCTCCGACCCTCTCTCTTGGGTACTCCCGTGGGTGGATCAGTCTGCTGGCCGCCTGGCCCCTGATATGGGGGGTCTCGTGGGCATGCTTGATGGCATGTCGAAGGTTGATCGATGGATGCGGAGGACCAACCAAAAATATGTATCATCAATGATGGCCGCCCTTCCCTGCTTTAACCGGCGCGTCAAGCTCGACTTCCCGGCGGTATTGTTTGCCGCAGAGAAGAAGAGGGAGAAAGCGGTGGTTGAAGTGGAGGATGGCGTTACCAAGGTAATAAAAAAGAAACAAGTGTTGAATACAAATGTGAGTACATTTGGTGAATTCTAAAATGGCACAAATAGAGTACAAGAGATTAGATAGTTGGGCCGAACTGTTCTCGGAGGAGCTCCCAATATACAACAGGCTCAAGATAGAAGGGAAGTTGAGGCCCATGGAAGGCTTGAAGGCGACCGGTATCATGATCGAGCACGCCCTCAATCGTCTAGGGAAGGAAGGCTGGAAACTAGCCTACGTTCACCGGGTGCAGGATAGGAATAGTAACACCGGATTTGGCATCTTCTTGATGCGAGAGACCACGAAGTCCCCCGACATCCCCAAGATCGAGGATCTCGTCGGTCCTACCCCAGGAAACACCGAGGCAAAGTTACCACTGACCCCGTGATCGACATGATGCTCGTGGACAAATACAAGCCCCACTCCCGCAAGGACATCGTGGGGCAGGATAAAATAATGGCCGTTACGGAGAGATGGATAGCCAACAAGGACATGCCCCACGTCATCCTTGTCGGCCCTCCCGGCAGCGGTAAGACGACGTGGGCGAGATGCACCACGTCCGACATGTTCGGCGGGTTCGACGTGTGGACGAAGAGACACGCGGACTTTAGAGAGTTCAATGCCAGTGACGAGCGCGGCATTGACGTGGTCCGTGGCGAGATCAAAGAGTTCGCTTCAGCCGGCAAGGCCGACGACGGCGTACCGTTCCGTGTCTGCTTCCTGGACGAGGCCGACCACATCACCGGCGACGCCCAGCATGCGATGCGGAACATTGTTGAAACCAACGAGCACAAGACCCGTTTCGTCATGTCCGGTAACCGGGCTGACTACATCGAACCCATGGTATCCCGTGCGGCTACCCTCAGGTTCGGTGCAATTCCACAAGCGCCATTCGAGATGAAGATAGTCGAGATATGCCAGGGAGAGAAAATTATATTAGGTGGGGTTGATGTTCTACACGCCATCACTCGATATTACAAGGGCGACCTGCGCCGGGCCATCACCGACTGCCTGGAGAAGCTCAGGGGCATCGACCATCCCGTCACCCTCGCGGACCTCGACTTCGGTGACGACATCAGGAGCGTCGTCAGCAGTGTAAAGGACATGCTCATGGGACCCCCGGAAGCTACTCCAATAATAAAGTACGACCTGGCGAGGAGATTCTTCGAGAAGGAGCACGCGCGCCTCCAGTTCAACGTGAGGGACTTCATCGAGCAGCTCCACGACGAACTAGGCTCCATGGCATTCAATGCGGCCGAGGCATTTTCCAATGTCGATGACCGCATCAGGAACGGGGGTATCAAGGACGTGCAAGTTGGCTATCTCTTTGCGGTGATAGCCAGTGGAGATAAATGAATCAGAACGAATAAAGGCAGTGGGAAAGATTCTCTCGAACAGCATCAAGCTCGGAATGCTCACCACGCTAGCCATTTCTCCATTACCCAAGAGAGAAGTTGGTACGAGGATGGGAATCGCTTGGTCCACTGCCTGGTTGTATTTACAAGAATTGAGGGACGCCGGATTCACCGACGAGTATTTTTTCACGGACGGATCGGCGTCAATGGTGATGGTAAGGTTAAAGGAAAGGAGCATACGAATAGACCTGGACAAGGTGAAACACGTTGGGACAAGAAAACTTGCTGAAGGACCTGGTACACAAGCTTAACATGGTCAACAAGAGGCTGGACTTCATAGACGCGAAGACTGACATCCTCTACCTGAGCATAGTGTCTAACCAGGTATCTACCGTACTGAACGACGGAAACTCCAAGATGTGGGCAGTACACGAGCAGCTCAAATCGAAAGAGTTCTCCGATCTAAAAGCCGACGACCCCAAGAAGGAGGCACTAAACAAGCAGTTCACCAAGCTGCGTAGCCAGAATGAGGTGATGAGCGTGACTTTCGATTCGTTTAATCTCGCGCTCAATAAGCTTATCCTGGCGCTCTCGCCCGGCATGGAGGAGAGGCACCCCACTCTAAAGGGTAGCATTAACACCACGAAAGGGAACACCACCAAGAATAAGAAGGAGGAGATCAACGATGAGTTACACGGACAAGCAGCCGAGCAGGAAGTGCCGCCAGTGCGGCCGCCCGGTAAAACTGAGAAAGGGGCCTGATGAGGAGGACATTGATGTTGGCGAGTATTGCGACAACGAGGACTGCCCTACGAACACCGGTATATTCCGCACCGACGCGACAACCGACGTGAGAAACACATGAGTGACACAAGCATCGACTACGACTTCCTCGTGGAGCATCTAGCATCCGAGCTGGATTACCGCATCAAGGCAATACATGGCACGGGTGGTACAGAAGGCCTGCTCCAATCCCAGATTATCAGGGAGCTATGCACAGCTCTCCGCATCCTCACGGACTCCCCATACGAGGGAATAGAAGCAGGAGATGATAATCCTGAGTAGACTACAAGACCTAATGAGACTCATATCTCGATCCAACGAGCCACGATATCGCCAGCTCGGGAGAACGACCGCTCTCGCCAGTCAAGTACATGACATAAGCGAGGAACTAGGGGAGGACGTGTATCTCGTCACGTTAAATGAATTCACTGCCAAGGACGCCTCGAATAAGTTTGGCATAAATGCCACATGCGATCTCAAGTGGCTCATCAAGAGCCAGGTCAAGTTCATCATCGACACGTCCGTATTCGAGATGGCATTACAACGCCAGGATGATTAGTATGACCAACCTTGATTTCACGGGAGAGGTGACCAACTACGGTGTTCACGGGATATATTCATATCCCGCCCGGTTTATCCCTCAAATCCCACGCTTTTTTATCGAGAAATATACCCCGTCGGTAGTGATGGATTGTTTCGGGGGCAGCGGCACGACCGCTGTAGAATCCAAGCTGCACGGCTGCCAGCCCATACACGTTGACATCATGCCCGTCTCGTTTGCCCTCTGCCGGGTCAAGACCCACGAGTACACGACCATCGAGTTCCACGAGGCCATCTCGGCCGTCACGTATGCGTTGATGCATCCCGAGAAGTATGACGCCGAGCCTTGGATGATACCAGAGCTGACGTGCAGGAACGAGAAGGGCAGGTACAACTATTTCAGCGCCGAGGCCGTAGAGGAGATCATGGCCGTTCGCCAGGCGATCTTCGATCTGCCAGACGGGTACGGCAAGGACTTCTTGAGGATCTGCGCGGGCCAGTGCCTCTCACGCGTGGCGAGCGCAATGATACAAGCCTCGCACTGGG
>Ga0315289_10004225_pt1 | contig 21441 bp, 13 predicted proteins | sample YL17G11_40_MG_FD_203452 | JGI IMG/M metagenome (GOLD analysis project Ga0315289, IMG submission 203452) | Sediment microbial communities from Yellowstone Lake, YNP, Wyoming, USA - YL17G11_40 | ecosystem: Environmental > Aquatic > Freshwater > Lake > Sediment | place: USA: Wyoming | collected... | reverse complement strand
GGCGGAGAAAGGGGTCCAAGAAAAAGAATCACACACCACCGAAAAAGTGAACCCATCCCCACCATCCACTCCCTCTCGCCCTCGCTTGCCCTCGCTCGCTCTCTCGCTCTGTCCCTTGCCTTGCCTCTCTCCCCTCCCTTTCACCGCACACCGAACCCGTCCTCGTTCAGCCAGGTCGCCGCCTGTGTCGCATAGTAGGTCAGAATGATGTCCGCGCCCGCCCGCTTCAGACACAGCAGGGACTCCAGCACCGCCGCCCGTTCGTCCAGCCACCCCCGCTCGGCCGCGGCCTTCAGCATGGCGTACTCGCCGGACACGTGGTAGGCCGCGATGGGCAGGGCCGTGGAGTCCCGCAGCAGGCGGATGACGTCCAGGTAGGGCAGGCCGGGCTTGACCATCAGCACGTCCGCGCCCTCGGCCTCGTCGGCCGCGGCCTCGCGCAGCGACTCCCGCCAGTTGGCCGGGTCCTGCTGGTACGTCGCCTTGGTGGGCGGGATGACCCGCCCGCCGCCGCCCGCCCGGGGCGCCGAGGCCAGGGCGTCCCGGAAGGGTCCGTAAAAGGCGGACGCGTACTTGGCGGTGTACGACATGATGCCGACGTGGGGGAAGCCGGCCGCGTCGAGCGCGCCCCGGATCGCGCCGACCCGCCCGTCCATCATGTCGGAGGGGGACACGCAGTCCGCGCCCGCCTCCGCCTGGGAGACGGCCTGGCGGCACAGGAACTCGACGGTCTCGTCATTCAGGATGACGCCGTCGTCGCGGACGATGCCGTCGTGGCCGTCGCTGTTGTACGGGTCGAGGGCGACGTCCGTGTACACCTCCAGGTCGGGGTGCGCAGCTTTCAGCAGGCGGATGGCGCGCTGGACCAGCCCGTCCGGGTTGAACGCCTCCTCGCCCGTGCGCGTCTTCAGGGCTTCCGGTGTCTTGGGGAAGAGGACGACGCTGTTGACGCCCTGGGCGCGGGCGGCATCGACGGCGGCCAGCAGCCCGGTCCTCCAGGCCAGGCGGGACACGCCGGGCATGGACGGGATTGGCACGTCCTCCGCCCCCTCGTGAATGAATAGGGGCAGCAGCAGGTTGGCCGGGGTGAGGATGGTCTCCCGTACGGCGGACCGGATGGTCGGCGAGCGCCGGTTGCGGCGGGGGCGGGAGGGGAGGTCCTGTCGTGGGAGGGAGGGGCGCGCGGTGATTTGGAGAGAGAGGGGGAGAGAGGGGAGGGTGAGGGTGAGGTCGGGTTTTTTGGACGGGGCGCTGGCCAGGCCTAAGGTTGAACGTTGCGTCAAAATGCGGCGTGGGAGTCGTTTTCCCCTCTTTATCACGCTGCACGACCACCACGCCGCTTTCCACATACCTGGGGTGAGACGATGGGCGTGCCCGCGGGCAGGGCGGGCTGTGTGTGATGGGGTGGAGAGGAGGGAGTGAAGATGCGGCGAGTCGCACACGACGACGACGGCTGCGCTTTTACCCGGGGTGAGGGGGGGGGCCTTGCGCCCGCGCACGGAACTGGGCACGCCGGCGTTAAAGAGGGCTGCCCTGTATGGCACAGCCCTCCTGCGTTCCTTTTCTCTCGTCTCGTTTACCTTGGCCCGCGCGGGCGGGGCGTCAGCGAGCGCGGCGGGCACGGCCGCGGGCGCGGGCGCACGGTGGGGGCCCTTGCCGGCAGACCCTGCCGCGCTGGCCCGGATGGACAGGTTGCCAGCCGACAGCGTGAAGGCAGGCATTGGTGTGTGTGTGTGTGTGTGTGTGTGTGTGTGTGTGTGTGTTTGTGGGAAAGGGTTGTGGGGTTGTGAGGAGAGACGGGCGGCGGATTGGCAGGAGTGTGGGAAGGGCGGTGTCGGCGCTCTCGACCCACCCGACGCGAATCATTCACACGCGCACGCTCCCCTACAATGCCCCCCCCCCCCGCTCTCATCCCCCACCCCACCCCACCCCACCCCACCCCCATCCCCCACCCACCTCTCATGTCTTTTGCGGCACCGCCGGCAGCTCGTCCTCCGCGATCCGCCCCCCCCCTCCACCCCCGCCCCCGCCGCCCACGCCCACCGCCGGCAGGGGCACACCAGGCAGGTCATCCTGCAGGTAGCTGGGGCCGGCCTCGCCCGCGGCCTCGCCCGCCGCCTCCGCCGCCAGCTCGTCCTCCAGCGCGTCCAGCTCGCCCAGGAGCTCGTCCTCGTCGATGTCCACCGGGATGCCCATCGGCTGGGCCATGGCGTCCTGGATCTCCGCGTGCGCGTCCATCAGGTCGGCCATGTCGTCCTGGAGGGATTCAATGCCGCCAATGTCCAGCTCCGACTTTTTCATCGTGGCTTTCAGTTCGGCGGCGCCGGCCTTCATGGCTTGGACGGTCTGGGAGGAGGGGGGGAGAGAGAGGAGGGGGGAAGTGAGAGTGGGCGCTCTTTTCTCCTCCCCTTTGGGTGCGGTGTGTGCGCGCGGAGCGGTTTGTTTTGCTTGCTCTCTCTCTCTCAAACCTCCTTCCATTCCCCCTTCCAACCCTTCACACCTGCACCGTGTCCTTGACCGAGTCCAGGGCAAACGCGGTCTGCTCCATGTTGAACTGCTGCGCGTACAGCTGCTCCCGCTGGCCCTCCAGCAGCTTCTTCTGTTTGAGGATCGCTAGCGCCCGCCGCTTGGCGGCATCCGCGGCCGGGCCCGGGCGGGCCTTGCGTATTGCGTCCCGGTGGACCAGCAGCTGGGCGTCAAGCCTCTTGATCTTGTCGTCCAGGCTGCAAAGGAGGGGAGATGCGTGGGTGTGGGTGGTGCATGCGCGTCGGGCCTATCTACCCCCCCCCCCCCCCCCAAAAAAAAGGCGTGCAAGGAGGGAAGGGAGGGGAAGGTCGGGGCGTGCCCGGGGCGTGGGGTGCCCCTCTCCTTTTCTCCCTCCCTTTCATGCCTCTCTCTCCTTCCTCCATCCACACTCACGTGTCCCCTCGGCTAGCCATCCGGGTGTTGGCTTCCTCCAGGGTGGGCGCCGGCGCGGCGGGCTTGCGGGAGCCGAAAATGCGCTTCATTTTTTATTGTGAAACAAAAAAGAGAGCGCCCGCGGGGCGATGCGGGGAGGACGAGAGGGGGGGAGCAAGAGGAGCAGAGACTCTGGCTTTTTTTTGCGCTGTGCAGCGCGGTGTGGAGGTGCGTTGCGAGTGAGTGTGCGCGTGAGGGGCGGGAGGACGAATGTGAGTGTGTGTCGCGTGGGGCCCGTTGCCTGAAATAGCAACGGTGAGAAGGGAGTGAGAAATGATGCGACGCAGCGAGGGGGGGTCGGAGAAGACGTTCAATTTCGCTTTTTTTTTATGGAACGCCCTTGCTGAGCCGCTCAACTGCGCAGGTAAAGACCAGGGGCATTCCGGGCGCGTTACCCCCCTGTATGGCACGTCCACTTTTCTCGCCTACACGTCTGCGGCGTGGAAAAGCGTGCCGCGGCTTCATCGCTCGACGGCCCTCGCTCACATCGGGACAATCAAATGCCCGGGAGGCTAGTAGGCGCGTCGTGCCGCGCATGCGGCGGCGCCCCGGCCCCTCGCCCCCGCCCACTCCCACCCCCCGCCACTGAGCGGTAAAGGACAAAGACACGATAAGCGTGGCCCAGGCATAACAAGCTCTCATATCGCACGACCTCTCACCCACCAAAAATTCACACAGGGGCCCAAAAAAAAAAGACCAAAACATGTGTCGCGGTCCGCCGCCGGTCGCCCGGCGCGCGGCCGCGCGCGGCTGCCTCCTCCTCCTCCTCCTCGCCTTCGCCGCGACCACCACCACCGCCTCCCCGCCATCCCCTCCCCGCCGCGCCCTCCTCCAATCCCCCTTCTTCGAGGAAGTCACCATCCGCATCACCTGCAATGGCGGCGGCCTGCAACCCCTGGGTGGCGACGCCCTGGACGCGACGGCCGAAGCGTTCCGCGCGTCCTTGGGATGGATCAATGAGCAGCGCGGCCGGGACGCGTTCACCGTCCGCTCGGCCCGCCTCGTCCGCCCGCCCATCGCCGGGCCCGGCACCGCCACCATCTCCATCCGCATTGCCGCCCGGGCGGACGCGGTGGACGAGCTAGTCAAGCTCGCGGTCGAGAAAGTGGACAACCAAATCATTGCGGGCGCGATGCGCGAGCGCGGGGTGGCCGGCCTGTGGAAGGCTGACCTCGTCGACGCGTCCACCCGGCCCCTGGGCGCGCGCCGGGCGGACGCGACCACCGTGGCGACCGGCACGGTCTGGCAGGGCTATGGGCCGGACGCGAACGCGCCGGCCAGCGTGCTGGGCGGCGGAGACAGCGGCGGCGGCGGCGGAGACGGAGAGGTCGAGGCCGGGGGGCCGCCCGGTGGTGGTGAGCAGGCGCCCCAGCAGGCGCCCCCGCCGCCGCCGCAGCCGCCCGTCACGCCGCCGCCGCCGGCCGCCACGGAGGCGGCCAAACCGACGACCCCGCCGCCGACGACGACGGTGGCGGCGCCGCCGATGACGCCCCCGCCGACGGCCGCTCCGACCACGCCTCCTCCGACCGCCACCCCCACCCCCACCATCGCCCCCACCCCCATCCCCCCGCGCACCATCGACCTCAACCTGGCCGTGCAGGAGAATGAGGAGATCGCGCCCCCGGGCTCCTCTGGCGGCGCCCCCAACGCGGCCGCCGCGGTCCGCGACGCGATCGCGGCCCAGCTGGGCGTCCCGCCGTCCGACGTGTTCGTCTCGTACGCGGACGCCGGGCCCAAGCCCCAGCTTCAGGGGGGGCGACGCCGCCTGAGGCAGGCGGTGAGCGTGGAGGTGAGCCAGGCGGGTGCTGCTGCCGCCGCGCCTGCCGCGCCTGCTGCGCCTGCTGTGCCGCCAACCAAGACCACGACGTTCCGGATCCGGGTCACCCCTCAGACCTCCAAAGCCGCGGTGGGCGCCTTGAAAGCTGCCAACGCCGCGGCGGCCGACCCGGCGACGGCGGCGGCGTGGCGGGAGGCGTTGACCAGGGCGGGGCTGACGGGCGCGGCGGGCGTGGGCGTGAGCGGGGTCGAGGCTTCGGGCCTAACCCGCGACGAGGAAAAGGCGGGCGCGGCGCGGCTGGCGTCGTCGCCCTCCTCCTCCTCCCGCCTGAGTAAGGGCGCCATTGCTGGCATCGTCGTTGGCTGCCTGGCCGCACTCGCCCTGGCCGCGGGCGTGGCGAAAGCCTGCTGCGGCCGGGCCGCGCCCAAGGGGGCGGCCCTCACGGCCTCCAGGCGGCGGCGGGGCGGCCTCGCGCTGGACCGCAAGGCCTCCGGCGTCCTGCCCCCTGGCGGCGCGCCTGTTGACGGCACGACCCTGCTCAGCCCGGAGCGGCAGACCCTGACCTACGACAGCGTCCTGGAGGACGCGGCCCGGGAGGTGGCGGCGGGGGGCGGCGGCGGCCTCAGCAGCCCGACCCGGCCCAACGCGGGCGGGGTGGCTGGCGCTGCCTTCGCCCCGCCCCCCTCCCCTCCGGAGGTGGTGGCCCTGCGGGCGGAACATGCCCGCCTGGTGGCGGACGCGGACGCCCAGGCGGCCATCGCGGCGGCGGAGGCGGCGCGGCAGGCCAAAGCGGAGGCGCGCGCGGCGGCCGCGGCCGTCCAGGCAGCCAGCCTGCGGGCCGCCCTGACGGCCGCCGACTCCCGGGTCCCGGGCTCCGGCTCCACGCCCGCCTCCGCCTCCGCCGCCGCCCAGGCAGCTTCCCACGCGGCCGCCCGGGCGCTGGCCGCGGAGGCGGACGCGGAGACGGCCGCCCGGGAGGCAGAGCTAGCCGCGACGATCGCTGCCAGCGCAGCCGGCGAGGCAGCCCTGCTGGCTTCCGAGCGGGACGCCGCCGCCCGGGACCTGAAAAAGATCAGGAGTGGCGGTGGTGGCATGGGGCGGGCGGCGGCCGCGGCGGCCGGGGTGGTGCGCGGGCTGCGGTCGCCGCGCCAGGCGTCCTCCCAACCCACCTCCCCGCCCGCGTTTGGCGAGGGGGCGTGAGATGAGAATAATAAATTAAAGAAAATGCGCACGCGCGCACGCGCTTCCATGCTCGTGCTGTGCACTGTTACCATCAAATCTGTTCAATTTGGAGAGAGAGAGGCGAGAGAGTTGGGCGTGTGAAAATGGAAAAATGGAAAAAGCGTTTTTTTTTTTTTTTCCCTCTCTCTCTCTCTACAAAACCCGAACCCCGCCCGCCCCGCACTCCAGCAGCGCCCGTCGCTCGCCAGGCGGCACCGGGCCGCCGCCCGGGGTGGGCACCCACTCCAGCCACACCCGCGTGACGGGTGGCCCGCCGGCAGGGGCGGGAGGGCCGGGCGCCAGGGCGGCGCGGCGGGTGGCTAGCCCCGCCCAGGCAGGAGGGGCGGCCGCGTCAGGGGGGAGAGACGGGCCGTGCCCGCCGCCGCCGCCACCACCACCGCCCGCGCCCCACCCGACCGCCGGGGCGGAGCCAGGCAGGACGGCGTGCCGGGTCACCACCACCGCGCACCGGTGGGAGCGGGCCAGGGCTTTCAGGCAGGCGGCGGCCGCGCCGGCCACCCGGGCGAGCGTCAGCGCCGCCGGCGGGCGGGGGTGCGGGCGGGGGGCAGCTGGCGCCCCGCCGCCGCCCGCCGGCCACGCACCCGCTAGGGACGCCGCGTCCGCCGTTGCCACCGACGCTGGTACGCCCGGCCGCGCCCGGTCTGGCCAGTAAAAGGCGGACGCATTGTCAATCAGGAGCAGGCGCGGGGAGGAAGAAGGGGTGCTAGACAGGAGCACGGGGAGCGCCCGGAGAGCGGCCAGCCATTCAAAGGAGGACGACGGCGAGCACAGGGACAGGCGGGCCAGGGCTGCGGACGCCGCGGCCGCGACGGCGAGTGGTCCCAGCCCCATGTTGGCCAGGTGAGCTGCCAGGGCGGCGTCCAGGCGCAAGGGGTCAAAGGTGCCGTCCAGGTCAAAGAGGATGGCGGATTCTAGACAAGAAATGGAAGGAGGTTGAATGGTCGGGGTCGGGGAAGCTAGAGGATGCAAGGGCGAGTGTGCGTGCGCTCTCCTCCTCTCTCTCTCCCGCTTTCTCCTTTCTTACCTCCCCGCCCACCCACGGCCACGCCCTCCCAGGCGGTCGGCAGGATGGTGGCGGCGGCGACCTGAGTGGAAGTTAGGTGAGGTGAGGTGAGGTGAGGAAAAAGAAAAATGCTTGGCGCAGCGCGCCCAAGCCTCCAATCCGGCGCTGCTTCCGCTCCTTTACGTCCTACCTGCACCAGCAGCGCGGTCTTCCCACACCCGGACGGCCCCACAAACTCCAGGACTTCGCCCGGGCGCAGGGAGCCGACCAGGGGCAGCCCGGAAGGGACGGGGTCGGCCGAGACGCGGGACAGGAAGGCTGACGCGGCCTCGTCGGGCGCGAGCGCGGCCTCCAGTTCAGGGGCGAGGCTGCCGGCCCGCGGGGCGCAGGGGAGTAGGGAGAGGGAGGGGTGCGGGGGCTGAGTGGTGGTGGCGGCCATGGTTGAGCGGGAGGCACGCACGCGGGCACGAAAACGCGCGCCCCCCCCCTCCCGCGCACGCGCACGCCCAGGCCGGTGTGAGAGGCCGGTGTGAGACAAGATTGATTTTCATCCCTTGCCACCTCCTCCTCCTCCTCCTTTTTTCACCTCCTCCACCGCCACCTCGCCCGCACTGTAATAGTGGGGCGCCACCTCCACCAGCCACCCCGGCTTGATCTCCGACACCGTGCGCATGAATTCGCGGGAGGTCAGGACGAGCTCGTGGTAGATCACCCAGCGCGGGGCGGGCGTGCCGGGCGCCGCGTACGCGCTCGACGGGTGGAGCGCGACCGCCTGGGGCGGCGCCTTGAGCGTCCGGTACCCCCCACCCCGCCCCAGCTTGGCCGTGTGGTAGAAGAAGCCGGCTGCCAGCGTCTTGCGGACCAGGTCGCAGTCCCCGGCGGCGGACAGCAAGGGCGCCTCGATGCGCGTCATCAGACCGACCAGCTGGTCGCGCACGTCGCGCGCGCGGCCCATGGACCGGGGCTGGACATAACTCTCCGCACACCAGGCGGGGGAGTAGCCGGCCGCCGCCCACCCGTTGTACACGTTGAGCAGGGTGATGTGGTCGCCCGCGTTGCCGATGCTGAAGGCGGCATGCGCGGCGTCGGCGTGCAAGGCCCGGTCTTTGGGGCGGTAAAAGACAGACCCGCCGACCCCGAGCATGGCCGCAATGGTCACGACCTCCTCCCCACACCCGGCATCGCCCGCCGCCACCAGGCACTTGGCCAGCATGGGGTCCAAGGGGAGCTCCGCCATGCGCCGCCCCAGCTTTGTCAGGGCGCCCCGGTCGTTGAGCGCGCCCAGGGCGTACAGCTGCTCCAGGGCGCGCACCAGGGCGGCCGGGGGGGGGGGGTCCATGAAGTCAAAGCCGACAAGGTCGTGGATGCCGAGCGCCTTGAGCTGGAGCACGACCGTCCCCAAATTCGTGCGCTGGATCTCCGGCACCGTGTTCTCCTCCAACTCGTGCGCGTACGACCAGGCCGTGAAGAGGCGGAAGCACTTGCCCGGCCCCGTCCGCCCCGCCCGGCCGGCGCGCTGTTGCGCCGACGCGCGCGAGATGGGGGCGACAGTCAGGGCGGCCATGCCCGTGCGCGGGTTGTAGGAGGCCTGCTTTGAAAAGCCCGGGTCGACGACGTGGGCGATGCCGTCGATGGTCAGGGAGGTCTCCGCAATGTTGGTGGCCAGGACGACCTTGCGGGCGCCCGGCGGGGCGGGCTCGAAGATGCGGGCCTGGAGGTCGGAGGGCAGGTTGGCGTAGATGGGGCAGACCACCAGCTCGCCGACCTTGGACCCGAGCGCGCGCGCGCGGGCTTTCAACAATTCCTCCGCCGCCTCGATCTCGTCCTGGCCGGTCAGGAAGACGAGCACGTCGCCCGGGCAGGGCTGGGAGGCGTGTATCTGGAGGACGGTCGTCACGGCGGCGGTCAGGTAGTCGGCTTCCGGCGCTTTCGTGTAGAGGATGTCGACAGGGAAGCGCCTGCCCGGGATGCGAAAGACGGGCGCGTCGTCGAAAAAGGCGGAGAACTTGTCGGCATCCAGCGTGGCTGACGAGATGAGCAGTTTCAGGTCCGGGCGGAAGCGGGCGACGTCCTTCACCAGGCCAAACAGGATGTCGGTGTGCAGCGTGCGCTCGTGGGCCTCGTCCACCATCAGGCAGGCATAGGGCGCGAGGTCGGGCGCGGCCAGGAACTCGCGCAGGAGCATGCCGTCCGTCAGGTACTTGAGGGCCGTCGCATCGGACGTGCAGTCCTCAAACCGGATGGAGTAGCCGACCTCGTGGCCGAGCTTGCACCCCACCTCCTCCGCGACGCGGGCCGCCACGCTCATAGCCGCCACCCGGCGGGGCTGGGTGCACCCGACGGCGCGGCCGCCCTTGGTGTAGCCCGCCTCGCGCAGGTACTGGGGGATCTGGGTCGTCTTGCCGGACCCGGTCTCGCCCACGATGATGAGGGTCTGGTGGGCGGCGACGGCGGCCAGCAGGTCGTCCCTGAAGGGGTAGATGGGCAAGGAGGCGCGCGTCGCGGCCATGGACGCGCGCTCGCCCTCCAGCGCGGCCTTGGCGGCCGCGGCCGCCTTGGCCACTTTCTCGGCTGCCACGACTGCCGGGTCCGCGTTCACGTCCACATCTCCCGCCAGGGCGGCGTCCACCACGAATTCGACCGCGTCGTCGAGGACCAGGTCATAGGCGTCCCCGGCGGCCGCCCGGTCACGCGCGCCGACGGCCATGGAGGCGGCGGCGGCGCGCCCGGCCTCCCAGGCCGCCTGCTCAGCCCAGGGAGTGGAGGATGCGTGCTGGTTCCCTTTGGCGGCCGCCCCCCCGCCGTCCAAGACTCCGTACCGCGCCGCCTGGTCTACCCCGCCCGCGCCGTCGTAGGCGGTCGGCATGTGGTAGGCGGGGGCGGACGCGGCCTCCGCCGCGACGGCCGCCCGCTCGCGGGCGAGGGAGAGCACGCGCCGCTTGTAGGCCAGGTCGGCGGCCTCCCGCTCGCTGAGGACCTCCCCCGCAAACAGGGCTTCCTCCTCCGCGACCTCCGCCGCCAGGTCGGCCAGCTTGGCCGCCTCCCGCCGGCGCAGGTAATCCACGCGGGAGGTGGCCCGCAGGTCAGCGATGGCGGCGGCCCGGGCGTCGCCCTCCGCCGTGGCCGCGGCGGCAGACCGGGCGGCGGCGGCCGCGACCTCGCCCGGCGGCAGGGACGCCAGCTTTTTTGTCTTGGCGTCGTCCTTCGCGGCCAGGCGGGCTTCGAACGCGGCTTTCTCGGCCTCGTCCGCTGCGGCGGCGGCCTGGGCGGCGGCTTCGGCGGCGGAGGAGGCGACCGCGGCCGCGTCACGCTCCTCCCAGGGGCGTTTGCGGGATGTGGGGGCGGCAGCCGCGGTGCCGCCCTCCTCGGCCTCCCCACCACCCCGCCGCAACTGCTTGCGCGCCTTTTTAGCCGCCTTCTTGTCTGACGCGGAGAGTGGGGCGGCGGCGACAGGCGGGGGGTCGTCCTCGTCATCTGCCAGCACCAGGGAGTAGCGGTCGTTGCGGGCGGCCAGGGAGGCGGCGGCCCGGTCCCGGGCGGCGGCGGCGGCGGCGACCGCGCCGGCCGAGCCGGCCGCGCCGGCCGCGCCCGCCCCGCCGCTCGCGCCAGGCAGCCGCGACAGCAACGCCGCCGCGAACGCCCGCGTCGCGTCCGACGCCGGCAGCCCCTGTCCTTCTAGCTGATGAGCGAGCGCCGCCGCAGAGGGTGCCTTGCGAGCTAAGGCCAGGACGAAACCGACAACCGCGGACTCGGCGTAGCCTGTGGATGGATGGATGAAGAGGAGAGAGGAGAGAAAAAAATGAGACGCGAGCGCCGCTCTTTCACGTGTCGCCTGCGGATGCCCTGGCTGCACGAGCACACGTCCATGCAGCCCCAGCGACTGCCCCACACGCCGGCATTGAGCAGGAAGTGCGGGCCGCGCCGTGTATGGCGTCGCCGCGTCGGCGAGGTGAGCACTTGAGAGCGACCGCCGCCTCTCCCGCCGTCGCCGTCGCCAGCCCTCTCACAAACACCACACTCTCACCGACGAGCGAGTACAGCTGGTCTGTCACCCAGGTCTCCAGGTTGCGGTCCGCCATGGGCAGCGAGCGCGTTGGGGTGCGTCCGCGCGCGCCCTGCCAGCAAGCGGCGCGCCGTTGAAGAAAGGAATGTGAGAGAGAAGTGAGAGACACGCTCGCACGCTCTCGCTCTCGTTTCTCACACGCATTCACTTTGCGCGATATGGCCAGCCCCAACCCCGCGCCTGCGCTCCCAGGCGAGCCGCCCTCGCCCGCACCACCGCCTGCCCCCGTCGAACCGTCCACCAGCGGAGGCGGAGGAGTAGAGGCGGCCGCGGATGACCACGGTGAGAGAGGAGAAGAGAGAGGACCCCCGAAGAAGGCATCCCCTTGACCTTGACCTTGACCCCTCCCGCGCGTCTCCTCTCAGTCTCTCACTCCCCCCCCCCCCGTCACCCATTCCCAGTCATCATCTGGCTGCGCCCGACCGGGGACGCCCCCATCCTCAAGCAGCAGCGCGTCCGCGTCCCCCGGTCCGACCCCTTCGCCCGGGTGGTGTCGGCGCTGCGCACCAAGACGCGGGCGCCCTCAGTGCTGGCGTACGTCAAGGAGGCCTTCGTCCCACCGCTGGACGCGTGCGTGGGCGACCTGGCCCGGGCGTACGGGTCGCATGGCGGGGGGCGGCTGACCGTGAACTATGCGCTGGCGCCGGCGTGGGGGTGAAGAGGGAGGGGGGCGAGGCGGGAGAGAGCAGCAGCAGCAGAGACACCACTGGTGTGAGGGTTTTGTTCGGTTCAACAGTCTACAGGACAATACGGGGCGGTCAACAAGGAGGGGGTGTGCAACCGCACACAGGGGCGTCGTGTGATGAGGGCAAAGGCGTGATGATGAGGGCACTAGACACTTTTTCACGGCGTGAAAAATGGATGGGGAGGGGGGAAAATGTTGTGTTTTTCTTGCCATCAAAAATGTGGGGCGCCAATGAGGGGGAAGGGGGGGGGGGGGGGGGACACAGGTCAAGAAGAGATGAGAAATACAAGAAACGGGCATCGCGTCAAGCAAACCGGCGTGCGCGGGAGCGCGTTGATGTCCAGGGACGGTGAGAGAAAAGAATCGAGAGAGGGAGGCAAGGGGGTGCATGGGTTGAAAAATCGAGAGGTTGGGCGGAGGGAGCGCGGTAATGGCTCTCTCTCCACTCTCTCACACACACGCCCAGCAGGGGAACGCGCGCAGCCAGATAGCGGCGCGCGTAAAAAAAATGAATGAGGGAGAGAGAAAAAAAATAAAGGTCTCGTCTCTCACTGACAAAACAAAAAACCGATTTTTTCAAAACAGTAGGGGCGACCGGTGCCCGCCAGCGCTGCCGCCGCCATACAGGTGGGGCGGCGGCACGGGCGCCAGGTCCGCGCTCACGCCGTGGAAGGAAGGAGGGGTGGCGGAAGGAGGGGCAGGGGACAGGGCGGCCAGCCACGCGTCACCGTCAAAAAAGGAGGGTGGGGGTGGGGGTGGGGGAGGCGCCGCCGCCCCGTGGCCGCCCATCATCAGCCGGAGGCCGGGCGGGGACCGGGACAAGCTGCCCCGCCCGTCGCCCAGCAGCGCGGCCACGCCCGCAAGGTCGCTGCAGGGGCCCCACGAGGGCGTCGGGGGCGGGGCGGCCGAGGAGAGGGTTGAGGACGGGACGGCGGCCGCAGCGGCGGCAGCAGCGGCAGCGGCGGCGGCGAAGGCCGGGCCCAAGCCGCCACGGGAGGCCGGCCGTTGAGGAGGCGGAGGGAGGCGCGGCCGCGGGCGCGGCGGGGCGGCCGCGACGGCCGCGGCCGCGACGGCCGCGGCCGCGGCCACGGCCGCGGCCGCGCGCTCGGCCGCCTGCGCCCTCTCCAGCGCGCGCAACGCCTCCACCAGGGCGGCCACGCCCGCCTGCTCGCCCGCCCCCCCGCCACGCCTGCCGCCGCCGACGCCGGGGACCAGGCCAGCGTGGCGCGGGTAGAGGTGGGGGTGGGGATGAGGGTGGTGGAGGGGCGGCCCGCCCCCTGACCCACTGCCCCGGCCGCCGCGGGCGGTGCGGCCGCGGGGGGGCAACAGCAGCGGCGGGTCGAGACGGGCGGCGGCCGTGGCCGCGCCGCCGCCCGCCGCCCTCGAAGCCTGCCGCGCCGGCTGGCAGGGCGGGGGCGCCGCCGCCTCCTCCTCCGTGGGTGACCGGGCGCCCCCAGGCACGCCCCCGTCGCTGCCCGACCAGGTGCCGGCCCCGCCGTCGCAGGAGGAGGAGGAGGCGGCCGAGCCGCCGCCCCGGCCACCCCGGCGGCCGCCACCAGGCGCACCGGCCGACAGCGGGCCCGCGGGGGAGGGCGGCGGGAAGGCCGCGGCCGCCGCCTTTGCCCGCGCCGCCGCCTCCCGGGCCGCCGCCGCCCTCTCCGCCCGGGCCGCCTTGTCCGCCGCCGAGGACGCCGCCGCGGCCGCCATGGCCGCCTCCACCGGGTCGCACGGGCAGGGCGGGGGCGCCGCCCGCGCCTGGCCCGCCCCGTGCGCGAAGAAGCAGACCGCCCGCCGGCACCCCGCCCCCGCCTCGCAGGGCGCGGTGCGGTACCGGGTCGGGTGGAGCCAGGCCTCGAAGACGCCGTGCGCAAAGGGGCAGGCCGCCCCCCGGCGGCAGGCGCCCTTCCTGTAGTCGGGGCAGGGCGTCCCGCCATAGGCCGGGAGCGCCGCCGGGTCGCGCCGCGCGGCTTTCTCGCCCGGGTGCGCAAACGGGCAGGAGGCCGGGTCGTGGGGGCGGGTGGAAAAGTCGGGGCAGGGGTCGATCTGTGGCGTGTAGGCGTGGGCGTGGGCGTGTGTGTGTGTGTGAGCGAGAGAGAGAGAGAAGCGAGAGAAGCGAGGCCGGCAGCGGCGGCAGTCAGGGGGCTGGCGCTATCTTCGCTTTGCTCGATTTTTTTATTTTTTGTGGAGGAAATCGCCGCAGCATCGCCGTACCTTGAAGCGATACATGCGGAACTCGTCGCTCATGTACTCTGGTCTGGACAAGCGACACTCCTCGCCCTGTGTGGGAGGTGAAAGAGAGGGGAGGGGCGGGGCGCGGTGAGGTTTTTGCGAATGCTGTGTGTTGGAGACGTTTCTTTGCTTTCTTCCACGGGCACCACGCACCTGCCCTTCGCCTACGCGCTCCATGCTCTCCCGCAGATCCCCAAGAGGGCTATGTGATTGCCTTGGGGCGAGGGGTTCGGTCGGGCGCGGGGCGTGGCGCCCTCGCGCGCGGGGGAACAAGGGGCGCTGAGAGAAAGTGAGGGCCCCTGCGGCGCGGGAAGAGTGCTGTGCGCACTGTCACCATGTTTCTCAGCGCTCATCTCATCAATCATCTCCTCCTTTCCCCGAACCCCACACCCTTTTCTCACAGCCCAAACAGCCCCACCGCATTCTCGGTCGTCGCCCTCGCCACCTCCACCAAGTCGGCCTCGCACACGTCCCGCCCCGCCGCGCGCGCGCGCGCGCCCGCGACCGCGCGCAGCACGCACACCAGCGCCGCCGGCTCGTTCCGCCCCTTGACGGGCGCGTCCGCCCTCCACTTTTTCTTGTCCACTGCGCCCGGGTTCGGCGCGTTGGCAGCCCCGGGCGCCACGCCCGCGCCGGCCTGGGACGCGAGCAGGGCGGCCGAGGCGTGCGAGGGGCGGGGCTCGCACCAGGGCGCGTCCGTCTCAAGGAGCAGCCGGTCCAGGGGCACGGCGGCGGCGACGCCCAGGCTGCCCTCCGCCTTCAGGGAACACCCGTTGAGGCCGATGCACAGGCGCCCCGGCAGGGACAGGGCCAAGAGGGCCGCCAGGTCGGCGGCACTCCCGTCAAAGGAGTGGACCACGCCGCCCCTAGGCAAGGGGGGCGCCGCCGCCAACGCCGCCACCAGCTCGCCCGCCGCCGCCCGGCAGTGCAGGAACAGGGGCAGCCCCACCTCGGCAGCCAGCTCCAGTTGGGCCGTGAACCCGGCGGCCTGCGTGCGCGCATCGCAGAAGGCGAGGCGGTCGTTGTCCAGGCCGGCCTCCCCGACCGCGACGCACTTCCCCGCGGCCGTGCCCTCAGCGATGAGCGCCCTCAGGTCGTCCAAATACCTGTCCCCGCCCGCCACGAGCTCGCCCGCGCGGGTGGGGTGGACGCCGGCCGTGCAAAACAGGCGGGGGTCCGTCCGCGCCAGGGCCAGGGCCGCCCGCCCGTCCTCCAGGGAGGTGGCGGTAATGATGATGCGGCCCACGCCCGCCTCCCACGCGCGGGCCAGCACCGACGCCAAGTCAGGCGGGTGCGCGCCAGGTTTGCCGTGATAGGTTCCGGCGTACATTGGGTCGCTTAGGTTGGCGCCGATGTCTGAATGGCGAGGGAGAGGGCGAGAATGTAGCGAGAGAGGAGGGCGAGGTTGAAAACGCCGCAGCTGGCCAATTTGCTCTGTTTTTCCTCTCACCAACGAGCGCCCAGGGTGGAGGTGGCGGCGTCGATGTCATTGCGGCCAGGCTGTGCGTCTGTAGGGAACGCCCAGGGCGGGCCAGCAAGGAGGAGGAGGCGCGGCCGAGGCGCAGGGTCGCCGCCCGCATCAAAAAAGGAAATGAGAAAGCAATTCTCAACCTGGAGCCCCGTTTCTGCAAACCCACGCCCCACACGCCCCATGCCCCACACGCCCCACTCGCGCCACGCCGCCCCGCGTCAAGCCCTTTCTATCACCTCCCCCCCTTCCCAAACACGGGCGGCTCGAAGCTCTCCACCGCTCTGACCAGGTCGGCCGCCAAAGCGGGCGCCGCCCCCAGCGCCGCCGCGCTCGCCTGGGCGGTCAGCGTGTAGAGCGCGTTGGTGAATCCCCGGCCGTTGGGGTCCGGCCCCATGGCGACGGCCGTGTAGAGCGTCCGCGGTTCCGCCTCGCCCGCCCGCTTCAACAGGTAATCCACGCGATAGATTTTCGAGCCATTGCGGGCGGTCACCTCGCGCGCGTCCAGCAGGGCCGCCGTCTGGACGGACACCGGGTCGACGGCCGACGCCTTGCCGCCCCGCCCCCGCAGGCGGAAGGACTGGTCGGAGGAGGCGATGAGGTTGGCCGCGAAGCCGCCGGCGTCGCCAAAGGAGCCCAGAGACGTGTAGTCCGCGCCGACGGGCGTCGCGAGCAGGGACACGGACGCGCCGTCCGCGGCGCCCGCGTCGGCGGGGAACCAGGCCAGCGTGGGCCGGCCGGCGCCGCCAGGGGAGACGCCAGACGCGGACACCCAGCCGGTGGGGATGGACAGGTTGTAGGGGATGGCGTCGGCCGGGAAGGGTAGCGGGGCGGGGGCCTGGTCGAGGGCCGACGCGCCGGCCGGGCGGGCGAGGAGGAGCGAGGCTGACGAGAGAGACAGCGCCGCCGCCAGGGCGGCCCGGCGGCCCATCATCGCCGCGTCGCCGCCGCCCTCAGGCACGGCCGCGGCGACCGCGCGGCGTGCGGAGGCAGGGCATGGCCTGACGACCAGCGGGCGGGTGGAGGTGAGGCGCATCGAGAGAGAGGGGGAAAAAAGTGAAGTGAGGTGTTCTAACCTGTTTGCGCTGTGGCACACACCCTCCTTTTTCCTTCTCCTCCGCGGTAAATACGCGCACGTAACCCCGGCCTGATGCCCGCCCTGGCTCACGTGGCCATCCTGGCGGCCCTGCTCCTGGCGTCTCACGCGCTGGCGTCCGACACGGCCTCCTCCTCCTCCTCCTTCCCTCGCATCGCTCTGAAGCGCCGCGCGCCCAGCGCGGCCTCGCTGTGCGGCCAACAGTCCGCGCTCCGGGCGCGCTATGGGCAGACAGCGGGTGGCCAGGTGGGACCCGCTCGCCTGACCGGCGGGGAGGACATCCCGCTGGTCGACTTCATGGACGCGCAGGTGAGGCGAGGAGAGAAGGACGAGGGCACGATGCATTGGTCTCCACAGTGCCCCTCCCCCCGCTCCATCCGCCCCGCGCCCTGCCCCTCCACATCTATCCTCCCCTCCTCCTCACACAGTACTACGGCGAGATCTCGCTGGGCACGCCCCCCCAAACGTTCAACGTCATCTTCGACACCGGGTCGTCCAACCTGTGAGTGAAAAAGAAGAGAGGAAGAATAAGAGACCCTGCGCTCGCTCGCTCGCTTGCTCGCCCCCGTCACACACACACACACACACCGCTGAAAAAGGAGACTCCCACACACACCTCGTCCGTCCATTCCCCCCCTCCACGCACCAGTTGGGTCCCCTCCGAGCAGTGCGCCTGGTGGCAGCTGGCCTGCCGCCTGCACGCCCGGTACGATGCCTCCCTCTCCTCCACCCACACCCCCAACGGGACGCGCTTTGCCATCCAGTACGGGAGCGGGTCGCTCAGCGGGTACTTCTCCACGGACACGCTGGCCCTGGGCGACCTGGCGGTGGACGGCCAGTCCTTTGCGGAGGCGACGCGGGAGGTGAGGCGGAGGGGAGGGGGGGGGGGGGGGGAGAGGGGGAGGGGGGGTGGGGGGTGGGAGGGGGAGGGACCTCCCCCCATCCAGTCTTCTTCACATCATGATTCTCTCCCCGCCCCCCGCCTCTCTCTCTCCCCCCTCCGCCCTTCCCACCCGGCCAGCCCGGCCTCGCCTTCCTGGCCGCCCACTTTGACGGCATCCTCGGCCTGGGCTTCCCCGAGATCGCCGTGGGCGGCGCCGTGCCCCCCTTCTTCAACATGCTGGCGTCCGACCTCCTCCCCGCCCCGCAGTTCTCGTTCTGGCTCAACCGCAACGCGTCGGCGGGCGAGCCCGGCGGCGAGCTCGTCTTTGGCGGGGCGGACCCGGACCACTCCACGGGCGACCGGGCCTGGGTGCCCGTCACCCGGCGCGGCTACTGGCAATTCAAAATGGACGGCGTGCGCGTGCCCGGGGCAGGGGAGCCTGACCCCATGAAGGGCGGGGCGCCGCTCCACGGCGCCCCGTGCGCCGGCGGGTGCCAGGCCATCGCGGACAGTGGGACGTCCCTGCTGGTGGGGCCGACCCCGGAGATCGCGGCGATCAACGCGGCCCTAGGCGCCCGCGGCCTGCTGCCGGCCGAGTGCAGGGCGCTGGTCGACTCGTACGGGCCGGCCCTCGTCGCGGCGGTCGAGGCGGAGACGCCGGAGGAGGCGTGCGAGTCTCTGGGCTTGTGCGACCCCAACAACAAGGAGGGGGGGCGGGCGGGGAGCGCCGGCGGGGCGTGCGCGCTGGCCGCGGCGGCCGGGCCGTTCGCGCGCGCTGCGCGCCGCGCGGCGTGGGTGGCTGGCGCCGGCCAGAAAAGGGCGCCCGCCCTGTCAGACCCCACCCCCTACTGCGCCTTCTGCCGCACCGCGGTCGGCCTGGTCCAGTCCGCCCTGGCCGCCAACGCGACGGCCGACGAGGTCCTGGAATCCCTGGACGCCGCCTGCGACGGCCTGGCCCCGCTGTCGACGGGGACGCAGGCGCTGGTGGACTGCGCGCGCGTGGGCGGCCCGCCCGGCGCGGTCGACGCCCTGCCCGACGTCTCCTTCACCATCGGCGGCCGCGAGTTCGTGCTGACCCCCGACGACTACGTCCTCCGCCTGCCTGGCGGGAGCCCGGGGGGGGGGGACGCGTGCGTGAGCGGGTTCATGCCGCTGGACGTGCCCCCACCCGCAGGGCCGCTCTGGATTTTGGGGGACGTGTTCTTGGGCGCGTACCACACCATCTTTGACGCGGGGACTGCGCCGCCGGGGGCGCCCCTGGGCAACAAGGGCTCGCCCCGCATCGGGTTTGCCCGCTCGGCGAAGCCGGACCCGCAGCAGTCTGTGGAGACCGCGGTGGCTTGAGAAAAGGGAGAGGGAGGAGAGAGAGAGAGTGCTTTTGTGTGTGTGTGTGTATGCGCCGCGTCTGCTTTTTCATGTCTTCAAATGCCCGCCGCCCTCCCCTCTGTCTGTCTGAAGCCGTCTCTTCACTTGGCAGCCGCCGCGCTCGCTGCCACCGGCGCCCCCCCGGCCGTCACCCGCCCGCTCCCCTCATTCCCCCGCTCCCGCCCGGGGCCGCGCCAGGCGGTGAGGCGGTCCTTCACCACCGCCGCGCCCAGGCAGAGCCCGACCAGGGCGGGCAGGACGCCCGCGACCAGGCGGGCTGCCAGGGGCCAGGCCGGGGTGCGCGTGGCGAGGGATGCCACGGCCGCGGCGCAGGCGGCCAGCACTCCCGCACACACCGCCCACCCGGCCGGCCGGGTCGTGTGTGTGCCTACCGCCTGGAGGCGGCCCGCCGCGGCGTCGCCCCCTGGAATGCGTGTGAACACAAAGCGCGACCCGAATGAGCCCCGGCCTAGGCGGACGCGGGCATCCAGGTAAGTCGTCGTCAGCTGGACGGCGGAGGGCGGGCCGATCTTGAGGGCGACGGCCGCGGGGTGGGCGGGCGCGCCCAGCACTAGCTCTGGCGGGTCAAAGGCCACCCGCACCGTGTCGCCGCCGGCCGAGTCCGGGTGGGCGGACCGGGCCGCAAGCGCGGGGTCGGCGACCACGCTGACCACGCCCCTCAAGCCGATGTGACCCGGCAGGAGGCCGCCAAACGCGCGGAAGGCCACGAGGTTGGTGGCCAGTGGGGGTGGGGGTGGCTGCCGCGATGGACCGCCCGCCGCGGCCTGCTTGTACACGCCCTGCCCCACGAAGGTCGTGGCAAAGAGGGCCTGCCCCACCCCGGACCGCCACTGGCCGCCCGCCGGCTGGCCGCGCTGGCGCGTGCCGCGCGTGCCAACGTAGGCAACGTCGAACGCACCCCACAATAACTCGTTCTCATCATCCAAGGGGCGGGGCGCCTGGGACGCCCCGAAGGCGGCCAGCGCGTCGATGAGGTCGTCCGCAGCGGCGGCGGTGGAGGGCGGGGCGGCCGACCCGCGGTCCGTGCCGGCGATGAGGGTGAGCAAGGCGGTGACGGCGGCGGTTGCGTCGGAGGCGGAGGCTATGTTGGGAAGAGGAGGCTGAGGGGTGGTCGGGTCGTCGCCCACCGCAGCGGCGGCCTGCCGCGGGCGGCGCCTGGCGGGCGGGACGCCGCCCGCCCGCCCGAGCCTCGCGCTCGTCGCGCGATGAGAGTATAGATGGACATGCGACCCCATATTTTTGGACGAACAAATGGCGTGTGCGGGCTCACCAGCGAGAGATTACAAAAAAATAGTGGGTCCTCTTCTTGCTCCCAACCCTCTCCCCTCGCCCCCCTCCCCCCTCTCTCATTCATTCGCCCGCCCGCAGGGCCGCGAGGGCCGCCAGCACTGCCGGCCCCACAGCTGGCTGGGGTGCTGCCTTTTCTTGGGCTTCCTCTGCCCACCCGTCCCCTCCTCGCCCTTCCCGCCGAGGAGCAGCAGCCGGCCGCTGCTGCTGCTGCCCGGCGAGGGCCGCCGCCGCGGCCGCCGCGGCCACCGCCGGAAACGCTAGCACCGCCGCCGCGGAGGGCCGGGCGGCCGGCGACCGCGCCAGCAGCCTGTCCACCAGGGCATGCGCGACCGCGCCCAGCCGGCCCTGGGGTGGCGGCAGCGGCGCCCGGGACCCGGCCAGGATGGCGGCCCCGACCCCGCCAACCCCCCCGCCAGCACGGGCGGCCCCAAAGGCAGGCACCCCGCCCGACAGGCACTCGAACAGCACGCAGCCGAGCGCCCACACGTCGGCGGAGTAACTCCCCGCGGCGCCGGGTGCGCCAGTGACGACTTCGGGGGCCAGGTAAGCGGGCGTGCCCGCGACGGAGGGCGGGGGCGCCGAGGTTGAAGAGGCCAGGCCAAAATCTCCCAGCCTCACCCGCCAGGCGGGGCCCCCGCCGCCGCCGCCGCCGCCGCCGTCGCCGCCGCCGCTACCGCCGCCGCCCATTAAAAATACGTTGGCAGGTTTGACGTCCCGGTGCGCCACCCCTCGGGCGTGGCAGTGCGCGAGGGCGCGGGCGAGCTGGGCGAGGACGCTCACAGCGAGGGCGGGCGGCAAGGGCGCGGCGCGGCCACGCCGGCTCAGGGCGGTCCCCAGGTCCCCGCCCGCACACCACCCCGTCAGGATGACAGCACCGGTCGCACCATCCAGGGCAAAGGCGGCGTCGTAGCGGAGGATGTGGGGGTGGGCCAGGCGGGCCAGGGCGGTCGCCTCAGCTGTCGCGCCCGCCCCACCACCCCCGCCGCCCCCACCGCCCCCGACGCCGCCGCCGCCGCCGCCCAGGACTTTCGCGACCAGGCGGGCGCCGTCGGCGCGGCGACGGACGAGGACGGCCGCGCCGAATGCGCCTCGCCCCAGGGGGCGCAAGGCTTCGTACTGGAGGAAGAATAGGCCGCCGGGCGCGAAGAGCGAGGGGAGGAGGGGAGGGGGGGGGTGCGGGGGTGGCGGGGTGGTGGCCGGGGCGGCGCCCGCCGGCGCGTCCGCCGCGCCATCACCTCCCGCACCCTCACTGCCGCCCATCAGCTCGGCGGCCAGGGCCTGCCAGCCGGCGATGGAACCGGAGGGCGCGGAGGCAGGAGCACCGCCTGTCGGGCACACACTGTTGCCTGGTGGTGGCAGTG
>Ga0315289_10004224_pt1 | contig 21442 bp, 16 predicted proteins | sample YL17G11_40_MG_FD_203452 | JGI IMG/M metagenome (GOLD analysis project Ga0315289, IMG submission 203452) | Sediment microbial communities from Yellowstone Lake, YNP, Wyoming, USA - YL17G11_40 | ecosystem: Environmental > Aquatic > Freshwater > Lake > Sediment | place: USA: Wyoming | collected... | reverse complement strand
TGACGGGGTGGCTCGTGCGGGCGGGGGCGAGGTGGTCGATTTGCATCTTGCAGGCGGCGCATTCCGTCAGGACGTTCTGTGTGGGCGATTTCTTCAGGGCGGCCTTGAGGCTCTCGGAGATCTGGGCGGCCAGATCGTAATTCTTCTGCTGCATGCCGAAGGTGCCGGACAGGCCGCAACAGCCGGCCTGCAGGTCCGTCACGTCGATCTGGAAATGCTCCCGCAGCAGACGTAGAGTCACCGTGTCGTCCCCCACCGCGCACAAATGACACGGCAGGTGATAGACGAACTTGTCTGTCACGGTCTGCTTCGGGGCCTTGAGCTTGCCTTGGCTGTGCAAAGCCGAGAGGTAATTCATCAACTCGCTGGTGTTCTGCGCGACGAGGGAAGCCTCTTCGCCCGCCACGTAGTGGCGCAGCTCTTCCCGCAGGCACAAAGCGGCACTGGGCTCGGAGCAGACGATCTTATAGCCCTGGCGCACGGCGTCGGCGAGGTGCTTCACGCTATACGATAGATCGGAGCGCGCCGTCCCAACGTCGCCGTAAACGATCGCGGGCAAGGGGGCCGGACGCTGCGGAGGCAGGATCACCTCGACCCCGTTGTGGCGCAGGACATCGATGACGGCGAAACCAAGCTCGTGGTCGTTGAAGTTGGCGTACGTGTCCACGAAGTACGCCACCTTGTCAATAGGCTGGGCAATCGGTCCGCAGGAAGTCAAGTACTTGCGCCCGGCGTTCAGGAACGAGCCGTGCTCGAACCGAGGCATACTCCTGCGCTTATCGATTCCGGCAGCCTTCTCCAGAGCCCATTTGGATATGGGCAGTCGCAGGAACAGATTGGCGACCGGGGCAAACACGCTGCCCAGCCTACTAAGGTAGCGATTATGGCTGAGAGCGAACTCGGCCCGGCGCAACCCTTGGCGTTTGACGTACTCGGCGCGGGCGGCGGCCATCAGCATCGAGATCTTGACGCCGGAGGGGCACTGCTGTTCGCACATCCTGCAGTTCACGCACAAATCCAGGAACTGGCGGAATTCCGGCGACTCGAAGTCCTTTTCCTCAAGCTGCCCCGTCGCCCAATAGTGGAGCAGATTGGCCTTGGCGCGGGAACTGCCCAACTCCTCTCCCATCGCCCGGAACACGGGACACATGCGCAGGGCCGGCTCCCGGCCCAGACACAACCCGCACCCGTAGCATTGCTCGAATTCCAGCTCCAGTTCGTTTTCCCGGAAGAGCATGTCCGACTTGGCCCTCTGGGGGAGAATGCGAGGCTCGCGCCGCAGATGGCGGAACATGACCTCGGGATCGTCGTTGAGGATCTTGCCCGGGTTCATCAGGCCGGCCGGATCGAAAATCTTCTTTACTTTCTGGAGCAAGCCGTAGTACGTGTCCCCATACTGGCGGCGGACGAAGCCCGCCCGGATCAGGCCCACCGCGTGCTCGCCGCTGATCGTGCCGCCCAGCGACCAGGCCAGAGCATAGACATCCTCCGCGATAGCGAGCATCTTCTCGCGATCCTTGGGGTCGCCCAGGTCGATGTAGGGTCGGACGTGCAATTCGCCGTCGCCGGCGTGGCCGAAGAAGCACATCGTGATCCCGTGCTTCTTCTGGACTTTCTCCAGGCCGGCCAGATAGTCGGCGAGGCGCCGGTGGTCCACACTCACGTCTTCCATGAACTCCGCCGGATGCTGGCGGCGGCGTTTGCGGTACAGCAAAGGTCCGGCGTCCTTGCGGGATTTCCACACACGGGCCTGGGCCTTCGGCTCCTGGATGATCGTCCGGCCGGTTGCTCTCTGGCCGACCGCCGCGTCGGTCACGTCGATCTTCGCGCGGACCTCGGCCTGCGACTGCCCCACGTGCTCGACCAGAAGCACCGCGGCCGCTCCGGCGGGCAGAATATCGCGGTACTGCGGAAGCTGGTCAATCGCCATATTCACGAGCGCCTGGTCCATCATCTCGCACGCGACGGGCTCGGTCTGGATGATGGTCGGCACGGCGCGGGCCATGCTGTCGAGCGAGTCGAACTCCAACTGGAGGAGCCCCTTGGCCGCCGGCAGCGGCACGGTCCGCAGGGTGATGCACGTGAAGACTGCCAGCGTCCCCTCCGAGCCGGCCACCAGATGCGCCAAGTCGATCGTGTTCTCGTGACAGACGCCGGCGATGTTGTAGCCGCAACGGTTCCGGGGGGTGGCAGGCAAAGCTTTGTCGATGATGGCCTTGGCGGGCGACAGCAGGGACCAGCACTCCCGGGCGATGGCGCCCGCCCGGCCGTCTTTCGCCTGATCCACGTCCATGGCGTTGCGGAACTCGACGACATTGCCGTCGGCGAGCACCGCCTCAACACTCTCCACATACGCCGCGATGTGGCCGTATTGGAGCGAATGCGCCCCGGTCGAGTTGTTGCCCACGACGCCCCCGACGACCGCGCGATTGGCGCTCGAAGGATCGGGCCCGATCTTGCGGCCCGCTTCCAGCAGACGTTTGTTCAAGTCGTCCAGCACCACGCCGGGCTCACAGGTGACCGTCTCCCCGTCCACGCGGAGGATCCGCTTCATATAGCGGGTCATGTCGAGAACGATCCCCTCGCACAGGCATTCTCCCGCGAGCCCGCTGCCCGCCCCGCGCGCCGCGAGGGCAAGTTCGTGTTCACCCGCATATCTCACGACCGCGACGACATCCCGTACGTCCCGCGGCGCCACCACACACTGGGGGACAATCCGATAGCTGCTCGCATCCGTGCTGAAAGCCACGCGATGGATGATATCCGCGAAGACGTCTCCCTGCACGAGCCTGGTCAGATCGGCGGCAATTTGCGCAGGTTCTCTGGCTGTCATCGACCGCCCTTCTACTCCTCGAAATCCCGGGGCAGGAACTGGGCCGACCCGGCGGACCCCTTCATCCGCAACACGGCCAGATCATCGTCGCCCACCTGGCCGTTGATGAATTGCTGCACCACCGGATGCGGGTGGCTGCGGATGTAGTCGGCATCCCCATCGGCGATCGCTTTGCCGTTGTGCAGCATGATGATGCGATTCCCCACCTTATACGCGCTCTTCATGTCGTGCGTCACGACGACGCTCGTGACCGCCAGTTCCCGTTCGAGCTTGAGGATCAGCTCATTGATGATGTCCGAGCGGATCGGGTCCAGACCCGTCGTCGGCTCATCGTACAGGATCACCTCGGGGTTCAAGGCAATCGCCCGGGCGAGCGCGACCCGCTTGCGCTGGCCGCCCGAGAGCCGCGCCGGATAATGATTCTGGTAGCCGTCCAGCCCCACCATCGCGAGCTTCGCCTTGACGATGTCTTCGATCTCCTGCCAATTCTTCACCCGGTAGTTCTGCAGGATCGGGAACATGATGTTCTCGGCCACGGTCATACTGTCAAAAAGCGCCCCTTCCTGGAAAAGGTATCCGAAGCGCGTACGGACCTTGCTCAATTCTCGTTCGCTCAGATGGTCGATCCGGCTGTCCTCGAAGTACACCTGTCCCTCCGACGGCCGGACCAGCACGATGAAATGCTTGATCAGGATGGTCTTGCCGCAACCGCTCGGACCGATAATCACTGTGGTCTTGCCCTTCTCGATGCTCAAAGAGACGTTGTCGAGCACCAGCTTGGACCCGAATCTCTTGGTCAGATTTCTGACCTCGACGATGCTCCGGGCATGACCGTTTCCGAATCCTTCCTTGGGCTCATCCATTATCCCACCAAGCTCTTGAGCGGCCAGAAGACCTCGTAGATGTTCTTGGAAATAACCGCCAAGGCGAAATCCAGGGCCAGGATCGAGATGAAGCTCTCGACAAAGGCCTCCGTGCAGGCTTGCCCCACGCCATGCGCCCCTTCCTGGCAGGTGAAGCCCTTGTAACAACTGATGACGGCGATGGCGGCGCCGAAGAAGAACCCCTTGACCACGCCCACACCCACATCCCAGAACTCCACCCCGTAGGCACTCAGGTCCCAGTAGGCCCGGCTGTTGATGCCGAACTGCAGGAAACTGACCAGCGCGCCGCCGATGACGCCCATGAGATCCGCATAGATGATCAGCACCGGCGTCAGCAACAGGCAGGCCAGCAAGCGCGGGGCGACCAGGTAGCGGATCGGGTCCGTCCCCATGCTGCGGACCGCATCGATCTGCTCCGTCACGTTCATCGTGCCCAATTCGGCGGTCAGAGCGCCGCCGATGCGTCCGGCCAGCATGACCGCCGCCAGCACGGGACCGAGCTCTTTCACGACCGAGATGTTGATCAGGACCCCCAGGTGCTCCTCCAGGCCCATCCCCGCCAACTGATCGTACGCCTGAACCGCCAGGGTCATCCCCACGAAAGCGCCGGTAATCATGATGACGGGGACGCTGCGGACCCCGATCTGATTCATCTGGGTCCAAACGAGCGGATACGTCCGCCGGGCCGCACAGCCGCGCGCCGAGGTGAGCACGGACCGCCAGGCGAATCGGCCGAAGTGACCGGCATTGACGATGTCCTGAATGGTCTTGGCCCCAAGTGCTTCAATCATCAAAGCATCCCTATCTACATGCCACGGCAGGTCTTAGGAGCAGAATCGGTGAAAAGCCACCGAGCCTCTACCCTGTCTTTTAGCAGCCCGGCGTGCGGTTGTCAAGCCATCCGGTCCGCTTCCCCCAGGGCAAACGCAAAGTCGCTTGGAGGACCACATTCATGTCATTGCGAGCCGCTGCGCGGCTGATGTCAGGAAGAAACCAAGACCTCTGTTTTGGGTGGCATCGTCAAGGGCAAAGCCCTTGGCGATGCCACCCGAACCGTTAGTTCCTTAGGAGGAGCCCTGCGATCCTGCCCTCGCGCAGGCGGGGGAAGCAATCTCCATCCGCCGCGTAGTAGATTGCCTCGCTGCGCTCGCAATGACATGGGGGACGGAGCCGTCGAATGACTTGGCGTTTGCCCTGTCGCCTTGCCGGAAGCGATCGCCGACTATTGACTATTGCGATCCTTTTGTTGATATACGCCGGCACGCCGGTATAATCAGGAAAATGCCGAAGGCGGCTTCGGAGGTTCTCTATCGGTGCTTTTGCGAGTGGAACGATGTCGAAACACAAGATGGGATTCCTGGGTTTGGCCGTGAGCATCGCCCTTTCCTGCTGCGCCGGCGCCGCGGCCGAGACCTGGCGGCTGAAGAGCACGGATCAGTGGGAGTCGGTGGCGTCAGATCCCCAGGAACGGTACCTGCACGCGATTGCCGAGCTCAAGGAGTTGGTCAAATCGGGCAACGCCGGCGACGTCAAAGAAGCGCTCAAGCAGATCAAAGAGGAATTCCCGGATCGAGTGGGCCCCGACCTCGACCTGTTCATCAACGGCGAGCTGCAGTACTGGAAGGACCACTACGGCCGGTCCCTGGCGAAATTCGAGAAGATGCTGAAGAATTATCCGGGCAGCGAGTACGCCGCCCCGGCACTGCAGAGAGAGTTCGACATGGCCCAGGCCTACCTGCAAGGGCGTAAGAAGACGATTTTGGGAATTTTCAAGATTTCCGGCTGCGAGGAAGGCGTCAGTATCATGGAGAAGGTCAGCGACCGCGCCGGGCTCGATGAGCCGAATGGCATCGGTCTGCGGGCCGCCCTCTCTGTAGCAGAGCACTACGAGGCGCAGGAGAAATATGTTGAGGCTTATCTGAAATGGTCGGAAATCGCCTCCTACTGGGAGACCGGCCCCATCGGCAAGAAGGCGCTGTACCGGATGGCGGAGGACAATCTGATCGCTTATGACAAGCCCCCGGAGCAGAAGAGACCTAATTATGACGCCTCGAAACTGAGCACGGCCAAGACGTACTACGCGAAATTCCTGGCCTTGTACCCCGCGGAGGCCAAAGACAACGAAGTACCGGAGAAGATGAAGCACATCGACGAGGAGATGGCCTACAAGCAATATGCCATCGGGCAATTCTATCGCCGCACGGGCAAGCGGCAGGCGGCGAACGTGTACTTCAACATGGTCGTGCGGACCTGGCCTCAGACCGAGGCCGGCGCCCTGGCCAAAGAAGCCCTGGAGGGGAACCAGGATGGCGGCAAGTAGATCCATCCAGATAAGAAATTCCAAATTCGAAATTCCAAATTCGAAACAAGCACCAAGGACCGAAATCCAAAACTCGAAACGAACCGCGGTCCGGCGGCAGCGTTTGGTGCTTTGGATTTTGAATTTGTTACAGATTTCGGATTTCGGATTTGGGATTTCCGCCGGTACGGCGGTTTTGTGCCTTGTCCTCAGCGCTGGCGGCTGCGGCGCCTCGACCGGCTACTCGAATGCTTCGCTGTTCCCGAACGACGTGAACAACGTCTATCTGGAGATGTTCGACAACCGCAGTTTCCGCCGGGGAATCGAGTTCACGCTCTCGGATGCCCTGGCCAAGCGGGTGGAGGTGGATACGCCGTACAAGATCGTGTCCAGCCGCGACCGGGCCGACAGTGTGATGAGCGGGCAGATCGTGGCGGCCGGCGAGTCCATCCTGACCATCGAACGCGATTTCGGCCGGGCCCTGGAGAAGGAAGTGGCCTTGACCGCCGTCGTGAACTGGAAGAACCTGAAGGACGGCCGGCTCATGCTCAACAGCAAAACGGTGACCGCCACGGCCACCTACTCCGAATTTCAGGGGCAAGACTTTACCTACGCTTCTTCCGTGGCGGCAAACAAGCTGGCTCGGTCTATCGTAGAGCTTATGAAGAACCAGTGGTAAGAAGAAAGGATGGATTGTGCGCCTCGGTCGCACCTGCGCTAGCGTAGCAGTGTCCGCCAGGCCCTATCTCCTATGAAAAACACAGCGAACAACCAACAAAACGGCTCGCCTCGAGAGCCCCCGCGGCGTCCGAACCGCAAGCCAACCCTCCCCACCTACAAGCGCGGCCCCATCAGTTGGCTGATTGTCGCCATCATCGTGTTCACCGCGATGATGATGCTCCAGCAGGGGCTCGTCACCAATACGCTGCGCTGGGATCAGTTCACCCAGTACCTGGAGGAGGGAGGCCAGATCGACCGCATCGACATCGGCGAGACCGAGATTTCGGGCAAGTTCAAGGAGAACTCCGAGGCCGCCAAGGACACGGGGGCGATCGCCTTCAAGGTCAATTACCGGCCGGACGGCGGGGCCAAGGAACGGCTCAACGAAATCCTCACCAACCTCCAGAAGAAGGCCGTGGACGATCTGAAGTACGAGTACACCCAGCAGCGGATCTGGATGCTCTGGCTGCTGAACTGGGTGCCGGCGGTCCTGCTGCTCGTGGGCTTTTTCTACTTCTTCTTTGTCCGCAACCTGCGCGGCGGCGCCGGGGGCATGCTGATGTCGTTCGGCCGCAGCCGCCATCGGGTCCAGGGAAAGGATCGCGTCAAGGTCACGTTCAAGGACGTGGCCGGCATCGACGAGGCTCAGGAGGAAGTCGCCGAGATCATTGAATTCCTCCGCAATCCCAAGAGATTCCAGCGACTGGGCGGGCGCATTCCGCGCGGCGTCCTGCTGGTCGGTCCGCCCGGCTGCGGCAAGACCCTGCTGGCCAAGGCCATCGCCGGCGAAGCCGATGTGCCGTTCTTCAGCATCTCCGGCAGCGACTTCGTCGAAATGTTCGTCGGCGTCGGCGCGTCGCGTGTCCGCGACCTCTTCAAACAGGCCAAAGACAATTCGCCCTGCATCATCTTTCTCGATGAAATCGACGCCATCGGCCGCAAGCGCGGCGCCAGCTTCGTCGGCGGCGGCCATGATGAGCGGGAGCAGACCCTCAACGCGATCCTCGTCGAGATGGACGGCTTCGACACGAACGACAACGTCATCGTCGTCGCGGCGACGAACCGCGCGGACATTCTGGACCACGCCTTGACCCGGCCCGGCCGGTTCGACCGCCAGGTCGTCGTGTCGCTGCCGGACTTGAAAGGCCGGCTCGAAATCCTGCAGGTCCATGCCCGAAAGGTCAAACTGAGCGTCAATGCCCACCTCGAACGTCTGGCGCGGGGTACGCCGATGTTCAGTGGCGCGGACCTGGCCGCGATCATCAACGAGGCCGCGCTGGCCGCCACCATGGCGAACAAGGACAGCATCGAGATGGCCGATCTGGAAGAGGCCCGGGACAAGGTCCGGTGGGGACGCGCCAAGCGCAGCCGCGTGATCGATCAGAAAGAGCGGGAGATCACCGCGTATCACGAGGCCGGCCACACGCTGGTGCAGTGCATTATCAAAGACGCCGACCCGCTGCACAAGGTCAGCATCATTCCCCGCGGCCCGATGGGCGGCGCTACGTTCGCCCTGCCCGAGAAAGACCGCACCATGTTTACGAAGCGCTACTGTATGGCCCTGCTCCAGGTCTGCTTCAGCGGCCGCATCGCCGAGGAGATGTTCTGTGAGGATATCTCCAGCGGGGCGCAGTCGGATATCGAGCAGGCCACGAAGATCACCCGGCAGATGGTCGTGACGTGGGGCATGAGCGATCATCTCGGCCCGATCAGCTACGGGCAGGATCTCGGTCTGAAGGAACCCTCCTACCTCATGCCGATGGAACGTGAGTATTCGGAAAAAACGGCCGAAGAGATCGACGCCGAGGTCAAACACATCATGGATGAGGCCTACCAAATGGCCAAACAGGTGCTCGGACAGAACCGGGAGAAGGTCGAGCACATCGCCCAGGCCCTGCTCAAATACGAGACCCTCGATGCCGATGAGGTCAAGCTCATCATCGAGGGCGGACGGCTGGACAAGCCCACGGTCGGCGACCTGCTGGCGGCAGAACAGGCCAAGGCCAGCACCGACGGGGAAAAGGAGAAGGAAGAAAAGGACAGGCCGCAGGAACACCCGTTTGGCAGGCTCCCGTTTCCCACGCCCGGATAAACGAAATGATGGGGATGAAGTTCGTTCTGGCGTACACGATTGGTCTGGCCCTGTATGCACTGCCATGCCTTGCCCAAGACGCAGGCGGTGCACCCGCGGCCAGCGTCGTCGAGATCGTCCGATACGGCGCGGAGAAGTCGCACGCCCGCTTGGAGCCGGCGCGCATGGACGGCCGGCCCGGCCTGGCGGTCGTTTTCGAAGGCACGGAGGACCTGCATTACTATGCCAGGGCCGAGACGGCGCCGTCCCCCGATCTGCAACTGAACATCGAAGCCGCGGCCCCCGGCGTCGAGTTCGGCAAAGCCGTGTTCCCCGCATGGCGGACCTTCACGGACCCCACCGGCCGGAAGGCGGAGGTCTATGCCGGCGAGTTTCGGGTCTTCATCCCGATCCAGAAATCCTCGGCCGCCGCGCCAGCCCAGGCGGATGTCACGATCCGCATCAAGGGAATCGCCTGCACGAGCAAGCTGTGCCTGCCCCCCTTCAACAAAACTGTGACCGCAACGGTCGATCTGAGCAAGACCGCCACCTGGTCGCAACTCGCGCCGCCGCCGGCCGGCCGGCAGGCCATCCTCCCCTACAGCACCATCGTCTATTGTCTGCTCGCGCTGGCCGCGGGCGTCTCCATCAACCTCATGCCTTGCGTGCTGCCGGTCCTGCCTTTGGTTCTGATGAGGCTCGTCAGTGAGTCCAAGCGCGCCGGCGGCCGCCGGGTCGTGTCGGGGCTGGCGTTCTCGGCGGGTGTGATCGGCTTCTTTGCCGTGTTTGCCCTGGTCTCGGCGATCATCAACCTGACAACGGGGGCGGTGCTCGATCTGAACGCCCTTTTCCGCTATCCGACCGCGGTGGTCGTCTTATTCCTGGCGATCGTCCTTTTCGGATTGGTCATGCTGGACGTGGTGACCCTGTCGCTGCCGTCCGCCCTCACGAGCCGGCAGAGCACGACCTCCGGTATCGCCGGCACCGCGGGCATGGGCTTTTTCGCCGGCGTCCTCAGCACGCCGTGCAGCGGGGCCCTCCTCGGTTTTGTCCTGGTCTGGGCGCAGACCCAGCCTTTGCTCGTCAGCAGCATCGCCATCGTGCTCATGGGTGTCGGCATGGCCCTGCCGTACGCCGTTCTCGTCCTGGTCCCTTCCCTGATCGACCGCCTCCCCAGGCCCGGCTACTGGATGGAGGTCTTCAAGAAATCCACGGCCTTCCTGCTGTTCTTTATCGCCGTGAAGCTGACCCTGGCCGCCTTGCCGAAGGACAAGCTCCTCAACGTCCTGACCTACGGAATCGTCTTCAGTTTCTGCGCGTGGATGTGGGGCAAGTGGGTCGATCTGTCCACGCCCAGCCCCAGGAAATGGACCATTCGAGCAACGGCGGCTGTCATGGCCTTCCTGGCCGCCCTGTGGCTCTTGCCCCTGCCGGGGCGGTCGGCCAAAGCGGCCATCGACTGGCAGCCCTATGACGCCAGACTCGTGCAGCAGGCGGTCGTGCAGCAGCGGCCCGTCCTGCTGGACTTCATGGCCGACTGGTGCACCAACTGCAAGGTCGTGGACCGGCGCGTCTACCAGGACCCCCAGATCGCGAAACTCATCCGGGAAAAAGGCGTCCTGCCCGTCCGGGCCGATACGACGGTCATCGATTATCCCGCGACCAAGGACCTCAAACAGGTGTACGGCGAGGCCGGCAACGTGCCGGTGACGATCGCGCTCTTGCCCGATGGGTCGCAGGAGAAGTGGCGCGGCATTTTCGACAAGGGAGAACTGGCGCAAATTCTCAAGAAGTTACCGGAGGCCGGAACCTATGGCAGGGAAGAAAAAGTCTCCCAAGACAAGCAAGGCGGACAAGCCGAACGCCGGCAAGGCGGAGATCTTCGATAAGGCTGCGGCGGTGGAGCGGGTCAAGAAGATTCTGCCCATCCTGAAGAAGACCTACCCCGATGCCACCATCGCGCTGCATTTCACCAACCCGCTGGAGTTGCTGATCGCGACGATTCTCTCGGCCCAGTGCACGGATGTCCGGGTCAACATGGTCACGCCGGAGTTGTTCAGGAAGTACAAATCCGCCGCCGGTTGGGCCAACGCCGATCTGAAGCAGATCGAGCAGGACATCCGCACCTGCGGCTTCTATCACAACAAGGCCGTCAGCATCCAGGGGGCCACACGCAAGATCGTCGAGGACTTCGGCGGCAAGGTCCCGAGCACGATGGAGGAACTCACCACCCTGCCCGGCGTCGGCCGAAAGACCGCGAATGTCGTGCTGGGCAATGCTTTTGGAATGCCCGCCATCGCCTGTGACACGCATGTCCTGCGTCTGTCCCGCCGTCTCCAGTTATCGGAGCATGCGGACGATCCGGTAAAGCTGGAGTGCGATTTGGCCGATATAGTCCCAAAAAAGGATTGGACGCTCTTCAGCCATCTGCTGATCTTTCATGGCCGAAGGATCTGCGTGGCCCGAAAGCCGAATTGCCCCGAGTGTCCGATCGCCGAGCATTGCCCGGCAGCCAATCGGCCGGATCGATGGTAACTGAATTTATGATTTATGATTTACGATTTATGATTCGGCGGCACGGCCGCTGTCTCACGGTCGTGAATCCCGGGCGGACCGGCGCGAGCCGGCGAAAGAATCATAAATCATAAATCATAAATCATAATTTGTGAGATGATGCGACCCAGAAGAAACAACGTGCTTGAAAACGTCGATAAACCGGTGCGCGACCTGTGGCGGCTCTTCCGAATCATGGCCGAGTTTACGGAAGGATTCGAGGAGCTGGCCTCGGTCGGGCCCGCCGTCTCGATCTTCGGCTCCGCCCGCCTGGCCCGCGGCCATCCGTATTATCAGCTCGCCGAGACCACCGCCCGGAAACTGGCCAGCGCCGGATTTGCCATCATCACCGGCGGCGGCGGCGGGGTCATGGAAGCCGCCAACAAAGGGGCCGCCGACGTGGGCGGGATGAGCATCGGCCTGAACATCGAAATCCCCGAAGAGCAGATCCCGAACGAGTACCAGAACCTCTCCCTGCACTTCCGCTACTTCTTCGTGCGCAAGGTGATGTTTTTGAAGTACGCCAACGGGTTCATCGCGTTTCCGGGCGGCTACGGGACGATGGACGAGTTCTTCGAAGCCGCCGTCCTGATCCAGACCCTTCGGCAGGCGCACTTCCCCGTCATCCTGATGGTCAGCGACTACTGGAACGGCCTGATCGAGTGGATGAAGCACAAGATGCTCGACGAGCACGGTTTCATCTCGCCAGAGGACCTCGATGTCTTCACGGTCCAGGATGACCCCGACGCCGCCGTCCGTATCATCGTAGACTTCAAAGAAACCCAAGGCCTGGGCGGCCTCGCCATGCCCCCCGGCATGAAGAAGAGACAATCTCTCAAGCCCGACCCCGACGCCGGCTGCTCGTAGCATGGGCGTCCCGCCCATGGCAACAGGGCCAAAGCCTGCCCCCGCGGAGGCGGGGGATAACCCTGTGACTCACGGGCCAAGGTGCCCAGCCATTGAAACGCCTCACGGCGTCACTACAGACGGCGCTCAGCCGCCGGCTCGCTCGCTGACTCCCAGCCCCGGCTGATCATGCAGGATCAGCTTGCCCTTCTTCACACCCACCCCTGCGAACGGATCGTTCGAGATCAGCAGATTCCCATCCAGGTCGGCGTAATCCACCAAGGGGCTGATGTGGGCCGCCGCGGAGATGGCCACGGAGCTTTCGATCATGCAGCCCAGCATGACTTTGAGTCCCAAGGCGCGGGCCATGTGGATCATCCCTATCGCTTCCTGAATGCCGCCGGCTTTCATGAGTTTGATATTGATCCCATCGTACGCCTCTGCCAGCTTGGGAATGTCGCCCGCCCGCTTGACCGCCTCATCCGCGATGATCGGAATGTCCACCCGCTCCCGCAGCCACGCGGTCTCTTCGATCATGGCCGCCGGCAGCGGCTGCTCGATCAGCTCCACGCCCATCTTCTGCAGCCACTGAATCTTCTCCAGGGCCTGCTCCTTGTCGCGCCAACCCTCATTGGCATCCACGCGCAGCGGCCTATCGGTCGCCTCCCGCACGGCGGCGACGATCTGCGCATCGTTCTCCGTGCCCACCTTGATCTTCAGGACCGGGAAATCCTTCGCCTCTTTGACCTTCTGCTTGATCACCTCCGGCGCGTCAATGCCGATCGAGAAGGTCGTGATAGGCGCCTTTCCCGCATCCAGCCCAAACAGCCGGTAGAGAGGAACGTTCAGCTTCCGGCCCACCCAATCGAGGATCGCGATGTCCAACGCCGCACAGGCACAACTCTGATCCGGGATAGCCCGTTCCCACTGCGCACGCAGGTCCACGTAGTGCCGCCAGTCGCCGGCTTCGATCAAAGGTCTTGCCTTCTCGAGAGCCGCAATGGTCTGCTCCGCACTTTGATTGTACCGGACATTGGGGGCCGCCTCGCCCCAGCCCACGATGCCGTCCCGCTCCACCCGAACGAACACATTATCCTTGAAATCGCTCGAATTCCGCGAAATGGTCCACGTATGCCGCAGTAACAGCCGTTTCCGGCTTACGTCGAGCCGCGTCGGTCCTTTTGGACCACGCTGACCCGCCCTCACCAGCCTCGGCCTCGCTGCCCCGGCCAGAACGGATGCCCCCAACAACTCTCTGCGCGAAATCTCCATACCTAGTTCACTTCGACTGGTTCTGTTCTGCTACGGCTATGAGATGGTGCGTCGTGCGGAAGATCAGAGTCCCCTGCGCGAGGGCCGGCGTCGCCATGCAGGTTTCGTCCATCCGGTTGACGCCCAGCAGTTTGAATTCAGGTCCCGCTCGCACGACATACACCGCCCCATTTTCGGCGGTAAAATAGACCTTGCCGTCCGCCGCCACCGGGGAGGCCGAGAAGGCGGCCCCCTGCGGGTCGAGGTTTTCCCGATACACCAGTTTTCCGGTTTCGCACTCGAAACAGCTCAGCGTCCCCCGGTCCGAGCCGCAATACAGAAGATTGTCATACACCAGGGGCGTCGGGATGTAGTTGCCGCCCTTGGCGTAGCTCCAGGCGATCTGCGGATTGGCGGTCTCCTTTTCCTTGAGCGAGATATCGCCTTGGGCCGAGAGACGGATCGCGTAGATCGGAGACATCCGCCCGTGCGCGTTGGTGACATAAGCCAGGCCCTGGGCCACGATCGGCGTCGGAACCGGGATATCGCCGCCGCCCGTCATCCTCCAGATTTCCTTGCCGGTTTGGAGATCATAGGCGCCGATGTGCTTGTATCCGTTGACGATGATCTGGGGGTATGGTTGGGCGGCATAGACGGTCGGCGTGCCCCACGTCGGGACATCCGTTCGGGGGGTCTTCCATCGCAGGGCGCCATCCTGCAAATCGAAGGCGGCGATAAAAGAGTCTTTCTGAACGTCACATTGCACAATGACCATTCGCTCGTGGATGACCGGCGAACAGCCTCCCGCCCACTGCGCCGCCGGACTGCGATAAAAGCCCCAATCAAGGATCCCCAGGTCCTTCTGCCACAGGAGCTTTCCACTCCTATCGTAGCAGTACAGGCCCTCGGAGCCGAAAAAGGCCACCACGCAATTCCCGTTCGTGCAGGGCGTGGCGTTGGCATGGCTGGACTTGGGGTGGCGTTTGACTTTCGGCTTTCCCTGGTACGCTTGCCGATCCCACAGAATGTCGCCGCTGTTCCTGTCGAGACAATAGAGATGCCAACTGAAAGGGTCGGTTTCAGTCACCGACTCGACATCACCATACATGCCCACCTTCAGGTTCGATTCTCCCTGCTTCGGGATGGCCGTCGTGACAAAGACCCGATCCTCCCAGACAACCGGGGACGAGTGACCAAGACCTGGAATGGGTGTTTTCCAGAGGACATTCTTGGATTGACTCACGCTCCACTGGCTCGGGATCTTATACCCCTGTGCCACGCCGCAAGCGGAAGGTCCACGGAACGAAGGCCAATTCTGCCCGGCGCCGGGATTCGAGATTATTAGGAGAAGGACGAGGCCCAGGCCGAGCGCATGACGTTCAGGCATGGCCGTGATACGATTCTTTCGGTTCATCGATATCCAGAACACTGCTGGGGCTCCTTTCACCACCGTCAGTATAGGGGAAGATCGGGGCCGGTCAACACGCAAGTGCCCGGCGGCAAAGGATCATGTATCGTTTTCTGCTTGCACGCCGCTGTCGCCGGGGCCAAAATGCAGCCAGCTCGTGATTGTCACGGTCATCGCAACGACAGGAAGAAAGCCCGACAATGAGATCCCCACGGACCACTCTCACGCTGGTGCTTACGGTGCTATGTGCCGCCGCTGGTCCGGGGCTCGCGGCCGAAGTACGGCGGCCCAACATCATCTTTATCCTGATCGACGACCAGGGCTACTATGACCTGGGTTGCTACGGCGCGACGGAATTCGCCACGCCGCGCATCGATGCCATGGCGGCTCACGGGGTGCGCTTCACGGACTATTACGCGGCGGCGCCGATTTGCAGCCCTTCCCGCGCGGGACTGCTCACCGGCTGTTATCCCCGCCGCATCGGGATGGAGACCTGGGTGCAGCGTGCCGATTCGAAACGCGGTATCCATCCCGATGAGTTGACCATCGCGGAATTGCTCCGGGCGAACGGCTACTCAACCGCCTGCATCGGCAAATGGCATCTCGGCTTCGCGCCGCCGTTCCTCCCGGCGGCACAGGGTTTCGAGTACCGCTTCGGCCTGTTGCACAATCTCGATCCGGTCGAGACCATTTACTTCAAACACCAAGGCGGCGTGCCGCTGCTGCGCAATGGCGAAGTGGTGAAACGACCCGCCGATCCCGCCGAACTCACGAAGCTCTACACGGACGAGGCCATCACGTTCATCGAGACCCATCGCGAGCGTCCGTTCTTCCTTTACCTGGCGCACACGATGCTGCACGAGCCGCTGGGCGTCAGCCCCGAGTTCCGGGGCAAGTCGCGGTTTGGCGAGTATGGCGATGCGATCCAGGAACTCGACTTCCACGTGGGCCGCCTGCTCGACGCGCTGCAACGGCTGGGCCTCGCAGGTAACACCATCGTCGTGTACGCCTCCGACAACGGACGCGGCCCGGGCCGCAACGCCGCGCAGCCGCTGCGGGGAGGCAAGCTCACGACCTACGAAGCCGGCCTCCGCGTTCCCTGCCTCGTGACCGGGCCGGGCGTGCGCCAAGGCCATGTGTCATCGGCCCTCGTGCACGCGATGGACTGGTATCCCACGCTCGCCACCCTGGCCGGCGTGAAAGTGCCCGAGGGACGCGTGTTGGACGGCCGCGACCTCAGCCCACTTCTGGCAGGCAAAACGGACACCGTGCCCGCCGCCAGAGCCGGCCAGTCCCTGAACGCCGCCGTGCCGCTGCGGCGTGTGTGGGACCCTCCGGGCGAGTGGGTGGGCCTGTTCTCGCGGGAGGAATACCTGAACGCCTTCTTCTATCACGGCAGCGAGGGACAACTGGCCGCCGTGCGTTCGGGCCGATGGAAGCTGGCACTCAATCCCGCGCTGCAACTCTTCGATCTGGAATCCGACCCGCGCGAATCGAAGCCCGTCCGCGACCCCGCCCTCCAGCGTAAGCTCCGTGGCATGGCCATCATGTTCCAGGAAGAGATGAGCCGCCACGCACGCCCGGCAGGGTTCACAGGAACAAGCCGTTAGGCCGCTCGCCAAGAAGATTGGGCAAAAAGCTTTCTTATGGTAATCTGATAAAGTCATTTGAACTTGTGCATAAGGATATGAACAAGTACCAGCGGATTGGCATACGTGTCGCGATCTCGGCGAGCGTTGGAATCATCGTTGCCGCCCTTGCTATCGTCGTCGCATGGCGGAATATTCGCGCCATGCGCGAGGTTCGACTGGAGCAGTGGGCTACCCGCCAAGCCATCCGCGAGATCGAGGAGTTGGTCCAGACGTACCGCTGGAGCCAAAAGACGCTGCCGCAATCGCTGGAAGAAGTCCGCGGCGCCAGCTCGTTGGGGGTCAGTTTTCAGTGGGACGAGAAAGGCCGGCCCCTCGACGGGTGGGGACGCCCGTTCTTCTATTCGACGGACGGCACCAAGTTCGTGATTGCCTCATTGGGCCGGGACGGCAAGCCCGGCGGCGCCGGCTTGGATTACGACCTGTCTAATACCAATGAGTGGCCTGACGAAGGCCGGCTGACGTTCAGGCAGTTCCTGACCCACCCCATAACACGACCCAGTGTTTCGGTGTGTTTCGCGTGCGGACTTCTCGCTTTCCTTCTAAGTGTCAAGACTGTCCATCCTTCCGCCCTGCGCGGGTGGGCCATCCTTTCCCTTATCGTCAAGCTTACCTTCACGATCCTCGGAGCGTTCTTCGTGGCTTCTATCATGAGCGTCCTCGAGATTCCCACTCACTAATCCATGGCCTACCGATACCTTCGAGACCCGCTGTTTCTCTTCTGCCTCGCGTTGTACTTCGCGAATCGGTGGCTGTTCAAGCCTTTCTTGCCCAACACGTTCAGTCAGTGCTATCTCAACGATCTGATCTGTATCCCCTTCTGGGTCCCGATCATGCTGTATTCTCTGCGGCGGCTTCACCTGCGGGCGGACGACGCTCCTCCCCAATCCTATGAAATCCTGATTCCGCTGGTCCTCTGGTCGTTGGTGTTCGAGTTATGGCTACCGTATACTCCCCTTCTCCGGGGCCGGGCCATTTCCGACCACACGGACATTCTGTTCTACACCCTGGGCGGTCTTCTGGCCTCCCTGTTCTGGAGAAGATGGTACCAAGTCAAAACACCCACGATCTGCCGCGCTTGACAGGGGCCATGCGGGACGGTCTATTATGCCCTGGTGGAGGGTGTTGAACCGAGGTTGGACGGAGTTCATCGACACGAACCGAGGTGTGCGGCATGGCCAAAACGAAGTACATCCTGGCGCTCGATCAGGGCACCACCAGCTCCCGCGCGTTGATCGTCAACCGAGAAGGCAACATCGGCGCGGTCGCGCAGAAGGAATTCGGGCAGATCTTCCCGAAGAGCGGCTGGGTCGAGCACGATCCGAAGGAGATCTGGTCGAGTCAGGCCGGGGTCGTGGCCGAAGCCCTGGCCAAGATGAGCATCGACGGATCGCAAATCGCCGCCGTCGGGATCAGCAACCAGCGGGAAACCGCCGTCGTCTGGGACCGTAAGACGAGCGAGCCCATCTACAACGCCATCGTCTGGCAGGACCGCCGCACCTCGGCGTTTTGCGACGAGCTGAAGAAGGCCGGACTGGCCGAGAAAATCCGCCAAAAGACCGGGCTCGTCCTGGACGCCTACTTCTCGGCGACCAAAGTTCGCTGGATTCTGGACCAGGTGCCCGGGGCCCGGCCGCGGGCGCAGGCGGGCGAGCTCGCTTTCGGCACCGTCGATTCGTGGCTGGTCTGGAAGCTGACCGGCGGTCGTGTCCACGCGACGGACGTGTCCAACGCCAGCCGGACGCTGCTGTTCAACATCCACGAGCAGAAATGGGACGAAGAGTTGTGCAGACTGTTTGACGTCCCGCCGTCAATGCTGCCCGAAGTCAAGAGCTCCAGCGAAGTGGTGGGCGCGACGGGGACCGCGTTTGCCGCCGCGGGGATTCCCATCGCCGGGATCGCGGGCGACCAACAGGCCGCCATGTTCGGCAATATGTGCACCGAAGAGGGCATGATCAAGAACACCTACGGCACCGGCTGCTTCATCATGATGAACACCGGCGCCGCGGCCAAACACTCCAAGAACAACCTGCTCACCACCATTGCCTGGAAGCTGGGCGACCAGGTGACCTACGCCCTGGAAGGCAGCATCTTCATCGGCGGCGCGGTCGTACAATGGCTGCGGGACGGGCTCAAGTGCATCACCTGCTCCCGCGAAGTCGAAGCACTCGCCAATTCGGTCAGTGACAACGGCGGCGTCTACATGGTCCCGGCGTTCGCCGGACTGGGGGCCCCCTACTGGGACCAGTACGCCCGCGGCGCCATCTTCGGCCTCACCCGCGGGACGACCAACGCCCACATCGCCCGCGCCTGCCTCGAAGCGATCGCCTTCCAGACGAAGGACGTGCTCGATGCCATGGCCGACGACGCCGGCATCCCGATTGCCGAGCTGCGCGTCGATGGCGGCGCTTCGATCAACGACGGCCTCATGGAGTTCCAGGCGGGTCTGACGCAGGTGAGAGTCGTCCGCCCGCAGACGCTGGAGACGACGGCCCTGGGGGCCGCGTTCTTCGCGGGTCTGGCGGTCGGCTACTGGAAAGACCTGGCCGCGATTCGCGGGATCTGGAAGAAAGGGGCCCAGTTCGAATCCCACATGGCCGCCGAGAAGCGGACCGAGCTTTTGAAGAATTGGCGTAAAGCCGTCAGTCGCGTGCGCGATTGGGACAGATAGTAGGATGGGGAACGTTGGAATGGTGGAATGATGGAATAACGGAATGATGGAATAATGGAATGATGGGTGAGCCACCGGCGCGCTCCCCAATATTCCAACATTCCACTATTCCAGTATTCCAATCTGTTGGATCGAGTTGGAGACCTGTGTATGAGTGAGTTTGCCGCGGAATTCATTGGGACGATGATCCTGATCCTCCTGGGCGACGGCGTGGTCGCCAACGTTTGCCTCAAGGGCACCAAAGGATGCGGCGGTGGCTGGATTGTCATCACCATGGGCTGGGGCCTCGGCGTCTTTACGGCCGTCATGATCAGCAAGCAATTCAGCGGTGCCCACATCAATCCGGCGGTGACGATCGCCCTGGCGACGGCCGGGACGTTCGCCTGGGCCAAGGTCCCCCTGTTCCTGGCCGCCCAGTTCCTCGGCGGTGCGGCGGGTGCTTTCCTCGTCTGGCTATTCTACAAAGATCATTACGACATCAGCACCGACCAGGGCGCGATCCTCGGCACCTTCGCGACCGGACCGGCGATCCGCAACCCCCTTCGCAACCTCCTCTGCGAAGTCATCGGCACTTTCGTCCTGATCTTGGCCGTGCTCTATGCGGCCGATCTGAAACTTACACCGACGGCCGGCGAGATCAAGGTGGGCATGGGTTCCCTCGGCGCTATCCCGGTCGCCTTCGTCGTGATCGGGATTGGCCTATCCCTCGGCGGAACGACCGGCTACGCCATCAACCCCGCCCGCGACCTCGGGCCGCGTCTCATCCACGCTTTGGTGCCCATCCCCCACAAAGGAACGAGCGACTGGAGCTATAGCTGGGTCCCCATCGTCGGCCCCATCGTCGGCGCCCTCCTCGCCGCCTGGATCTCGTAGGAGGCATAAACGCAGCAAGGGGAACAGGTGTGCTTTCCGCACGTTGCGGGGCTGCTGCGCGTTACGGGGTGCACGACAAAAGAGGGGCCGTCAAGCCGGGTGGCACGGCCAAACTCGTTTGACCGTGCTTCTGACGCGGGTGCCTGAGGGAACGCTCAAACAAGTTTGGGCGTTCCACCCATCGATCAGACACCTAACTTGCCACAATCCTGTCGTCCACCCGCGCTGCGCGGTCCCGCAAATTGCCCTTTACGCTTCCGCGGGCAAGACCCTACAATAAGAGCGTGAATTCAGAACGTAGAGGCCCTTTGGTACACAGAAGAAACCTCGGTCCGAACTTGGCAGGAGTTGCGCTGCTCCTGCTAATGGCATGGCTTTGCGGCTGTGGGCGGCCGCCGGAGAATATCCGCCTCCGGCTTTATGCCGGCGCGGGGCTTCGGGAGGCGCTGGAGGCACTGACCGCGGCATTTGCCGACGAGACCGGAATCGCGGTGGATGTCGACTATGCGGGCAGCGGTGTGCTGATCTCCCGGGCCAAGGGCGATCCGCAGGCCGATCTCTTCATGCCGGGCGATGTCTGGTACGTCGACCGTCTGGAGGAAGTAACGGACAACGTCGCCGAACGGACGCGGGTTTCCTATTTCGTTCCAACGATCATCGTGGCGAAAGGCAATCCCAAGAACGTGTCCTCCCTTCAGGACTTTGCCCGCCCCGATCTGAAGGTGGCGCTGGGCAATCCCCAGGCCTGCCAGATCGGGCGGCTCTGCGTGGACATCTTTGCCAACGCGGGGCTCGATAGCGCCGCCCTGAACGCCAAGGAGTCGTTCACGGTGAACGAGCTGGGTCTCTGGGTGCAGATGAAGGACGTGGATGCGGCCATCGTGTGGGACGCCGTGGCGGAGGGAATCCGGGAATCGGTGGATATGATCGAGATTCCGCAGGCGGTGAACAGGATTTCAACCGTAGTGTGTGCCCGGCTCAGGAGCGCCCCGCACCCGAACGAGGCGCAGCGCTTCCTGCAGTTCCTGGTCAGCCCCACCGGTCAGCGCCTTCTGCGCGAACAAGGATACCGGACGGAGCCGCCCTACCGATGAACGGACCCCGCGTCGAGGAGCAGTTGCGCGTCGTTGGGCGGCGGATCAACGGTCTTTCCGTGGTGAGCAGCGGGATGCTGGTCTTCTGCCTGCTGGTGGTCGTGGGGCTGGTGACGGCCGATCTCCTCTATCTGGCGAGCAAGGATCTGCCGCTCGCCGATGTTTGGAAGCTCTTCACCGCCCGGGCGGTCGTGCGGGCGCTGAAACTGAGCGTCGTTACGTCGCTGGGCACGCTGGTGCTGGTGGTCGTTACGGCGACTCCGGCGGGCTATGCGCTGAGCCGCTTCCGC
>Ga0315289_10004220_pt1 | contig 21470 bp, 10 predicted proteins | sample YL17G11_40_MG_FD_203452 | JGI IMG/M metagenome (GOLD analysis project Ga0315289, IMG submission 203452) | Sediment microbial communities from Yellowstone Lake, YNP, Wyoming, USA - YL17G11_40 | ecosystem: Environmental > Aquatic > Freshwater > Lake > Sediment | place: USA: Wyoming | collected... | reverse complement strand
AGAGAGAGAGAGAGAGAGAGAGAGAGAGAGAGAGAGAGAGAGAGAGAGAGAGAGAGAGAGAGAGAGAGAGGGAAGAGAGGAAGAGAGAGAGAGGGCGAGTTTTGAAAGGAGAGGTGGGTGTTTTTCGCCTGAGAGAAAGAGTGTTTTTTTTTCCAAATTATTTTTTTCCCTTCATACGAGATAACAACAACAACATCCATCCGTTTACAATTTTGCTTCCTTTTGTTGTTCACTCGTCGGAGGCGACGGAGAGAGAGAGAGAGAAGGGGCAAGGAGAGAGAGAGAACGAGAGAGAGGGGGACAAAACAAGATTGAGGTGTGTGTTAACAAACAAAAAGGACTCTTGTTCGTTTTATTTTCTTTCAGAGAAGCCACTTTTTGTTTTACAAGCATACGCTTGCTACGGTGGGCTGCGACAAAAAAGGGCAATGTTTATAAAAGAGGAAATCGCGGCGGAGGCGTCTACTTGGGAGAAGGTAGAGAGGCCAGTGCCGTTACTATATTTTTTAAAGAAGTTTTTGAAAAAAAGTTCATACGAAAAGAATCAAAAAAAGGCCTCCCTGCCATTTGCCTTTGAGCCAGCAAAAACAAAGGACAACGAAGGGCTGAATATTTTGCTGTTGCCTTTCTGTTCTAGAGAAGAGTGACTGGTGAGAAGTCAGTTGGACGGCGGTCTAAATAAACAGGAAAGCAAACCGGAGAAACGGAATAGAAAAGGTGTTTTCGATCCCCGTTTTCTGCTGCCCCACTCCAACCTCAAGAGGTCGCAGCGGCGGAGGTGGCGTTCGGCCCGTCCGAAGAAGGGGGCACAAAAACCCTTCGCCACCAGGGCCTCTGCTGCTGCTGCTGCTGCTGTGATGACGGCAAAACGGCATCCGTCGAAGCGAAAGAAGCAGGCGACGACGACGACGAAGACGCCACTCGGACGCGCTCGTCGTCGCCGTCGTCGTCGCTTGTGCTGCCGGCGCCGAGGCTGCCGGCGACCGCAGCAGCAGCCTCGGCCGCCGCGGCCCTCCGCGCCACCGTCCTCGCCCCGAGAGCCGCTCCCAGGGCAGCCGCGGCGACGGCGGCCCCTCCAGCGGCGATCGTGGCCGCCAGCGCCGACGTGGAGAGCCTGATCGAGGCGTGCGAAGAAGACGAGGAAGAAGAAGACGAAGAGGCCAGCGCCCCTTCGCCCGGGTCCTCGCCGCCCCCGCCGGCGCGGACGACGCCGGTGCCGGCCCGCTTCCGCAGCGACGCCGGCAGCGGCCTCGAGCAGCTGATGGTGGTGTTCCTGAGGCTGAACGTCGCGGGAAGCTCCCCGCGCTCGACCGAGCCGGGAACAGAGCATTCAAAGTCGCAGTGCGCGCAGGAGAAGGCGACCCGAGGAGCAGCCAGATGCCCTCCGGCCGCCGCCGCCGCCGCCGCCGCCGCTCCGCTGCTCGCGCGGACGAGCGTGACCCCGTCCGCCGCCGCGCCCGCGCCGCCGGAGGCGGCAGCCTCCGCGACCGCGGCCGCGGCGCGCTCGAACTCGGGCGTGCAGAAGTCGTACGACAGCTCGACGTCGGAGAAGACGAGCCACCCCCCGGCGCTGACGCCGACGGCGCCCGCGGGCGTCAGCGAGCCGCGCAGCGCGCCGGGCAGCTCGCGCCCGCGGTAGGAGCAGCGCGTGGCCGGCTTCACCGCGCAGCCCGGGTCCGGGGCCTCGATCGCGAGGCCCTCAAAGGAGACGGACCCCCCGGACCCGGCGGCGACGACAGGAAAGACGCAGTCCCTGGCCCCGGGCTCGTGGAGGCACGAGAGGCGGACCGGCCGCCGCCGCGGCGGCGGCGGGCTCCCGCCGCCGGCCGGTGCCGCCGCGCCCGCGCCCGCGCCCGCGCCCGCCGCGGCGCGGAACACGACGTCCCTGTCCTGCACCAGCGCCGCGGGCCTGCCGTGCCCGGCCCTCGGCAGCACGAGGTCGTCCTCGCAGAGCACAGTCCTCGAGCCCGCGGAGCCCAGCGCGGCGGAGAGCTCGAGCGGCGTCCAGACGCGCGACGCGACGGCGGCGGCGGCCCGACCCTCGCCCGGGGAGGACGGCTTGCCCGCTCGGACGAAGCCGGTTTCGGGGCACCAGAGGACAGTGTCGACGATGACGAGGCGCGCAAAGGAGGAGGAGGCCGAGGAGGAGGCTGAGGAGGAGGAAGAGGGGGCAGCGGGATGCGACGAGGAGAGGAGCCTCCTCCTCAGCGGGGACCGCCGTGGCCCCGCAGGCGCCGGCGCTGCCGCCATCGCTGCCGCCGCCGCCGCAGCGGGGGGGGCTGAGGAGGACGACGGCCTCTGGACGCTCCCGAAGAGCGCCAGCGGGTCCATCGCGGCCCGCTCGATCACCACGTCGCCGTCCTCGGCGCGGCGGAAGGCGGCGCTGGGATCGGCGGCGAGCAGCAGCGCGCTGTCGACCCTCCTGCCGACGGAAGGGTCGGCCCCGCCGCCGCCGCCGCCAAGGGGAGGGGCCGGCGCCTCCGCTGCAGCAGCAGCAGCAGCAGCAGCAGGCGCCGCCTCGGCGCTGCACATCCCCCGCTTGGCCCGAAGGTCGCAGCCGGTGAGCTTGACCTCGCCTCCGGCGTGCACGTGGAAGATGGAGAACATCGCGCCTCCGTCGGCGACCGCAGCGCGGCCGCCCACGGTCGCGTCAGCCCTCGCGTTCGCCGCCGGAGCCTTGGCCGAGATGCCGGCGAGCGACAGGCCCGAGAGCTCGACGGCGACCCCCTTCGGGACGTCGACGTGCAGCGTCAGCCTGGTCGCTGCCTCGAGCGCGGAGGAGGAGGAGGACGAGGAGGAGCCTCTCGAGGCGGCGCGCGTCCCGTTCCTGGTGGCGACCCCGACGCCGGCGCCCCTGGCCGACCGGAGCACGACCGGCGACGCCCGCACAAAGCCGCCGTCGCGGTCGAGCCTGGTCGCGGGGGCCCCGCGGTCGATCCCGGCAAAGTCGGCGTCGTAGACGCTCACGACGCCCTCGAGGGTGATGACCCTGCAGGCCGGGGTGGCGAGCGCGACGAGGAGCTCGCGGCCGGTACCGGCAGAGCACTCCGCGGCGTCGGCGTAGGGCGGCGGGGTCGAAGAAGACACGGCGGACGGGGAGGCGTCGCCTGCCGTCGAAATCGTTTTCGGGATTGGAGCCGATGCTGGGAGCGCCGGTTTATCTCCGTCGGCGCCCTGTGCCACAGCGATCGAGCCAAGCAGGACCACGGCCGCTAGCGAGAGAGAGAGCGCCAGGAAGTGGCCACCGCGGCGGCGCCGGCGGCGAGACAAATTCCGTGACAACGACGAAACCATGTCCAACGAAACCGCGTAGCTACTCTCCCCCAGAGGGCCAAGCACGGTGAGAGACTGTTGCCGCGCCCTTGCTTTTTTTTCCCTCTCGGGCGGCCGATGAAAACGTGTAGGTAGCCTGCCTCAAAGCGGAGATGGGAATCAGAGGAGTCGCAGAGGAGGAGGGTTGCTATCCGTGCCGAGTGCGCTCTCGAAGAGACCTGATTGTCTTGGCTTGGAGCGAAGAAGGATTGAAACTGAGCAAGATCACTCTCCGACCATGAAAAACAATTTCCACTCCTGGTAACTCGCATCATGGCCGTTCGCGTCCATCTGTGAATCCCGGCGTCTCGAAAGGCATTTTAATAGACCTTGAGACGCGCGGGGAAGTGGCAGAAGACATGATGGCCGCGGCGGAGCCAGCAGGCTCGTCGAGCCTACGACGGGCGACGGTGGCACTGAGACGCTCGCATCCGCGACGACAAAGCGGGTGCCGCCATCGCGGGCCGAATCTCCCGCCCCTGCTTTTCACCCTAGCGGTCTTCTCTTCCTTGATTTGCTGCACTCGTGCAGACCCCATGCGTAAGTACTTCCCGTAATTTGTCACAATTCGAGCAAAAAAAAGCGCAGTTTCCCGCGAGGGGCCGCCAACTGAATGTTTTCTTGCCGGCAACTAAGATCGTTTTTGATATCGCCAGTGTTGTCACCGCCTCTTCCGGGCCTTTCAGCTTTGAAGATCCGCGCTTTACACGAAGGCGACGCTTTCAAACGGTGAATGATCTCACGATCGAGCGGTGACGCGACCGACAGAGCAATGCGAGGGCGCTTCTCGGCCGCGAGCGAAGTATTTTTCTGTTGGAGTTTCCGGTTGCCATCATCACCCCTCTCGTCGCCCCTCGCCCTCGCTCTCTCGCCCTCGCTGACCAGCCTCTTTTTTTTTCACTCCTCCCCCCCACACACACACAACAACGCAGCCGGCGGCAGCACCGAGCCCCACAAGGTCGTCGGCCTCCGCGCCGCGCTCGACCTGCACGGCGACGGGATCGTCCCGTTCCAGAACAAATACCGCAAGGTAAGTTTTTTCCTCACGTTTTTTTTAATTTTTTCCCGACCCTCGGCTCGATTTTTCGCTCATGCCTTTTCGCTTCTTCTTCTTCTTCTTCGCTTTCGTCTTTTCTCCCTCTCCCCCCCTCCGCTCCACTCCACTCCCAGGCGCTCCTCCTGGCCATCAACGACTCCGTACCAATCATCGAACTCGAAGGGCTGCAGCTGCTGTCCATCGAGGAGACGCTGCCGCTCTCGGGCCCCTCGGCGGAGCAGCTCGTCCGCGGCGGCGGCGCCTCTCCCTTCGCCCGCTCTCCCCCTCCCCCTTCCCCTCCTCCGGCGATCCCGCCTCGGAGGGCCCTGCGGCAGAGCGGCAGCGGCGGCGCCCCTTCCAACGGCACCATGGCGGAGGACGCGCACGTCCACGCGACGGTGCTCCTCGTGCCGAGGAACCCGCGCGACGCGCCCGCGGCCGCGCGGCAGCTCCGCGAGGCGGTTGGCGAGGGCAGCAGCCCCGCGGCGTCGCCGCTCGCGAGGGCGATGGCCGAGCGCGGCATCCCGGCCGAGAGGGTCGGGCTGATCTCGCTGACCAAGGGGTCGCTGGCGAGCTGGAGCGAGGGCGGCGGCGGGGGCGGGGGCTGGGGCACGTCGGTGGCGGCGGCCGCGGCCGGCGTGCAGCAGGAGCAGGAGGAGCAGCTGCTGCGGCGGGGCGCGGCGGCATCGGCGGCGGCGGACGGAGGGGCCGGCGGGCTCTCGAATGGCGCCGGCGGGCTCTCGAATGGCGCCATCGCCGGCGTCATCGCCGGTATCGTGGCCGTGGTCGCCTCCTCGGCGTGCCTCGTCGCGTTCGTCACCCGCGTCGCCGCGAGGAAGAGCGGCGGTGGCGGAAGCGGCGGTGGCGGCGGCGGGAGCGGCGGCGGCGGCGGCGGGAGCGGCGGCGGGAGCGGCGGCGGCGGGAGCGGTGGCAGCGGCGCCGGGGCGGGAAGAGGAGGGGGAAAGGGCGAGAGGGGCGGCTCGAACAAGGCGTTCGACGCATCTTCTGCCCCCTTCTCCGCGGCCTCCGCGGCCAGCCCGTTCGCCAACGCGAAGCTGATGCCCTCGGTGCGGCCCTCGACCGCCGGGAGCGTGGCCCCCTCCGCGGGAGGCGAGAAGGCGGCGCCCCTGGCGACCGCGGGCTCTGGCTCTGGCTCGCAGGGCCGCGCCCGCGCGAGCTCGCCCTCCCCGGCCTCCGCCGCCGCCGAGGCCGCGGCGCTCGACGTGCCCTTCTCTGAGCTCGAGCTCCTCGCCCCCATCGGTGAGGGGGCCTTTGGCCGCGTCTGGCTCGCCAGGTGGGGCGAGACGGCCGTGGCGGTCAAGGTGCTCGACGCCGCGGCGGCGGCGGCGGCCTCGGCGCCTCCGGGCGCGCGCTACCAGCACCGGATCTGCGGCGGCGGCGGCGATGCCGATCTGCGGCAGCAGCAGCAGCAGCGGCCGCAGTCCTCCGTGCCGCCGCTGATCTCGGCCCTCCGCCGGGAGGCCGGGATCATGGCCCGCCTGCGGCACCCGAACGTGCTGCAGTACCTGGGCACGGTCGCCGAGGAGGGGAGCGGCGGCGGCGGCGCCTCTTCCTCTCCCATCACGGCGGTCATCGCCGAGTACTGCCCCCACGGGTCCGTCGCCGACCTCCTGGCCGCGGCGCGGGAGGCCGTCAAGAGGGAGAAGAGTAGCTTGAGCAGCAGCAGCAGCAGCGGCAGCTGCGGCGGCGATGCGGCTGCCGCGGACACAGCGGTGGCGGAGGAGGGGGGCAGCGGGGCGGAACCGCAGCCCCGGCTCCTCGGCCGCCCGCGCCCCGACGCCCGCGCCGTCCGCGCCGTCCGCCAGTGGGAGACCAGGCTCGCCCTCGCCCTGGGCGCGGCCAAGGGCATGCTCTACCTGCACAGCAGGACCCCGGCCCCGGTGCTGCACCGCGACCTCAAGGCCGCCAACGTCCTCGTCGACGGCTCGATGCGCGCCAAGGTGGCGGACTTCAACCTGGCAAGGGAGGGCGGCCCGCCCTCCAGCGGCTCCCCCACCGCCGCCGCTGCTGCTGCCACGGCCGTCGCGGAGGCGCGGGGGGCCGCCTCGTCCGCCTCGTCCGCCTCGTCGTCGCTCGGCGGCGCGGCGAACCCTCGCTGGCTCGCGCCCGAGGTGCTCCGCGGCGACAGCGACGGCGACGGCGCGACGACGGCGTCGGACGTCTACTCGTTCGGCGTGTTTCTCTGGGAGCTCGCGTGCTGGGAGATGCCCTGGGCGAGGGCCCCCGTGCCGTGGGCGGTCGCGATCGGGGTCGTCGAGCGCGGCGAGCGGCCGCCGCTGCCGACCGCGGGCGGCGCCGGCGCCGGCGCGGCGACCCTCTCGGCGACGCCCGGAGGCGCCCCCGTTGACGAACCCGGTTACCTCTCCCTGATGGCCTCGTGCTGGGCGCAGGAACCCGGGGACAGGCCCGGGTTCGCCGAGGTCATCGCGAGGCTGCGGCCGATCGCGGCCGCGGAGAGGCTGCGAAGGGCTTCTTGACTCGAGAGAGAAAAACCCGACAACAAATCTTTTGAAGTGTCGGCGACGAAATCGGAAAAACAAAACTAAAGAACTCGTCTGAAAAACGACATTGAAACACACCTACCCTTTCTTCCCCCTCCCCGTGTTTCATGACGATGAACACCGAGTGATCGGGAGCCTTTCCTGGCCTCATCCCCGCGAAAAAACAGCAAAACCAAAGTTCAAGGAACCATCTTTTTTACCCCCCCCCACCCATCCGAAACAAGTTATCCCCTCCTCTCTCCCCTCCTACCCCCCTCTCCTTCTCTCTCCCTCACTTGCCTTTTTCCTCCTCCCCCCCGAAGAAGACGGTCTCCTTCGCTCATCCCTCACGGGATGGTGCGTTGGAGTCGTGCGAAGCTTTCATTGCTATGCATTACTATTCCTTACAAGAACGGGGAGAACAAGGAAGAAAGGAAGAAAGAAAGAAACGGCGACGACCACGACGACGACGATGAGAGCGAGACAGCGACAGAGAGCGAGAGCACAGGGAAATACAAAATAAAAAAACCAAGAAGTCAAGGAAAACGTACAAGATGTTTTCGCTAACGACAGAATCCATCAAGTAGTGTTTGTGTGTGTATCGTGTAATCTTACAGCAAAGAAAGGAGAAACGCATCATTCGCAGACAAGCGGGAAGAAACGGTTGGAGAATTAAAGAAGGTCGAGGTCGAGGTCGAGGCGTCACAGGCCCAACACTCATCGAAAAGAGAAAAAGAAAAACTCTCGTCCTCTCTTTTTTTTCCCGAAAGTCCCTCTTTTTCCTGTCTTTCATCTCTCGCTGCTCCATTTTCGTTCTCTGATAAAGAGATCGCGCAGCCATGTCTGGCATCGGCAGCGGGGTGCGTCGCCGCGCGTTCGCTGGCCACGAGACGGAGAAAGCAAAGCGGTGGCGAATGAAAAAAACAAAGCCGCCCTTCCTGCGCGATCGACGATTGCCTCGATCGTCGACCTTCCTTCTATCTCACGTTCTTTCTCCGCCTCTCTTCCTCTCTGCCTTCGAACAACCACCGCCAACAAACAATAACAGTACGACCTCTCGGTCGGGACCTTCTCGCCGGACGGGCGCGTGTTTCAGACGGACTACGCGCAGAAGGCGGTGGACAACGGAGGGTGAGAGAAACGAGCCTTTATTTTCTTTCTTTTTTGATGGCATCGATCCACCGATTGCCATGCTCATTTCTTTCCCCTCGGTCGTTCATCGCTCACATCCTCCCCTGTTTACCTCTGTCTCTTTTCCTCGCCAATCACAACAGGACGGTTATCGGCGTGCGCTGCTCGGATGGCGTCGTGCTGGTGCGTGTTCGATCAAAGGGACTTTTTCAGAAGCAGAGGAGAAAACCTCGGCGGTGAGCGGCGGCGAGCGCTCTCTTCTGCTCTTCTTGAACCTCTTCTTCTCTCTGCCCGCCCCACCTCCCCCACACTCCACTCACGCACCCCTCCCTCTTCTTCCTCTTTCCCCTCCCCCCCTCCCCCCCCCTCCAAACCCTCCATCTCGAACACCAGGGCGTCGAGAACCTCTTCGTGTCCAAGATGCTCGAGCCCGGCACCAACACCCGCACGCACCCGGTCTCCAAGCACGCGGGGGTCGCGCTCTCGGGCGTCGCAGCCGACGGCAGGCAGGTCGCCCTCCGCGCGCAGGGCGAGGCGCTCGGCTACAGGAACACCTACGGGTCGCCCATCCCGGGCAAGATCCTCTGCGACCGCGTCGCGTCGTACGTGCACGCGTTCAACCTGTACTGGTACGTCCGGCCCTTCGGGTGCGTGACCCTGCTCGCGACGTTCGACGACGAGGAGGGGCCGGCGCTCTACGCGATCGACCCCGCCGGAGGAGCCTTCGTGAGTGGAATTGTTTGGGGTCTTTTTTGGCCTTTTTGGGGGCTTGTTTTTTAGGGAGAGAGAGAGAGAGAGAGAGAGAGAGAGAGAGAAGAGAGAGAGACGATCGGGAGGAAGCGGGGGGGAGGAGAAACAGGAAGCGAGAGAACCCTCTTCTTGTTCTGCTGTTCATCTCTTTTCTTTTCTATCCCCCCCCTTTCCTCCAAAACCAACCAACCTTCACAGCGTTACTTCGGCACCGCCGTCGGGAAGGGGAGGCAAGCCGCCAAGACCGAGATCGAGAGGCTGAACCTGAAGGAGCTGAAGTGCGAGCAGGCGCTCGTCGAGGTCGCGAAGATGTGAGTTTTGCTCCTTTTTGCTTGTTCTTTTTCTTTTTTTCCACTTTCATCCGCCGCTTTTTTTTGCTCTTCTTTTCCTTCTTCTTTCTCATGTCTCTTCTGAATCTTCCTGTCTCTTTTTCCTTTTTAAAAACATATAAAAACCCACCCAAAAGCCTGCACTCGGTCCACGAGGGCGAGAAGCCCTTCGAGCTCGAGCTCTCGTGGATCTGCGACGCCAACGGGCGCAAGTTCGAGCGCGTGCCCGCGGACAAGGTCGCGGTGGCCGAGGCCGAGGCGAAGGCGGCGCTGGCAGAGAGCGACATGGACGACTGATGAATCGAATTTGATTTTTTTGTGTAAATACGCGGATGTCCATTCTTTCACTTGGTTTTATAAGACCATGGAGCAAGAGAGACGGGAGAGGGAGAGAGCGGAAGAGAGGGAGAGAGAATGAGAGGGTGGAGTTTCTTTTTTTATACATTTTTCAGTTCGTTTCGGTTCTAGTTTTTACATGTTTCCTCTCTCCTTTCCTTTCAGCCCGCGCGAGCCAATGCCGAAAATTGCAAGCGGTACGGCAGCGCCGGCCAGACCGAGATTGCGGCGGATGCAGCGTCTATGGCCTTGAGGCCCTTGAAAGCTCCGCCGCTCGCCGCCTCCTCCTCCTCGTCCTCCTCGTCCTCATCTTTCGTCCGCTTCCTCTTCCTCCTCTCATCCTTCTTCGTCGCCGTCTTCCTCCGCCACCGCCGCACGGCCACCTCCGGCGGGATCTGGCAGCCGTCCTCGGAGTCGTCCTCGAGCTGCAGCGGCACCGGCGCGGTGCTGTTGTTGTTGGTGTTGCTCGGGCCGCTGCCGTTGCCGTTGCGCTTCTTTTGCTGCTGGTGTTGATATTGCTGCTGCTGCCGCTGCTGCTGCTGCTGCAAGAGCATCTGCTGCCGCCGCTGCTGCTGTTGCTGCAGCCGCTGGAGCGCCAGCTGCCGCTGCCGCGTCGCGGACATCTCAGTAGGGTACGCGTCGCCGCCCGCCGCCCTCACCGCCGCCGCCGCTTCGGCATTGGAGGCTGCCGCGAGGAGAGCCGCCACGGCCTCTTGGGCCCCGGGCAAGGAGCCCGCGAGGCCGGCGGCGTCCCTCGCTGCGGCGGCGGCGTCCTCGGAAAGGTAAGACGACGATGGAAGGCCGCCGGCGCCGACGCCGACGCCGACGCCGACGCCGGCTCCTCGCCCCCCTCCCTCGCCGCCCGCGGGGCACGCCGCGGGGCACGCCGCGAACGGCCAGTGCGGCAGCGGCCTCGAGGCCGGCGGCGCCCTGTCGAGCGAGACCGGGAAGCCCGAGGGCGAGCCGCCTTGCTCGCGCGGGAGGGACAGCTCGCTAAGGAAGGCGAGGCGCGCGGCGCGGCGGGGCGGCGCGGGGGACGCCGCCTGCCGCCGAGCTTCGACCGCGGCCTCGGCCGCCGCCGCCTGCTGGGGGGGAGGGGGCTCCGCCTCCCGAGCCGCAGCCGGCGCGGCAGCCCTCTCCGCTTCTTCTTCTTCGTCGTCGTCGTCGTCGTTTTCGTCGTCGAAGACGGCCGCGGCGGATTGTCCGAGCGTGCTGGTGGCTGGAGCGGCGCGCGTCTGAGCGGCGGCAAGAGCAGCAGCGGCAGCGGCGCGCCTCGGAGCGGCGGCAAGAGCGGCGGCGGCAGTGGCAGCGGCCGCGGCCGCAGAGAGAGCCGCTGCGGCCGCGAGGACGGCTGCGTGGCGCAACTGCGCCGCGTGCCACAGGGTCACCATCACCAGGGCGAGATGGAGGGCCTGTCGTGGGCGGCGGAAGCAGGCCGCCGCCAGGAGGGCGGCGCGGGCGGAGGAGAACTCCATCGTGGATCAACAATGCAAGGAAAAACAAAAAAATGTCTTCAGATGAGGGGAAAAACACAAAACAAAAACCCTCAAAGCATTGGAAACGCGCCCAGAGAAACGAAGCGCCCAAAGGGACTCTCCGCCGCTACGACACCCGAGGAAGTGAAGAATGAAGGCTCTCTCTCGTGGGAGCGCAGGAGCAGCGAGAGCGGTGCGGCCAGGAGCGAGCGTCATCGCCTTCGCCCCCGCTCCTCCATGCCCGATGATTCGCGTCAGCAGCAGCAGCAGCGTCGTCGCCGTCGCCTCCCGTCGTCGCCGTTCGCTGCGGCGCGCCGTCTCCGGAAGACCCCGACAGGCCTCCGTCGTCGCCCCCTCCGCCCTCCCTCCCCCCACGCCCTCCTCCTCCTCCTCCTCCTCCTCCTCCTCCTCCTCCTCGTCCCCCTCCTCCTCGTCCTCCGCCTCCTCGCCCTCCTCGTCCAGCCCCGACAGCGGCGACGACACAGCCGACGAAGACGCCCCCCCGCGGCGGGGCCGCCCCTCCCTCTCGCTCGTCCGCGCCCCGGTCCTCGACCTCTTCGACGCGCCGCTGCTGCCCACGGCCAGGGGCGCGGTCCGCCTGTTCGAGCCGCGCTTCCTCGCGGCCCTGGACGCCGCCCTCGGAGGAAGCGAGGAGGAGGCGCCTCCCTCGGTCCTGGCGGCGCCCTCGAGCTCGAGCCCGGCCCCGGCGGCGGCGTCCTTCGTCCACCTCTTGTCCGCGGAGAGGGCCCCGCGCGGCCTGCTCTCCGACAAGCACGGCTTGCCCCGCGTCGGGTCCCTGGCCTCTATCGTCGCCGTGGACAGGTCTGCGCGAGACGGCAGCGTCGTGGTGACGTTCGAGGGGGTCCGGAGGGTGGAGGTCCTGGCCGTGGAGGAGGAGAGAGAGGAGGGAGAGGGAGGGAAGGAGGAGTTTGGCGACGACGACAACGGCGTCGCCGCCGCCGCCGCCGCCTCGCCCGCGGCTACCTCCCCCCGCCCCCGCGGGGGCTTCTCCTCCTCCGCGAGGCACAAAGTGGCGTCGTGCGTGTTCCTGGACGACGAGCCGTCCGTGGCCGCCGCGGCCGGGATCCCCTCCTCGGTGCCGCTGGCCCCTCCCCCTCCCCCGCCGACGCCGACGCCGACGCCGCGGGCGCCGGCGCCGCCGACGCCGCCGGCGCCCGCTCCTTCTCGAAGCGGCAACGGCGGCGACGGCGGCGACAGCGGCGACGGCGGCAACGGCGGAAGCAGCAGCAGGATGACGATCTTGATAGACAACCCGCGCGCCGCGGCCCTCGAGCGGGAGCTCTCCGCGGCCCTCGCCGCGGTCGTCTCCCTCGCCGCGAGGAGGGCGAGGGCGTCGGGCTCGCCGGAGCCGAGGCTGCCGGCCGCCGTCACCCTGCTCGCGCCGCCGCCCGCCGCCGCCGCCGCGCCAAACCCCAGAAAAGCGACGACGCCGGCGGCGCAGGGCCTTCGCGCCGGGGGCTTCCGCGCCGCGGCCTCGGCGGTGGACGCGTGGAGGAACCAGAGCGGGCCCTCCTCCGCCGCCGCAGCCGCCCCCTCCAACCCCTATGCCTCCGCCCTCGCGGCGCCCCCGGCCGGGGCGGACTGTGGCGGCGGCGGCGGCGGCTCCGGCTCGCTCCACCGCCGCCGAGAGCTTTTTTCCTTCGCGGCGGCCAGCGCGCTCGACCTCGACGTGCCCGTCGCCGCGGCGCTGCTCCTCTCGACGTCGACGGAGGCGAGGCTGGAGTTTGTTTTGAGCGCCGTGAGGGGGCACCTGGCGGAGCTGACCGCGAGGGAGGCGCTGCGCGGGGTCGAGGGGGTGAAGGGCGCGGTGCCGCCCGAGAAAGAGCAAGAGGAGGAAGGGAAGTGAGAGCCGAGTCGATTTCGTCTTTTTCGTTCTGTACAACGCAAAAACACGCGCACAATAAACTGCGATATAGAAACTCTGGGGCTCATGTACGTTAAAACGGGGAATTGTACGTTTTCTTTTCGTGTCTGTTCTTTTTAGGAAACGACGGAGTGTAAAGAGGGAGAAAGAGAGGGGGGAAACTCGATGACGATGATTTGATCAGAAAAGTTGGAGCTTTCGAAAAAAAGTTCAATCACCTGACCTTGAAACCCTCTTCCGAGACCTCTCCTTCACTCTCTCTCCCTCCCTCTCTCCCTCTCCCGAAACTCGGAATTGCTGAGATGCGACGCGGCGCCGTCGAACTTGCCGCGCGCCTCGCAGCGGCGGCGGCGGCAGGAGCCCGCAGCGGCTTGCTGCCCGAGGCATCGTCGACGGCGAAAAAGGCGATGCCATCGCATTCGACCTCCTACCTCCTCCGTCCCCTTCCGACCTCGCCGCCGTCCTTCTCCTCGTCCTCCTTCGCCTCCTCGTTTTCACCCTTCCCCCCTCCCCCGGCCTCCCCTCGACCGGAAGGGCGGGAAACGGAAACGATGTACGGCCTCGTCCCCATGGTCATCGAGTCGACCCCTCGAGGAGAGCGCGCCTTCGACATCTACTCCCGCCTGCTCCGCGAGCGCATCGTCGTCGTCGGGGGGCCGATCGACGACGTGAGCGCCGGGCTGGTCGTCGCGCAGCTGCTCTTCCTGGAGAGCGAGCACCCGGAGAAGCCTGTGAGTTTTATTTCTCCTCTTCGTGGATGGGGCTTCAGATGGAAGAATGCGGGAAAGAGAGAGAGCGCGCGGGCTCTTGCTCTTCTCTCTCTCTCTCTCTCTCTCTCTCTCTCCCCCTCTGCGCAAAAAAAAAAACGAAATACTCACCCCCCTCAACTCCGTTTCTTTCACACACATCCATCTTTCATTCTTTCCCTCTCCCAAAAAAGATCAACATGTACATCAACTCCCCCGGCGGCGTCGTTACGGCTGGATTGGCCATTTACGACACAATGCAGTACATCTCCAGCCCCGTCGCGACGCTCTGCGTCGGCCAGGCCGCGTCGATGGGGTCGCTGCTCCTCGCCGCGGGGGAGCCCGGGCACAGGCGCGCTCTCCCGCACTCGCGTATCATGCTGCACCAGCCCTCGGGAGGGTACCAGGGCCAGGCGTCCGACATCCGGATCCACACGGAGGAGATCCTGAGGCTCCGAGGAATCATCAACCAGATCTATGCGAAGCACACGGGGCAGAAAGTGGAGGAGATCGCAGAGACGTTGGAGCGGGACACTTTCCTGGCCGCGGAGCAGGCGAGGGAGTTTGGGATCCTGGACGAGGTGATCGAGAAGAGGGCCGAGGCGGCCGAGGCGGAGTTTTGATCGTGTGTGTAGTTTTTGAGGTGGTGTGCTGTAATTCTTGGTTTCTTTTTTCCCGCTCATCGTCTTCTATAGATTTTTTTGGTTCCTCTTTCTCTCTCTCAATCGCGCTCTCTCGCTCTCTCGCTCTGTGGCTCGTTTTGGCTGCGGCGACAGATGCGCTCCGCGCCCCCGCGGGGCGACACAGCGACGACGGCTGCAACGCCTGCAATGCGACGGAGCTTCCTCGCCGCGGCGAGGGCCGCCGCGCTGCTCTCTTCCTCGACGTCGACCGCGAATCCAAGATCGAGCGCCCCTTCTTTGCTAGTGGCCTCTGGAGGAGCCCTGTGCTCTCTTTCGCAGCGGCGTGGCCTGCTCGTCGTCGCCGCCGCCGACGGGCGCAAGAAGATCGCCAATTCGGTCGCTGCAGCAGCAGCAACAGCAGCTGCTGCTTCCGCGGAAACGCTGGAGGCCGCTCCAGCCACCGTTCGCAGACGACGGACGACAACGATCTCGGCCAAGAAAGCGACGGCATCGGCGGCAACGACGCCCTCGGCCTCGGCCTCCCCCGATCCCCTCGCCCCCGCCCCTCGCGCCCCTCCGGCCCCCCTCGTCGACCTCCGCGCCTGCCTCCCGCCCGACCCGGCCCCCTTCGCGGCGGTCCAGCGCTGGATCCTCTTCTCGGACCTGCACGTCTGCGACCGGACCGTCGACGCCGCGGTTGCCGCGCTCGCGGCCGTCCGCGCCGAGGCGCGGCGCGACCCCTCCGCCAGGGCGGGCGTCGCGTTCCTGGGCGACTTCTGGCACGCGAGGGGCTCGCTGCCGGTCAGGCCGCTCAACGCGGTGCTGGAGGAGGTGGCACGGTGGAGGGACATCCCGCTGCTGATGCTGGTGGGCAACCACGACCAGGTCTCGGCAGGGGGCGAGGAGCACGCGCTCGAGGCCGTCGCGGCCGCGGCGAGCGCGGCCGGGGCGCCCGCGCACGTCTTCGACCGCCCCGCGCTGTTCCTCGGGGCGCTGTGGCTTCCCTACCGCAGGGACCCGGCCGAGCTCTCCGCGGCGATCGCTGCCGCGGCGGCGGAGGGAGACGGCGGAGCGGGAGGAGCCCCCTCCGTCGTCTTTGCCCACACCGATGTGATCGGAGCGGCCGCCAACGACGCCTTCCAGTGCGGTAAAGGGCTCGAGACCGGGGCGTTCCCGGCGCGGGCCTGGCTGGGACACTACCACAAGCCGCACGTCGTCGGCGGCGGCGCGAGCGCGAGCGCGGGCGCAGCAGCAGCAGCAGCAGAGGCAGCAGCAGCGGAAGGAGAAGAACTCGGGGCTCCTCGAAGAGCTGGTCGAAGGAAGAAGACGAAGCCGAGCTCGGTCGTCGAGTACGTCGGGTCCCCGTACCAGGTCTCTCGCGCCGAGGCCGGGCAGCGGAAGGCGCTCGTCGTCCTCCGAGGCCTCCCCTCCTCGCCCGCCGCCGCCGCTCTCTCCTCCGCTGCCTCCGGGGAGGGGGAGCCGCGGCACGACTGGTCGGAGATCGCGCGCGTGCCGCTGGACGTCGGCCCGAGGCACTTTGACCTGCGAGGGCTCGAGCCCGCGGCGCCGGAGGGGCTCCGGCCGGGGGACCGCGTCCGCTGGATCCTCCCGGCCGGCTCGAGCCCGCCCGAGGCCGACGCCCTCGCGGCGCGCCTCCGCGCCTCGACGGGCGCCGAGGTCGAGCTCCACATCCCCCCGCCGCCGGCGGCGGCCCCGCGCCTGGCGCCCGCCGAGGCCGCCGCGGGGCCCGCCGCGGTCTTGAGGGCGTACGCCGACTTTGTCGGGATGAGCGACGGGGCGAGGAGCGGAGGCGAGGCGGTGCTGGAGGCGGTGGGTGCGGGCTCTTCTTCTTCCAGCGGGAACAGCAACAACAACGCCAACACCGGCGTCTCGCTCTCGCTGCTGTCGGTGCGGGTCGAGGGCTTCGGGCCCTTTGCCAGCCCGGCCGAGTACGACCTCTCCTCGGGCGGCGTTCGAGTCCTGACCGGAAGGAACGTCGACGCGAGCGGCAGCGGCGGTGCCGTCGACGCCCCGGCCGACTCCAACGGCGCCGGCAAGACCTCGCTCGCCATGGCCCCGCACTGGGCCATCACCGGCCGCTCCGACGCGCGCGCCGACGGCGGCGGCGGGCGCGGGCTCACGCACGCGGAAGTGGTCAACGACGGGTGCGACCAGGCGAGCGTGACGGTGCGCGGGACGATCTCTCCGGGCGGCCGAGGGGGGGAGGCCGACGGGGGGGTCGCCGCGCCGGTGCCCTTTGAGCTCGAGCGCGCCGTGTCGCGGCGGAAGCTGCTGCGCCTGCGGCTGCGGGTCGGCGGCGAGGACCGCACGGGGGCCGACGCGAGGCTCACCCAGGCCACCGTCGACTCGCTGCTGGGCGCGCCCTTGATCTCGCGCGCGGCGTTCCTGGGCCAGGCCGACGCGATGTCCCTGCTGGAGGCCGGGGACGCCGAGCTCAAGGCCGAGCTGTCCAAGGTCGCGCTCGACGGCGACGCCTGGGACGCGGCCAAGGCCGAGTCCCAGCTGCGGCTCAGGCAGGCGCGGGCGAGGAGCGCGCGCGCCGCGGCGGCGCTCGAGGCGGCGAGGGCGCAGGGCGAGGCGCTGGAGCGGGAGGCGCGGGACGCGAGGGCCGCGGCGCAGGGGTGGGAGGAGGAGAGGCAGCGGGAGAGGGAGGAGCGGGAGAGGAGAGCGGCGAGCGTGCTGCTCTCTTCTTCTTCTGAGTTACTTGGCTTCTCTCCCTCGATCGCGGCCTCGAACGCTCTCCGGAAGGAGATCTCCGGAGCGAAAGCAATAGCGGCCTCGCTCGGGAGCTGGCTCCAGGAGGCGTACCGGCGGAGCGAGCAGCGGAGGAAGCAGAGTTTTGCTTCTTCTTTGTCGGCGGCGGCGGCCCCGCCGTCGTCGTCGTCGTGGCAGCAGCAACAACAACTCGACGCAGGCTCTGGCGGCTTCTCCTCGGAGGAATCCTACTCTGACGAGGAGCTCTATCTCATCGAGGCGAGCGCTGGTGGAGGCGGCGGAATCGGCGAAGGCGGCGCTGGCTCTTTCGCGGCGCAGCAGCAGCGGCAGCAGCAAACGAAGACAACGGCGACGGCGTTCGCCCAACAGCGGCAGCAGCAGCAGCAGCAGCAGCCTTCGCGCCACCCCACCCCGCATCCCGCGGCCTTCATCCCGGCACCCCCCGCCCCCCGATCCTACGGAGACGTCTCCTACTCCTCCCTGGCGTCGCAGGCGGCGGCACTGGCGGAGCAGGCGACGCGGGCCGCGACGGCGCTCGGGGCCGCGGAGGCGGCAGCAGCGGCGGCGCTGCGCGCGGCGCGCGAGTACTCGGCGCTCGCGGCGGCGCAGCCCCTCTCTCCTCCTTCTCCTCCATCTCCGCAGCAGCAGCAGCAGCAGCAGCCGATGCCCTCCTCCCTCCCGCCGCCTCCGCCGCACCTCCCGCCGTGGCAGCAGCAGCAGTGGCAGCAGCAGCAGTGGCAGCAGATGCAAATGCAAATGCAGCAGCGAGAGCAGCAGCTCCAGCCCCGCCGCACGCCCGCCCCCGTATGCGACCGCTGCCTCCAGCCCGTCTCCCGCCCGGCGTTCGAGTCCAACCTCGCCAGGCTCCGCCGGGCCGCGGAGGAGGCCGCGCTGCAGCGGCAGCGGGTCGCCGCGGCGGCGCGGGCGGCGAGGGCGCGGGCCGAGGCCGCCGCCGCCGAGGCCGAGGCCGCGGCCGCGGCGGCGCTCGGGCGCGAGCGCGCCGAGGCGGCGGCCAGGGAGGCCGCGGCGAGGGAGGAGGCCGAGGAGGCCGAGCTGCTCGCGCGCGTGGACGAGGCCGCGAGGGCCGCGACCAGGGCCGTCGAGAGGCACTCGGGGACGCTGCCCGAGGGAGGAGGAGGCGAGCGAGGAGCGGGGGACGCGGCCGAGGGTCCGCCGGCCGCGCTCTCCGTCCGGGGCCCCCTGCAGGCCAGGGAGCTCGCGTCGAGGGCCCACGCCGCGGCCTCGGCCGTCGACGCCGCGGCCCGCGCCCTGCACGCCGCCAGGGCCGACGAGGCGGCCGCGGCGGCGGCGGCGGAGGCGGCCGAGGCCGCGGCCCTCAGCGAGGGCGGCCTCGCAAACCCGCACTCGGAGCGCTGCTCCGCCGCCGAGCGCCTCCTGGCCTCCGCCGAGGAGCAGGCCTCGGCTGCCGCCGAGGAGGCCTCGCTCTCCGCCGCGGAGGCCCTCGTCGCGGCGGAGGTCGACGCGGCCTTCGGGGCCGCGGGCGCGCGCTCGCTCGCGCTCGAGGGCGCGCTGGCCGAGCTCCAGCAGCGGACCGCGGGCCACCTGGAGGCGCTGAGCCCCGGCACGGCGCTGCGCCTCTCGGCGACGAGGGCGCCCGCCTCCTGGCCAGCCGCCGCCGCCGCCTCGGGGCTCTCCGCGGCCCAGGTCCCGAGGGACATCGAGCGCATCACCAAGACGATCACCGTGCGCACCCCGGCCGGGGACGGCAGCGGCGGCGGCGGCGGCGCGGGGACGCCCGGCTTCGCGTCGCGGTCGCTGCGCGCGCTCTCGGGCGGCGAGCGCCGCCGCGTCGCGCTCGCGTTCGCGCTCGGCTTCGCCGACCTCGCCGCGGCCCGCGGCAGGCTCAGCTGCGACCTGCTCGTGCTGGACGAGGTGCTGCAGCACCTGGACGATGCCGGGTGCGCCGCGGTGGCCAGGCTGCTCAAGGGGATGGTGGCGGCCACCGACGACACGGGAGAGGTCGCCAACGGCAGCGGCGCAAGAAGGGGAGGCTCTCTTTCCTCCCCAGCTTCGGGCCGGAGGAGGACGGTGCTCGTCGTCGCGCAGGCGGCGTCGTTCGCCGAGCGCGAGTTCGACGCGATCGACGTCGTGGTCAAGCAGGGAGGGGTGTCGCGCGTGGTGAGCGGGGCGAGCGTCGGGGTTTGAAGAGAGGGCGGAGAAGAGAGGGGGGGGAATAGTTTTTGTTTCTTTGATGTTTTTTTTTGTTCTTTTTTCTCGTTCTGATTTAATATCGTCCCGTTTCCATTCGCAGAAAAAAATCATTGAGCGCCCTTTCCCCTCCCCTTCGTCATGTCGCCGAGGCCGGGGCAGCGTGCGCGTGGAACGCCGCCACGCCCGAGCCCGCCGCCGCCGCCCTCGCCGCGAGCGCCGCCCTCGGCACCCTGTGCGCGCGGACGACCGGAGGCAGCAGCGCCGTCGCGGCCGCGCCGCCTCCCCCGCCGCTGCTCCCGGCGGCGGCGCCACCAACGGGCGACTCTTCGGCGGCCGCCCCGAAGCTCGAGCTCCCCGGCGCGCCCCCGCGGGAGAGCACCGTGCCCGTGACGGCGCAGGGGGTGGAGAGCGCGTGGCGCGAGCAGGCGGCCCAGAGCAGCGCCTCCTCGAGGGCGGCCTCGGCGGCCGCGGCCCCGGCGCTCCCTGCCGCCGCCGGGGGGCCTCTTCTCCCCTTCTTCTCTCCCCGCCTCGCGGCGGCGGCCCCTTCCCCCGCGAACCCTTCCAAAACGAGATCCTCGCAGTCCTCGAGGGAGCTCGCGGCCGCGAGCGCGCGGGAGAGGTAGTAGGAGTGCGCCCTCCGCAGCCTCGCCGTCAGCTCGGACGCCGCGGCCGACGAGGGCGGGAGCCAGCCGAGGGCGGCGGAGGCCCCTCCTGCTCCCGCCGCCCCCGCTGCTCCTGCTGCGCCTCCCGCTCCCGCCGCTCCCGCTGCTCCTGCTGCGGCAGCCGGCGGAGGGGCGTGGACGGTCATCGAGGCGGCCGCGGCGAAGCCCGGAGCCGCGAGGGCCGCGACGACGCCGAAGGCCCCCGTGGTGAGGACGAGGGCGGTCGCGCTTCCCGCCGCCGCCCTCGCCGCTGCTGCCGTCGCCCCCGCTCCCTCCGCCGCTGCTGCCGTCGTCCCCGTTCGCTCCGCTGCTGCTGCTGCCGCTGCCGCCGGCACCGTCGTCGCGGCGCCCGCGCTGTCGACCAGCTCCACGCGCATCCTCGTCGTCGCCGCGAGCCTGGCTGCCAGCTCGCCCAGCCTGCTCGCCGAGCGCTCGCGGGCCCTGGAGCCGCGCGCGGGGGGCAGCGGGGCGTGAGGCGGCGGCGGGGGGAGGAGGTTTGCCCAAGTCGGTTCCGCCGCCGACGCCGACGCCAAAGACTCCGGAGAGACCGAGACCGACAGCGCGAGGTCCAGGGCGGCCAGGGCGCGAGCCGCGGCCGCCCTCCCGCGCGCCAGGGCGTCCGCGGCGGCCGCCTCCAGCGCGATCTCCGGGTCGCAGTCCCTCCCGGAGGGGTCGGCGCTCAGCAGGCCTGCCTGCGCGAGCGCGGCCGCAGCGGCGTCGGCCGAGCGCGCGGCGTCCCTCGCAGCCGAGGCCGAGGCCAGCGCCGAGGACAGGGCGGCGGCGTTGCCGTCTGCCGGCGGCGGCGCTCCCGCCGCGGCCCCCGAGAGCAGCCTCACGACGTCGGCTGTGTGCCCCCGCAGCTCCGCGACCTGCTGCCTAGCCGCGCCGACCAGCTGCAGCGCGTCCGACGACGACTCGCTGTCGAAGGGGCCGAAGCCGTTTTGGCTTTGCTGCTGCTGCTCTCGTTCTCGTCGCTCTCGGTGCTCTCGCTCTCGGTCTCCTCGTTCCTCTTCGACTGCCGCTACCATTGTCCCTTCCGCTCTTCCTCTTCTCGGAGGAAGAGCTTTTGCTGTTTTTCGTTCTGGTTCCAGAAGTAGAGGAGGACGCCGCCGAGGGCAAGGGTGCCCGCGAAGGAGAGCACGCGGACGGCGCCGGTCGGTTTCTGAAGAAGAGAGTTTTTTTTCGTTTTTCCGTTTTTTCGTTTTTTTCGTTTAAAGTTTTTCGCTCGATTGGAGATCGACCTCTCTTTTCCTCGTTTTTTATCGCTCGAAACTCCCACGACTCACGGCGTAGAGCTCAAAGTTGAAGGCTCGGAAGGGGCCAGACCCGCTCTCTGCCGTGACAAACTCTGGCTGGACCAGCCGACGGCTTTGCGGAGGAGGAGGAGACGAGGAAGAGCTCGGTGGTGTCGACGACGTTGGCTTGATGCTGATCTTTTCGTTCGTCGTCGAAGGAGGGGTAGAAGGCATCAAGCTCTATCTCTCTCTGTCTCCCCCAGAAGGCTCTAAGGAATACAGCAGCCTCTTGAGCTGGGAGAAGAGACGATTCAAAAAGCGCGAGCGGCGCTGTCTGTAGCTCGAAGCGAAGTTTGGCCGAGAGAGCGTTGATTGAAAAAAAAATGACCGAGGTCGCTTGAGCTCACATTTTTTCCCCCCCTCGGGCAGCGATTCTTTCTCGACGCTTGACCAAACGAAAACAAAAACCGACATGTCGACGGCCGCTCCCGCAGCGGGCCAGGCCGCGGACGTCCCCCAGGGCCTCTACTGCTCGACGTCC
>Ga0315289_10004219_pt1 | contig 21471 bp, 23 predicted proteins | sample YL17G11_40_MG_FD_203452 | JGI IMG/M metagenome (GOLD analysis project Ga0315289, IMG submission 203452) | Sediment microbial communities from Yellowstone Lake, YNP, Wyoming, USA - YL17G11_40 | ecosystem: Environmental > Aquatic > Freshwater > Lake > Sediment | place: USA: Wyoming | collected... | reverse complement strand
CGCTTGAACCACTTATCGTCCCATTATAGACATCAATCATGTTGAAGGCATTCGCTATGACAGGTATGACCAAAAGGACAATCAGAGGATAAACTATAGTTAACCTAGTTGAACCAAATATTGGAAGGAGTAGATGTGGATCATAGATTTCACCAAATACACCAAGGAAAAGTAATGGAAAGGAGCCGAGTATTGTTAAAGACATCTTCAATTTCCCGCTTAGAACCTTTAAGTCATCTACTAGACCAACCAAGAATATTATTGATGCAGACAAAAGAACAGCTAAGTACTTTATTTCTGAGGTGTAAATAAAAAGAAAGAGTAGTGGCAGACCAATACCTGCAAAGATAGCTGGACCAGCAGGCTTAGGCACGAGTCTTTTGTCTTTCTTGTGAAAATCCTCAACAACTAAGCCCCTTTTCCTAAGAAAATTGATAGAGAAAGATATTAGTAAGAATGATAGGATAAAACAAATGAAAGATAGAACGATAGCAAGATATAATGGCTCCATGTCTGTTCTGGACTTTAGGTTTAAATTCACAGACTTATTAAGATACGCTCAGACGAATGATGAACCACATACAATGGATAGAAAACAGACTAAAGATAATCGACCAAAGGAAACTTCCAGGACAAGTGAAGTATCTTTATTTGTATGACATAGAAGATTGTTATAGATCGATAGTATCGATGCAGATTAGGGGAGCACCTCTTATTGGCGTAGTTGGCGCATTTGGTCTAGCATTATTAGCAAAGAACATGAAAACAGAATCGACTAAAGAATTTTTAGAAAAAATTGAGAAAGGAGCAGAGTATCTTTCTAATGCAAGACCAACAGCACACAATCTTAGATATTGTGTAGGACTTGTCCTTAAAGCAATAAAGGCTCAGAAGAGTATTAGTAAAATGCAGGAAGAGGCAGTTAAAGAAGCTTTGGAAATTATGAAGATAGAAGAAGAGAATAGCAGGAAAATTGGAGAATTTGGAGAACCTCTACTAAAAGATGGGGATACTGTTCTAACTCATTGTAATGCAGGAGCACTAGCCACGATCAAATATGGAACAGCCTTAGCCCCAATACGAATAGCAGTTGAAAAAGGAAAATGCATATACGTTATTGCAACTGAAACCAGGCCAGCGCAGCAAGGTGCAAGACTTACAGCATGGGAACTGTCTGAAGATAAAATACCTGTGACCGTTATCGTGGACACCGCCGTAGGATATTCGATGAAGAAAGGGCTGATTAAGAAAGTGATCGTTGGTGCGGATAGAATTACGGCTGATGGATATGTTTTCAATAAAATTGGAACTTATCAAATTGCAGTCTTAGCTGCCGAACATCATATACCATTCTATGTCGCGGCACCATCTTCAACCTTTGATCTGAAGACAGATCATAATAAAGTCATTGTAGAGGAAAGAGAAGCAAAAGAGATAACAACTATCGGAAAAAAGAGGATAGTACCTATGGGAGTCAGAATATTCAATCCTGTATTTGATGAAACCCCTCCAACGCTAGTTAAAGCTATAATAACAGAAAAAGGGGTAATCTTACCACCATACGATAAAAGTATAAGTAGAATAATTTCTGATAGAACTTAACGAAAAAAATTCGGGCCCGTGGCCCAGTACGGATAAGGCATTGGCCTTCGGAGCCAAGGATCGTGGGTTCAAATCCCACCGGGCCCGCTTTACCACTTTGAGAGAGACTCATTTTCCCTCTATCTATACTATGCTCCTTTTTCTCGATTACAGTAATTCCGTAATTGTCTATCCACTCCCTTAGCTGTGGCTTTAAAGATAGCAGCGGTACCGTCTCCTCCAGCTCCATCATCCTCTTTTCTACCTTCTTCTTTATCCTGCAAGTCAGCACACGTTCATAGTTCACATTTCCCCCTACATCCAGTTCTCCCTTTAAGAAAAGAAGCTCAGTTTTGCTAAGCATCATTTAAACCATCCCCTTATGATTGCAAAAAGAATCCCCATCTTCATGACATCCTGCAGTCTTGTGTGTATGTATATACCTCCTACTAGTCCAATTTTAATCCCTAAATTTGTCATCGGCATGCAAGGCAATAAGTCCGCTTGTTCGATAATGCACAATGTAATCAAGACATCTCACTTCCTTTCTCGACTGTCTTCAATATAAGTGGCTTCCACCATTCCCTCCATTTCCTGTAGGTGTCTGTCTTTCCTTCTGTCTCACTACTTACCTCGTACCAGTACTTTAAACCTCTCCCCATTTTTCTACCTTTTGTCGTGTGCATATCCAGAGCCTCATCAGGGATACTTTCCCATTCTTTCTTGACTTCCGCAAGTTCAGGTATTTTGTCTCCATGTTTTTCCATTGCTGCCATTAATTCTAAGAATTCATCTGCTCTCCTATCCTTCTTAGACTCTGCCAGTAGCAATGCCGCAGCTACAGCACATCTCTTTCCATCCCAAGTTTCGTATCCGAGTTCCTTTGCTTCCATCCTAAGCGTGTTTACAGTTGTTATGACATTCGAGTCTAACACGTCTTCTACACTTATTATCGTTAGTCTTCTCCATAGAATCCATCCTGTCCTTTTATTGCTCAACTGGTATGCTGCATACATGGCTTTCTCAACCATCCCTCTCCTTACCGCCTTCTGTAGAACACTCTTCAACACCTGTGCTTCTTCATTATCCATCTCTTCCACTTTTTCGTTGATGACATCGCCATGAAGATTGGTCTGTTTAGCAATTAAATCATTTTCTTCAGTTCTTTTATTTATCAAAGCCCATTCCTTCCTCCTTTTTTATTGTTAGGTTATATTTGGAAATATTCTTATAAAAATGTTTCTTTTTTCAGTTCTTTAGCAAACTTTATTCAATTTTCTATCGAAAGTTAAACCTTTCCCAAAATAATGTTAAAGAAGTCGTTTGCTGTTTTATCAGTTTCAGTACCAAGGCCAGTAGTCACCTTAATATCAACATAAAATTGTCCTTTTACATAATAAATTTCCGACCATTCCCCTGAGGGATAAGAAACTTTTTCACCATATCTATCACTTCCTTTTAGGAACTCCTCATACCCTCCTTTTTCTTTCAACGTCGATACAACTTGGTCGAAGTAGGTTTTTGCATAATTCGATGAATTAAATTTGCTAATCCTTAGATTAACCACTGTTGCTTCTATTCCCTCTACTTTTGTATATTTTTCACTATATCCTTCGACAAATCCTAGGGCACTTGGGTTATAAGCTTCAGTTCCGCTAATTCTCCATATGGTACCAACATCTTCCCTTGTAGGGAACATTTCCGCAAGTTGTTTTGTTGTAGTCGTTGAAGCAGTAGAAGCAAAAGGAGTGGTTGAGTTCGATAAGGTTCCAATATGGCCTATCTCAACAAATGTTCCTACAGCATAACCTATGGCTAAGAAAATACCAAGTATGACAAATACAGCAACAAGAACCTTCTTTAGCGTACTAAAAGGCTTTTTAGTAACAACCATTACATTTGACTTTGATTCGACTATCTTGGTAGGTTGACCAGAAATAACTACGATAGGTTTTCCGCAGTTAGGGCAAAACTTAGTTCCTTCAATAATTGGTATTCCACAGTTTGTGCAGTACTTCCAACTTGGAGCATTACTACCCATATTTTGTAATTAATAATTAGAGGTTTATATTTTTATCATATAAAGAGTTAACAGAACCATTTTGTCTTTAAAACTTGAAATCCTATAAAATAATTCTTTAGCAGAAATTCTTACTACTACCCTCTGGCAGGAGATGATTCTATGTCTGCTTTAAGTCAGCATTGTCATGTCAAAATAAAGACTTAACTTTCTTCAACAATTTTGCAGAGATATAATCTCACTTAAAATAGTAAATGAAATGTCAATCATTGCTTTTTGCAACGCTTAGGCATTGCATAATAAAATCATTTCATCAAAACCTATTGTTTACTTCCAGAAGCTTCTCGGATTCTTCATAACTTGGACACATTAGTTTGACAGTCTGCCAGAACCTTCTCGTATGCTTCTTAATTGCAATATGTGCTACTTCGTGAGCTATTATGTATTGAAGTACAGTCTTCGGGAACTCGATTGCCTTTGATTTTACGAGAATTCTGTTTCCTTTCAATTTCGCAATTTTCTCTTTTTTGCCGTCGATTTTTTCAACTACTTCAAAGTCCAAGTTTCCAAACACTTCAATGTTCTGTGTCCTCCACTCTGTTCATAGATTTTTCCCTTGATGGTTTGCCTATTGACATCTAATTCTATCGTTATACAGCGACAGAATCATCAGCTTTCCTTCTAATTATAAATATTTCAACCATTAGGTTTATAAGGAGAACATCGGTTAGGAATTTATTAATAAGTTCAGAAAAAAGGAGATTATGCATTCGTATGTATTCCCTTATTTCAACTGCTTTAGCTCCAATTGGAGTTAACGAGTACGTTCTTCTACCCCAACTCGAAATGGGGCCATTTGAAACTTCTTTCTCTTTCCTTATAAAACCTTTCTCTTCAAGGGCTTTTAATGCCTGATAAACGCTACTATTGTTTTTTCTAAGCACTGAAGCTATTCTAGATTCATAGTTATCACCTTTCTTTATAGATTCTATGACTCTACCCCTCAGTGTTTCTTCTTCGTAGCTCATCTATCACTCTTTAATGATAATTGACAGAGACTCTTAAATCTTTTTGAACTTTAGAGGAACATCGTGGATTGATATCAAATTTAATATTTTGAAAATTTACAACAAAGAAAAAAAGAACATCTCTTCCACTTTATGATAATTGTTATTTTTTCTTCCAAATTAACATAATTATGGTTTCTGAAAGTATATTTAGCTTTTATTCATATGTTTGGAGGTGAATGAAAGTATCCGACAACTTTCATGGTGAGTCTGTTTCCGAAAATTGGGATAAGTCTGATTTCATGACTTAAGAGCTTAATTTTTGGCTCAGCATTCATTACAAGATAACCATCTATTATGAACTGAATTACATGAGTCCTTAATTGACTTGCAGAAGTCGAGAGAAGAAATCTAGTAAATCTTTCGGCTTCCTCTCCAGATGAAAGAAACTCATCAAGACCAGTTATTGCTATCATTTGTTTAATAGGTTGCTTACGATTTACTCTTCTGAAGAATTCGATTATGCTCATTTTTTCACTAATTTCCTCGAATTTTTTTCCCAGGAGATTCTTTTCGACCAAGTTATAGCCAACTTCCATTCTAATAAGATTCTCCATATTCATGCACCTTCTGTGAATTCCTCTAAAGTTGTGAGTTTAGCCTTCTTCGGACTCTTTGCTGCTATTCCAGCTATTTTAGCATATATTTCATCTCCTGTTTTTCTATAAATTAGCTCTGAAACCTTCTTGACTTCTTCATCTCCATATTCTGCCATGTATTTTACTAAAGGTTTGCCTTCTAAGCATACATTGTATAGTAAATGAATTTTGTCTATTGTTAAAAGAGGTTTTTTATGTCTTATTTTTTCATCTATATGTTCTATTCTTTCTTGAGGGTCTAGAACTCTGACCTTATCTCTCCCTTTTTTAAGAAGCATTTCAGTAAAGACTTCATCTACATCGATTCCCCCTTTGCTAAGTCTCTTATGAACACTATCATAACTTAAAGTCTTATCTCGTCCAACAATATATTCGCAGTAAATTTTGGTTGTCTTATCTAAAAGTTCAGTTGGAAGTTCCTCGATATCTTTAATTTTTATGAGCGAATCTATAATGTCTTGGATACCGTTTACAGCATCTTCAACTTTAATGGTCGTTCCATTCTTATATATTTCAGGATAATGTTGGGAATAAAGCTCTAAGCATTTACCCATTACGATAACGAACATGTCTTCATCCCTTAATTCTCTTCCATTAAGCCAGAGTCTTTGGAGCGTTTCTCTTACTCTATCATGAATCCTGTCTTTCAAGGTCTCCCAACTAACTCTTACAGGTCGTTCAAAACTTTTCATGCAGACCATGATTATATCATAACGTATACCTTCACCATGAACCCCGACGTTAGCTTCTGACCTTATAGGATAAATCGCAGTTATCGTGAATCTCGGCATCTCTCTCTCATAGGCGCTGAGAACCGACTTTAAAGTAGAAGCCCAAGCTTCGCTCTTTTCATGATGGAAAGTAAAGACTAAAAATCCATCATCTTTAAGTACTCTATTAATTTCGGTGAAAATTCTTGTTAGTCCCCTAATATAGAATGATTTGTCTTTCCCTTGAGCTTCGTTCTTTATTGTTTCTCTTCCATGCGGTGAAATTTCAGATTCATATACTTCATAACTGTTTTGTAAAGCTAATCTTTGCCAAACATAAAAGAAATCTGCTAGTTCAGAATACATCACGTTATCATAATAAGGGGGGTCAGTTATCACAGCATCAACAGACTTATCAGGAATAAAGGAAAGGTCTTCGGACGTTTGAGCTTTTAAAAGGACGTTATTGTCGCTACTTATCAGATTCCCAAAATTATCTGCAAGGTAACCATTTATAGAGCTTCCCACTGAAATTTTTTCAGTATTTTTTTCATTGTTTATTCGAATTTCGTATGGTTGTTGGGTATACTCCTTGGCATTTAGGGTCTTTCTAGCATATCTGATAAATGACCCTCTACCATACTTTGTTCCCCAAACATTATTTTCAACAGGGGTATTAGGTGGCCAGTAAGCATGATAGCCAAATAATGGTTCCAGTTTAAGGGCACTCTGATTGTATTTGCAGAAGAGATTGTTAGCGTTCAGACAATCTGAAAAAGTAATAATCATGAACTCTCTTATGTTCTTATCTTCTATTCTCAAGATATTCTCGAGAAGAATAGAAAGACAAAAAAGTTGCCTATCATTGAACATCTGATAAAAATACCTATAATTATAATTCAGTAGTCTTATAGTTTCCTTCCCTACTGGTATATCCTGCTTAGGGAACAATAATCTGTCTCTATTTCTTTCGAATTCCATTTTTGCCTTCTGATAGATTTGTTCATCATAATTATCAACCTTCTTGTATCCCTTTGCTTCACATTTTGGACAATAATATTCTATGGCGTACATCTCCATTTCAGGAATTAGACCTTGACGATTAATTGCTTTTAAAATCGGGCCCTTATGCCCGCAAGGGCAAAAATAATTCTTTCCTTTTGCATAATAATCTAGAGGTTTGAAGGATTGCCCACAATTTGAACATTTCATCTCTGTAGCAGGGTTTTCCACTTCTAAAATATTCCTGCAATTTGGACATATTATAACATGAAGTTTATCACTATATGAAGCTATTCGAAACGAATTGAATAGTGGAATGGGCTTTTCACATCTAAGGCACTTAGCTTTCTTAACCCAGAAAAAATACATCCCATCAGCTTCGCTACCGCATTTTGGACAGATGGTCTTGTAATGACTCTTAATATTCTCTGCGATGTTGTTTTCAAGTTTCTTTAATTCTTCTTTAAACTTCTTTATGTCTAAATGTTCAACCTCTTTTTTAGCTATAAACCAAGCCACGGGGTTAATATCAACACCTATTACTTTGCACTCAAGTTTTAGGGCTTCTATTATAGTGGTTCCCCCTCCCATGAAAGGGTCTAGAATTACTTTCCCCAAGTTCGTTCTTTCATAAAATCGTCTCCAGAGTTCAACTTCTGTCATATCTTGTGGCGAGAAAGTTGTTAGCAGAATCATACGGAAAATACTACCAAGTCTTCTAGCCCACCATTTATGAATTTGGTAAATGGGTTTTTTTGCATTCGCCTCACGTAACGCTATTTCATTAAGTTTTTCAATTGGAAAATCTCTTTCAATATAGCTATTCATATCATCACCTTAATTATTGGTACAATACTTTCCATAATCGATAAGCCGCCATGAGCAATTTTTTTACCATAACCTGATATAGGCCAAAAATATCTTCCCTTAATGTATGAATACTGTTCGTCAACAAAAACATAACTTTTCCATTGGGCCATTTTCTTTAAGTTCTCAAATTTGTTAGATTCAATCTCGTCATTCTTAGCAAACCTCTGTGCTCCAAAAACTGATTTTGAAAATCTTATGTCCTTTTCAGCAAGTGGCCAAACATTATCGATTATTATGTAACCATGGTCTGAAATGAGTGTAATTTCATTTTTTTGAACTTTGTTCAAGATTTTCATTAGAGAATTTCTTGTTTTTTCATAAGCTTCGTGGAAAGGAATTAGTTCAGCAGCATGATGTAGAATTTCGTCAGGGAAGGAAAGCCAAATGGGTTCTTCAAAATCTATATCTGAAGGAATCTTCCCACTTCTTATTTCAGAATATTTGGGCATGAACCTTTCTCTAAATGCGGAAGTGGTAGACGGAAGAGATGCGAAACTATAATCATAGCTAGTTATCTTGTAGCCTCTCTCTTTAAAATCTTTAACAAGCAAATTCCCTTCTCTGATGCTCATGCCATCGACAATTATAATGGGCAAACTAAGTTTCAGGCTTGTTATTCTCATTCTCTTTTGTAAGTACCCATAAAATTCAAAGAATGTTTTGCTAACGGTGTTCTCAAAAAGGGATTCTTTTTCCTCTAGCAAAAAATATTCCTTAATATCTCTGTCTATATCCCATAATTCGATAAGGAATTTCCAAATTTCCTGAATAGGGTCGTCTGCTTCGATAAGTCTTACTAAAGGAGATTCATTCATTCTGAAATGACCCCGATAACTGCTTGTACTTTGCTTTCTGACCCCGAGGGAAGGACAGGCAAACTATCAATTAATTTTATAAGAAGACCCTTATCAGTAGTGTCCTTAAACTCTAAAGTTAAGTTAAAGTCAGAGGGTTTGGCCGATTTTCCAGCTGTAGTAGTACATATCTGTTTTGTGTATTCCGAAAAACTTTGAAAATCCTTGAAATTCAATCCTCCAAGAACAATCTTAACACTACCTATCTTTTTGTCTGTTGGAATTTTTCTTTCAAGTTCTTCTGACAATCTAAATATAGAATTATACTGAGCGGTTGTTACAATTTCCTCAGATGGTATAGGTTTAACTATGATTTCGCCAGTCTCAAGTTCTTTAGGTAGAGGGGTAAAAGTTGTAGATTTGTCCTCCTCATGTCTAGGTTCGTATTCAGTGACTGTCTCAATAGGTTTGAAGTACTTCTTAAGAATTACTTCCATAGCCGAATATTGTATAAGGGGCAGGCCTTCGTCTTTAGTATAAACTCTACCTTTATGCGACATGACGATTTGTCCTTCACGAAGGAGATTCCTGACAGCCTCTTCAAATATGGAACCATCTAGAATTATTGGTTTACTTGGGTTTGTTTTGAAGGCATAAAGTATGTCATCAAGTTTTGCCCCAGTTTCTTTCCTATCAAGAGACCTCAGAATTTCGTCTTTTATTGTTTCAGCTTCATAGCTTAATTTTACTTTACTTCTAACTTCCCTAAGCTCGCACGGCATTAGTCTATAGTTTACTTTTCTTTCCTTGAATTCTGTAATCTTAACCCAATAGCCATAAATCTCGGAAAAAAGTTTATCACTTAGATATCTATTATCTCCAATTTCTAGTTCATTCATTAGTTTGAGATTATCCTCGGAAGCCCCAACTTTATATTCTCCGCATAATTGTAGTCTTTTTCCTATTACAAGTACGTCCTCATTACTAGTAAGGTCTCCCTCTTTTGGCACATACAGAATTATTTTGTTAGCATATTCCTTACCATGATAGAAGGATTCTATTTCAGATTGATTTAAAGTCTTCAGAGAAACAACGATTTTAATTTCATCGTTATCTGGAATTTCATCGGAGAATTCTTCGTCAGGATGATATATTATATGGGACATATCTCTCCTAAGTTTTTGCTTAATGACTTCTACTGCTTTTTTGATTTCCCCTTTCCTTACTTGTTCAACAGCTTTGTTTTGGATTATTGTCATTATGTTTGCTTTTCGTCCGATAACATATTTTCCGTCCCTTACCCATACATGTGGTGCTACTTTAGGAAGATTCGCCAAGACTACATCGATATCATTAATATTCATTCCCGGTCTTAGAGTTCCTAAGACTATTTTGTCTCTGGGGATTCCTGTTATTTTTTCTTCTCCAAAAGAATATAGAAGGATGCAATTTAACAGATTCCTAGCCAAAGATTCACCAATAATTTCTGAATCTTTTCTTGCATTTTCGACTATCTGCCTGTCTAAGGACAGCAGGTCTGGTTCCTCCATGTCAATATCAGATGTTAATAGTAAGTCCACCTCATTACTTTTTTCTCTTAAAATTGATGAAAGAATAAAAAGCACTCCACGCGTGTTCTGATAGTTTTCTGATGAACTATATTGTTCAAGTAGTGTCTTAATAAGCTCAGGATGAACTGGATAGCAGTCTTCTATTAACTGCTCATAATGGGGGAGATTTTCTACATCGAGTTCCGATTTCGAATATTGCGAAACGTATCCACTAGCAATTTGTGATACCCTATCTTTGTCGACGCTTTTTATTAGCCTAAATAGGATGATTTTTGGTCTATCTTTGGATTGTGTTAGATTAACTCTATATGACTTGACTCTGTCGGTTCTAGCAGTTATATTTCGTTCTTCACCATACAACGCACAAAACACTACTAGATTGGGAATCTCGGAAGCTACTTCAGCTAATACTTGAATAAAGTTCAGATTACTATCTTTGTCCTTGACACTTCTGTACCAACTTTCAAGCTCATCTATAATAATTACTACATTACCCTTGTTTCGAACAATTCCTTTTAGTAACGAAGCACCTGGAAAGGACGTAATCTTCTTAAGGTTGTCTTCTTCACCAAGCTTCTCGAATATAGGTTCCCACAAGTAGTCTGGAGGACTGTCCATTAAGTGAATAGGTATGACTCTTGCTTGGGTTGGCAAGCTTATTTTAACGCCCTTACTTTCCAACCATTCTTTACCTTTTGTTGGATTGTTGAATAAGTGATAAAGCATAAGAAGGATGTGGCTTTTACCTGTACCGTAACCTCCAATTAATTCGAAAAAGCCTACTTTATTTTTGTCTTTCAGCTTATCGACAACTGTTTCAAGCAGGTTCTTTATTTCCGCGGAAGGATATGTAATGCCCAAAATATAATCTATATCTGCTTCTTTGCCTCCTTCGAACAAGCCTCTTAAACTAACCATTCCAAGAATATCGCCCTTTAATACGTCTTCTCTCAAAACAGCTATATTTGAAATCCTTGATGATGAGTCCATCTTTTCCAAAGCTTTTATAACCTTCCAAATATAAATCTTTATCATATCACATACTAAAAGATATATTTTATAGTCTTTTGACCCTTCGATTCATTGTAGACAGCCCAAGAGATGCTCATTATTCCCATAATGTTTTAATATAACCAAAATTTTCCCAAAAAATTAGCCCGTCGTACAAGACGTTTAATCGCCCTATTTTTCTATTCGCATGTGTAATCAAATGTTTACTACTATCGTTATCGTTCTAGATTTATTCTCCCCTTCAAATATCTGCAACTCCTTATACAACCGATTATAAATTTCCGTTATCGCTTTGACAGCTACTAACATAAAGATGTGTGTATGTGTATACCACATACTCCCCAAAATCCAATTTTACGCTTAATCTATCTTTCGGACACGGTATTTATGAGCTTCTGGAGGGATAACTATGTCCTGCAAATGACCAAGTGGATTACGTTCTGGGTCAGCACTGTCCTTATGTTCTACAATAGTATAATATTTTCTACCTCTAAACACTCTTGCATGCAGTCTACTTCCATCGGGCAGTGGCTTAACATAGGACAGTATCTGCCCCTGTTGTTTCTCCTCTAATTCTGGTTTCCTCCATCCTTTGTTACGATGATATTCATCTATGCTTTCTAGTGACCCTCGCATTCTTTCTTGTCTATTTCTGTAGATAACCCCTCTTCCAGCACCCATTAACTACTAAGCACCTCCTGTTTTGTACGTCTTTCGCTTAAGGCGATTAATCGGCGTAGACTTTTCTCAGGATTGCTTGAAGTCGTCCAGCTTAATGTTGAATAATAATCTGCATTGACAAATCTTTTCCCAGAACCTGGACCACAGCTAAGTGTAAGTACTTTGCGTTGGAGTTTCTGTCTAAGGTAATCGATTCTTAACCTGATAAGCTGGTCCATTTTTAAGAGCCTCATTTCATAACAGGGATAGGCTAACAACTGGAGACCTAATTCAAAAAGTTTCGAAGCGTAACGATGGATTTGCATCATGTTTGAGCCTAATACCAGACCGATTATAGGGCATTCTATCTCATCCCACATTGGCACAGTAAGCAGTGTTTCAGCGATTTTAATTCTAGATATCGCAGCCGGAAGATTATTGTAAGTGTACGTGTCAGGTGTAGTGACATAATCAGGCGACAGAGAACGCACAACTTTCACAAAGTAATCTGGCTTTCTCAAGAACAAGTCACATAGGTCGTTTTGGACATCGGTTGTTAACAGAATCTTACCGCCATAATCATATAAATCATGAAGTCCTAGGGCCTTTGCCCTTTTTAATAGAAAAGTTTCATTTGAACCATTGAAGAACTTGCTAATCGATACCGCGATAACAGGATGCCCTATTTCCTTAATAATCATCATTGACTTTATTCGTTCACTATCTGTAGGTCTTACTTCAGGAACAAAGACTGAAGGCAAAGTTTCCACTATATTAGTTAAGTGAATATCTTGAATCGACAAGTTAGCTTTCTCTTCAGTTTCTCTCACTGCTTTTTCAACGAAATCAGTATTGCAAGAAGGGCAGAGTCTTCTGTACGTAGTATTTAGGAGAGGGCACGCTTTCCCGCTAATATAACTATCCCAGAAGACGCATTCGTAGGGGTATTCGACAGCCACACAGCTGCCACATATAGTTAGGTAAGGGCATACAGTTACTTCATTATTTTGTTGTGTTTTTTCTACATCAATTGGTATCCCTCAGCCACCTCCAATCCATTTATTTTTGACGTTGAAGATGCTCTTACTAAGCGAATAGGGATATGGACAATTCTACCTTCTTTTTCCATAATACTGTCTTGAAGTGGTTGGTTAAATGCGTCGCACAATGCGAGCAAAGCAGCCTGAGTTCCTGTTACCTTTAGGCCTGCCACAATCAGTACAACTTTATTTTTGCTGAAAGGGCTAGGTAGCAAAGCTATTATTCCGACATCTTGGTCACTGATTTGGCGTCGAGAATAGGTAACTCGAACGCTATCAACATCGGACACGATATGAAGGTCTGAATTAGGTGACTCAAACCTTATTGGAGGATAATCACTGTAAAATGAGAACACATCACGTGTGATTGTATTTACTACTCCTGAACCGATGAGAATCAGATTATGTTCTTGTTTCTCTTTGTCAGTCAAAGTCAAGCCCTCTCTAGCATACGGGACAAATTTTATACTTGAATTCATTCCTCGTTTAGCCATTGTTAATCCAAGTCTGGTACAGAGGGATACGACATAATCGAAATCACCTCGTAATCCTACATTTAACACTTCACACATAGCTTTACCTTGACTTTTAAGCCAAGCTCTATACTCTGAATAATCTCGGCTCCCTTCACCTATTACCACAACGAAGTCCGGAGACCCATCTGGCCCTAAGAAAGGAGTTGGAAAGTCTTTTAGAGTGTACTTCATATTAGAAAAAGAGTACTCCTTCATCGCAAAAGGTGGTGCTTCAGCTTTATCGAGTATTTCAAACTTTAAGATTTGGTCAATTGGATATGTCACTCTTCTTTCATTTTCTCTAAAAGTGAACGTTTTCTCTTTTTCAGAATAGTCACAATACCATAAGTACCTTACTTCGCCTGTCTTAAGCGATATACGAAAACACTTGCCCCTGTATTTTTTCAGGATAGAAATGTGTTTAGCAAGTCCTCTCAGCATTTCTGGAGCAAATATAGACAGAACGATTGAACCCACTTCCAAGGCCAATCATTTCCCCTCCTATGAACTCACATTAGCCTGTTCATCTATGTGCTCGATGCCAGCGGGTATTATCAATGTCTCTCCTTTTCTTTTAATTTTACCTCTTGCGTCAATCACAATAATATGCTTATCCGACGGTAACTTCTTTGTACAAGTGGAGGCTTCATACTCAAGAGCTTCTTTAACTACTTCTGTAGCTGAAAATTTCTTAAAAGCATCAACTGTCGATAATAAAAGAATGATGTTTTTTAATTCTAATTGATTGGTCCAAAGGTCGGAAAAAACGTGCTGTATAATATCAATAGCATCCACTGATTTTTCAGATGGTAGAGCAAACATTCCTAGGTCCTCAACTTCAAACATATTTTCTCCTTTGGAGATTTCAAGTTCCAATGCATAACTATCTACAAGTTCTTTCCAAGACAACCATACCTTCTCAGATGTTCGAAAAAGTTCATCACATAATATGTACAACGCAACATCCTTAATCTGTTCAAAAGTTCCGTTATCAACAAGTACTAAATTAGAGGGAAGCTTAGATAATTCAACTCTTAAGTAGTCAAGTGCTGGTTGAACCTTATCCATATTATCTAGAAAGATTCTATTGCTATCAACTAATTTTTCTACACAAGTCTTTAAGAAATCTGACTTATCTAGTCCCAGAATTTCGCATGCTTTATTAAAACTAAAGTACATCTCGGGGCCAATTCTAATTGAAAGAGTACTTCTCTTTCCATCATCAATGTTTGACATATGTTCTCACTTGTGTACTATGCAAACAATTTATATAAAAACTTTTTTTGTGTATCTTTTAAACAAATATTATTCAAGATGAATTCCCCATTAAATGATATATTTCCTTTGAGACAACCCCCAACCAGCTTAAACTTTTTCCTAACAAAGTTCCTAATATGAAGTTTTAATATAACTAAAATATTCTCAAAAAACTAGCTCGTCATATATGACAGTTAATCGCCCTTTCGCATATGCTGACATGTAATCGCATGATACAGTCCTGTCCATCTACTTTTCTTCATGAGTTCTTATTCCTTTAACCATTACCAACAAACAAGGGAATTATACGAGCTAGTCTTATTCAAGCAACTATCTCTTTCTCAGCATTACCAGTATAGCTAATCTTTTGTTAACATGAACGACATCTACAACAGTTATCTATTTAGTGTCATGCTATCTTATTGCCTTAAACGTGCATACCCTTTTTACTGTCATGCAGTACGCTCAATCTGTACACTCTACCCCCCTTCTAAGGCCACAAAGTGTCTTACAAACGCCAACAAAGTGTCATACAGTCATTGACCAGTCGGTATCCATCCAGCATCATTATCGAAGTCAAACAATATCTTCCTCATATACCTCTCCTCTGAGGTCTCAACTGTGTGATTAACTGGCTTCCTCTCTTCTTTAGCCTTCTCCTTGGCGTCAAGCTCCTTCAAATACCTCTCAAGACCATAAATGATGCACAGTTCAGCTACTTCACTTCTGCTCTTCCCCGTTCTCTTAGCCAAATCATCTAAAGCAGTGATTACAGAAGGTGACAACGTAAAAGTTGTTGCAGGCCTCTTCCTTTCGCCTGTTCTATGGTCTTTCTCTTGGTAGCCCATTACAACCCCCTCATTACTTCCGCATTCTTTGCAAAAAGGATTCTTGGTTTCGCTTGCTCTAGCTCCAGTATATCGCTTATAAGCCCTAGTATAGTCTCATCCCAAAGAATCAGACACGCACTCCTTAGCAAATCATAAAGATTATGATAAATAATTCCCAGCAGAAAGGATTTCTCCCTCGTTTTGACGTATTCCCTCCAGATGTCTGGAACATCCTCTCCATCCGCTTCTAAACTAGTCTCAAAATACTCGTGGGGCATAGTGATTAACTCAGCCAGTTTTGGCCACTTCATCCTAATAGTCGAATGTTCGCCGCACTTCGGACATCCTTCATCAACAGCCCTTGATACAATAAACCATCCATGTTTACTACATTCTCTATAGAGGTCTGCATATTCACTCCACTTCTTAAACAAATCATGGTCGATTTTTACTTTGAGGAAAGCTTCTTCAAACTCTGATTTGTAGGCACAGTATGGACGCGGTAGAAAGTCAAAGGACCTACTAACAAATCTCTCGAACCTCTTCAAGCCTTCAGGCGTTGGGTCGGTTCTCTGGTAAATGCGAATAACCTCCGCTGAAAAGATTCCATATGTAATGATTTCATCCTTTCTTGGGTCTAGTCCCGTAGTCTCTATGTCAATCACTGTCCCAAGGAAGCTTAGAGGAAACCTCCATTCACGCTTAATCAAACTTTCTCACCCTTCCCTCACTTTAAAAGACAGCAACCATTTTATGTCGTCACTCTTCAAGATTGTTTGGAAAAATCCTATAAACCTAAGAAAGCAACTTCTAACAAATCCAATTAGATTTGAAAGAGAAAAAAACTTTTTAGATTTCGATGCGATTTTCTCTATTATTACTTGTATTCTTATAGCCAAATATTCACTAAGGTTGACAAACGCTTTTCCACTAAAAGGTTCTCTAATTTGCTCTCCAATAATAATCGGTATAATATGATTCTCATTCAACCATTCACTCGACGCAGTGAGACAATCTGTTATAATAAGCACGGTCCCATGTACCGTTCCATACGACTTCTTAGCCTTTCCCAATTTTTCAGGTAATTCCTTAATACGTGAAGACCCCTCATCGTAGGAGTACTTCGTATTGAAATTCATATCTTCTATATGTAGAAAACTCCCATCATTAAGCTGAACAATATGGTCGAAGTCCCCTCCATACCTCAATGGGACGTTAGACCAAACATTCTTAATCACTCCCTTTTCTTTTTGCAACTGTAAAGCGTGGCTGACAGGAAATTCCAAAAACTTCCCAATGCATTCATTTTCTGTTAAAAGCCTAGACATCAAGAACGCCTCCAGATTGATTCTGAAGAATACATGCAACGGGCTGCGTAAGTTCTCTTGGCCGTCCACTCTTTAATATCGGAATATTGAAACCTTCTAATCTAAGTTCGCTTAAAACCTTCGTCAAGTAGCCAGCAGATGTGCCTACATCTTTCAGAATCTGCCTTCTGTCAACACCCCCTTCTATCAGACCCTTTATCATACTCTTCTTGCTTTCTACCTGAAAATCATTACTACTACCTTCTGATGGAGGTTGACTTGATTCTAGCTTTTCTCCTTTTACCAACGGTTTTGTCAGCAATTCGTTAAGCAACAGAGCGTCTTCGTTCGTCGTCTTATACCAGAATCCACTTTCGCTGTCGTAAACAAGAATCTCATGAGTATCTAATTCTTCTATCTTTTTACGGACAAGCTCAACTTCTCTAGAGAACCTAGTCGTTTTCTTGACTAAGAAAGCACAAGCTTCAGACCCTTTGAAAAATATCAGTGTATCAAAAACCGACAGAGCATCCCTCCTCTCTTTAAGAACGCCAAGTCCCTGTAAAGAAACTATAAAGGTCGTATTCAAAGACCTGTTAACACTTGCTAATCCAAGAAGCTTATCGGCATAGTTCTTTATAAGATTCAATGCATCATCAACAATTACAGTTCTATTCTGAGCGGCTTCTCTTAAGAAAGCTTTTCTGTTTAACATACCTATCCTAAGACATTCGACTTCGTATCCTTTCCATTCCTCTTCTTTTTCATGTAATACCAAAGGCTTTTTGTTAGGCTTGAATTCAGCAACCCATTTCTGCAGAAGATAGGTTTTCCCAATCCCTCTCGAACCAATTACAAGAATGTTTCGTCTACTAGGCGATGCATCGCCAAAACCTTCAGTCTTGACATCGCTCATTACCTAAATCACCTTTGTTCTTTTTCAATCAAAACATTTTTTTTGGCAGGCAGTCTTACAATGAAAAATTTCTGGTCTCTTTTCCTTATCTTATAAACGAAATCACCAATTCGGATACTACTTGTCCCATTCATTCTAATCTTATTAGTGAGCGCTTCACTTTCATCACAGTATATCCAAGAACCTCCTCCATTTCGCCACCGTTTCCACATTAACTGTTCTAAGTCCTTGTCTTCAAACCATTGACTAACCATCATCATTCTCACCAACCTCATTATGGGTCTTAATACCCAACGCTTTTTTTTCGTCTTCGCTCAAATAGGAAAGTCTCCCAAGCTCAGTCCTAATCGCCCTTCTGACAAAATCGCTAAGGTCTTCTCCTCTAGCATTACAAATTCTTTTAACGAGTTCTACATCCTTTTCGGACATTCTCGCAAACACTACTTGTTTTAACAAATTAATCACCGTCTAAGGGTATATAACGCTCCTATTTAAAGTAACATTAATCCGTACCCATTAATGTGTGATTAATTAGAAAAGTGTCCGAACATATTTCCTTTCAATTTTAAATCAAACAAAATTTATATATACTTTATACGTACCGTTACTTGATGAAAAAGGATAAAGGATACTTCAAGAAAGAAAATATAATAGCTCAATTAATGAAAGAAATTTTATCAGAAGGACCTAAAAGGCCCACACAGATAAAAGCGCTCCAGAATTATGGAAGTAAACAAGACCGATATCGCTTGTTAAAACAGTTAGTAGAAGAGGGCATTCTTCAATATGAACGTTCTTCATACAAAAAAGTTGAATATAGTATTCCTTCGGAGCTACAAACATTTCTTCAAGAGTACAGGTTTGCACAAGGATACCTTGATGCACTAGGTAAAATACCAGCTCTCAAATTTAAATCTTCTCGCGAAGCTGAATCATATTACAAATCAATCCTTTTATTTCAATTAACAAAAATTCTGAAAGCAATACATGCTATAGTACGCTACACTATACACAAACCAGAGGCAAGACCTAAATTAACCGTTCTCATATACGGAGAGATAGACCGAATGCTTGACGTTCTAGAATCGACGACTAAAGACAATCGTAATCTAACAGAACAAGCCCTAGAGTCAGTCTCACAAATTCTACTACAAAAAGCAAATGAATTCGATGTTGTAACCAATTATAAAGAGTAGACCTTCTTATGCCAAAGGCTATCCATCACGACCTTCCTGAAAAATTCTCCCTATCATTGCTGGCATACAGTACTTTGTTTTGAAAAGGAATAAAACCGTTAGATAAGAGATTAAGAATCAGTTGTGGAGATAACGCTACGCAGTATACCTATATTAATTATTATATTATGTCACAGACACCGACGTGTATTGTAAACTCTTTACTGCGGCTTGTACTTTTGTTCTAGTGAGTTATTATATCATATAGTTCGTGAAGTAAAGACCTAATCTTTGTGCAATATAAATTGAAGTCTGGACGGTAGTAATGCATAGCGAAGATACTGGCGCTAACTCTTCCCTGCAGAAGGTCGATGACTTCTGTAGGTATGCCTTTGTCTCTGAGATATGTAGCAAAAATCTTACGGCAATAAGCCATATTCATTACTTTATTCTGCCGTCTCAGTGTGCTACGTACTTTCTGGTATGCGGGACATGCGGACTTTGCGATTTCAAGTATATCGTCGTCCACTATTGAGATGTATGCGTTCTTGCTATTGCGGATAAAGAGGTCCTTAAACCTGTAGTGCTGTAAGAGTCCAAGTTCACTGTTGTAATAGTCTTCGGCGTTTGATTGCAATAGCTTAATGGCATGACAGGATTCGGTTGCTCTGAGGCCTGTTAAGGTATCGAATACAAATGTGTGCCAAACATCCTGAGCTGTTGACGGTCTTATGTCCTTAAGATAGCAGAGCATAGTAGTTAGGTTAACCCTTTCCATAAATGGAATGACTTGGATTTTACTCCACTTTAAATTGTAGCATTGGACTATTTCTCTCCATTGCCGATAACGCCCTAAGAACTTGGCCAAGTGAGTTAATGATATCATAGCTTTTAATCGCTTTGACTGAGTCAAAGTCAGTAATGTAGTAGCATTGCCAGTGAGGAGAACATTGCAATACTTCTTAGCTACATTGCGCCAGTATGTGTGGTCTTTCCTGTATGAATTGCTGTCGAGATATTGGTCGAAGAGATGCCAGTCTATATCGGAGCCAAGGATCGTGGGTTCAAATCCCTCCGGGCCCGCCACCTTTGTCTATTGACAACCGCAGCCGGATTTTTCAACTTTCAGAATATCGTTAAGTATAGAGTAAGCGGTTTGTGTTGTACTTGTAAACTGTGCAGAGGTAAACACTTCTTGGCATGTCTTGAAAGTGAACTTGACACCCATATTACCATGATTTACAGTAGCCAATGGATCGTCCAAAGGTATTATCTTTGGTGAGACATTCATCAGAATTTTGTCACCGTCCTTTCTTATTTCACATATCAACTTAGCTTTCTTATTTGATTTCATTGCTTCTCTTATCATTAGTTCAATATTCCTTATTCCAACAACCTTGACGTCCTTTAACTTAAAGTCCCTGTTGTACAAAAAGTTGGTGAGTATTACTACCTTTCTTGCAGCATCAACGCCGTCAACGTCATCAGAGTAGTTTACTTCAGCCCATCCTGCTTTTATAGCCACATCGAGAGCTTCTTTGAAGCTTTTACCTGATTCTATTTCACCTATTATGAAGTTTGTTGTAGCGTTGAATATACCTTCAACCTTTAGAACTTCGTCAGCAATGAAACAAGAGTTAAGAAGACAGAATATTGGAACGTGAACTGCAACAGTCGCCTCATAAAGAAGTTTAACATCGTTGTCTTTGGCTTTCTGAACAAGTTCTTTAAAGGCAACTACGAGAGGCCCCTTATTCGCTGTGACAACATTCTTTCCAGAAGACAAAGCAGCTTTGAGATGTGAGAGACCTGGTTCACCAGTAGGAGTTGACGCCGTCAATTCAACAACAACATCACTCTTGATATTTCCTATTGCATCGAGAGCAGTATACCCTTTTGTATATTTCTTGAAACCGGCCCATCCAATCTTCTTGTATTTTAGAACTTCATTTAGGTCAAGGCCACTCTCATCTATTGCCGTGCCACCAGAATCAGAAATCGAAACAATTTGTAAATCGAAACCAAGAAACTTCAAATGCTCCTCTTCCTTTGTAACTAACTGAATTAGACTCCTTCCAACATTACCTAAACCTATAACCTGTACTTCCATATAATTAGTATTATTGTCTCTAATATTTTAAATTTGATATAATGAACCGAAATTGGTGTGAGAGGTGAGTCCAAAAAGAACTCCTTGGGACAGGATATTCATATAAAGATTATTAACAAGTGCAGTTTTATGACTTTAATTTCAATTTGATTTTCTGAAAAAGGTGAAACTGACAAGGCTGTACTTCATTAACTTTAGGCTTTATTTATGCCCCGCTAGAACTTGATTAAATTAGTTTAATCATAACATCTTAAGCTTGCACTACTATTAATTATACCTAGCCTAAAGAATCTACCCACTGAATTAACCAAGACATCGCACTTAAACTGATGTCTTACTCAAAGAAAATTACGCTAGAAACATTTCTAAAGAACTGGTGCAGGGGGTGGGATTTGAACCCACGAACCCCTACGGGATGAGGTTCTAAGCCTCACGC
>Ga0315289_10004218_pt1 | contig 21472 bp, 18 predicted proteins | sample YL17G11_40_MG_FD_203452 | JGI IMG/M metagenome (GOLD analysis project Ga0315289, IMG submission 203452) | Sediment microbial communities from Yellowstone Lake, YNP, Wyoming, USA - YL17G11_40 | ecosystem: Environmental > Aquatic > Freshwater > Lake > Sediment | place: USA: Wyoming | collected... | reverse complement strand
CGGGTTTGATAGTTTAAAAGTATAGTTAATGTTCAAAGTTCACGGTAAAAAGGTTTTGCTATGAACCGTGAACTACGAACTATTAACGGTCCGAAGGACATGGGCGATTAGCTCAGTTGGTTAGAGTGTCCCGATGGACATCGGGAGGGTCACGGGTTTGATAGTTTAAAAGTATAGTTAATGTTCAAAGTTCACGGTAAAAAGGTTTTGCTATGAACCGTGAACTACGAACTATTAACGGTCCGAAGGACATGGGCGATTAGCTCAGTTGGTTAGAGTACTTGCTTGACATGCAAGGGGTCACTGGTTCGATCCCAGTATCGCCCACCATTATAGAGAGTGAATGGTTCATGGTTCATAGTTCGTAGTAAAGAGTCGTCTGTTAGAATAGGAAGATCTTCGACTCCCAAAGATTCGGGGGATTTTTTAAATGTTATGGACAGGAGAAACAGATGGCGGATAAGATAACAGTCATCTTGCCGGATAAGTCGAAAAAGGAGTATAAAAAAGGGATACCCGTTTCGGATATTCTCAAAGATACAGACTCAAAATTAGCTGAAAATGCTCTAGCCGCTAAGATGAATGACCAGATAGTCGATTTATCGAAGAATATCGAAGAGGATTCAGAAATCCAGATACTTACCTTTGATTCCGAGGCGGGGAAAAAAGTCTTCTGGCACAGCACCTCGCATGTGATGGCGCAGGCCGTGCAAAACCTTTTCCCTGACGTAAAATTAGCCATCGGACCATCCATCGAAGAAGGATTCTACTACGACTTTGACAAAAAGGAACCTTTTACCCCGGATGATTTGGAGAAGATCGAAAAAAGGATGCACCAGATCGTAAAGGAAAATCATCCTTTTGCCAGAAAGGAAGTTCCCAAATCGGAGGCTCTCAAGTTTTTTAAAGAAAAAGGCGAAAAATATAAAGTGGAGATACTCTCTGAGCTGGAAGATGAGAAAGTGGTATTGTATCAACATGATGATTTTGTGGATTTGTGCAAAGGACCGCACGTTCCCTTCACCGGGGTGATTAGGAGTTTCAAGCTTACCAGCATTGCTGGAGCGTACTGGAGGGGATCAGAGAAAAACCCAATGCTTCAGCGAATCTACGGGATTTCATACCCCTCCCAAGAGGAATTGGACGAATATCTAAAAAGAATCGAGGAGATCAAAAGAAGGGATCATCGCATCTTGGGAAAGGAACTTGAGCTTTTTTCGATTTTGGATGAGGTAGGACCGGGGCTGGTTCTTTGGCATCCCAAGGGTGCCCAGGTGCGTAGGATCATCGAGGACTTTTGGGTGGAGGAGCATCAAAAAAATGGATATCAGTTGATCTATACTCCCCATATAGCGCGACTGCATCTTTGGGAGAAAAGCGGACATACCGGCTTCTATCAAGAGTATATGTATTCACCCATGGTAGTAGAAGATGAAGAATATCAGCTCAAGCCTATGAACTGCCCCTTTCATATTTTAATTTACAAATCTAAGATTAGAAGCTATCGAGATCTTCCTTTGAAGTTGGCAGAGCTGGGCAGTTGCTATCGTTACGAACGTTCGGGTGTATTACAGGGACTCATGCGGGTAAGGGGATTCACCATGGACGATGCCCATATATTTTGCAAGCTGGAACAGTTAGAGGGAGAGGTCTTAAAGCTTCTGGATTTTTCGCTTTCCTTCTTGCGAACTTTAGGATTCGAAAAGTATGAGATATATTTATCTACCCGCCCACAGAAATTTATCGGAGATCCACAAAACTGGGAAAAAGCCACCCAGGCTTTGAGACAAGCTCTAAATAAGGACAACTTGCAATTTCAGGTGGATGAAGGTGGGGGAGCTTTCTATGGTCCCAAAATCGACCTTAAGATTAAAGATGTTATGGGGAGACCTCAGCAGTGCACTACCGTCCAATTTGACTTTAATATTCCGGAGAGGTTCGATCTGACTTTTGTGGACCAGGATGGCAAGCTCATAAGACCGATTATGATTCACCGAGCATTGCTGGGGTCTTTGGAGCGATTCTTTGGGGTTCTGATCGAACATTATGCCGGCGCCTTTCCATTATGGCTTTCTCCGGTGCAGATTCGGGTGTTGCCCATCACCGATGGACAAAATCTTTATTCTGCCGAAATAAAAAATAGATTACAAAGGGAGGGCTTTAGAGCCGAGCTGGATGACAGGAATGAGAAAATTAATTATAAAATCCGAGAAGCAGAGAAAGAAAAAATACCGTATATGTTTATCGTAGGCAAAAAAGAGGTACAAAATAAATCCGTTTCGGTAAGAAAACATAAACAAGGCGATTTAGGGGAATTTGATTTAGAGGAGATCATTCTTAGATTAAAACAGGAAGTAGAAGATAAAATCAATCAATAGAATTCGCTATATCTATCATTTATGAAGAAGATATACTCTTTGAAGCTCGGATAGCGTTGGCGAAGTCCCGCGAAGCGGGATCTTGACGACTCGTATCGATGCTGGAGGCTCGGAGTTGGAAGCTGGAACAAGTGGTTGGCTCGAGAAGTATTCGAGTATCCCGCCTTTGGCGGAAAATGACGAGCTTCGTTACCAGCATCGCCAACCATATCCGAGCATCGAGCTTTCTTAAGAAAGGAGGTGAGCAGAAATAAAAGGTAAGGAAATCAAAGTAAACCGAAGAATTCGGGTCCCTCAAGTGAGGGTTATTGGAGTAGAGGGGGAACAGATAGGGATAATGGCTACCAGAGATGCCCTTCGTTTAGTTCAAGAGAAAGGCTATGATTTAGTAGAAATTTCTCCTAATGCTAAACCGCCTGTCTGCAAAATAATGGATTACGGCAAATACAAGTATGAGTTAAGTAAAAAGGCAAAGGACTCCAAAAAGAAACAGCGTTTTTGGCATTTAAAGGAGATGCGCTTCCGACCGAAGACTGAGGATCACGATTACACCTTCAAGATGAAACACATTCGGGAATTCTTGTCCCAGGGGAATAAGGTTAAGGTCTTAGTGGAGTTCAGGGGTAGGGAGATGGCTCATAAGGAATTTGGTCAAAAGGTCTTAGACAGGCTTCAGGTTGACTTAACTGACATAGGTATAGTCGAACAAAGGCCAAAAATGGAAGGGCGCAACCTGACCATGACCATTATGCCCAAGGGATGAGCATAGAGTTGTTATTGAGTCCCAACTAAAGGTGTTCAAGCGTAATTTTATTGTTATCAATAAGTTATTTTCGTTACATAACGTATAAGTTTAAGTGATCTTTGGTCTTTCTTCCTTATAAGGAGGTAATAGTAAATGCCCAAGATAAAAACCAGTAGAAGTGCCGCCAAACGATTCAGAAAGACTGGCACTGGAAGGTTCAAAAGAAGCAAAGCTTTCAGAGGGCATCTTCTGACGAAGAAAAGCTCTAAAAGAAAAAGGAGTTTAAGAAAAGCGGGATTGGTGGATAAAGCCGATCAAAAAAGAGTAGAAAGATTGTTAGCAATTTAAGGAGGAATCTGATGCCAAGAGCAACCAGGGGAGTGGCTTCCCGAAACAGAAGAAAGAAAATCCTAAAAGCGGCTAAGGGATATTATGGAGGGAGGAGTAAACTATATCGGACCGCCAAAGAATCGGTCCAGCGAGGAATGGCTTACGCTTATGCCCACCGGAGAAGAAGAAAGAGGGATTTCCGAAGACTTTGGATAACCCGAATCAATGCCGCCGCCAGAATTTATGGATTATCCTATAATTTGTTTATCAACGGCCTAAAAAAAGCCGGGGTGCTTCTGGATCGTAAAAACTTGGCGGATATGGCAATTAAGGATGAAGAGGCTTTTGCCAAACTGGCTGAATTGGCTCTGAAATATAAGCCAAACCTTACGTCTCCAACTAATCAAAGCTAATCTCACCCTTAGCGGAACTGTTTCCGTAGCTTCTATCACCCATAGAACCTTAAACATTATTATGATTTCTTGGTGGTTTTAATGATGAGCAATTTTGAAGACAAGCTTAAAGAAGCTCAAAAAGAAGCTTTTGAGGAATTAGCAAAGGTCGACAAAATAAAAGATTTAGAAGAGCTTAAAGTTAAATATTTAGGGCGAAACGGGATTATTACCTCTCTTCTAAGAAATTTAAAGGATGTTTCGCTTGAAAGCCGACCAGCTTTAGGCAAACTGGCAAATGAGCTTAAAGCACGGATTGAAGGCACCTGCAAGCAAAGAATGGAAGAGCTTAAAGGGCTGGAGCAGTCTAAGAAAAGGAGGACCGAGCTTTTCGATTACACCCTTCCCGGAAGGAGAAGTTGGTCCGGCAGGCTTCATCCCCTCACCCAAATAAATGAAAAGATTATAGAGATTTTTTATGGGATGGGCTTTGAGGTGGCAAAGGGTCCAGATGTGGAGACGGACTACTACAACTTCGAGGCGCTTAACTTTCCCAAGGATCACCCCGCTCGGGACATGCAGGATACGTTCTATATAGATGATGAGATTCTTTTAAGGACTCATACTTCTCCGGTGCAGATACGGGTTATGAAGAATAGAAAACCTCCGCTAAAAATCATCGCCCCGGGGAGGTGCTATCGGCATGAAGCCATAAATGCCAGAAGCTTTTGCACCTTCCATCAGGTGGAGGGATTCTATGTGGACACCGACGTGACCTTTGCTGATCTAAAAGGAGTCCTTTCCGCCTTCGTGTGGGAGCTATTCGGGAAAGAGATTGGCGTAAGGTTTCGAGGAAGTTTCTTCCCCTTCACTGAACCCTCGGCGGAAATGGATATAGCCTGTGTGAATTGTAACGGGAAAGGTTGTGGTCTTTGCAAATATCGGGGATGGCTGGAGATTTTAGGGGCAGGGATGATCGATCCAGAGGTGTTTAAAAATGTGGGTTACGACCCTGAAGTCTATACCGGCTACGCTTTTGGGATGGGTGTAGAAAGGATAGCTATGCTCAAGTACGGAATCGACGATATCAGGCTATTTTATGAAAATGACTTGAGATTCTTGAGGCAGTTTTGAAGCCTAACCCAGGAGGAATATTGGAAATAGAAAATACTCAAAAAATAGAAATGTTGAAAGAAATTTTTTCTCAATATTGGGAACATGTAAGGCATCAAGAAACTCAAAGATTAAGCTTTATGAATTCCTATGCCATTATTACTGCAGGAATTTTTACCATAGTATTTTCACCCCTTTTTGAAAGAGACCCCGGGGTTAAGATGTTACTTCTCGGTTTTGTTATTGCGTTATCTATAATTGGAATTTTGATAACGATCGCATGGCGGGTGGCTTTTCTTGAATACTTGTCAAAAGCAAACAAGATATTGGAAGAACAAGGTCTTAAGCATCTTTTACCGTATGCGGGAATTAGTGCAAAAAAGCCTGTGACAGTCCACCAGGCATTTCTTTGCTTTTATAATCTGATTCTTACCGCGTCCCTGGCAACCATTATTTGGTTTCAATCTAACAAGAATATTTGTTTGACCCTTTGGATTTCAATACCAGTTTTGTTTGTTTTCTCAGTAGCCACATACAAAGCAAACCTGTATTATGAAAAACCCTTCAAGGTGGAGGGAAAGCTACCTCCGCCAATAGTATAATCATGAGATCAATAAAGGCTTGTGTAATTGGCTTTGGGAATGTGGCTAAAAAGCACATTCTAAATTATCCTAACGAAGTTAGAGCCATAGCCATTGTCGAGCTTGATGAAGGCAAACTTTCTGAGGCGAAGAAGATTGGACTTATTCCATTCGAAAGTATAGAAGAGGTCTTCAAATCCTTTCAACCTGACTTTTGGGACATATGTATCCCACCCAATGAAAGATTGAACTGTTTAAAAGAGATTCTGAGCTTAAACGATGAAAAGTCAAATATCTTAATAGAGAAGCCTATTTGTGGTGTTTCGCGGATAAATGAATTTGAGGAGTTAACTAAATCCACTCAGGTTAAGATTTCCGTCAATGAGAATTATAGTTCATCCGCCGTTAATAAAATCATTCAAGAGAAATTATTGAAATACGGAGCAGGGAAAGCCCATATCACCATTGAATTCAGCAAAAACAGAATAGAGGATTTTGTAAGGGGAAGATATATAGATAAGGAATTGGGTGCATTAGGCTATGAAGGAACTCATATGATTTCTTGCGTTTCCAATTTATCTCCATCGAAAAAGCCCAAGGAGATAATTTCTTCTCACATTCATGACTTAAAGACCCCAAAGGCTTTTTATTATTCCGATGGAAAATATCAAGGCGGAGCAGAATTGGAATATTTGACTGAAGATGGTTCATCAGTCGAAGTATTCACTTTTATGGATGGTTCCGTAAGGCATCCAATCGATGTTTTGAACATAGGCAATGAAATAGGTTTTGAGAATCCCAATATTAGATATAGAATCATTGAGATAAAAGAAAAAGATATTTCCCTAATCGGACAGTATGAGCCAGTTTTGGGCTGGGAAAGGTTATACGGAAGAGTATACATAACACACAAAGGAGAAGTTATCGAAAAGGAGGAAAAGATATACGATAATTCTATGAAGACACATATTGAAAGGGCATTAAGTTTTTTCTTCAATAATGGTGCAAATCCTTATACTGTTGAGGAAGGATTAGCGGATCTAAAATTCTTGGCACAAGCTTTTGAGAAAGCTTTGAAACACTATGAAAGTTAGTTATAAATGGCTTAAGGAATTGGTGAATTTTGATTGGTCGCCTGAAGAGCTGGCATCCAAGCTAACCGATGCCGGGGTGGAGGTGGAGACTATCACCCCATTAGGTAAGGGCTTGGAGAAGGTGGTGGTCGGTGAAATAAAAAGGGTTCAAAAACACCCCCAAGCTGATCATTTATCTGTGTGCGAGGTTGAGATTGGCTCTGAGTTCTTGCAGATTGTATGCGGGGCTCCTAATGTAAAGGAAAAGGCAAAGGTTCCTGTGGCTCTGGTTGGAGCAAAATTACCGATTGGATTGGAGATCACCAAAACCACGTTAAGAGGTGTCGATTCCTTCGGCATGATTTGCTCCGAAAAAGAACTGGGGATAGGCGAAGACCAAAAGGGAATTTTGATATTGGATTCTCAGCTTAAGATTGGGCTTCCCCTATCTGTGGCTTTGGATTTGGAGGACTGGATTTTGGATTTGGATCTCACCCCCAACCGCCCCGACTGTCTCTCCATTATCGGTGTGGCAAGAGATGTGGGTGCGTTGTTTGGAAATTCAGTTAAAAAACCAACGATTAGATTCAACGAAATTGATGAATTAACCAAGGATTGGGTAGAAGTGGAAATTGAAGATTCCTTTGCTTGCCCCAGATATGCCGCCAGAGTGATCAAGGATGTTAAAATAAAAAGCTCACCTTTTTGGTTGAAAAGAAAGCTTGAGTCCGTGGGTATGCGTTCCATCAACAATGTCGTAGACATCACCAATTTCGTGATGATGGAGACTGGACACCCTTTACATGCCTTTGACTATGATCTTTTTTCTCAAAAGAAGGTGGTGGTCCGAAGAGCGAAAAAAGGCGAAAAGTTTATTACCATAGATCAAGTGGAACGCACCCTGAATGATGAGATTCTTTTGATCACGGAAGGCAAAAAACCTGTAGCCATTGCGGGAATAATGGGCGGAATGGAAAGTGAAGTCAGCCCTTTAACCAGGAATGTCCTTTTGGAAAGCGCCTATTTCGACCCTAAGGTTATCAGAAGAGGGAGGATATATTTGGGACTATCCACGGAAGCTTCCCAGAGATTTGAAAGGGGCATGGATCCTAACGGAGTCGTAAATGCGGCTAATAGAGCCTGTCAACTTTTGGAAGAATTAGCTGAGGGGAAGGTGCTGAAAGGGGTGGTGGATAATTATCCCTCTCCCATTATGCCCGCTTGTGTGACCTTAAGACCCCAAAGGGTCAATACTATCCTCTCCACGAATCTTAATTCCAGCCAGATCGCTCAAATCTTAAAAAGGCTGGAGATGGAGGTTGAGGAGAACCAGGATTTGAAGGTAACTATTCCGACCTTCAGACCCGATCTTTCTCGGGAGATCGATTTGATTGAGGAGATAGCCAGAATCTATGGATATGACAAAATAAAAACTTCTTTGAGGGCGAGCGGTAACTTAGTTACCCATGTAAGCGAAGAGGATAAATTAGTTATTAGACTTAAGCGACTTCTGGTGGGAAAAGGGTTCTTTGAGGTCTTGACCAATAACCTGGTTGATCCAAAAATTTTAAATAAGCTATGCCCCGATCTTTTAAGCGTCAAACTGCAAAATCCCTTAAGTGAGGAGATGTCGGTCCTTACCACGTCTTTAGCTTACGGTCTTTTTACAGTGATAAGCTGGAACAAAAACCGAAAAGAGGAAGAACTGAGGATATTCGAGCTGGGTAAGGTTTACCTTGCCCAAAAAAATGAAATGCCTAAAGAAAAATTGCATCTGGGTTTAGCCTTTTCGGGCAAAAGAGAGCCGGTCCATTGGGGAACCCAAAAGACTGAAGTCGATTTATATGATCTTAAGGGAGTCATTGAGTCTTTGCTGGATGATCTCGGTTTGTCTTCTCGATTGAATCCACAGGAGGACGCCATGTTAAAATCAGATAGCTCTTTTGAAATCAAGATAAATGGCGAAAGGGTGGGCATCTTGGGTGAGGCAGCCGAAGAGATTCTGGATCTTTTCGGAATCAAAGAGAAGGTCTATATAGCAGAGCTGGACTTCGAAAAGCTTTCAGTTTGTATTCCGAAGAAAAAGCCGTTCTCTCCCTTGCCTAAATTCCCTCCGGTGGATCGGGATATTGCCATCATGGTGGATGAGGACATCTTGTCCGAGAAGATAAGGGACAAGATAAGAATGGTAGGTGGGAATCTGATCCAGGACCTCATTTTATTCGACATATATCGTGGAAAACAGATTTCCCCGGGAAAGAAGAGCTTAGCTTATTCCATTCGCTATCGCTCCCAGGATAAAACCCTAACCGATGAGGAGGTGGAGGAAATTCAGCATAAGGTGATCTCGGGGCTGGAAGAAAGCTTTAAAGCAACTTTAAGAAAATAGGGAGTGGATGGAGTTACCTCTTGTTTAGAGCCAGGATTTTTTGCACTTTCGAAAAATTCAGTTGAAGATCAATTATAAGAGACTTCTGTCAGATCAAAGTGGAGAGACTAAAAAGCCGCCTATGGAACTGGAAAATTTTGAAAAACTGGAAGAGAAAATCACTAAAGCCATAGAAATCATTGACAGATTAAAGCAGGAGAACCAACGGATCTCCTCCTCCTATGGTGGACTGGCTAACCAGGTTCATCAGTTCGAGGAGAAGACCAAAAGCCTAAGCTTAGAAAATGAAAGATTGAAAAAGGAGCTCAAAGAGATGGAAGGAAACCTCAAACAAAAGGAAGAGAAGATCAGAAGGCAATTGGAGAAGCTTCTAGGGAAATTGACCTTTGTGGAAAATTTTGATTAAATAGGGTTGACGATCAGATCAAAATTTCGTATTATTGATGGTGAAGAGTATTTTAAATAGTTAGAGTGGGACGGTGGGGAGAAAAGCAAAGAATTTTTTGGATATTCTTAAAAGATATTTGAAAATCGATGGAAGAAAGAAAACAATCGGTTAGAGTCAACATTTTTGGTGAGGACTATCCTATTAGAGGGGACGCCGATACTGGGTATATCCTGCAGGTTGGAAAATATGTGGACCTGAAGATGAGAGAGGTAGCAGAGAAATTATCCAATAAGTCACCTTTAAGGGTGGCGGTGTTGGCCGCCATGAACATAACCGGTGAGCTATTCAAAGAAAGAGAAGATAAAGAAAAGAAACTTTCGGATGTAGAGGAGAGAGCCCAAACTCTTTTAGAATGGTTAGATAGCAAGCTGACCCAAGAAGATATCTAAGAAATCTGTTTTTGCTTTTAATCCCCACGGTTTGTCCGATTTTGCTTTAGCTTAATATTATTAGGGAGAGAAAGACCGTTTTCTCTCTCCCCAAAAAAAGCAAAATCATCCAAAACAAGTGGGGTTTTTCATTTTTGGTCCCGAGGGATGAACCCTGTGGTTCATAGCTTGGGAGGGAGGAATTGGGTATGACCAACATAATAGTGATTATCGGCATAATTTTAGGAGCCGCAGTCTTATCCTTCTTTTTGGGGTGGTTTATCAGCCGAAAAGTTGGAGAGGCAAAGCTGGGCAAAGCCGATGAGCTAGCCCGAAAGATTGTAAAAGACGCAGAAAAAGAAGCGGAGATAAAGAAAAAAGAGGCTACCTTAGAAGCTAAGGACGAGTGGTACAAAGCCAAGCTGAATTTCGAAAAGGAAACCCAAACTAAGAAGTTAGAAATCCAGAGGCTGGAAAAAATACTTTCCGACAGGGAAGCAAATCTGGACCGAAAGGTTGATATATTAAACCGAAAAGAAAGGGATATTCAAAACAAAGAAAAAATCTTATTCGCCCGGGATAAAGCCTTACGATCAAAGGACGAGGAGCTTAAGCGATTAATTGCCGATCAGAATAAACAGTTAGAGAAAATTGCCCAGATGACCGCAGAAGAGGCTAAAAAGCTTTTAATGGGAAATTTGGAGAGCCAGGCCCGACAGGAAGCGGCTCAGCTCATCAAGGAGATCAAAGAGCAGGCGGAGCAGACAGCGGAGAAGGAGGCAAAAAATATTATAATCTCCGCCATTCAAAGATGTGCGGCGGATCACACCGTGGAATCCACGGTCTCGGTGGTAAATCTCCCCAATGAAGAGATGAAAGGAAGGATCATCGGAAGGGAGGGGAGAAACATTCGCTCCTTTGAGACTGCCACTGGAATCGACGTGATTGTGGATGATACCCCGGAGGCGGTCATACTATCCGGCTACGACCCCATAAGAAGGGAAGTCGCCCGCATGGCTTTGGAGAAGCTAACCTTGGACGGCAGAATTCATCCAGCTCGTATCGAAGAGGTGGTGGCGAAATGTGAAAAGGAGATGGAGGTGATCATTCGGGAGACCGGTGAGCAAACCTGTTTTGATGTGGGAATACATGGGATTCACCCGGAGCTGGTTAAGCTTTTGGGAAAACTCCAATTTAGAACCAGCTATGGACAGAACGTTCTGCAACATAGCAAGGAGGTAGCATATCTTTCTGGTCTGATGGCCGCAGAGCTGGGTTTGGATGCCAATTTAGCCAAAAGGGCGGGGCTCTTACATGATATAGGGAAAGCGGTGGATCGGGAGACCGAAGGAACTCACACCCAGATAGGCTACAGTGTGGCGCAGAAATACGGAGAAAATCCCATGGTGTTAAATGCCATTGCGGCTCACCATGAAGATGTTCTACATGAATCTGCCTATTCCGTTTTAGTTCAAGCCGCAGATGCCATCTCCGGTGCCAGACCGGGTGCCAGAAGAGAAACCTTGGAAGGCTACATCAAGAGATTGGAAAAATTAGAGGAATTAGCCGATTCCTTCAAGGGCGTGGCCAAGGCATATGCTATTCAAGCGGGACGGGAGATCAGAGTTATAGTCGAGCACGAGCATATTGATGACAAAGGAGCAGAGGGGTTAGCTGGGGAGATTGCCAAAAAGATCGAAGCTGAATTAGAATACCCTGGCCAAATCAAGGTCACCGTGATCAGAGAAACCAGAGCAGTGGAATATGCGAAATAAAGGTGTTAGGTTAAAGGTGAAAGGCCAGGAGTAGCGACACTGGTGTCGCGTTTGCTTGAAAAGATACCAAAAGAAATCGGAAGCAAAAAATTAGCTTCAGGAATTAAGATTTGAATATATTATTCGTTGCGGATATAATGGGCAAGCCGGGCAGGTGGGCCGTCTCTCAAATTTTGCCGGAGCTTAAGAAAATTCAACAGGTAGATTTTACTATTGCTAACGTGGAAAATGCGGCGGGTGGATTCGGCTTGACCAAGGAGATTGCCCAAAAAATTCACTCCTACGGAGTGGATTGCTTGACCAGTGGAAATCACATCTGGGATCGAAAGGATATTTATCCTTATCTGAATGAAAGCTTGCGCATCTTGAGGCCCGCTAACTATCCTCCGGATGTCCCCGGAAGGGGGACAGCTATCTTTGATTTAAAAAATAGTTCCAAGATTGCAGTGATGAATATCCAAGGAAAGGTTTATATAAAGGAGATCGATTGCCCTTTCCGGATAGCGGATAAAGAGATAGAAAAGCTTAAAAAAGAGACTAAAATCATTATTGTGGATTTGCATGCTGAAGCTACCTCGGAAAAGATGGCCTTAGGCTGGTATCTGGATGGCAAAGTCTCTGCGATTTTAGGAACACATACGCATGTGCAAACTGCAGACGAGACCATCCTTCCCCAAGGGACTGCATACATTACCGACGTGGGAATGACCGGCGCCCATGATTCTGTAATCGGGGTAACCAAAGAAGATGCCATTGCTCGCTTTTTAACGCAGATTCCCAGAAGATTTACTTTGGCTAAACAGGATATCAAATTCTGCGGAGCACTGGTCAAAATCGATCCGGATTCTGGCAAAGCTTCAAGCATCGAGAGAATCAAAATAGATTTGCCCCAAGCAGAAGAGGATGACCAAGAAAAGAGCTAAATCGGAGTAGCAGAGCTTGTTCTGCGTCGTTAGAAAGACGTAAAACATGTCTTGTTACTTTTGCTATAAAGGAGAAAAATGCCGGCTGCGATAATTGACGGAAAGAAAATTTCCTCTGAGATCAAAGAAAATCTAAAAGAAAAACTCGAAATTCTTAAGAAGAGAGGAACTGTTCCTGGGCTGGCTGCTATCTTAGTCGGCGATAATCCTGCTTCCCAGGTTTATATGAATATGAAAGCCAAAGCCTGTGAAGAGGTGGGAATTTACTCCGAGGTTTATAGATACCCGAAGGAACTGTCTGAATCCGATCTTTTGAAAAAAATTGAGGAGCTTAATCATAAAAAAAGTATTCACGGGATTTTGGTTCAATTTCCCACTCCCCACCAAATAAGCGAAGAGAAAGTCATTTTAGCTATTGATCCGAAAAAGGATGTGGACGGATTTCATCCTTTCAACGCAGGGATGATGTTGGCTGGGAAACCGACCTTTCTGCCGTGCACCCCTTTGGGCATTCAGGAACTATTGATAAGATCGGGAAATGACCCTTCGGGCAAGCATGTCGTCATTTTGGGGCGCGGAAGCTTGGTGGGAAGACCCCTTGCTACCATGTTATTCCAGAAGTCCAAAGGGGCCAATGCAACGGTGACCATCTGCCATACTGCTACCAAAGATTTGCCCAATTTCACCTTACAAGCGGATATTTTGATTGCGGCTATGGGAAGGGCTAAATTTGTAAATGCGGATATGGTCAAGCCGGGTGTGGTGGTAATTGATGTGGGAACCAATAGAATAGAAGACCCTTCCAGCAAGTCTGGATATAGATTGGTGGGGGATGTCGATTTCGATGCAGTCAAAGAGGTGGCCAAAGCCATCACTCCGGTCCCCGGCGGCGTGGGTCCCATGACCATCGCTATGCTTCTGTCCAATACGGTCAAAGCCTGCCTGATGCAGTCAACGGCTGGGTCAACGGATTCACCGTGAACGGATTAAGCGGGTGAAGCGGATGAAAGTCACATAACGGAGCCTTTATGGTTCTGAGTTTGGCAAAAAAATATTTGTGGTGCAGGTTCGATTTAGAACCTGTTTTTTTTCTTTAAATATCGGAATGATTCACCCTGAAGGACTTAATCTGGAGAAAAGCCTCCCAATTTTACTTTTTTAGAAACTTCCAAAATTTTTTCTTGACAAAAGAAGTTAGGTATATATATTAGTGCCCAACCAAATAACAAGAAGGACGATTGGGTCTTTTTTTGGAAACTGAAGTGAATCGAATTTAATAAGTATTTAGCTAATAGGCATAATTTCCAGAAAGTATCAGCCCATGTTTTATCCTATCGATGTGCAGGGGGTTACGCAGATTCAAAGCATTCCCAGATCAGAATAATAGCTAAATAAGTCCAAAATAAAAAAACCGCAAAGGAGGTGAAAAACCTATATGAAGAAGGAGATTTTGATCATTCAATTTGTCATTCTTGCTTTTTTCTTAGTGATTTTGAGCTGTGCCGGTGAACCTAAAAAAGAGTTAACTGTGGCCAAGGAAGCTTTGGAGAAAGCCAGAGAGGCGCAGGCAGACAGATATGCCTCGGATATTTTTACCCAAGCGGAAAACTCCCTAACTGAGGCGGAGAATCTTATTGCTCAGAAAAAGTATAGCGAAGCTAAACAGCTATTAATAAATGCCCAGGGAATGGCTGATTCAGCCGCCTCCCAAGCCGAAATCAACAAGGAGGATGTGAAGGTGGATGCTGAGGGTGCCATTAGCGAGTCCCAAAAGGCGATGGAACAACTTAAGGAGACGCAAAAAATTGCTCAAAATCTGAGAATCTCTAAAGAGCAAACCGATCTGTCTACACAAATTCCCAATTGGGAGGATCAATTAAAACGGGCTCAAGAAGAATACAGCGCTGGAAACTTTGATGTGGCTAAAGACATAGCTAGTCAAGTATATCAAGAGCTTAACGCCAAGAATAATGAGCTAAGCGAACTCATAGCGGCTAAGCAAAAAAAATAGTTAACTCTTTTTTGGCAAAAGCTATTTCACCAAGAAGGCAGGCTCCTAAGCTTTACTCAAAGAAGACATCAAAATCCAGACTAACAAAAAATCTAAGAGATAAACAAATTTTCCACCATCATTTCGGATAAGATAGAAAGGTCAGGATTCATCCTGAAGGAAGGTTATCCTGGCCTTTTAATTTCTGGAATGTTAATAATTGCTTCTATTCACGCTGATCCAGGACTAAAATTACTTTGGCTGATAAGATCAAGTTTTCAGATTTTTTTGTCGACAATATAATTAAATCAAAAAAAAGCTTGCCCCCAGGGGGATAAGTTCCTCTGTTTCTTGGGCTTGTTTAGAAGGGTTATTTCGATAAAAATTGTTGACAAAGACAAAAAAAACTATTATCCTTTTGCCTTAAAATTTTAATCAAGGGGGACAAAATGCCTGAGATTGTGGTCAAGTATGAGGATAAGATAATTGAGAGGGTAGTAACCCAAAAGAAAAGAATAAGCATTGGTAGAAGCTCAAACAACGACATAGTATTAGACAACAAAGCGGTTTCAAGAAAGCACGCCCAGGTGGAATTCCGCGATGACTCCGCCTTGATAATCGACAACGAGAGCTTGAACGGCACCTTCGTGAACAAGCGAAAGATAAACGAGGAGATAATAAAGGATAACGACGAGATCACCATCGGCAAATTCGATTTAGTATATCACCACGATGCTCCCAAGGACCTTAAGTTGAGCGACCTGGACGGGACCAGGGTCTTGTGTACCAAAAAGCAAAAGGAACTTTTGGAAAGGGATAAAAAGGGGAAAGAGATAACTGCCAAAACCGGCTGTTCGGTCCTTTGGGGAGAGGAGAATGCCATGGTAAAGCAGTTTTATTTAGACAAACCGGTCATCACCCTTGGCAAATCCAAGTATGTAAACATCAAAGTTAAAGGCCTATTGGTTTCCAAAATTCAAGCTAAAATAGCCAAAGAAAAAGATGGTCATGTTTTGGTGAATTTAGGACGAAAGGGTAAAACCAAGGTAAATGGGGAAGAGGTTTTTAAACATCCATTGAGAAATGATGACTTAATTGAGGTGGGCAAATCAGTTTTTCGGTTCATTCAAGGGAAGAATACATGAGATATGGCTTCTTTTCTGATGTTCATGCCAACCTCGATGCTTTGAAGGTGGTGGTAGCGGACTTCAAGAAAGAAAACTTGGATAAGATCTTCTTTTTGGGGGATGCGGTAGGGTATGGTCCTGATCCCAACGAATGTACCTCTATAGTGGAGGAGGTGTCTGAGATCAAATTAATGGGAAACCACGATTATGCCGCGATGGGTCTAATAGAGACCAATCTTTTTAACCCATATGCGCAAAAGGCCATGGAATGGACCAAAAGCGTTTTGACCGAAGAAAGCATAAAGATATTGTCCCGCCTTAGAATGGATCATAGAGTGGACCGGTTTTACTTAGTTCATTCCACTCCCAAAGAGCCACAGGAATGGAATTATATCTTAGATTTGGATGATGCGGAGGAGAATTTTGACTTTTTCAATAAACAGGTTTGTCTTATTGGTCATTCTCACCATCCCGCCGTCATAAAAAAATACAAGGACAAACACTGTTTTTTGCATGATGATTCCTGGGTACAAATAGAAGACGGATTCAGATATATCATCAATATCGGCTCAGTGGGGCAACCCAGAGACGGGTCTAACCAAACTGGTTATTTGATATATGATGTTAAAGAAAAAAGGGCGGCTATGAAAAGACTTTCCTACGACTACAAGAAGACCCAGGCAAAAATGAAAAAAAAGGGGCTTCCCCAATTTTTGATTGAGCGGTTGGCTTTAGGAAGGTAATTAGACTCAAGCTTAATCTTAGGGGGAAATCCAGCACCTAACTTAAGTTAGGTGCTGGCTATTCCTGATATCTTTAATCTAACAGGTTTTAAAAATGTTGCAAAAATTTTCGGGGTCTATCTTATATGTTTTGATCGCCATCTTAGTGATATCTCTTTATGCGGGAAGATACGAGTTTCTGGAGAGGCCTGACCTCCGGCTACAGGATGGGATGTTTAGGTTAAGAGGAAGTATCGATCCCCCAAGAGATATAGTGATCGTGGGCATAGACGAAAAATCGCTTGCTCAGGTGGGTAACTGGCCTTGGTCTCACGACAAATTAGCCCAATTGATTTCTAATATCTCCGCAGGATCTCCCAAAGTCTTGGCATTGGATATTTTTCTTCCAGAGAACATAGATGAGGATACCTCGGGAAGGACCGGACTTTTAGCTAACCAGGTCTATAAAGCGGGGAACGTGATTCTTCCCATATATTTCAATTTATCGGAGGTGGGACTAGCCCCAATTTCCCCTCCCCCGGAGGTTCTGAGGTCAGCCCTGGGCAAAGCCGATATTTCTCATCTGAAAGAGACCGCTTCGGCTAAACAAGCATACTTCCCGGACAAACTTTTAGTTCAATCCGCTTTTGACTTTGGTCACATCAATATGGCTTACGATCCAGACGGTTCCATCCGACGAGAACCAACTCTGGTTGAATATGAGGGATACCTTTATCCTTCTTTAGCCCTGCAAACCGCCAGGAGGTATTTGAGGATAGATAAAAAGGAAATTGGGTTGATGAAGGAAGGTCGAATAAATCTACGGGGTATTTTACTCCCCACAGACAAAAAAGGTCGTATGCTGATTAACTACCACGGTCCCAATTTGACCTTCCCACGCGTATCGGCTTGGGATGTATTAAATGGAGAGACCCCTCCAAAGATTTTTTCTGATAAAATAGCCGTAGTGGGCTTGACCGCCATCCAATCAAAAACCTGGGTGCAGTCCCCTTCTTATGGAGCTATAAATGAGGTGGAGAGGATTGCAAACGTAATAGAAAACATTATCCATCATGACTTTTTAAACTACCTTTCACCCGTATGGAATCTTTTAATTTTGATCTTGATTGGAATCTTCTGCGCCCTGGTTTTACCCAAGGTCTCTCTAACCTATAGGATAGTCATCCTTTTGGTCTTTCTGTTCGTTACGTTTAATCTAAATTACATCCTGTTCTCCTCCTTCGGAATTTTTACCAAACCCCTCTATCCCATTTTAGAAATTCTGTTTTTCTTAGCCGCCGCACCCACCATAAAGGCTAAGAAAGCCAGGGCAGAAGAATCTTCGGAGAAGGATTCGGGGGTTAAAGAATTTCGTCCTGAAGAAAAGATCAAGGAAGCTTATGAAATTCCGAAAAGGGGAGAGGAGCAACTCAAAGAAGAGGTTCAGATCAAGACGGTCGCAAAAATTCCGGACTCAGAAAAGTCCGAGCCGGTCTGGCTTGAACCTGCCGACAGATCCACACCCGTGAAAATCGTAACTGAAGAAAAAAGAAAGGAAGAAGAAACCATAACTATATCCACTCCATCCACTCCTGAGTTAACCCAAGAAATCATCGGATCGATATCCGAGCAGAGGCCCAAAGGCATTTCAGAGAAATCCACTGGCCATCTCTCCTTGACTCAATTTGGTCGCTATAAGATTTTGGAGCTTATAGGAAAAGGGGGAATGGGAACAGTGTACAAAGGCTTGGATCCTGTTCTGGACAGATTGGTGGCTCTCAAAACCATCCGATTGGATTTTGCGGTTTCAGCCCAGGAGGCTTCTGAGCTGAAAGAGAGATTACTACGTGAGGCCAAGGCGGCGGGGAAGCTGTCTCATCCCAACATTGTGACCATCTATGATGTGGGGGAACAGGAGGGCGTGCAATACATCGCCATGGAGTATCTCTCCGGGTATACTTTGGAAGGCTTCATTAATAAAAAGAAGGAGTTGAATTATAGAATCGCCGCCAAAATCATCATGCAGGTTTGTGCCGCTTTAAATTACGCACATCGGAGGGGAATCGTGCACCGGGACATCAAACCCGCCAACATCATGTTGTTGGAGGATTTCGTGGTCAAGGTAATGGATTTTGGGATCGCCAGGTGGGAGGCCTCTTCTTTGACCCAGAGTAATGTGACCTTAGGGACCCCTCATTATATCTCTCCCGAACAGTTACAGGGAAAACCTGCCGATAAGCGTTCAGATATTTTCTCCTTAGGGGTGGTGATTTATGAGCTCTTAGGCGGGCAGAAACCATTTAAGGGGGAAAGCATCAGTTCCCTGATGTATGACATACTGAGCCATGATCCGCCTTTGCTTTCAACCCTCAACGAAAAAATACCCTTGGTCTTTGATCGAATAGCCTCAAAGGCTTTGGCTAAGAATCCAGAGGAGAGGTATCAGGAGGCAGAAGAGATCGAAAAAACTCTGCGAGAGTTCATCTCCAGTTTTGTGGTCGGTTACAGCATCCGCATATAGCTTTAGGCTTTCTCCATAAATAAAAAATATCCAGACCTTCTGAATCTCCTTCTTTTACAAACGCCTCGGCTCATGCTTTTCTAATGCCTTATTAGGACTAACAGGATTCCCGCTTCACTATATTTGAATGAAGTTTTTTTCCCCAGATGTTTTGTCTAATTTTTTTTTGAAAAACTGATTTTCCTCTTGACAAAAAAATACTCTCTGTTAGATTTAATTAAACGATTTTAGAAGAACGAGCGTATAAACGTTGTGACATAAAAATATTAAGAAGGAGGGAAGAAAAATATAAGCCCAAAAGAAAGATGAAAACATATACGCTTAGGGATTAGGAGGGGATGAAAATTTTTTAGATCCACACCTGAAGAAAAGATTTTTTCGTTTGACCAAGTTGTTTTACCTACCTCGCAGATGCCACGGAGGCAGCAAGAGAAAAAGAAGTTTTCTTGATTTATTTCATCAGCAGAAAACCCAAAAAGGACAAACCAACATAGATTTTGATAAAGCGAAGCTAAGTTTTGGTTTTAGAAGGAAAAAGTAAGCGCCCCATCTTGGAATGATTGGGTTTGGCGAAGAAAACCAAAGCTTTTGGGTTTATTATTTGTATAATATTCAAACAGAGCGCAAATATTTAACGAAAAAATTGGTGGATAAATGGTTTAATTGCCACGCCAGGATGTTTGCTATCGGTTATATCTTTAGGTAAGGGGGGGAGTTTAAACTGTAACCGTTAACCTGTCTTTAGGAACTCCAAAAGAGGAGGTGGTGCATAAGAATAGGGGAGAAAAAGGAGGAAAGGGAAGACAGAAGTTAACTTTACATTTAAAACCTAAATGAAAGGAGGTTTGTGATGCTGAGAAGAATCTTAGCAGGGCTTGTGGTCGCAGCCTTTTTTGTGGGCTTTTCCTTTGTGCTGGCCTCAGCTTCGGTAGGTCATTTGTCTTATGAGCCTGTAAAGGCAGAGGGGCAACTGGTGGTGAAACTTTTCCTTGAAAATCCCCAGAAGTTGGCAGTCGGCGGCATACCTATAAGTTTCGGTAAGCCAGGTTCGGATATCATCTGCACCGAGGTTAGCTTCGAGGGAAGCAGAGTAGAGCACTTCCAGCAGCACTATGTTCAAAAGGACAACCAGAACAAAAAGGTGCTCATTGGGGTAATCCGAGCTTTAAATGAGGAGATTTTAGATCAGTTACCCCCGGGTGAAGGACTCTTTGCAACTCTTAAGTTCGAGTCAATAAGTAACAGCTGTAAGCCCCAGCTCAGTGTGAGTTACTGGCCGCTTCAATCCGACGATAAACTCTACTTCCATATGGCCGACGCAGCTGGAGCTTGCTTTTACAACGAACCAATAGATATTAAGCAAGGTGACCGTCCCATCCCACTGAGACCAGGATCTCCGGAATCTCCAGAGGAATCCTCAGTCCCTCTTCCAACCGAGTTCAATTTGGCTCAAAACTTCCCTAACCCCTTTAATCCTGAAACCGTGATAAAGTTCTCGGTGAAGGAGAATTCATGGGTAACTCTTAGGATTTACAACATATTGGGGCAGGTGGTCACTACCTTGGTGGATGAGCCAAAATCTGCGGGTGAATATTCCGTGTCCTGGAATGGGAAGAATGCCCAGAACGAAGAGATAGCGAGTGGGGTTTACTTCTATCGAATCAAAGCTGGCGACTACGAGTCAGTCCGAAGAATGACTCTGCTAAGATAAGAGGAAAGACCATCTAACCAAGTAACCCAAAAAAGAGAAGAAAGGAGTCTCTGGCGGTTTGTCTCTTGCAAGAAAAGACAAGCCCCAGAGACTTTTTTTTCATTGAATAATCCCCCCTAGAGTATTCCTCTGAAACTTACCCTTGAGGAATTATTATCCGCATTTGGTTAAGGTATCCCAATGCAGCGCTAGTATCTTTGGGGGTCAAAAAAGCTACTTATGGCCCAGCGGTGAAGTAAGTTTTTGGGCAGAGTAAAAAATCAGGGTCATTTTTTAATAATGTGGAATATGGGGCTGTTGCTGAAATATTTTTGTCAAAAGTTTGGTTAAGAAGGTTTCGGTTACGGTTACGTATCGTTTATCGTATTACGTTTTCGCTTATCCCGCCTTTGGCGGGAAATACGCAACCGAGGACGAAACCGAAACGTGTCCGAAACCTAAACCGTTAAACGACTCGTATGAGTGCATATGCATAAACAGAGCGAAGAAATAGTCCCATATTTTATGTACCTATTGACAATGTGGTAGGGGCGAAGCTTGTTGAGCGAAGCGAAATCCCGCTTTTTGCGGGCTCTTCGCCCGAATGACCCGAAGAATGCTTTGGGGACAATTTTTCATCACCCTTTCAATATCAGATAGATCGACGTTCCCATACCGATTTTGAAGCACCGCGAGTAAATCGCTCAGATCCACGAAACCAAAAGGATCAAGCTTAAGTCCAAAATTCTCAGGCTTGTGTCTTAGCACCAAACTCATGAATTTGTCAACGCAAATAGAAAATGTCATGTTTTTTGCAAATAGAAAATGTCAGTAATTTATGGTTATGAGTTCATTTTCTTTTTCATTGATAAAGGATTGGAAGAGTTTCATTTTTTCCTTTGATATG
>Ga0315289_10004217_pt1 | contig 21475 bp, 23 predicted proteins | sample YL17G11_40_MG_FD_203452 | JGI IMG/M metagenome (GOLD analysis project Ga0315289, IMG submission 203452) | Sediment microbial communities from Yellowstone Lake, YNP, Wyoming, USA - YL17G11_40 | ecosystem: Environmental > Aquatic > Freshwater > Lake > Sediment | place: USA: Wyoming | collected... | reverse complement strand
TGGCTTTGAGAGTTTTAGGCAAAAGTGAGGAAGAAATTGAAAAAGAAATCCCCAGAATTCTTAAAATGGTGGGGTTGGAGAAAAGAGCCGAACTTTTTCCGGCCCAACTGGCCGGGGGGGAATTGCAAAGAGCTGGTCTGGCCCGAGCCGTGGTCGGTCAACCGGAAATCATCATTGCCGATGAACCGACAGGCAATTTAGATTTGGCCACTGCTTGGCAAATTATTAAGTTATTACAAAAAGTCAATAAAATGGGCAAAACGGTCATCATGGCCACCCACAACTTTGAAATCGTCAACGCGATGAAGGAAAGAGTGATTGAATTCAATGAAGGCAAATTAATTTCGGATAAAAAGAAAGGCAAGTACAAAATTCGGTGAAACCTTTACTAAGAATCACTTGGACCCATATTCGTCGTTCGCCCTATCAATCTTTGGCGGCGGTGACGATTATGACCCTGACTTTTTTTATCATTTCGATTTTTACGCTTCTCGGGGCCGGTTCCCAGGCGATCCTCAACTATTTTGAAACCCGACCCCAAGTGACCGCCTTTTTTAAAGACGAGACGACTCCGAGCCAAATCGATTTATTGAAAGCCAAACTGGTGGAAACCGGTAAAATCAAAGAAATGAAATATGTTTCCAAGGAAGAAGCTTTGGCCATTTACCGGGAACAGAACAAAGACGACCCTTTGCTTTTGGAAATGGTTACCGCCAATATTTTGCCCGCCTCTTTGGAAGTTTCCACCACCAACATTACCCATTTAGGTGAGATTGCCGGAATTCTGAAGCAAGAATCAGGGGTGGAAGAGGTTATTTTTCAAGAAGACATCGTCAAAGCCCTTCACAGTTGGACAACCAACATTCGTCTCATTGGCCTTGGTCTGGCTTTAGCTTTTGGTTTCGCGGCCCTGATCACGATTCTCGTGATAATCGGTATGAAAGTGGCCTTGCGTCGAGAAGAAGTGGAAATCATGGGTTTGATTGGCGCCTCAAAAGGTTTTATCCGATTCCCTTTTCTTCTTGAAGGGATTTTTTACGGTGCGGTGGGGGTGATGATTGCTTGGCTGGTTTCTTTTGTCTTGCTTCTTTACGCGACACCTTTCTTGGTTAAATTCCTGGTCGGTATTCCCATTTTGCCGGTGCCTTTACTTTTTATGCTCGGCCTTCTGGCCGGCGAACTTCTTTTAGGGGCGGCGATCGGGACTTTAGGCAGTTTTTTGGCGGTTAGAAGATATTTAAAATAAAGATGCTTTCTCGCCTCAAAAAATGTTTTTGCCTGCTCTGTTTCTTCACTGGCCTGATTCTTTTTCCCTCTTTTGCCTTAGCTATCACTGATGAGCAGTGTCAACAGGACCTAACCTCTGGCCGAACCCACTTAGAGGAATGTATTAGCCTTTGGTCGGGCTTGGTGGGTGAGAAAAGGCAACAGATTACCACCTTAAAAACAGAATTACAGCGGTTTGACGCCAGCATTGCCATCACCACCGCCCAAATCTACAAAACGGTGGGGGAGATTGACCAGTTGGAAAAGGAAATTGCCGTTTTGGGAACCAAAATTGGCCACTTGGACATTTCTCTTGACCAACTTTCCGAGATTTTGGTGAAACGGATTGCCGAAACCTACAAAAAAGGCCGACTTGATTCTTTTGCCTTGCTTTTTTCTTCAAACAATTTTTCCGATTTCATCGGTCGTTACAAATACCTGCGGGTGATCCAACTTCACGACCGGAAATTGATGCTCCAGATGGAATCTGTCAGGGCCAATTATGCCGACCAAAAAACGGTCAAAGAGGAAAAACAGGTTGAATTGGAAACAGCCAGAAAGAAATTGGAAGCCCAGAAAGTGGTTTTAGCCCAACAGAAAACAGACAGGCAAAGATTATTAGCCGCCACCCAAAATGATGAAAAAACTTATCAACAATTGATTTCCAGAGCCCGAGCCGAGTTGATTGCTATTCAAGGTATTCTCGCCGGTCAGGGAAAAGAAATAGAAGTAAGAAATGTCAACGAGGGAGAAAAAATAGCTACTTTGATTGAAGGTGCTTCTTGCAACTCGGATGGCACCCATCTTCATTTTATGGTCACTCAAGGAAGCAGCCCTCTTAGTCCCTTTGATCATCTAAAAGGAGGAATTGATTATGAAAATTGCTCTGGTTCTAACTGTGTCAGTGGTGATGGCGATCTTTTCAATCCTCATGGTGATTGGAGCTGGCCCCTTAATCCTAAAATTTATTTTACTCAGGGATACGGTTATACTTGGGCAATTCAACATAAGCCTTGGATAAGGGATATTTATACGTCTCATAACGGCATTGATATTGTCAGTGATTCTTTAGAGGTGAAAGCGGTAAGGGCAGGCAAATTGTACCAAGGAGTTTATGAAGGGGGTTGCATTCTCAAATACGTCCGGGTCAATCATGACGACTCTGATTTGGATACCCTTTATCTGCATGTGAACTACTAAAAAAATGACCAGTTGGTATAAAGTCACCCTTTTTTCAATCGCCTTCCTGGCGATTTTTTTGTTTTGGCCCAAGAATGTTTTTGCTTCAACTAATCTCTTACAAAATCCAGGATTCGAGGAACTTCTTTTTAATTGGGAAGCAAGCCCAGGTTTAGAGATAAGTTCTAACTTTACAATCTCTTCTTATGTTAAAAAAAGTGGAGAGTATTCCGCTTTAATTAAACATGGTAAAACAGGTTCATATGGAGCCCAGCAAATAATTAGAGGCATTGTAGGCGGGAGTAAATATTTAGGGAAGGGATATGTTTTCTTTAATAACGAAGACGCTAAAAATGCGAGAATGAGAATTGCCTGGTATTCTTCTGAGGATGGTTCAGGCTCGCAGATAAAAACAATTGATTCTAATATAGTTGGTACTCTTCTTCCTTCATGGCAAGAGTTAGATACAGGGGCAATCGAAGCTCCCACGACAGCCAAAAGTGCTGAGTTTAGAATTTTATTAGCTTCTAGTGAAAGCGAAGTAGAGAGTCTCGTTTGCTTTGATGATCTGAGTTTTGAACTAGTTCAAGCATCAACACCAACCCCACTAAGCACCCCCGTTCCAACATTAATGGCAGCTACTTATAAAATTAATGATGTCAAAGACGAGGATGGCAATACTCTTTCTAATGTTGAAGTTTATGTTGATGAGATATATCTTCATCATTATGCTCCCGAAACTCTGACTTTCTGCGATGGTTGTCATTGTGATAGCTATGTTGATTGTGGTTTTGGGGAGCATACGATAAGACTAAAAAAAAGTGGTTATGAAGACTGGACGGAGATAAAAACAATAAGTGTTGGAAATTCCTATGAGGTTAATCCAGTGATAAGTTTCGTTGATTCCGATTCTTCAACAGCAACTTCACCTCAGTCATCGTCAACACTTATCCCTAGTCCTAAGCCAATTAAAGTTATTGGAGCTACTTTTTCTGGTGAAATTTTGGGCGAAGAATCTACTCCTGATGGTTTTTATCCATGGGAAGCCACCAAAGAAGGAGAAAGTCAAGAAGCCACAGAAAACGCCAAAATTAAATCTCTTCCTAAAATAATTTTCGTTTTAGGTTTAATCCTTCTTCTTAGCGCCGCTACCCATTTTTGTTATAATTCTCGAAGGGAATTATCTGAGTGAAACGAAGTATAATCTGAAATGATTAGAATAATTTTTTACAAAAATGCCAAACGAAGTGAGGTTTAATCAACGAAAATGAAAAAAGCGAAAAAACTTCTTTATCTTTGGGGGCCGGTAATGCTTTGGAGTGGTTTGATTTTTTATCTTTCTTCTTTGTCTTCACCGCCACCCACGGGCAATCCTTTTTTTGATTTAGTCATGCCTGTTTTCGCTCATTTAGTTGAATATGGCCTTTTGTTTGTTTTCGTTCATCGCGCCAGTAAGAAGCTTTTTTTCTCTTTTCTTTTGGCCATTTTTTACGCTTTTTCTGATGAATTTCACCAAAGTTTTGTTCCCACGCGCGCTGCCAGTCTTTTTGATATTTTGATTGATGTTTTAGGGATGGTTTTAGCCTGGATAACATTATGGAAGTTACTACCAAAAGCGCCGCAGAGACTCAGTCTTTGGGCCAAAAAATTGGCCTTGATTTAAAACCAGGCCGTCTTTTGGCTCTTTACGGAGAGTTGGGTAGCGGTAAAACGACTTTTATTCAAGGTCTGGCCAAGGGATTGGGGATTAAAAAACGGATTCTCTCCCCAACCTTTGTTTTTATCCGCCCGTATTCCTTATCTCCTCAAGGCACTTTTTATCACGTTGATTTGTATCGTCTCAATGAAGTTTCAGAAGCCACCGGTTTGGGTTTGGAGGAAATTTTCGCTGACCCGGAAGCGATCACCGTGATTGAATGGGCGGAGAGAATCAAACCGATTTTACCTCAAAAAAGAAGGGAAATTTTTTTTGAATATCTTGGGGATAATCAGAGGCGAATCAAAATAAAATGAAATTATCAATTAACACCAGCGAGAGTGACATAACCATCATCGGTCTTGATGACCGACAGTGGCAGTTTAAAACCAAAAAACACCGGTCACAGCAATTGTTAGGATTGATCGAAAAGACCTTAAAAAAACAAAAAAAAGATTTAAAAGAAGTTAAGCAAATCGAGGTCAATCTCGGTCCAGGTTCTTTTACCGGGTTAAGGGTAGGTATTGCCGTAGCCAATGCTTTGGGCTGGGCCCTGAAGGTGCCGATTAATGGCCAAAAAATGGGGCAATTGGTTGAACCTCGATACGAACGCAGTTGACAAAGGGGAAATTATGGGTTATATCTAGGAATAGAGTGAAAAGAAAAATTCTTCAAAAAACACTTTTCCTTTTCTTAATCATCACGATAGTTTTTGTTTTCGACTCCTTGATGACCAAGACCTTGGCTTCTTCCCGCCAGGAAAGAAAAATTGTCGTTTTTAAGGAAGAAATCATCGCCAAGTCCCAAAACGAATTGTTTTCCCAGATGAAAGTCACTCCCAACAAACGGTTGCGGTTAGTTAACGCCCAGGTGGCGGTTTTATCTTCCCAACAAACAGATTTTCTTTTAAAGGATTCTCGCGTGCTCCGGGTTGAACCCGATGTTCAGGTTTATGCTTTGCCGGAAAATCGGGTCGAGATTAAGGGAATTTGTGATTGGTTTCCCAATTGGCCAGGATGCAGTCCAACGCCAACGCCAACCCCAAGTTCTACGCCCACACCAACACCTACACCGACGCCTACGCCAACGCCAACGCCAACCCCCACACCAACACCTACACCTACACCGACCCCCACGCCGACGCCCAGTCCCAGCCCCACGCCGACATCATCGCCCGGAAGCCAGCCTCTTCCTTGGGGAATTGAAGTGATTCAAGCTGATGAAGCTTGGTCAATTGCTAAGGGTGACGGAATCAAAGTGGCCATTTTGGACACGGGTATTGATATCGATCATCCTGATTTGAATGATAACCTCGCCGGGTGCCAGAATTTTATTTCCTGGTACCGCAACTGTGATGATGACAACGGTCACGGCACCCATGTCGCCGGCATTATCGCCGCCGAAGACAATGATATTGGTGTCGTCGGGGTGGCGCCGAAAGCCAGAATTTATGCTTTGAAAGTCCTTAACAGTCGGGGTTCAGGTTATCTTTCTGACATTATTGAAGGGCTGGATTGGGCCGTCGCCAATGATATCGATGTTGTCAGCATGAGTTTGGGAACAAATTCCGACATTCAATCGCTTCACCAAGCGGTTCAAAAAGTTTATCAGGCAGGCATCGTTCTGGTGGCCGCTGGCGGCAATGATGGACCAGGGAGCAATTCGGTTGATTATCCGGCCGCTTATTCGGAGGTTATCGCTGTGGCTGCCACGGACTCGACCAACAACGTTCCTTCCTGGAGTAGTCGGGGAGCGGCGATTGATTTGGCCGCACCTGGGGTCAATGTTTACTCTACTTATTTAAAAGGCGGTTACAAAACAATGTCCGGGACTTCGATGAGTACGCCCCACGTGTCAGGGGTGGTGGCTTTGCGGCGGCAAAATCATCCTGGGGAAAGCCCAAGCGCTCTGGAAGCCATCTTAGAAACGACCGCCACTTCTTTGCCTTTTGACTCAACCATCGTCGGTTTCGGTTTAGTTAATGCTTATCAAACCGTCAACCATTGAAATGAAAAAAGCTTTTTTAGGATTAATCTTTATGCCCATGGTCATTTCTAATTTTAATGCCACCAACGTGGAGACGGTGGTGAAAAATGAGGCGACGGGTGACAATGCCTCGGTTCACACCGAGATTACCAACATTGTTAATGATAAAGAAGTCAAAGTCGAAAGCAACGAGCCAGGAGAAATCAAGGTCGAAGTGAACAACGGTGAGGTTAAGGTTGAGTCTACCGAAGCCTCGCCCACCGTGACCATTACCGAAAGAGAAGAGGAAGAAATGACCGAGGAGGAAAAAGAGGAGGTCGTTGAGAAAGTAGAAACTTTTCAACAGAGAATCATCACCTTTTTTGAAGATTTTTTCTCTCGGTTTCAAGCAAAACTTTTCTTTTGGCGTTAATGGCTTGACAATCTGTGAAAAATCTGCTTAAATGTTTCCATCTGCCCACACCTGCTAATTAGCTTGTTTTTTCCAAATGAAAACTCTTAAAAATTGGACCATTTTGAAAAAGATAATTTTGGTTCTTGCCGTGGTGATCGTGATTGCCTTTTTAGGTTATTCTTTTGGCCAACGGCAAGCATCTTCTGAAGTCAAAAAAATAGAAAAATTGGCCACCCCTACTTTTACCACTCAACTTCACAATCAATTTGAATTTCCTATTGAAGAAGCGCCTATCGAAGAGGCCAATTTCAAAATCAGTCTCACTGAAGCCAAAAAGGTAAAATTAATCGCCATGCAGGGTGATCCGATTCAAGCCGAAGCCGGCAAAGAATATCTGGTTCTTTCTTTTGAAATTGAGAATAAGAACAATTTTCCTTTTGAAATTGACAGCCAGCATTATTTCCGTTTACAAGGAGAAGACAACAAAAAATACGCTCCTGATTTTTATAATGGTGCTATTGAAGTACCGGCGGCGGCCACCAAAAAAGATGAATTGGGTTTTACCGTCTCCGCTGAACAAAAACAATTTAAATTACTTTTAGGGCCGATTACTGAAGAAAAAAAAGAGACCATCGAAATTAATTTTTAGGCTTTGAGATGAAACCGACAACCACCAGTCCGATTTTATCAGCCGCCCTGACCGAAGAAATTAAAGAAGCCTTGGACGGGCTTGATTATGGTTCGGTGGAAATTTATATCCAAAACGGGAAAGTCACCCAAATTACCAAAAGAAAAATTAAAAAGACCAATCATTGTTTAGAAAAAGACTCTTGACAAGCGATAAGAAAAACTATAACGTTTTTTAAGAGGGCAGTAACAGACTGATAACATATCCCTTATAGGTTGGCTAACCGCTAACGGAGGCACGCAAGTGCCTTTTTGTCGTTAAAAGGACAGGTTAATGAATCAAGAATTTCTCCAAAAAATTATTCTGTTTGCCAATCAATTTAAATTGATTGAAATTTTCCAAGAAAGGAGGTGAAAAGATAAATGAAAAAAGTCAAAATTTTCGTGGGCGTGGCCGTTTTAGTCGCAGCCTTAGTGGTGGCGGTTGTTCCGGCCGACGCTCATTCTTTGGCCGTTGCCGTTGACCTCAAAGCCGTTAAAGTTTCTAACTTTAACTTTGGCAGCGTTTTTAACCTTGTCGTCACTGGGGCAAATTCCGGCCTGAATCACACTTTTAAAGGTGATTCCGGTACTGGGAACGCCACAGCAGACGCCTCTGTCTCCACCGATCTCAATTCCAACAGTACGGAAGTGATGGTCTGGGAAATGGGTCAGGGACCGTTGGCGATGAACCGAAATAAGGGAATCGCCGTGGCCGTTGATGCCACCCTCGTTAAGGTTGATAACTTTAATCTGGGTAGTGTCAATAACATGGTTTTTACCGGTGCCAATAGTGGTGGCAATGTGACTGATGGTATTGCTGCTGATTTTCTAAGCAGCCACCGTCGTCCGCACCGAGGTTCAATTGACCCTATTGAGTCCAACACCGGTAACGCCGTAGCTGAAGCAGATGTCTCGACCAAACTCAATGCCAATAGCACAACCGTGGCCATTTGTGATTTTGAAAATGGTCCCGTGGCCGTTAATTGGCAGGAGAGATGTCGACGCGATTGCCGTAAAGGCAAATGCCAGTGCGATCCAATTGCGGTCGCCGTTGACCTTACCGCCGTTGAAGTTTGTAATTTTAACGCCGGGATGGTCTTGAATGTAGTCGGTACCGGGGCAAATACCGGTTGGAACAATACCAGCGGTGGTAATTCTCACACCGGTAATGCTCGGGCGGATGCTTCCGTGGACACCACTCTGAACACCAACGAAACCGCAGTAATGGTTTCTGAAAGTGGTTCTGGTGCTTTGGCCATGAATAAAAGCAAATGCGGAGGTTTGGCCGTGGCTGTTGAGGCCGATTTAGTCAAGGTGGGTAACGTCAATTTGGGTTATGTTGCCAATTATGTTATCACCGGGGCTAATTCTGGTTTGAATCATACCTCAAAAGGTGATTCTCACACCGGTAATGCCGTGGCTTTAGCCTCAGTCAAGAACTCGGTCAACTCCAACACTACCTTTGTGGGTATTATTGGTAGTGATGGTGCCGCCGCTGTTAATGGCGGTTCGACCTGTGTTGACGTTCCTTGTGTCGGCTGTGTCGACGTCTGTCATTCAGACGGAGTCGTGGCAATTAACGATGGCAAGGGTGTCGCCGTAGCCGCTGATGTTGATGCGGTTTCCGTTTCCAACACCAACGTGGCGAGTGTTGACAACGTGGTTGTCACTGCCGCTAACACGGGCGGTAACGAAACTGGTAGTAGCAACCCAACTTGCGGTTCTAACTGCGGAGGTTGTCCAAGTCCAGACAGTGGCGGAGATTCCAGTACCGGTAATGCTTCCGCCTCGTCGACCGTGAACAACACGGTTAACAGCAATTCCACCACAGTAGTAATTGGTGGAGGTGCGATTTAAAGGTTTTCTTGAGGGGGGCGGAGAGCTCTGCTCCCCTCAAAGACCTCTTAATTAATTTGAAGATTTAAAAGGTTTAAACAGAGAAAAAAATGAAGAAAAAATTAAAAAAACAACCTTTAGCCATTTTACTTGCCTTCTTGCTGGTGATTAACCCGATGGTCGCCACTTATGCCTATTCAGAGGCAGAAGAACCGACCACGCCGGTGGTGGAGGAGAGCTCAAGCCAGCCAGCGAACGAAGCTGTGGCCGAGGAGACCGATGTCACCACGGTGACGAATGAGAATGAAGCGGCGATTGAGAATAATTTGGAGGTTGACAGTAATACCGGTGATAACACCATTTCCACTGAAACCATCCCTTCGTCAGAACTATCACCAACACCAGAAGCCTTAATTGAACCCTGCTCCACCTCATGTCCGGAAGCATCTTTGGAACCAACGCCTCAACCATCAGTAGAACCAACAAGCTCTTCAGATTCAACCCCGCTCCCATTATCAGAAGAGATACCAATTGATGGCTCACCTATAAATGAAGCGGTGATCGAGAATCAAAATAGCGGCGATAATTCAGACGGCAACTCTTTGTCCTTAGCCGGAGAAGGGGTGGTGGTTAACAATGAAAATCAGGCAACCATTAAAAATGATTTGGTTGTTGAAGGCGTCACCGGAGAAAACCAAACGAGTGGCGACAACAGCCAGGCGACGACGGGCACAGCTGAAGCCCAAATCGACGCCGTTAATGTCGTTAATACCAATATTGTCGGTGAGGATTTCTGGCAGTTGATTATCAATCAATTTGAAGATTCCCAGGGAGACTTGGACTTAAGCTCAATTGAGGGTCTGGAGAATCTCAATACCGATCTTATCTCGGTCTTGGCTGTTAACCTGCAAACTGGTTCAGACTCGACCAATATGGCTTTGGCTACCCTTTTGTGTCTTTTTGCCGTTTACAACGAAAACCTGGCGACGCTGACGAACAACCTTGATCTCCTGGCCTCGAGTGGCAATAACCAACTTGTTGGTGATGACGGCACTCTCCAAACTGGCGATGCCAGTGCTCTGCTTAATCTTTTTAATATGGTGAACACTAATTTGATTGGCAGTGACTGGTTTTTTGGAGTGATTAATCTTTTTGGTCAGCTCGAGGGTGACATTATTCTCCCTAACGAATGGCTCTTTTTAGGCGAAGAAGGTTTGGGGGGAGACTCTTCGGTGACCGCCGCTAACCTGGAAACAGGTGCAGGTTCAAGCAACCAAGCTCTGGCCGAATCCAACACCAGCCTCACCGTCAATAACAATAACGAGGCTGACTTAATCAATAATGTGACTGTTTTGGCCAACAGTGGTGAGAACGCCATTATCGGTAGCGGGACAATCGAGACAGGTAACGCCAATGCTAATCTCAACCTGCTCAATATCGTCAATACCAATATCGTTGGTTCCCGTTGGGTCTTGCTGGTGATTAATAATATGGGTGAATGGATGGGTGAGGTTTTGGGCTGGTGGGGCAATCTTTTAACCATTGGTAACACCACTTTAGCTTGGGTGCAATTACCTTTGCTAGGGGAGGGCGATTCTGCCGTCACCGCCCTGAACAGTGAAACCGGTGAGGGTTCTGATAACCTGGCGATAGCGCAAAGTCAAAGCTCGACCGTGATTGAGAATAACAATGTGGTGACGGTCGAGAATAATGTCGGCGTCACCGCCAATACCGGTAACAACCAAATTCAGGGAAGCGGGGCTACTCTTCAAACCGGCAATGCCAGTGCCGTCGCCAATCTTTTCAATTTCCTCAATACCAACATCATTGGTAACCATTGGTATTTCTGTATGATTAATATTTTTGATCGGTTTGTGGGCAATATTCTTTTTCACCGAGAACCAGTTGATGAAGGAAATGATGGGAGTAATGAAGAAGCACTTTCTTCGGCGGTCTCCTCGGCTGGAAACGGTGGCAGTGGTTCAGGTGATTCAGCTTGCCACGACCAAACGCCGGGAGGCGCCCCGAAACTCTTATCGGCGGTGGCCGGGAAAAACAGCGTCACCTTGACTTGGGAGAAAGCCTCCAACCCGGTGAGTTATTATCTGGTGGCTTATGGGGAAGAATCAGGCACTTATCTTTATGGTCAGCCTAATCTGGGCGGTCCGGAAACCATCAGTTACACCGTTAATCATCTTTCTGGTGGCCAGACTTATTATTTTGTGATTCGGGCGGGTAATGGCTGTGCTCCCGGACCTTTTTCCAATGAACTTTCCGCCACTCCTTACGGGGCGGTTTTAGCGGGTGCGGCCGAGGGTTTTCTTCCCGGGGTTTTGGGAGTCCAGGCGGCGGAAGGGGAAGTGGGAGAAAGTTTCTCTGCAGCGGAGAGCCTTCCCTCCAGAATCATTCCCTGGTGGTTAATCTTTTCTTTAAGCGGCGCCAGTTTATTAGCCGCTCTTTCCCGAGGTTTTTACCTTTTATTCAGAAAAAGCTAAGATTTCTCCAAAAAAATTTTGACCCCTTGACAACTTGACTTCATAGTGTATAATATCGGACATCAATCTGAATTATGCAAGCTTCAAGCGAAACATAATATAGGACCTCTGCCCCTAAATTTATGATTAAACGATTGCTAAAAATAAGTGGGGTTTTATTGGTGGCTCTTTTCTTATTGGGCTTGACTCGACACGAAACAAACTATATCCAAGCTCGAGAAGAAGTGTGTTTTTGCCACAATGTTAACCATAACCCTCATACGATTTGCACTGATGATCAAGGTGAAATTAACGGTCACAGAAGTCATGTGAGAAATGGGACGGATACTATGGGGTTATGCCCTAGTCCGTCACCCTCACCTTCGCCCATCCCTAGTCCATCGCCTAGTGCCAGTCCTAGTCCTTCATCTTCACCTGAGCCATGTCATTGTGAATGGTGGTGGTGGTGGTGTCCTTGTCCCAGCCCATCGCCCAGTCCTAGTTCTTGTCCTTCACCTTCACCCTCGCCTTCAGCTTGTCCGTCGCCCAGCCCGGAACCTTCCTGCAGTCCAGAGCCTAGTCCATCATCTGAACCTAGTCCATCACCTGAATCGAGTCCGTCAGCTGAGCCTAGTCCCTCAGCAGAACCCAGTTCAGCCCCATCTCCTTCAGAAGCGCCTCTTGGTGGAGGCGAACCTCAAGGTTGCAACGCGACTGTGCCTGCAGCCCCGGTTTTATTGAGCGCCTCAAAATCTGGAAGTGAAGCCATTTTGGCTTGGACAGCGGTGGATCCGGTAACCCACTACAATCTTTCTTATGGTTTGTCTTCAGGCAATTATCAATATGGCGTCAGTAACACTGGTAACGTCACCAATTACAACGTTGGTGGTTTAGACCCAGCCGCTGACTATTGTTTTATCGTTCGGGCCGTTAATGACTGCGCCCCAAGCAACCCTTCAAATGAAATTTGTACTGGACGAGCCACGGGTGGACAAGTCCTTGGTGCTTCCACTTTAGCCGACACCGGTAGTTTGACGGATGAAATAATGCAAATTTTGTTTATAATTGGCAGTGTATGTTTCGGTCTTGGTTTAAAACTCTTTCTTCCCTTCAAAAAAAAGGTTTAAGCCTTCTTCTTTTTGGTAGTTTTTTTCTTTTTTTGTTTTTCTCTTTTCAAGGCTTTCAATTTTTCCAGCAAAATCGGCTGGCTTTTTCCCAAACACCTGAATTAACAGCGGAAATAAGGGAAGAAGAAATGCCCCAGCGGATCATCATTGCCAAAGTCAATCTTGATTTAACCATCACCCCAGCGAGAATCGTCAATGGCCACTGGGAAACCTCAAAAGAAGGGGCTTCTTACTTACTTGGCTCCGGCATACCAGGGCAAAAAAGCAACGTCATTATTTACGGTCACAACAAAAAACATCTTTTTGGCCCCATTCGTTGGCTTAAAGAAGGTGAGGAGATCAAAATTATTAATCGTCGAGGCGAGGAGTATATATATAGTATCATTCAAACAAAAACAGTCACTCCTAACGCGGTGGCAATTTTAGCCCCGACCGAAGACGCCATTCTGACCCTCTATACCTGCACTGGCTTTTTTGACCGGGGAAGATGGGTGGTCGTCGCTCAATTGCAATCCGAATAATAAGGGTGTTATCATGAAAATATGAACCTGCTCGAGTGGACCAGACATTTTTTTGTTCCTCATCCTTCTAATAATCATAAAGCGAAGATTCTTCATCCTTCGACTTTAGTAGTCATCGTCGCTTTTTTTTTGGTTTATCAATTTGGAATTAATTTTTATCTGCTCATTTCTCCCTCGATTCTTGGCTTTGCTTCCAACATCACCCCGGAACAGGTAATTGAATTAACCAACCAAAAACGCGCCGAAAATGGTTTATCGCCTTTGACCATCAACGGCAAGCTGAATGAAGCGGCGCAAAGGAAAGCCGGTGACATGTTTGCTTTTAACTACTGGGCCCACAATTCACCTTCAGGAAGGAATCCTTGGTCTTTTTTTCAGGAAGTGAATTACCAATACCTTTATGCCGGCGAAAATCTGGCTCGAGACTTTATGAACTCGAATTCCGTCGTTGATGCCTGGTTGGCTTCACCGACCCATCGGGATAACCTGCTTAATTCCCGCTATCAAGAAATTGGTTTGGCGGTGGTGAACGGGACTATAGATGGAGTGGAAACGACTTTAGTTGTCCAACTTTTTGGCACGCCGGCTCCGAGCACGGTGGCGAAAACGCCCGTCACTTCACCCACGCCTCCCGCCACGAGCCCGACGCCCGCGCCAAAACTCGGCGAATCATCATCGGTTGAAGAAAAATTTGCTTTGGCGCCCGTGGCCATTGCCCAGGCCAAAGAAGGCACTAATCCTGAACCAATCACTTCTCCTTTTGCTTTGACGAAAAATTTGGTCGTCTTAATCCTGGGGATTGTTTTAGGCACCTTGATTTTAGACGTTATCCTGGTCACCCAAAAAAGAATTGTCCGTCTTTCCGGCAGAAACCTGGCCCACTTGATTTTTATCACCTTTTTGTTATTAGCGGTCATTCTCACCACCCAAGGAGCGATTTTATGAAGATAAGCAAAGATTTAAAACACTACCTGGCTCTGATTGCCTTTCTTTCTTTTGGTTTAACTTTGTTTTTAATCTTTAATTATAACCGCCAGATTCAGGTGGGGATTACTTTACTGATGGCCGTCATTTACGTTGTCTGGGGAATCGTCCATCACACCGTCAAAAAAGAGCTTCACCCCAAAATTATTTTTGAATATTTGATTGTGGCGACCGTGGTCAGTGTGGTAATGATTTTTCTTCTAATGAGAACTTAATCGCCTTTAATCACCGCCAAAGGCCGAAGACGACAGACTTTTTTACTTAAACCCGCTTCCACTAAAGTTTCAATGACGAGATCAATATTTTTGTAAGCTTGGGGGGCTTCGTCGGCAATAATATGGAAAGGCTTGTTGTAAAGAATCTTGCCCATTTTTTCTTCAAAGGCCTCTTTTTTAATCGTTCTTTTGGCTTCACCCCGACTCATGCTTCGCCCGGCACCGTGATTGATAGAATAATAAGTTTCTTTAGCGGCGGGAAGACCAACCATCACATAAGAAGAAGTGCCCATACTGCCGGGAACAATGGCCGGATGACCCGTTTCCAGATAATGCTTGGGATTTTGCTCATGACCGGCGGGCAAAGCCCGAGTCGCTCCTTTACGATGAATCAAGGCTTCTTTATGGCCATAAGGCTCCCATTTGGCAATGTTGTGGGCGACGTCATACAGAAGAGTCAAGTGAGACTCTTTGTCTTTGAAAACCCGTTTAAAAACGTCCCGAACATAATGAGCCATTAACTGGCGATTGGCAAAAGCAAAATTAACACAACCGGCCATGGCCGAAAGATAGGCGGCCCCGGTCGGGGAGTCGGCGGGGAGAGCGGCCAGATTGTGAGTCGGTGCCTTTAGGCCATACTTGGCCTCTTCTTTAAAAAATTTACTGGTGTATTCAAGGCAAGTTTGGTGGCCCAGAGCCCGAGAGCCGGAATGGATCATGACGCAAACTTGGTGAACAAAAAGCCCCCATTTTTGGGCCAAAACCTGATCATAAACTTCTTCAATTACCTGGATTTCAATAAAATGATTGCCTGAACCAAGGGTGCCCAACTCTTTCTCGGTGCGTTTAATGGCTCGCTCGGAAAGATGTTCCAAATTGGCTCCGGCTAACCGGCCGTATTCCTCAATCGAGTCAATGTCTTCTTTTTCCCCATAGCCCTTTTTAATTAAGGCTTGGGCGCCATGATAAACAATTTCCCGAAAAGGCAGATTGGGAATCGTTTGCCGCCGCTTTTGCCCCAAACCCACCGGAATCTCTCTTTGAATCCGGTTCATTAAGAGTCTTAACAACTCTTCAGAAAATACTTTGGCATCATATTTCAACTGGCTGCAGAGTAAGCGCACCCCGCAATTAATATCCATTCCCACCGCTCCGGAAGAAACCAGGCCCTGAGTGGCCATCACCCCTCCAATGGGCAAGCCAAAGCCTTCATGGACATCAGGCATGGCGACCACCGGAGAAATCAATTGAGGTAAAGAAGCCGACTGGACCAATTGTTCCAAAGAACGGTCTTCCTTGACATGCTTTAGCATTTCCTCTTTAGCATAAACAATTGCTTCAGCTTTCATCTGTGGTAGCCTCTCCACCTGCCAACGATTGACGCCAATGTTTTTGAGCTTGACTTCCATACTATTATTATACAGCAAGCGTCTCTGACTCGTTTTTTTCCCTTTTTTATGGTAAAATAAGAACCTCCAACTTTGTTGGAGAACCTTGTTTCTCGTTAGCGCTCGAAGAAGAACCTGCGCTTCGCGCAGAACCTTGTTTCTCGCAAGCACTCGAAATTCTCATCAAAGGGCAGGTTTTTTATGTTAAGAAAGATAGAAAAAAACATTTTCATCAGTCCGACAAAGGGGAAAATGACCATCAACCAGATGGCCAACGATCTCATGGTTTTTATGAATGAAGAGCCGGATTATTTTTATCGGTTGGTTATCGGCACGGACTCCAAAAGCAATAAACTGAACGGCAAACAAAAAGTGAATTTTGTTTCGGCGGTCGTGATTCATCGACAAGGCAAGGGTGGTCGTTATTTTTGGCGAAAAAAGAAAGTGGCCAATTTAAAAAGTTTAAGAGACAAAATTTACACCGAAACCTTGCTTTCTATCCATTTGGCCGAAGAACTGATGCCCTATATAACTCGGAAACTGAACGGAGAAAAATATCGATTGGAAATTCACATTGACGTCGGTAAAGCCGGACCGACCCGAGAAATGATTAAAGAAGTCGTCGGTATGGTTAACGGCAACGGTTTCATCGCCAAAACGAAACCGGAATCTTACGGAGCTTTTGTGGTTGCTGACAAACACACCTAAGAAAGGGGGTGAAAAACTTGAAGAAAATTTGGATTGTCGTTGGGGCCATCATCCTTTTTATCGCTTTAAGCTTAATTGCTTTTTATAACAGTTTGATCAATCAAACTCAGGCAATTGAGAACCAATGGGCGCAAGTAGAAACTCAATATCAGCGCCGTTTTGATTTAATTCCCAATTTAGTCAATTCCGTAGAAGGCATCATGACCCAGGAACAGGCGGTTTTTGGCCAGATTGCCGAGGCCAGAACAAGGTATTCGGGGGCAACTTCGGTTGATGAAAAAGCCGCAACCGCCACTGAATTGGAATCGGTCTTGGGCCGACTCTTGGTGATTGTCGAAAATTATCCTGAATTGCGTTCTTCAGAAAACGTTTCCCAATTGATGGACGAACTGGCGGGAACGGAAAACCGAGTGGCGGTCGAAAGGCGGCGCTTTAATGATTTGGTCCGGGTTTATAACACAACGATTAAGAAATTTCCGGCCAATTTAATCGCCGGGACTTTTGGCTTTAGTGAGCGCGCCTACTTTGAGGCCGCCGCCGGGGCGGAACAAGCACCGGCCGTGGAAATTGAGCCGACTCAACCTGAATAGTAAGAAAACAAGTTTTTTAAGGTTAAAATGAAGTGGTTTAAACTGCTTGTCTTTTTTTGTCTTGGTTTTTTTCTTTTCAACTTGCCTGTTAAAGCGCAAGAACTTCCTCAAGCTACCGGCTATGTCAATGATTTTGCCCAGCTGCTTTCTTCTGAATACCGGCAAACCTTAGAACAAGAATTGGTTGACTTTGAGAAAGAGACTTCGGTGGAAATCGCCTTGGTGACGATTAACTCCTTGGAAGGTGGCTCAATTGAAGATTATGCGGTCCGTTTGTTTGAAAAGTGGGGTATCGGTCAGAAAGAAAAAGATAATGGTCTCTTGATTTTAATTGCCAAAGAAGACCGAGATATCAGAATTGAAGTCGGTTACGGTTTGGAACCGGTAATCACCGATGGCCGAGCCGGCAAAATTATTCGGGAAAAAATGACCCCTTCTTTTAGAAGTAATGATTATGATCAGGGAGTTAATTTAGCGATTCAACAAATTGAAGATTATCTTCGGTCCGGTGAACCCGCTCCAGCAGAAACCGGGGCCTTGGCGGAAAAAGCGCCCTCCTTTTTTGTTTTCTTGATCGTTTTAATTTTTCTTTTTATTTACGCCTCCTCTTTTCTGGCGCGGACTAAAAGTTTCTGGGCCGGAGGGGTCATGGGTGGATTAATGGGCGTGATTTTAGGCTTGGTGGTCGGTTCCCTCTTGGCTTTTTTTCTCTTGACTTTGGGTTTTGGTGCTTTAGGTTTATTGCTTGACTACCTGCTTTCCAAAAACTACAAAACCCTGAAAAAAGACAAGAAGAAAACCAATTTCTTTTCCAGTTGGGGCGGTTTTTCCAGTGGCGGTGGTCGAAGTGGCGGCGGTGGTTTTGGTGGTTTTGGCGGTGGTTCTTCTGGCGGTGGCGGGGCCAGTGGTGGTTGGTGATTAGCCCAAATCGGGTCTTCTTTTCTGGGTTCTTTCTTGGGCTTTTTGATCTCGCCATTTCTTGATTTGCTGATGATTGCCGGAAAGAAGTACTTCTGGCACCTTCCAGCCTTTAAAAACCGCCGGTCGAGTGTATTGGGGATATTCCAGCCTTTTTGAGGAAAAAGATTCTTCTTGAATGGCCTCTTTTTTTTCTAAAACCCCTGGGATTAAGCGAACCAGCGTATCAATGACGATCATTGAAGGCAGCTCCCCTCCGGTTAAAACATAATCACCGATGGAAATTTCCTCATCAACTAGATGATCTCTGATTCTTTCGTCAACCCCTTCGTAATGTCCACAAATAAAAAGTAAATGTTTTTCTCGAGCCAGTTTTTTGGCCATTTTTTGGTTAAAGACCTTACCTTGGGGAGTGAGAAGAATGACTTTGGTCTCTTTTTTTCGCAATTCTTTCAAAGCTTTATCGATTGGCTCAACCATGAGAATCATCCCCACGCCACCGCCAAAAGGCCGGTCATCAACCGTTTGATGTTTATCTTTGGCCCATTTTCTTAAATAATGAATCTTAATTTCTACTAGACCTTTGTTTTGGGCCCTTTTAATAATCGACTCAGCAAAAGGGCCTTGAAACATTTCCGGAAAAAGAGTCAGAACTTCAATTTTCATGGTTGGCTTGTCTTTTCGATTAGAAAACAAACTTTTCGAGCCCAAAGGGCGAGAACCTCAAGGTTGTTAGGCCTTGAGAGTTTATTCTATCAGGATTTTTTGATAGAGTAAAAGAGATGAAAGTCGTCAATGTCATCGCTACTTATAACGAGAAAGAGAATATTCGTCAAATGCTGGAGACTTTAGTGGAGATTGCCAAGAAGAATTCCCGGTATCAGTTTGCCCATCTTGTGGTCGATGCTTCTACTGATGGTACACAGGAATTAGTTAAGAAATTTATGGTAAAGGAAAAAAGTGTTTTTCTTTTATCAGGACCTAAGAAAGGATTAGGCTATGATTTAATCCGTGGCTATAAATACGCCATGAAAGATCTGAAAGCCGACGTAGTCATTCCTAATGATGCCGACTTCCAATGGGATCCGGAATATATTCCCCAGCTTTTGAAGAGAATTGATGAAGGATACGACGTTGTGGTTGCTTCAAGGCATATCATGGGCGGGAAAGTGGGGGAAAATTGGGGTTGGTTTCGGAAGTTAAATCACTGGCTTGCCAATAACTTTTTTGCAGGAGTTGTGGCTGGGGTGAAAGAGGTAAAAGATCATACGGGGAATTTTAAGGCTATCAGGGTTAAAGGCCATTTAGACCAGGTGAAACTCGACAAACTAAACATTAAGGGATTCGTTATTCAGAATGAAGTTCTTTATCAGCTTTCTAAGACCGGAGCGAGGTTTGCTGAAGTCCCGGTTAAGTTCAAAGAGAGAAAGAAAGGAGCTTCTAAAGTTGGTTTTAACAAGCAATATGTTAAAGACATCCTCGAGTGGATTAAGTCTTGCTTTCTGATTCGCCTGGAGCGTTCCCAACAATTTTTCAAGTTTGCCATCGTCGGTTTTATTGGTTACCTGGTCAATGCCTTTGGTTTGGAAATTCTTTACCGAGCCGGCATGGCCCCAGGACCAGCCACGGCCTTGGCCACGGAATTGGCGATTATTAACAATTTTATTTTAAACAACCTTTGGACTTTTTCCGAGAAAAAAATTGTTTCTCTCAAACAACTCCCTTATAAATTTCTTCAGTTTAATTTGACTTCTATGGGGGCTTTAGTGATCCAGACCGTGGTTGTTTGGCTAGGCACTGCCTTTCTGGGTGACCAATGGCGTCAGATTTTCCTGATTTTGGCCATCGGTTTCCTGGTTCTACCCTATAATTTCTTCATGTACACCACTTTTATTTGGAAAACCAAACAATCCAAACTCTTTGGCTGGTTGCAAAAGAGAGTGAGTTGAAATGGGTGAAGATATCAAAGAAAAATATCCCGGTGAATCTTCAACACCTAGGGAAAATGATGAGGCTTTGTTTAATTCTGGCCAGATAGTAAAAAAAACAAGTTTTTATCCCCGAGGAAGGAAATTAGATGGTTGTCCTTATGCAGGCGAACCAGAATTTGTTGATGATGTTATTAAAAGGTTTGGAGAGGAGACCTTAATTGAGGAAGTTGAAAAAATAGGAGGGGATCCGGACTGTTTAAACTGGTTGACTTGGGCAGGAATAAATCTTACCGAAACTTTGAATCCTCAAAAAAAGAAAGAAGAAAAATAACCTCATTATTAGTCTTGTGTTATTATAAATTAGGATGGAAAAAGTAGAAGCCCTTTCGGTTTTTTTCCCAGCTTTCAACGAAGAAGAAAACATCAGAAAAACAATCACCGAAGCAATTACGGTTTTAAAAAAAGTGGCCAAAAATTGGGAAATCATCGTCATTGACGACGGTTCCACTGACAGCACCGGAGAAATAATCAAGGCATTGATTAAAAAAGAATCCCGACTTCAAATCGTTACTCACACCCCCAATCGAGGCTACGGAGCGGCCTTGAAAAGCGGCTTTGCCCATTCCCATTATCCTTTGATTGTTTTCACCGATGCTGACGGCCAATTTGATTTTGGCGAGATTATCGGCTTTTTGGAAACCCAGAAAAAAACCGGCGCCGATTTAGTCATTGGTTATTATCAACAACGCCAAGTGCCTCTTTATCGGCTTCTTGGTTCTCAATTACTTTGGCAACCAGCCGTTTATTTGCTTTTTGGTTTAAAAGTCAGAGACATTGACTGCGGTTTCAAATTGCTCAAAAAAGAAATCATTGAGAAAATTCCCAAATTGGAGGCAGAGCGGGGTCCTTTTATTTCCAGTGAACTTTTAATCAAAGCCAAACAAAAAGGCTTTAAAATCGTTGAAGTCGGTGTTCATCATTATCCCCGAAAATCAGGTAAAGCCACCGGGGCGAGTCTGAAAGTGATTTTGAGCGGCTTTTTGGACTTGGTGAGATTAAAAAGAAAACTGAAACGAATTTAAATGAGAAAATTGACCTCGTTGAAACAAAGATTGATTAATTGGGTCAAAAAGAACCGCTGGGAGGCAATCGCCCTTTTAATTATTTTGCTGGCGGCGGCTTTTCTACGCCTTTTCCGGATTAACGGCTACATGACTTTTTTAGGTGATGAGGGTCGGGATGTTTTGGTGGTCAAAAGGATGATTGTCGATCACAAATTGACTTTACTTGGTCCCACGGCCAGTGTCGGCGGTTTTTTTCTCGGTCCGATTTATTACTATTTGATGATTCCTTTTCTCTGGCTCTTCCGGCTTAATCCGGTGGGACCGGCGGTGATGGTCGCCCTTTTTGGTATCGCCACTGTTTACCTGGTTTACCAAGTTGGAAAAGATTTTTTTGGGGCGAGTGCCGGTTTAATCGCTGCTTCACTTTACGCGGTCTCACCGGTAATCATCGCTTATTCCCGTTCTTCCTGGAATCCTAACCTGATGCCTTTTTTCAGTTTGTTGATTATTTATCTGCTTTGGTTAACGG
>Ga0315289_10004214_pt1 | contig 21486 bp, 22 predicted proteins | sample YL17G11_40_MG_FD_203452 | JGI IMG/M metagenome (GOLD analysis project Ga0315289, IMG submission 203452) | Sediment microbial communities from Yellowstone Lake, YNP, Wyoming, USA - YL17G11_40 | ecosystem: Environmental > Aquatic > Freshwater > Lake > Sediment | place: USA: Wyoming | collected... | reverse complement strand
CCGAACGCCAGGCCGAGCAAGTGGTCAACTTTCAACTCCCCGTCAAGGAATTTGTCGGCTTGGCGGTTGACGAATGTGCCCCGGACCACAGCACGCTTTGTCTGTCCAAGCGCCGCCTGCAGGAAGCCAGTCACTGGGACGCGTTTGAGGCCATCAGCGACGAAGTGTTGCGGCAGGCCATGGCTGCCGGGATCACCCTCGGCAAGACTCAGGTGGTCGATAGCGTCCACACGGTCGCCAACGTCGACAACGAGGCGGATCGGCGTCGGCAAGAACAGGGCGAGCCACCCCGGGATCCGCAAAGCCACCCTCGTGCACAAAGGCCGGCACGCGGTGACCGAGCCGGATGGACAGGTCGCCACGAAGGAAATTCAGTATCGCGGTTACAAAAGCCACATCAGCCTGAATGCGGAAACGGGGCTGATCACGAGCGTCCTCCCCACCTCGGGTCGCGCGGCGGACAACCGCCAGTTCCCACGCCTCTTGGCGCACGACGAAGCGATGGGCGTCAACGCAGACACTTATGCCGGCGACATGGCGTACGATGATACGGACCTGCACTATCGACTCGCGCAACTCGGCAAGCACTCGGCCTTGCGCCTGCATGCCTATCGCACACAGAAGAAGGACGGCAATAAAGAAGTGTGGCGGGTGCTCCAAGCCACGCCTGAGTATCAAGCCGGATTGGCAGAACGCTACAAGATCGAACGCAAGTTTGGCGAGAGCAAGCTGTGGCATCGCCTTGGGCGGTGTCGCTACCTTGGGTTGTGGCGCTACGGCTCCCAAGCTTATCTGACCGCGCTAGTCCTGAATCTAAAACGGATCGTGAGGTTGCTAACGGGTGTCACGTTTCGAACTCCGGCGCGAAAGGGATGTCGGGCAGCCCTTGCGCTGCCCTGAGTTCGGCGCGCCCCTAACACGGTCAGAATGGACTCGAATGGAGGCGGGAGCGTGAAATCGCAGCGAAGAGTCACCGCAACTGGCGTAGCGAGGTGTCATCAGGCTGTAAAAGCACCGACATCGATGGGCTTGCGAAAAAACGAAGGGTTACTCCACACTCTCCTGGCTTGCTTCATTTGACAATCGCTTTCCTGGAATCCAACCACGTTGTTATGACCAAAAATCCGTCTTGGGCTTGATTGTGTTGGAACGCCGAATATAGGCTGCTTATAGCTTTTGATGGTGTTTGTGAGAACGCGCCACCTGGCTTCCGTTCTCAACCTGCCCTTCCAACTCATCGTCCGTTTTCTTCATCGGTCCCAAAATGGCTTTCCTCCACATCACCCAACCCGCCCGGTATGTTTGGACCTGTGGCTTTCTTCCCGTGAGCGATCTCTTCTTCCGTCTCATCTTTCTCTTTGTCATCGTTGAGATGGTGTCGCGGTGCATCGTCCATTTCGGGGTGACTTGGGTCCCGAGCGATGAATGGGAGTCCCAGCAACTGGAAGAGACCAGTCCGTTTGGACAAGACCCCCGCTGTTCGATTCGCGCTCGCGGCATCAAGTATGGTGAATCTTTCACATGGAAGGCGAAGGGAAGCTCAATTGAGATCTTGAAAACGACTCACCGCACCCCAAAAGGGAACGCGATGTGCGCCGTAGTTTTGCATGGAATTGTCACACATCGGACTGAACCCTCTATTTTACGCTTGGGACCTCGCGTTTCCGCGGATTCGACAGCCTACCGCAAGCGGTTTGTTCTGTGTGAACGGAAATTGCACTCGGCTCCCGCCAATCTTTGCCGCACACTCGGCCGCGGGTAGAAATTTGACAAACGACTTGAGTGAGAGCAATCTATATGCCTATTCTGCAGAGAGGTAACTGGGAATGAGCGCATCCAACAAAGGACACTCACGTCAACGAGACCCCCAAGAGAATGACGCTTTTCCTGAAACAACAAGCGGGATACTACGGATCGAGCGCTTTATCGAACCTTGTATTCTTTTGCTCCTCGCCCAACGGAATCGCCATGGTTACGCCTTGCGCGATGAACTGGTTCAAATCGGCTTGGCTCAAGAGGTTGATTTCGGAAATTTGTATCGAACTCTCCGACGAATGGAACGAGGAGGGATAGTGGAATCCCATTTGGTGGAACAGAGCACTGCGCCGACGAGGCGCGTTTATCGCATAACGCCACAAGGACGCACTCTGCTGGGGTTCTGGGTATCCAGTTTGCGTCAAACCAAACGCGTGCTCGACCGGTTCCTGCATGCGTATCGTAACAGCAGCATCAAGGTGCGATAAGCCTTCCTCTTCCAAATCGGACGCACGGGCTTCCTGGGTGTACTATCGGTGATAAATCTTCACCATACAGGAGGCATCCACCATGCGTTACGTCGGGTATGTACGAATCAGTTCTGAGGATCAGCACGGCAATTACTCTCTGACGGCTCAAAGACATGCCATCGAAACATGGATCGCGAGAAGACCCGTGCAGTACGCCGGCAGCCTCATGCGCATCTATCAGGATGAGTGCTTTACCGGGACAACCGATGAGCGCCCTGCGTTTCAGCAAATGCTGCGTGATGCGCGTTCGGGCAAGTTTGATGCACTGGTCGTCCATAAATGGGATCGGCTCGCGCGCTCGCGGCTGGACGCAATTCGCTACAAAGCACTGATGGGTCGCGAGTGTGCGCTCAAGCTGTTTGCCGTGGAAGGAATCTCAGAAGATGAAGATGAATTCGTGGGCATGCTGTTTGAGGCGATGATCGAGGTGTGGAGCGAGTTCTACTCGCGCAATCTCTCGCGCGAGACGCGGAAAGGTAAGCACGAAAAAGCGCGCGAGGGCAAGCACAACAATCAGCCACCGTTCGGCGCCGCGATAACCCCGGATGGCATATTGATCCCTGATCAGAAAGAACTCCCAGGCCTGATGCTCGCCTTGGAAACGTATGCTGAGGGATGTCACAGCGATAATCGAGTGGCAGAAGTACTCGACCATGCAGGGTGTCGCACGAAACAGGGAAAACGGTTCACCGGTGAAATGGTTCGGCACATGTTGCAAAATCGAACCTATCTTGGACAGGTGCGTTACCAAGCCTATCGAAAACACGGTGATGGCTCGCGGGACAAGTCGGTGAAAACGGAGTGGTTCAAAGGACAGCACGAACCCATGGTGCCGGTCGAATTGTTTGAGCGTTGCCAAGAGGTGCGCCGACAGCGGCGAAGGTATCGTAGGAACTCTCCACAGTTCCTCATCTGTCCTCTTTCGGGACTGCTCTACTGCCATCACTGTGGCCGACGGATGCGCGCACAAAAATCACCGACCGGTCGGCGCTACTATCATTGCATTAGCGAGTGCGCCGAATGTGCACATCAGATGATTCCGGCGGCGGTTCTGGAACAACAAGTATTTGAACTGCTCGCGGGCCTTGATCTGCCGCAGGACTGGCGGGTGCGGAAACAGGGCGTGGCGTCAGATTGGGCGCAGACCACTGAGCGGGCGAGAGAATTACAAGGGTCTATTGAGCGCCTGGATTTTCGCTGGGATATGGGATTCATCGAGAAGGGTGACTACTTGGCGAAACGGACAGCTCTACAGCAGCAACTGGAAAAGAACCAACCCATTGCGGAACAAGAGCTCACTGATGCGGAGAATGTTCTGCCACGCTTTCGGGAAGACTGGCAGAGTGGAAATGCGGCGGAACGCAAACTGCTGTTGCACACAATCTTGGAAGCGGTGTCTGTGAGTGGACGCGAGGTTCAGGCGCTGACTCTCCACCCACCGTTTGCCTACTTGGTGCACGTAGCGAACAACGGAGTAGTGGATACGGAAGGACGAATGGTCGTTAAGTTGTCGGAGACCAGCAACGCGGTTTCAGGGGCAGTGGCATGAGCAGTTCGTAATGCGGGTTCGAAGGAGGTACTATATGCGGATTGCATATAGCCAGAAATGAAGCAAAAATGCCCATTTTTTCATCAAAAACTCCGCATTTTTGGTCGTCTTGCCGCTACGGGAGCGACGGGCATCCATCCCTTATAACCATCTTGAAACTACTCGTCGCCCCAGCGACATTAGTCACAACACCATTCAAAGGCTGTGTGCAAGATTATTGCACGACCGCGAATTGAACGCAAATGCACGAATGCAAATCCATCAGAACACACGCATGCGCTTGTTTATGCGACCGATGAGCACACACAAAAATCAGACGGTGTACCGCTTGATAGCTGGGAGGTGGTCGAAATCCGGATTATTGCTTGCCAGGCTTAGACAACCGACACGTTGCATTGCGGCATAATGTAACGCATCGCGGGGGCGAAGACGGTGTCGCGCCATCACCTCATTCATCACGTCCAAGTCAGACACAAGCACATCAAGAACAGTCAGGTTGGTGTAGGCCCGCAAGCGCTTGAGAAGCGAAGAAACGGTGGGCGCGAACTCCGCCAACATTTTTTCTTCTTGGTCGCGAAGAACCTCGAGCGGGGAACCCCCGTAATGATCTTTGATCAGAGCCAATATCAAACGATAGCCGAGTTCGTCAAACGTTAGAACTGAAGTGTATGCCGACACCTCCCCACGCTCCAGACGTTCAAAAAAGGGCTGAGCTTCTGCGATACCGCGTAGCAACATATACGGTATCATCGTATCAATGTAGATCGTATTGCCAGTGAATGAGCTCAACGGAGTTGCCATTCGGCAAATCTCTTCCAATCCAGATTCAAATCGTATTCATCCCGCGAACCTATTCCCGCAGCACCGAATAAACCTTGGGTGAGCCCCGACACTACGGCAACTTTCGGAAGAGCCGTCAGCTGACGGCGCATTGTCTCAAGTTCGCGCATCATTGCGTCAATCCGCCCAACAACCTGGCGTGTATCGAGAACTGGGCGTTTAGGTTTGCGTGTCACACGACGAACTGAACGTTTCGTTGGTTTGCGTGCTAGAGTCATAGTAAACTCCTGTGGGTACTTTGCCCTGTGATTCGTTCCCATTGTACTCTTGTCGAAACGGAATGTCAAACGGAAATCAAGAACGGAAATCAAGACGGAAATTAAGATTTTGTCCTCTCCGGCCTGGGGGGGTGTGTGTGTCGCGCCGATCTTGGGAACTAGCTTCCCGCGTCGCTGTGAATCTGCCATACACGCCAAGAAATTCACCCTCCAATCGATCCGGGTTCTTGAGTTGTGCCCAGCCAGCGCCATTGGCAGTATCCATTTCGTCCGAGCCTTCGACCCAGAACACCACGCCTTCTTCATCGAAACGAATGTCTAGAATGATGTAATCGCTTACTTCTCGAAACTCAATGTTATCTTCCAGTTCGTAGGGTTGGACTTGCGCGAGGTCGATGAGCGACTTTGGAAAACGAAACATTAATCGGCGCGTGCCCCAGTTTGCCAAGTATAGCATCGCGTCAAAGTATTGCTCCAGCATCTTTTCGGGCTTGCCGCGGAAATCGCCGAATTGGTACGTGAATACGGCTTGCATCGGCGTCAACATGACGCGACTGGAAAGCTTGCTGATCTCGGCCTGTTCTTCATCGGTCAAGGCTCGGCCAATTGTTTGAAAATCAAAGAACTGGTATTCGCTCATCGGCCCTCGACATCCTTTTCGCCACACGGTCTTGAGATTGATCAGCTACGACCATCGCGATAATTGTACTGCGCTTGTCCACCATTCACAAACCCACCAAGAGAAACACGCCGCGAACCAGACATCATCGAAGAGTTGACGTCAAACAAGTGACTGCTATAATTCGATTCGAGAATACTTTGGCGGAAAGCATTGCACACGCACACTCGAGTTCATTCTGTCGTTGGTGCTTGCTCTCGTCTCTTGACCTTCGAGGCAAATGTGAAAAGTCTGGATGAGATTAACCAGTTGCTCGCAGAAATAGAAAAGGAATTAGCGGACCTCAATGCACGCAGAGCCGAGTTGCTCGCAAAGTTCATTGCCCTGCGCCAAGAAAAGGCATCGCTTCTCGGCGCGCACGAGACCCAGACGTCACCCGATAAATTGCCATCAGTAACCGATCAATTATCCCAGGAGGACAAAATCACGCTCTTTCGCAGTCTGTTTCGGGGACGCGAGGATGTCTACCCAAGAAGATTCGTGAGTTTGAAAACAGGCAAATCAGGTTATCAACCCGCATGTCGCAACGAGTGGGTCAAAGGCATTTGCGAGAAACCGAGAATTCGTTGCGAAGATTGCGCAAATCGCGCGTTTCTGCCAGTTACCAATGAGGTTGTGAGAAATCATCTCTTGGGAATGGATCCCCTGGATAGGTCAAAACGCGACTTGACAATTGGCGTCTATCCGATGTTGCTGGACGAAACGTGTTGGTTCCTGGCAGCCGACCTCGACAAAGCAACTTGGCAAGAAGACACGAAAGCATTCTTGGAGACCTGCAAGCTCTTCAGCGTGCCAGCAGCGCTGGAGAGATCGCGTTCGGGTAATGGTGGACACATTTGGATTTTCTTTTCCGAACCGATCCCCGCGGTGTTGGCGCGCAAAATGGGCACGTTCCTACTGACCCAAACTATGGAGCAGCATCCCGAGATCGGTCTTGATTCCTACGATCGTTTTTTCCCCAGCCAAGATACGCTTCCCAGAGGTGGCTTCGGCAATTTGATCGCGTTACCTTTGCAAAAGAAGCCACGCGAGAGCGGCAATAGTCTCTTCTTGGATGAAAACTTGGTTGCATATCAAGACCAATGGGCTTTTCTCCCTGCAATCCGTCGAATGAGTCGTCGGGAAGTCGAGAGCATCGTTGGTGAAGCGGAAAGGCGCAACGCCATCCTGGGGATTCGCATCCCCGTTACGGATGAGAATGACGATGAACCCTGGGTCGCGCCTCCGTCAAGACAACGCAAGGATCAACCTGTCATTGGTCCCCTACCAGAGCAAATCGAGTTGGTGCTCGGCAACCAGATTTACATAGCGAAGGCAGACCTGACACCCTCTCTTCGAAATCGCCTGATTCGCTTGGCGGCTTTTCAGAATCCCGAATTCTATCAAGCCCAAGCCATGCGTCTGTCAACGTTTGACAAGCCGCGCATCATCAGTTGTTGCGAGGACTTTCCCAAACACTTGGGATTGCCACGGGGATGTCTCGATGAATTGCTTGATCTGTTCAAATCGCTCAATGTCAAAGTGACGCTCACCGATCAGCGATTCGCTGGCACCCTGCTTGCACTCGGGTTTCACGGGACGCTTCGCCCAGAACAACAGCAAGCCGTGGATGCTCTGTTGCAGCACGAGACTGGTGTCTTGGCGGCTTCAACCGCGTTTGGCAAAACGGTTGTAGCCGCGTACTTGATTGCCCAACGCAAAGTGAATACACTCGTGCTTGTTCATCGTCACCAATTGCTCGATCAATGGGTCGAAGCATTGAGCCAGTTTCTTAAGCTTGATCCGATGGAGATTGGACAGATCGGCGGCGGCAAGCATAAGCCGACCAGAAAAATTGACGTCGCGATGGTACAAAGTCTGTATCAGAAAGGCGCCGTCAATGATATTGTTGGCGAATATGGTCACTTGATTGTAGACGAATGTCATCACATTTCGGCTGTCAGCTTTGAGCAAGTGGCCAGACAGAGCAAGGCGAAGTTTGTTACGGGGTTATCCGCGACAGTAGTACGGAAAGATGGACACCACCCAATCATCTTTATGCAGTGTGGTCCTGTGCGTTTTCGGGTAAGTGATCGAGCACAAGCGGAACAACGGCCTTTCGATCATAAGGTTGTCGTTCGCCCCACCAACTTTCGCATACCGACTCATTTACAGGACATCACGATGCAACCGATCCAAGATGTGTACGCACTGCTTGCTGCGGACAAGGAACGCAATCGGCTCATCATCGAAGATGTGGTCGCGGCAGTGTTGGCAAAACGCTCGCCTGTCGTGCTGACCGAACGTCGGGAGCATCTGGATACGCTTGCGCGTCTACTATCGCAGCGCATCCACGCTTCGCGTGTGATTGTAATGGCAGGAGGAATGGGAAAGAAGCAGCGCAAGCAACTGGTTGACAAGATTGCCAATATTCCTGCGGGTGAGCCGCGCGTCATTGTCGCGACGGGACGATACTTGGGCGAAGGGTTCGATGATGAACGACTGGACACCTTGTTCCTGGCTTTGCCGATCTCGTGGCGGGGAACACTGACTCAGTACGCTGGCCGACTTCACCGATTGAACACGACCAAGAAAGAAGTGATCATCTACGACTATGTCGATTTCCAAATCCCTGTGTTGGCAAAGATGTATGCCAGACGACGAACTGCCTATAAAGGCATCGGCTATGAGATCGCTATGTCAGAGAGCCAGAGCCCAGCGACCCAACTTGCACTGGGGAACCTGGGAGTACGATGGCGAAAGCAGTCCGCGTTGCGGGGACGATAGTGGTACTATACTTGCCCTGTCCGTTGGCTAAACCTGGCAGGAGATGAAGCAAAGCGGTTATCCGAACGCGATTGGACATACCGCTCAAGCTTGCGCCACGTCGCCGTATACGAGTTCACCGCATACTTCGAATCGCTCACCTTGCGTTTGAACTCGTAAAGGAACAGTGGACCGCCCAAGAAAATCGTCGGTGAAAAGGTTTTGTGGTAACCATAATCGCACTCGAATTTTCCGATCAACCAGCAGTTACTTCTATGCTTGCGGAGCGTCTGCTGTGAAATGTCGGTTGACTCCAAGTAGTCAAGGAACTGGAAGAGAAATCTGCCCATGCTTCGGGCGAACCCCTGGGTTGGTTCGTCATAGCACCAATCTCGGACGAACTCTTCCAAATCCTCTTCTTCGTTCCGCTCCAATTCGCGCATCTTTTCCCTTCCCAATGCCATTGAGCCGCACAGCGGCAGGTCGGTCATGACTTGGTGCCGGCTAACGAATCCGCGCGATGGACTAACAGCCCGCTGCGTTCTGCCAAGATGATTTGTATCGGCGGTTGACCGTTAGGTTGCGATTCCACTTGCCAACCTCGGAGCAACAGCAGAGTCTTGATCAATGCATCCCCTTCCCCTTCGAATGATCGTTTGGCAATCGTCCGTTCCAGGTGAGCGAGAAACTCGTCCGCGAGTTTGGCTTCTTGGGGTCCGCCTCCTATCATCACTTGTGCCGGTGTCAAACCGGCGAAAAATGGATGCGGCGTAATGATCCATTGGTGCTCCAATTCTGCCAATGCGGCTCGCCTGGTTTTTTCATCGGCAAAGGTTTTGGCTTTCCATTCTGCGACCCGGTTGTTCCACACCTCATCTTGTCTCTCACCCCACGGCGGCGTGAACAGATTCAGAATACCTCCGGAACGGCGATAAGCATCCACGTATCGTCCTTGTGGCCACGGTTGCAGTAGGCGTTGAAATTCCCGCCGCACGCGAGAAGGAACGATGGGGGGCAAATCGGCTAATGCCTTTTGAATGTTGCCGGTTGACCAAGCAATCTCTGCCATGCTTGGCTCGCCCTTGTCCCCTGGCGCATTGATGGCAAATTCAAGTTCCATCAGAGCCGAACGCTCCGCCGAGGCGTGCGTCGGGTACGAACGCATCCTCATTTCTAGTCGGGACGCATGATTCACCATGGTATCCACCTCGGTTTGCCTTTCATCGCGCGCAACGCCTCTTTCGCCTGGGCATAATCAGGTTTGCGTCTCAATGCCTCTTCCACATCGGCAATCGCGGCTTGTCTATCGCGTTGCAGTGCCATGCGTACCAGTCCACAGTTGTAAAAGATGCGCGAACCCAACTCGACATCATCCACTGCAACGAGCGTCGCGGCTTGATCGAACTGCCCCAGCGCACCGGGAAAGTCGCCCAGGAGATAGTTCATAAATCCCAATTCGTAGTGCGGCTTGGCAAAGGATGGCAACTCGGCGGCAGCATTCCAGTACATCTGCCGCGCCCTCCAGAAATCGCCGCTGGTGCGCATGATGTATCCGGCAACCCACATTTCTATCAGAGCGCAACGCGGATAGGAACGAAAGGCGCGGTCATGGTGCTCGACGATGCGCTCATAATCTTGCGCGTCAAAAAAGACTTGCAAGCGCAAAACTTCGTGCGCCCACGCTACCCCGATCCGATCTCGGTATGTGGCGATGTAATGCGCCAACGCGCTGCGATCTGGCTCATGCGGTGCGAACCCGTCGAGGGCAAGTTGCTGCCAGTTGTCGAGGCGAATCTCCGCACCTTCCTTGGCAATGATCTCGTCTGCCTGACGAATTCCCTGCCGGTACGCGCCTGATCCGGCTGGGATAGATGACCTGTGTGATTTTCGTTTGGACTTCATTGATTACCTTCCCATTGAGTCAACACTCGATCCATTGCCTCTTACATGAGCGGTCGGTCAACAGTTTGGAATTCATGGTATTGATACTCGCTCATTAGAAAGCTTCTTGATAAAGCACGGTCTCAAGGCGACTCAGCGCACGCCGTACTTGCTTGAGGTCAATTCCAGTCTCGTTCGACTGGTCAAATGTGGCTTGGGCGAGATGCGCGGCAGCGCGCAATAATCCTAACGCCGCCATCTGCTCCGGTGTGTCGGCACGCCGCATCTTATTTACTTGCGCGACGATCTCGGCGATTGCAGGCTTCCAGTCGGGTGTGGGCTGGCTGGCACGCTCTTTCAGACTGGTGCGTAGCTCTGGTTCACCCTCTTCGTTGACCAACTGCTCGACGATGCCCTCTTTTTGTTTCTGCCGATTGTACGTCGCATCAAGATCAGTGCGGATACCTTTGCCAAACAGAACTGTGTACGATGCGACAATCCCATCGTAAATGATTTGACCCTTGAACGGCAGCAGCGTTGTTTTCAACAACACGGGAGGTGGTTGATCGCGCACAACGACCTCAATAGGATCGAACAGCCCCAAGACACCGTACAGGTGAGCCGCTTTTTTCGCAGGCATAAAGACGTCGTACTTTTTCAAATAGCGCATCAGATAGAACTCGCCCGATACGCGATGCTTCCAACTCGCGATGATTTTCAATTCATCTGTGGTGAAACCTTCGGGATTCTCGGCGATAAAGCGGTCGAATAGTTCGGGACGCACGTACAGAGCATCGCGAATCTTCGCGGTGCGTTCCGTGCCCAATCCGTGCAGGTCAGTCGGCTTGGAAACATTCGGCAGGACGTTCAACTGCCGATTGGTGAAAGCGAGGATAGCAAGAAAGAGCTTGAAAAATAGTTGCGCGTCTTGAGTCGAGAGGTTCATTCCTCATCCCTCCATGCAGGATACAGTTTCAACATACCATTCACGCCGTCCAAATCAAAGCGTTCGGGATCGAATTTCTTGCCCACCCACTCGAGCATCTCTTCATGCTCGGGATGCTTGGGATTGCGAAATGCCTGGAGAAAATCGCGATAGCCCCACAGCCCGCCAACACCTTCGAGTGGGCACGCCCGCTCGCCGACGATGGAGCGCGGGTACTCGACGTCTTTATCCGGCGGCATAATCTTCTCAACGATGATCGCATGCTCCCAACTGTCGCCGAAATCGTACTCGTAAGTGAAACGATCCTTGACGTGAGGCGCGATTTGGTTCAAGCGCGCTTGGCGCTCGTCCTCGACTTTTGGTTCGTCGAGTCCCAACTCGTGCGTCCCATAATAACGCCCAGCCGCTTTGAACTGGTGCAAATGCGAATTCGTCCATCCCATGACGAGTTGTAACACGCCGTGCAGACGCGATAAGCGCAGGTCGCCGGGTACCTGCACGCGCCGCCAAATCGCTGGGTGGCTATCTTGGAGCGTAACCTTGAGTTGATAGCTCCGACTCGGGTCAACGGGTTCGGCAATCAACCTGGCTTGCTTTCCCTTTTTCGCGCGCGGTTTGCGGCGCGCTGAATCGCCTTCGATTTGGTGGAACAAACTCGAAATCACCAGTCCGGCATCATCGCGTCCCACGTACACCCAACCCCCACGCACAGGTTTCTCGGCAAGTTCGGGTTCCCACAGATCGCGGGTCCATAGTTTTTCCAGCGAATCCGGCGGTACGGGATGTTTGTATTGCCCCGTCGCGAGCAAATGAGAACTGATGTCCCAAAGCGCCGCGCCCGAAGCGGTACGGCGAAAATATTCTAGGGTCGCTTGCACGATCTGCTGGTTGCGCGCGGCAATCGCTGGCTCATCGCGCGCCGCACGTGGTTGAAACTCGACCGCGTACAAACGCTTCTCTCCATTGAGCGCGCGAAGAATCAGCGCATCGCCCGCTTGCGGCTTGAGCGATCTGAACCAATCCCAGAATTCCGTCGTCCCCTTGGTACCCCAACGTCCCTTGCCCAGAAAGTCCAGCACAATATTAGCGATCTCACCGTTCGGCAGTTGCAGGTTCACCGGTTCGCGCTCGCCGCGTTTCCCACTCTCGAAGAATGCGGGCGACAACAGATCGCGTACCTCGTCCGTAAATTCAATCGCAGAACCGTTGACGTCAGACTTGGAGAGATTGAGCCGCATGACGACGCTGGTGATGACGCGATATTTCCATCCATGGCGCCCGGTGCCCGTGATCACAATCAGCCGGCTCTGATTGATCGCGTTGCGGATTGTACCTTTGGGGTTCTTCGTCGCAATGGTCTGGATTGCATTCACGCGATGCATTATTTCGACAAAGGATAGCGGCTCCGTGGATTCGCGTACGATTTGATGGACAAGATCCGTGTAGTTTGGTTTGGGGTTGGGCATGGTTTTTTCCTCCCGTCGGTCTTCGCCTCGTCTTACCGCGTCGCGGACGATCATTCGATGCGCTTTTACATTACCCGGTCGCATTTCACATGCTCGAATTATACATCCATTTACCTGTTCTGTAGAAACGGAATGAGGAGAATCCCCTCGCACACACCGTGACGATAGCACTGCCTCTCGTGTACTGGACGATTAGTAATGCGAGAAGATGATTGGTACGCAGTTTGTCATACGGGGTCGAAGGTGGTACTATGCGCTTGCCCAGCCTTCCGTAATCGGGCGCGAAAATGCAAAAAACAGTCAGTTCTCTGTTGAAAACTGGCTGCTTTTGCTTTGAATGGTTCTGCGGGAGCGACGGGGATCGAACCAGGACGTGGAAGCCATTATCACGATTATTTGTCCAGGTGGCGAGTATAGTGTCGGAAAAATCCGGTGATATTCGGGAGTTGGTTGCCGAGCGGAGGATAGAGGTGCGATCGCTGCCCATTGGGGTTGGGGATCGGTTCTTGGTTATGCGACATTTGGCGAGGCAAAACAGAAAATGGCAGCGGCAAGGGCTCCCGTTTTTCAGTTTCTCTGACGCGTGGTTAGTGGCGCTATTCTGGGAGTGGGAACAGAGATGTTTTGAACTGGCGACTTCCGGCTTGGCAAGTATGAGCGGAGAGACATCAAGGAGAATGTCTTCGCTTTAAGTTCCGACCTTGTTCCGTTCACAAATTCAGTGAAGAGGAACTTGAGATTGTCGACTCTTGGGATTCTTAAGGATTCAGAGAATGTGATGAATGGCTTCAGCTACTCTTGTGGATCCATCGACGGCATACGATTCATGAGGTACATCACGGTAGAAGGACGCCAAAATGCAATGCTTTGTCGAATTCATCGAAGATGTAGGGAGCATCGGACATGAGATGCCGATAGGGGCGGAGCTAGCAATACGAACTTGCGCTGGACTGTGTTCAATCGCGTGTGCTCGGAAGGTTATGGCCTGTCCCAATTCAGCGGTCCGATGGCAGGTTTTCTCTGATCCGGCCCCTGCAACAGGGGTAGGATTGTCCCGATTGCGCGCCGGACCTCCTAGATCCGGTAGGCAGGCCAGTTCTCGGCAGAGAAAAGGAGGACAGGATGTCAAGAACGGGCTTGCAAGAGCAGGAGGGATCGAATTGAGGAATCCGGCCTTTCATGATTTCTGTTTGGGTTTTTGGGGTCAAGTATCGGACCGCGCACCGAACGACTAGGGGGTTTGGGACCATTTGGTAGCGAGGGTGATGTGGTTCGCAGCAGCTCCCAGCAGTACGAACCAAGAGTCACGATGGTGCGCCGCAGAACAAGGAGCGAGAAGTGAGCGGGGTACAAGACTCGGAATATGCCGGAAAGCTGGACTGAGCCATTTGACATGAAACGCTATGCGCGTATAATGGCGATGGTCGTTTGCTTCCGAGAGTTGATGTGGCGTGCTACCATGATTTGGGTGGAATGCCAACGTCTGTTCGCGCAGGAGAAGTGATGTTCCCAGACCGCGTGATCGATCACGACAGTATTGACCCAGGCACTAACTGTTCGTTGCAAACATGCGACGGACAGTTGGTGTTTTTATTTTGACAATCAGCCAAGCGCCAGCGTGCTCGAGCGTAGTGACTTTCAGGAGTGATGCTTGCTTTGATTGCGGTAGGGCGTGTGGGCTGTCCGAGTGGGGTGGCAACGAGTCGCGAGCTCGGCTGAGGTACCGATGATGTGCTGGTGCGGTTCGAGGGATGCGCGGTAGAGTTCCAGACGACGAGATGCGCATTTGTTGCGATGGATGGGTCGCGGTTGGGGAATTGTCTGTAGGAACAGGTCTCGGATTCTTCAGGCATTTCCACTACTTCGCCTGGATGTCTCGGGGTTAGAGGTGGACGAGGTTTTCGCGCTAGTGGTCGTGAAGCCCGTTGGTATTTGAAAACGATTTGACTATTTGACCGTATCGAGGACAGCTATGGGCAAACGATTGGTGTCGGTGATCATACCGAACTACAACGGCGCGCATCTGATTGGTGAGTGCATAAAGTCACTCTTGTGTCAGACGCACGATGACATGGAGATTATTGTGGTTGACGGTGCTTCGACCGATGGGTCGCAGGAATTGGTTGAGCAGATTCGCGAGCGTGATCAGAGGGTCAGCCTGGTCCGGGAGCGCAAGAATGGTGGCTTTGTTGGGAATGCCAACGCAGGACTATCTGCGGCAAAGGGTTATTTGCGTGGACTGTTGAATAATGACGCGGAGGCAGAGGCGACGTGGGTCGAGAGAATCGTCGAAGCTGCAGAGACGTACAAGGGAAAGATCGGGATCTTCGCCAGCAAGGTCTTGCGTTTCAATTATGGTAGCCGTGAAGCGTGGATAGAAAGCACCGGTGACTACCTTCAAACAAACGGCTTTGCGGATTCTCGCGGAACAGGCGAACCCGACATTGGCCAGTTTGAAAAGCTTGAGGAAGTCTTCTCCACGACAGGCGCGGCGGCGTTTTATCGGAAAGAGCTGATAGAAGAAATCGGTGTTCTCGAGCCGGAGTTCGGATCCTATCTCGAGGATGTGGATTTTGGCCTCAGGGCAAATATGCGAGGATGGCGATGTCTCTATGTGCCGAAGGCGCAAGTCTGGCATCGGGGGCGCCAAACATCTCGCCCAGATTTGACGCAATACTTTGTGGCACGCAATACCTTGTTCTTGGTCTTGTCTGGGTTCCCAGATTTGTTGATCCGAAGATACCTTCCTCGTATTGTCACGTCGCAGCTGCGAGTGGCGCGCAGGGCATATCGACTCAGAAACGAGATCGGGAATTGTGAACGCATAAATGGCGCTGTTGACGCCATCAGAATGATGCCTAGCATATTGTCGAGGCGCAAAAGAATTCAAGCGGGTCGGATTCCGAGCGAAGACGAAACGATCGACTGGTGGCTTCGTTGGGGAGACGAGCAAATGGCGCGACGGCTGAAGTTTGATCACCGGAGCAACTTGCCACTGCATGTTCCATAGCAATCGAACTGGGACAGGATCGATTGGATCTAGAACAGAGGGCTTGGGAAATGGCATGGGGAAGAAGGATGGAGAAAGGAGATTTTAAATGGTTCAGCGAGAGCAGCCGTTGGTAAGCACCGGAATTCCCAGTATTGGGCATGTGCAGGGACCCCAGTTGGCTCAGCCAGCTGTAGAACTCGGTCTTGTCTCGTGCATGATCTGGTTCGAGCGGGAGGCAGTCAAGGAAGTCGTTTCGGCGAACAACTCGGCCAAGGAAGAACTGGCGCTCAGGCTAAGAGCTTTGGGGGAACAGAACACTCGCGCAGTTGCCGAATCAGTGATTCCTCGGGACGACCGATACGGGCTAATCACTATGGTCTCGGTTGACAAGAAGACAAGTATCTCGCTGTCCGGGAGGTTCATAGAGATACGCTGTGCGGACTTGCCGATTCCCGATGCATGGGCGTCCATTGGGTCGCTGGCGCAAGTGATCATGGGCACTTCTTATCCATTGAACTGCGGAATAACGATTGAGTTTTATGGGGTGACTAGAGCTTTGGTCGGTGGTGAGGATCCTGAGAAAATACTGATGGAGAGACTGCTCAAAGGCTATCCGCGGAATGAGCTTGACGGGATCATCGACTCGCGGGTTTCGGGTGCGAGTACTAGGTTATTTTTTGATGCGGATAACGCGGCATATTCACTTGACATCGGACCGGACTTGTGTGGCAAGAGGAGTTTGTTTGTTCGGTTGCGTTCTCGACGAAGCGTGAGATGTAGTTTCGAATTGCTCAAGTCTGCTTGGCAAAGCGATGCAGAGAGATGGGGCAAGACGGCTGCGAGGATAGTTGGCTTATCTCTGCGAGGGGAAGAATGAAAAACGAAGCAATGCACACACCTGAATGCGACCTAGGCACACTCAAGTGGCGCTATAGACGCGAGCGGGGCGGCGTTCCCATCGAGGATGCCATTTTCAGAGTAAGCAAGACGGTTGCGGCTCGCTCATTGGAGGAATGGGAGGAGTATCACGTTTGGAACCCGCAGGGCGACGACCAGATTTCTGATAGCTTGTCGTGGTTGCGGCAGGGCGCGCGGCGATTGTCCGGCAGGTTCGAGGTCAGTAGGTTCTGGCCGAGGCCGAGTTCGTTTTTTCTATTTCCGTGCGTAACTACCATTCTTGCGGCTGGTTTTCTCTTGCTGGTCCTGGCGACGGGATGGCCAATTCCGGTTTTTGCCTCCGGTCAGGCAATTTCCAAAGGGATTCTGGGTGATCGAGCGGCTATTCTTGCGCCGATGACAATCGCATTGATCTTTTATTGCGTAGTGCTGGTTTTGACGCAGACGCCTTCTGCTGTTGGTCTTCTGGTGGTCATTCCATTGTCGGGAGCGGTTGGGGTGGTCTGCGACCTGTTTTCTTCGATATTGATCTGGGTTTTCGGGATTGGCATTAGTGGGGGCGTCGTCGTAGCCGCCGGTCAGACAATTCTGGCCTGGAGTCTGCTCCTCGTATGCAATGAACCAAGAACTGGTCTTCGATATCCGTTTGATCACTTGAGGCCAATCGCTTTGGTCGTAGGAATATTGAGCGGGTTATCCTTGGCGTTTGTGGCGCTGGCGGAGACGCAGGTTGCTGTTCAGAGTGGATTCGCCGTGATAGCCAGCGTGTTCCTGGTGACGATTGGTTTTCTGGTGACGGTGACTGTTGCGGGTGCAATTTTGGCCCCCGAGTGGGAATCATACCTGGGGAGCACCTCTTTCTTGGTGGTGGGGGTTGCATCGTTTGGAGTCGTAGTTGGCGGTGCTTCTCCTTTTTGGTTGCAGGTTGCGGTACTCGTGTTTCTAGGAATGCAGCTTGAACAGATTTTTCTGCGAGTTTCTTGGGGGAGGTAGGGTATAGATGTTTCTGTGGTGGCAAGCGCCGATTGCGGCGGCTATTTCACTTGTGTTTGGCACGATGGTCGGAAGGCATGCGTTGGGGTTAAGAGAGAAGATGTCCAATCCAATTCCTTTGAGAGACAGGGACATCCTCGCGATCCTAACTGATTTTTTTTGGATCTACTTTGCGGCAACGGTAGTAACGACGCTGGGGCTAGCAAGTATTTTTTTGCCTTCATTGCCGAAAGATACACCTCGTGTGCTAATCCCGGGGATGGCAATCATGATGGTTGGAGTCATTCGTGTGCTAACTGTTGTGGATGGAAAGAAGGAGTTGTGCAATCCTCTGATGATGGGAATTGCGGCTGGTAGCAGCATTGGAATCTTTCTGTTGTTCACTGCGACGGATGTCTTTCAATCCATGATCGGGCCGATAACTCAGGAAACGCCGTGGGTCTTTCTGCTCACGATGGTATCGGTTACGACCGTGACTGAGGTGTTGGTGCACAGAATACCGAGGCAAGCGATTCAAGACATGAGTACCCAAGCAGGAGGTTTGGGGCCTCAAACGCATTCAGTTAGGACGGAGACTGCTCCCGCAGATAGTTCCGAAAGGATCGATCGGCCAAGCCGAGGAAGATCAAAAGGAGGCCGACGATCTCCTGCTGGATCCCCTCAGAAGCCTGGTATCCCGACATGAGATTGATGCCGCTAGCAAATTGCCATGCGGCAAGCGCGTAGGCGAGCAACTCTGTGAGCCATGTCGTGAGCAACACGCTTGATCTCCTGTCGGGCGAATTGGTATTCTGCATTTGTGTTTCTCCCATATTTCGCTTCCGGAAGCGTGGGGGTGTCGACCCAGCGCACAATGACTGAATGACTGGGGGTCGAGCCACCGGGTCTTTGCCGAACTGTCTTGGCGAGGCGGGGTGGATTTGGAATGGCGGCCCGATGGCCGGCCATCTTGCCGGACCGACTTCAGGACGTGGACCGCTTGGGTACTCGTACTCAAGGAGATTATACCACATAAGTATCGAGAGCCCAAATGGGAAATTTGGATAGGTGGATCGTGTTATTTCATGGCGGCGCGGTCGTCGGCCCAAAACCAATGTTGAGACGAAAACCACACGAACCCTGTGCGCCCGTCCGCTGAGGCGCGCAGCGCTGCGTCGGTGTGCAAGCGGTTGTTAGGCCATGCCTGAGAATTACCAATTACGTTTTCAACTGTATAGCCGCCGCCTATTATGCATACTACCTTTACTTCACGATCGCAGTTGCAAAGCCCCCCCAGGCGCGCTTCCCCTCTGTCTCATTTCCCAGCGTGCGCTGCTCGGTGAGTGAGAGTCCGCAAGCCTGGAGAAACTCGGCCAGGCGTTCACGCGAGGGTGGCGTGCTGTCAATCCCGAACTTCAGCGGCTCGCCGGCGGCTTTGGTCCCCATTCGGGCGTAGCGCATCATGAACGCCTGCGACTCCAGGACTTCGGACGTGTAGTAATCGAAGGCGATTACGGTGCCTTTGGCCGTGCTGGCAATCTTGCGCAGGGTGGCCTCGATAGCTTCCCTGTCCAGGTACATTGTCACGCCCTCCCACACAAACAGCGCCGGCTTAGCCGGGTCGAAGCCCGCCTCAACCAGCCGGGCCAGCCAGTCATCCTTCCCGAAGTCGGCGGCCACGAACGTGACCCCAGCCGCGTCGATGCCGGCCTGCTTCACCGCCTCGCGCTTGACGGCCTGCGTCTTGGGCATGTCGACCTCGAAGGACCGGACCCGCGTGTCGGGGGTCAATCTCAAGGCGCGGGTGTCGAAGCCCGCCCCCAGGATGACGAACTGGGCCACATCGGCTAGGTACCGCTCGGCCACGGTGTCGAAGAACGTCTGGCGGGCGAAGCCTTCATCCTGCATAGAGACCTCGCACTCGAAGGGGTACCGGAGAGACTTTGGCAGGTAGCCGCTGGCGCGATGCGCGAGCAGCGTTGGCACAAACACGAGCTGCATAGCCAGATGTGACACGCCGGGCAGCACCTCCATCAGCCGGTGCGAGGGCTCATCTGGCCGGCTGCTCTGGTTGTGCTGCGTCCAGCGCCCCAACAGCGGCGCTTGGGCCGTCCCGCCCGACTCGCTGCCAGCCTGGAGGAACTTGATGATATAGAGTACATAGCCCACCACCAGCAGCGGAGACAGAAGAACCTGCAAGATGTTGTAGACGGCCGCCGCAAAGGGGCCTGGGGCCGAGACTTTCTTTTGACCATTTTCGTTCATAGCCGATCTCCCTATATTGATAGCCTAACGGCGTCGAGCTAAGCTGCCCGGCGGAAGCGGGCTACTCGCCATGTATTCTCGCGCATGCATGCGGGCCAGGCGCGCCGCCCTATGGCCCAGCCCGCCGGGTCAGCTTCAGCGAGTTGTTGGGCTGCCAACGAACGGCCAACTGCTTCAGTAACGAGGCGATGAGAGCGTGGGGACTTATGCGCTGCGCCTGGCAAACCATTGACCGGCCGTCACACCGCAACCAAACCCTAGCACGAAGAAGCCGATCTTGGCCACCAACGAGACGTCTGCCCAGAACACGAGCGCGAAGGCAGCCGCAAGAACAAAGAACAGGATCGACAGACCAATCAGAACGTTGTTTGACTTCATCGTAGGATCTCCTCTGTGAGACTGCGGCCAGGCGAGATGTCTGACCGGGCAGCCCAACTCTTGATTGAGCGGAATGTCTGCAAACTAGTGGTTTCCCGCATGAGTGCGGGAAACATACAGATTTGGTAGGTTTCCCGCATCTCTAGTGCGGGAATCCGCGCGTATCTCTACACTATCCATTATAATCCCAATTCTCCCCTTTGCCAATCCTTCTTCAATCCGGCGTAATCCCAGCAAAAAAATAGCCCCAGGAGCAATCTCTTGCTCCCGGGGCTATGGTTTGTTACTTGTCTGTCGTCGCGGCGCTCTTTTCCTCGCGCATCTCACGTTCGATCTGCGCGAACGTGCCCGCGTCAACCCGAAACGTCAGCACTTGTGGGGTCAAGTCACTCGGCATGTCCCGCGCTGGCTGCCAATCGTTTTTGACCGAAGCAGTCAACCACGCAGGCGGGGTGTGCACTCGCTTGCGCTCCATTAGCCAAATACAACGCAACGCGTGTTGCTGCACCTTCAACTCGCCGTATTGCTCGATCAACGCTTGCGCAGTGGTCTCGCTCAATCCGATCACTCGGATCAGCAGAAACGGCAAGTAGTCAGTTGGCGGGATCTCGTCAATCAGCATCAGGCACGTCCTTTCTTTGGATAGTCGCGCCAAATCGAGCAACGGTTTGCGATCCTCACGGCTCGGAATGGCTTACCTAGCCACCGGAACGTGTATTCCCGATCAGAATCCGCAAACCGGTATTGCTGGCGCGGCACATCGGCCCAGTAGAGACGGTAATTCAAGGTCAATGCGCTTTCGAGCGATTCATCAAACGGGTAATCGCGGAATCGCTGTGCGATGAAGTCAAGTACGCAATCCTGCACGGTGTACGTCGGTTCGATTTCAGCGGCAAACCACGCAACGGCGATCTCGCTCATTCGTCCTTCTCCTTCGGATGCTGCGCGATGTACTCACCCAACGGCACAAGCATCGTCGCGGCGATGTCGAACGGAAGGCCATCCAGCTTGAGGTCGACGCTCTGGGTGTCTACCTCGATGTGTCCCCACACGCTGCCGACAAAACCCAGGTGAAAGCGCGCGCGTTCCTGGTCGTCTACTTCGGGCGGGGTGACCTTCAGGATCGCGCCGAAGTGGAGTGCGGCATTCGCAACACCTTTCATGCGTCCCAAGTGCTCGGCGTGCCGCGTGCGGCAAATGTCAAGATCGCGATAGTATTCGGGGAACAAGCGCCTGCGAATGTCCTTGACGATCTGGGGCGAGGCTACTCGAGAATTTCGGGGAGATTTGGGCGAAAGCAACGGATACAGAGCGCTTGCGGTTGTTGAAGGCTTCCATCAATCGGGCCTATGTCAAGAGTGGAAGAATCGTGG